>Ga0209540_10002032_pt1 | contig 14616 bp, 6 predicted proteins | sample BarGraIncu01121A_FD_184501 | JGI IMG/M metagenome (GOLD analysis project Ga0209540, IMG submission 184501) | Arctic peat soil microbial communities from Barrow, Alaska - Barrow Graham LP Incubations 011-21A (SPAdes) (version 2) | ecosystem: Environmental > Terrestrial > Soil > Wetlands > Peat... | reverse complement strand
TCCAACAGCAAAGGTGGCGTTAGTTCCCTCACATTGCGTCAGTGAAGATGGCTGACTGGTTACATTGATATTCTGCTCAATCACAAGTTCAGCTGATGTACTGTTTATTGGTCCGCACGAGTTGGTTACTACACTGCGGTATATTCCAGCATCAGCTGCGGTTACACCGTTAATATTCAAAGTCGATGCTGTTTCGGCAGGCGCTATATTTGCCCCATTCATTTGCCACCTGTAAGTAGGAAGGGGATCTCCGGGAACTACCGGTACAGTCACACTAAAACTGGCATTTCCCCCGGCGCATATAGTTTGTGGAACAGGACCAACTGTAATTGTAGGAGGAGTTGTGACATCAAGAAAGGCTCCGGTCGATGTTCCCGGCAATCCACAGGTTCCGGTTACAATAATGTCGTATGTTCCTTCATCACCGGCAACAATATTATTAATAGTTAACGAATTGGTGGCTGAACCAACAATTCTTCCATCATCAATAAGCTGGATGAAATTCTTTCTCCATTCATAGGTGAGATTCGTTCCTGTTGCTATAATTGTGAAACTGGCATCAGCTCCTGTGCAAAGCGATAAAGGCAAGGGATTGGTGATGACAATTCCCGCTCCGGCACCAATAACTGCATTGGCAGAAGTAACGATTCCGCAGTCGTTTGATACCACACAGTAGTACGTGCCGGCATCACCGGCTGCAAAGCTGGCTATGTTATATGCTGAACCTGTAGCTCCTGCAATCAGTCCGGTTGAGACTCTGAACCATTGATAGGAAGGATTACTTCCCGATGCAATGGTGACAAGACTAAGAGGTTGCCCCGGACAGCCGGTCCCGCTTTGAGGTTGCTGGGTGATGATTAATGGTGTTGCGACTCCCAGATTAGCAATATTGCTTGTCAGCATGCCGCAATCATTTGAAATTGTGCAACTGTAGTCAGATCCATTATCTGAAAGTGGAACATTGTTAAGTACCAGAGTGGAAAATGTAGCTCCGGCAATGACGGTTCCATTTTTTCTCCACTGAAAGCTCATACCGGGCTGACTTGCGACAACACTAAACGTTGCCGTTCCGTTCTCGCAAATATTCACATCTGAAGGCTGTGTTGTTATCGTAAAGGAGTTTACCAGTGTTAAACTTGCGGTCTGGCTGGTTACTGTTCCACAACCATTGGTTACTGTTACATAGTAATCACCTTCATTAATAGCAGTAAAGTTCGGTATGGTGAAAATCGGAGTATTGCCTCCTGCAGGGAGTCCATTAAAATACCATTGATAAAGAACACCTGTGCCTGCGGACAAAGTAACAGTAAGCTCATGGCTTGTATTCAGGCATACTGGCTGACTCAGCGGATGATTTGAGATAACTGCCGGATTATCAACTGTAAGATTTCCAGGCTGACTTGCTACCATCGGGCCACATGTACCTGTTACCTGGCATACATAATTGCCGGCAGCAGCAGCAGTTATATTGTTCAGGCTAATTGTGGTATTAGTAAAGCCGGCACCAAGACTGATGCCGTCCTTATACCATTGATAGTTCAGTCCGAGACCTGAAGCAACAACAGAAAAAGAAATATTACTGCCAATACAGCCGTTCTTTGAAGCTGTTGGCTGGGTAACTATGGTAGTTAAAGGATTTATTATTAGGGTGGCTTCATTGCTGTAATAAGCTCCACAATTTGTTGTCGTGATAAGGCACCGGTAATTGCCAGCATTGACTGAAGTAGCAGCGTTAACCGTATAATCCATACTGTTTGCACCGGCAATATTACCAAAACCGGCACCCTGGTTGAATTGCCACTGAAAACCTGTCACATCGCCGGTCACTCTCACAGAAAAGGAAGCATCGCTGCCCGAACAAACTGTCTGGCTCAGGGGTTGCCCTGTAAAAGTAACAGATTGTCTGACATTAAGCACTGCTGCCGGGGCACTTGTTACCGTACCGCATGTTCCGGTTACTGTTACGTAATAGTTCCCGGTATAAGCAAGGGTTGTTCCTGTAAGGGATATATTTGCTGTTGTGGCATTGCTAACAACTCCTCCATTGTTAAGTATGGTTCCATTCAGATACCATTCATATTGAAGAGCAGCACCGGTTGCACCAACTGAGAAATTGAAATTACTTCCTTCACATATTGTCCCGCCTGCAGGATTAGAAGAAATTGATGTGGCCAAAGGAATAGCAAGTGTTACTGAATTTGTTGTCGCAGTTACTCCGCAGGGGCTTGAAATTAAACAATAGTAGGTTCCACTATTAATTGCTGCCATATTATTAACAGGTAATGTTGGACTATTTGCCCCGATAGGGACAAATCCGCCACCATTATTGAAATACCATTGATATGTTAAACTTGTTCCCGTAGCTGTAGTACTGAATGCTACATTGCTTCCGGAACAAGCACTTATTGATGCAGGTTGTGAAGTTATAACAATTGGGGCATCAACAGTAAGAGTGGCCGGATTACTCTGGACTTCAGGACCACAAATACCGTTTATGTAACATATATAATTCCCATTATCGGCTGTTGTAAGGTCCAGAATGGTAAGATCCGGAGTATTGGCATTTACATATTTACCGGGTGACTCAACAATATCCGTGGCGCCCTTCTTCCAGAGGTAAGTGTTATTTACACCTGTTGCGGCCACTGTAAATGTATGGCTGGTCCCGGTGCATTTTACTATAGTTGCCGGGTGAGTTGTAATGGTAGTATTAGGATTAACAGTTAAAGTTGCGGGTGTAGAAGATTCTGAAAAGCCGGCCGGACAGGTGCTGGTTACCCTGCAAACTATCTGATGGCCATTATCGGCCATTGTAACACCGTTAAGCGCCAGTATATTGCTGTTCCCGCCAACCGGGACTCCGTTGCTTGTCCAGGCATAAGTCAGGTTCTGACCACTTGCAGTGATTAAGAATACTGCAGATCCTGTTTCGCATACTTTCTGATCAACAGGCTGAGAGCTAATTGCAGCCTGGGGAGTTACTGATACTGTTACACTGCCATTCATCTGCCGCGTACAGGACGTTACGGCATTTGTTGCCAGAACAGTATATACACCTGTTACCAGTTGATTTCCAAAATTTACAGGATTTCCATTTCCGGCCTGAATATTGACAGGAACGATTGCGAAACCATCCCTGAAAAGTTGATAATTAACTCCTGATGTTGAACCGCTGAGACCTACCGGATTACCTGCAGTACCACTGCAGTAAGCTCCTCCACCTGTAACTACAAAACTAGCCGGTAATGGTAAAATTTCAACATTTTTGATCTCGGTGTCAGTACAACCCGATGTGTTGGTATAGGAATAGGTAATAGTATAGATTCCTTCGGTAAGAACAGAAGGCCTGAAAGTTGCGGTGCCATTGCCATTATCAGCTATACATCCGACAGGTCCTGTAAATAAGCCTCCGGGGTGATTACCAACAAGTGACACATCGGCAGAACCAAAACAATATCTTGATGTTGCATTTAAACCGGAGAAGTCTGCAACCGGAGCATCTGCTACAAACACGCTCTGAGTAATAATATTTTCACAACCGATATCATCCCAGAATGTATAGGTTATGGTATTATTCCCAATTACAGCTGCAGACGGATTGAAAGTAGCTGTTCCGTTCAGGTTATCAGTTATACCCCCACCGCTTACCCTGTTAAGAGGATTTGCAGAATTAGCAGGTGTATAAGTGAAACTTGTTGCAGGATTATTCGCACAATAATTTGATGCCAGTCCATTCATGAAAAGCTCAGTACCCACCCTTGTTTTCTGAAGGTTTGAATTAGAACAGCCATTGGCATCGGTATAGGAATATATTATATTATGAAGACCCAGGCCAGAACTTCCGGGATCAAAAAGCGCAGTACCATTGCCATTATCGGTGATACCGTTACCATTAAATGTTCCGCCGGCGCCGGTAGGAAATCCGGTTATAGTATAAGGAGGATCTGTATCGCATTGCTTAGCAAATAAACCACCGATTGTTACAGCGGGTAAAGCATTAACGGTTATTTTCCGTGAAGCAGAGTTGGTACAGAAACCATCAAAGTATGTATAAGTTATTGTATGTGTGCCGACACCTGCTGCTCCCGGGTTGAACATGCCGGCAGCAACACCTGTTCCGGAATAAGTGCCACCTCCGGGCGAACCTGTGGTAAGCGTTATTGGCGCTGCATCGATACAAATATTAGAAAACGGAGCTAACGAAACAGGTGGTAATGCTTTAACGGTAACTATCTGATATGCTGTTGCATTGCAGCCGGTAGTTGGATATGTGTAAGATATGGAATAAGTGCCGGCGCCGGCAACAGCAGGATGGAAGAAACCTCCTGCATCAACTCCAGGTCCTGTATAAATTCCTGTAGCTGGATTGCCCCTTGGAGGTAGTGCAAATATCGGAGCATTAACACAAACATCAGCTATTGCTGCAAATGTAACAGTGGGGGGGATAGTAATTATAACTGAAAAAGTAAAAAACTGTGATGCTAGGTTATAAGCAGCTGCTGGTTCTCCAACATAATTTGGGGCCTGATATAGTATTGTAATGGTATGGGGGTATGGTCCTGGCACGAGAGATGGGGAAAAAATAGCTCCACCTCCCCCAGTATTAGTAATTACTCCTGCAACATCACAAGTCCAAGTTTTAGTGCTAGGGTTATCTATTTGTAATATAACAGGTCCACTGGTAGTACAGTATGAAGCTGCTGGAAAAATGTTTGCAGAATAGGATAATCTAATACTAGCCAAAAAAACAAAAAACACAAAGAAAATGACCAGAGTATGCTTTTTATTAATAAATGATATATCGATCTTATATTTCATCAAAATAAAAATTATTGACTTTCTCAGGTTAATTTCACTCAACACTATTATCCACAGGAAATATTAACAGAGTAACTAGTTCATCAGAATATAAAGGTACGCTTATTTCAAAAAACAAAATATTTTCAAGATATAACTTTTCTATAAAGCAAAAGAATTACTTTTCAATTCATATCAACACATACTAATTCACCCGACATACAATGAGCGCAAATTTCATTATTACAGATAGTGCGCTTGTTTTTATAAATTATGTAACTACTTGTAAAAGCCAGTGTTCCTGACCTTGGTTGGCCGGATCATTTTGACCACCAAGAGCCAGATTTATTGAGAACATAGATAAAATACAAAGACGTTGATATTAAGGTCTCAGAGAATAAATGACAAAATTCAATATAAATCCACCCACCCAGGACTAACCCTGGATGGATGGACTTAGCATTGCTATTATTACATAGATAACTAATTAAGAGAGCAACCTGAACACCTATTTACCTGGTTAGTTCAAGACCAATGTCAGGCAAATCACTCTGTAGTTTCAGCAAAGAAAATGTTTAATTGTGATCGAATTTTATATTTCTCCAGAATTACTTCATAATTGAAGAGTATTTTTATTGGTTAAAATTCATTTACCAACTAATTTGTAATATTTTATTTTATGAAAAGGACAATTTTTATAATCAGCTGTGCTGCTTTGATAATTAGCAGTTCTTCCTTAATCGCTCAATCGAATTACAAAATTGCAAACAAAATCCACATTGAGGGCGAAGGAGGTTGGGACTATCTTAACGTTGATGAAGTCAACGGTACAATATTTGTTTCACATGCAACTGTTGCACAAGCCATTGATATTAAAACCGGGAAACTAGTCGGTACAATACCAGATACAAAAGGCATTCATGGAATTGCTATTGCTAATGATCTGAATAAAGGTTTCACGAGCAATGGCCGGGACTCATCAGTTACCGTTTTTAATCTTAAAACCTTTGAAGTAATTACAAAGATACAGGTAACCGGTCAAAACCCTGATGCTATCTTATATGATCCCTATTCACAAAAAGTCTTTACTTTCAACGGCAGAAGCAACAATTCGACTGTAATTGATGCTAAAGAAAATAAGGTGGTTGCTACAATACCCCTTGACGGGAAACCCGAATTCTCGGCAACTGACGGGAAGGGGAAGATTTTTGTGAATATCGAAGATAAAAGCGTTATCAATGTCATTAATGCATCTACCTTAAAAGTAGAGCAACATTGGCCAATTGCCCCCGGTGAAGAACCCAGCGGGTTAGCTCTGGATAATCAGAATCATCGCTTATTCAGTGTTTGTGGCAATAAGTTAATGGTAGTCATAGATGCTGAAACCGGCAAAGTTATCACTACTCTGCCAATTGGAGACCGCTGCGATGGAGTTGCATTTGATCCTGAATTAAAGCGTGCATATTCATCTAATGGTGAAGGATCAATAACTGTCGTCCAGGAAGAAAACAGCAATAGTTTCAAAGTTCTCGAAACTATTGTTACGCAACCAGGGGCCAAAACAATAGCCATTAACAAAACCACTCACCATTTGTATCTTACAACTGCAGAATATGAGTCGGCACCTACTGCCACCAACCGTCGTCCGCCTGTAAAACCTGATTCATTTCAAATTCTAGATATAGAAACACTGAAATAGCAGTAATTTGTGTTCCTGGTTTTTTCCGGATGGTTTGCTTTCGTTTTAAAGTAAAAGAAGGATATTGAATTCCTATTTTATTAAAACATCAGATTCACTCTCTTACATATGAAAATCCTTCATGTGACGGATGGTTCAATATATAATTATGATGGCATTTCTACATACATTAATGAATTACTAGAATGTGCATATACTTGGGAAGCACAATTATTAGTATTTACTACAGTGCCTTTAAACCCTGAAAAACGCAGGAAAATAAACCATAAGGCTGAAGTTAAGGAATTTAAAAACCTGAAGATTTTCAGCTCTGACAAATTTAATTTCTCTTTGCCTCACGGTATGAAAAGAGCCATGAATGAATTTGAACCCGATCTTGTTTGGATTCATTCAATTGGCCCCCTTGGACTTAGGGCTGCCCGTTTATCAAAGAATAAATATACTTTAATTTACACTAAACACTGTTTCGATGGCGATTTATGGTGCTTGCATCTCAAAATCCACGTAGGTTTTCAATGGTTTTATCAAAATGTGGCTATTCTTGTTGAAAGGTTGGTGTTAAAATATTGTGATGCTGCTATATACCACTTTGATAATTCTGAAAAGATCCTCAGTAATAAATTTTTCAATAAATTTAAATATATGCCTCCTCCTTTAAACGAAAAATTTATAAATGAAAAATCGTACAGGGACGAAAGTCATAATGATGGGATTATAACAATTGGCTTTTGTGGCAGGCTCGACCCGGAAAAAAGTATTGAGCACCTTTTCACAGCGGCTGATATTTATCAAAAAAAATATAATAAGAAAAATATCAGATTGTTGCTGATTGGGGAAGGACCTGTGGCTGATACATTAGTTAGTCAATATCCTCATATTAATGCAAGAATTACGGGATTTGTGGATAACGTAGTGCCATATCTGGATCAGTTAGATGCCTTTGTTTTGGCGTCAAAAACGGAAACCATTTCACTATCCTCTTTGGAAGCTTATTCCAGAGGACTTCCAATCTTCTCAACTCCTGTAGGTTTTTTAGGTCAAAATGCCGCTAAGTATCATCACATCTATAATTTTAATACCGCTGAGGAATTAGCGTTGCTTATCAATGAGGTTCTGAATGTAAAAAAGATTTCTGTTGAGCTTCCTTTGGTAAGGCTCGGCTCACCCATTATTACATTTTCAAAACTGCACGAAATGGTTGTTAATGAATACCTATGAAAAAAGTTGCATTATGTATTCATGATCTAAGGGCTTCTGACGGGAGAAAAATTATTGAAACAATTAAAAGTGTCCGGGAATTATTCAGATCCGATCCGATTACAATACATCTTGTGATGGATAAAGATATGATTACTGAGGATGAAACTTTTCTATATTTGAAAGAAGAGGTTGAGCATAAACAATTAGAAATAGTATTCCATGGAATATCTCATCAATGCCCCGTTGGCACGGGAAAATTATTTTCATGGTATCATAAGAATCAAGCAGAATTCCTGTCGAATACCTTTCAGGCAGATGTAAACAGGTTCAGATATGACAGATTGAATGAAATCCTTCAAATAAAAACAGGAATTTGTCCACCCTGCTGGATTGCAAGCCCGGCTGGCTGGAAGTTTATAAAGAGCATATCTCCATTCTACTTTGAAAAATTATTGTCGATTAATTTTAACAACAAATGTTTTTTTTCATTCCCGATTTCTTTGGCAAGCGATAATAAAAAAGAACTTTATTTACTAAAAGGACTGGTGTCACTCATCTCAACAATTGCAATTCTCTTCAATCATAAAAGGTTAAGGTTCATCATACACACCATCGATCTTCCGAATACTGATTCCATTACCTTTCTTCAGCATAAATACTATAAGTTGATTTCAAATGGATTTTCACCGGTATTACAAAAAGAACTTGTCTGATTTGAATCAAAAACTTTCAGTTAATTTTTGCCCACTCAAACAAGTCCCCCGAAGGGGACCTGGTGAATGAACTTAGCACTGTTATTATTATATGGGCGGCTTAGAAAGAGAGCAACCCGAACACCTATGATCCTGGCTAAAATTAATAAATCAAATAGTCAAATAAACAAATAAATCAATAATCTCTCAAACATCGGACATTCAAGCCGGCAACCAAGTTATAGAATTGTAGATTTGGATCACTATTGATCAAAAAATGGTACCATGCGCCGCGCATTAATTCCGACGCATCGAGCTTCGTAGCCGACCACCAGGCACCAAGTTCGTCGCCAATGTAGTAGAATGTACCATTGTCGTAGCGGTACCCACTTGGCAAAGCTGTAAAACCGCTTTCGTTGGTAGCTCCTGTTGTGCCGGTTTCTCTTAGTTTGTCGCCGGCAACACTTTCACCTCCCAAATAGGTTATCAGTATTGCCCATTCGGCATCGGTTGGCACATGCCAGCCCGTAGGGCATAGTTTGCCTGTGTTTACTGTGTACCAGTTGTACAAAGCTCCATAAGTAGCTTTATAGGTAGCTGCATCATTATTATACCAGCAGTAGCCAGGTGTGGTCAATTCTGCCCATTCAGTATTATTAGTAACCAAAGGTATTGCAGTACCATCGTTGTATTTACTGGTTTTTAAATCTTCAGCCATCCAGATCTGTTGTCCAATCCTGATCGTTTTGTAAGTATTGCCATCCATATCGGTAACCAGAGAAGTGTCCTGAACGATACTTCCGGAAATTTTAATGTTCCCGTTCACAACTAAATTATTCTTAACATTCAATACTCCGGTTATCCCAACTGTGTCTGTATTAGCCTGCAGTAGGTATTTTCGACCATTATCTTCATTGAGAGCAACAATATTGAAAGTAGATGAAGAACCATTACTTTGTGATTGAAGATAGATCATGGTGCTGTCCGGACTAACTGACAGATATTTATTCTCCGATCCTTTTGTCATATCAAAACCACCAACAGCAAATCCACCTTTCTTCCCTTTTGAATCAGTATTATCAACATATATTCTGACGCTGTCGCTGCTGACATCCAGGTAATTTTGCTGTACGTCCCCTTTTGTCATATCATATCCTCCAACGGAAAATCCTCCTTTTGTTCCTTTCGTTGAAGGATTATTGTCAACATAAACCCTTACACTGTCGCTGGTTACTGTCAGAAGGTTGTGAACGCCTTTTGTTCCATCGTACCCTCCTACAGAAAAACCGCCCTTGACTCCTTTTGCATCGCCATTTCCAACATATACTCTCACTCCTTCATTGTACACGGCAAAGACAGTATTGCCTGCTTTATTTTTTACCTCGAATAGCGCTTCATCCATGTTATCAGTTGTCCCGGTTATTCCCAGCTTTGCCAGGGGCCCCTCAATATTCTTTGCCACCAGCGAATACGGGACTGCCCAGATCTGGCTGGTTCCCATATCTGTCCAGTCCGGTCCGGGGTATTTGACTTCAGTCTTCAGGAAAAGAGTCTGTGCACTCCAGTCGATTGCTGAAAATGAGGTTGCCAACCCTCCGGTCCGGGTCCCTGTCCCTACCACAAGCGATATCAATCCGTACTGATCGGCGGTCACAGAAGAATGATCTTCCTGCCATATGACGGTTCCACCGGTAAGTGATGTCACGATCGATATCCGAACAGGTATTGCCTGACTGGTAATCGGCACTCCATTACCATTCCGTGCGATGGCCTGGTAGTTAAAGCCCATTGGCACCTGGGCGGTGCAAGGCGAAAGGCAAAAGGAAAAAGGAAAAAGGAAAAAACAGAAGAGGAGTTTTGTTTTCATGATTGAAAGGCTTAAAGGCTCAAGGGCTCAGGCGTGCAAAGGCGAATGGCGAAAAGGAGTTGCTGCCAAAACCGATGACCTGGTTAATAATTGAAAACAAATATATGCAGAAGCAAGTTATAACAAAAGTCAAGCCAGGTTAATTTTATTTTGACAACCAGATAAAGACTTGTGGGAAGCATGGATAATCTTATAACAAATTCATCTCATTCAAGATAAAATATTCTCACACCTGTACATTGAGAATTTAGTCTCCACGCAAGCGCTGGAGACGCTCTGAAGAATTATCTTACTTCGGTAATGGTAGAACATCACTCAAGAAGAGATAATTTTCCCTATCGGACGTTTTCGACGTGCTACGAGGTAAAAATCGCAAGAAAAGCCCCGGGAGATGATTTCCGAGGGCTTACAATCGCTATTTGCGGAGTTATTTGACAAGTGTAAAACGGTAGTATGAGTATGTTTTAAGTCCAAATGCTTTCTCTTCTGGAGTCCATTTAAGGTTTCTTCGGAATATTTTATTTTTGTGCATTGAATCATATATTGCCTGATTAGGCCAGAATCCAATAGACATAAATCTGAAGTTCTTGATAGAATCACCCTGGACAAGCCACAATTGATAACCTGCATCTGGATATCCGATAGAATCTATTGCTTTATTGCGTCTTTCAAAGATTTGAAGCAATTTGGATGGATCTACTCCTACTGAATCTGTGAATAAAGAAACACTTATTAATGTGTTTTCAATTTTGGCAGCATTCTCATTAACTTTTGCTTTTTGTGAACAACTTCCGATTATCAATGCAATAACCAGACCTAAAAAAATGGTTCTTTTCATAATTGCAGGTTTTAGTTATTAATTTAAAATGAATTATCACTAGTGTCCGGTTAAGGACGGTTAAAATTAACGTAAATAATTAATATATAATACCTTAAATATGGTCAAATTTTTTTACGATTTGAATTTATATTTTCGCTCACATCATATTTTGAGCGATCATGCATATAGGAAAAACAGTTTTTGCACAATTGATGATGTTTATACCAGATCACGAATTTCAAAAGTGTGTTGACCATTACAAGGGAGACTACAGGGTAAGGAGCTTTTCTTGCCGGGAGCACTTTCTTGTAATGAGTTTCGCTCAACTGACTGGTCGCGAGAGCTTGCGTGATATCGAAAATTGTCTAACTGCATTTTCCAACAAACTGTATCATTCAGGCATCAAACAACCAATCTCAAGATCCACCTTAGCCGATGCCAATGAAAAAAGAGACTGGCGTATTTATGCCGATTTTGCCCAGATTCTTATCAAAAAAGCAAGACCATTATATTTTAACGACAAGGAGTTCAGACTTGATTTGGACAACATGGTCTATGCTTTTGACAGCACAACCATTGACCTGTGTTTAAGTCTTTATCCGTGGGCTAAGTTCCGTCATCAGAAAGGCGCTGTCAAGATGCACACGTTGCTTGATCTTCGCGGTTCCATTCCCATATTTGTTGATATTACCGAGGGTGCCGTTCATGACATTAACTCTCTGGATAAAATGCCTGTAGAGCCTGGCTCATACTATATTATGGATAAAGGATATATCGATTTTCAGCGTTTATATTCCCTGATTCATCAAAGACGCGCATTCTACGTTACCAGAGCAAAAGACAACATAAAATATGAGGTCATTTCTTATTCAGAAGTCGATAAAAACGCAGGTATAATCAGTGATCAATTGGTCAGATTAACTGGCTATAAGTCTTCAAGATCTTATCCGGAAGTATTCCGTCTGGTCGTTTACGAAGACTTTGCTACCGATGTTATTTACACGTTTATGACCAATGATTTCGACCTGTCAGCTTTGTCGATTGCTGAACTTTACCGTGAAAGATGGAAGATTGAACTCTTCTTCAAATGGATCAAACAGCATCTTCATATAAAGGCATTTTACGGTACGAGTCCTAATGCAGTCTATTGTCAGATATGGATCGCAATCTGCACTTACCTGCTGATTGCAATTGCAAAGAAGAAGCTCGATTTGGCAATCACCCTGTACACTTTCGCTCAAACAATGGGTCTAACTCTTTTTGAGAAGACTCCTATCAAAGAACTTTTTAATAACAATATTAACTTGTGTAATTTGTCCGATGAGAACCAGTTATCAATTTGGGATTCTTAACCGGACAGCAGTGATGAATTATATATTAAAGTTACACCTTGTTTAAGCTAAAGTCAATTTTATTAATTTCAGGTAAATGTCCATCTGTTCAAAACCTAAGGAAATTGGACAAAGGGATAAATAAATAATTAGTCTGTTAAAAGGGCAACCTTAACGGCTTTTGCCGAAATAATTAGATATTTGATTTAAGTGAAGAATAAATTAGTGGAATTATTATCTTTTAAATATCCAGCTTGAACTGTATACGAATTCCTATACCTGACACATTTGGATGATTGAGGTAAGTAAACCGTTTAATAAGATCAACTCTGAAAACTCTCAAAATATTTGATACTCCGATACTTGCCTCAATATAGGGCTGTTTGGTAAATGTGTAAGTCAGGGGAATACCATAATTATTAACCGGAAATTTAAACAGATCATCCTGATAATCAGGATTATTGATTTTATTGAGCCCTCCGTATAAAACTTTACATGTTATCAGTTCCCTTAACTTGAGTTTTTTTAGCAGAGGGATTTTATTGAAAATAAAACCGTTAAAACAATGGTCTACATTTAAGGAAACATATTGATCACTAACAAATTCCAGAAAATTCATCAGGTTGTAAGAATTCTCCTGATATGAATATGTCTGATTTGCCCTGTGTATAAATAATACAGGATAAGGCACCTTCCCATATATTTTGCCAGCTTCAACCGAGATGTCAGTATATCCAAGAAAAGAAAAATAATATCTTCTGCTTATTTTCATTTGAAGACGCAAATAGTTATAATCATTATCTATTGATTTTGAACCGCCTGCAATATTCAGCTGAATAACTGGATATTTGCTGGACATTGGATCTCTATATAATTTCCCCTGATAAAATGATTCATTAGGTGCATAACGAAGATTCATGTATATCTCAGAGATATTTATAACGCGTATATCATTTGTCAATGACAAATAATTATCAGTATTGAAATGGAGATTCCCTTCCGGTGATTGTCTGGTAAAACTATAACCAATCAGGTAAGAGAAATGATTTTCAAATTCATTAAGGTATTCGGCCTTTATGGTTTTATTCAGGAAAAGTTCATCAGCTTTGCCTCTTTTCAATGATAATAATATATTATCTGGTTGTGTAAACTGAAGTTCCTGACCGGGAACTTTAGTATCATTCTGATAACTCAATTTTATTGATTTTACAGGGAATTGGTAAATTGTCCTTGGCGTTAATGAGTAAGCTATACTTCCGTAATACTTAAAGATTTTGTCAGTCAGGCCATATGCCACATAACCATCAAGAGTTATTTTTTTGCTGAAATCAGTAGTTGTCCTGCCTCCAAATCTGAACCTGGATCCTTCCACGCTATTAAAGCTCAAGAAACTTTCATCAGGCCCTATTTCAATTTTTCCAAGGTTTAGGAAACCGGTGGTCAGCATGGTTATTAAATTCATTCTTCTATTAAATGCAGGAATCTTTTTAAGACTGTCAATGTTTGTATAAATTCCTCTCTCTGATTTTGTCAGTGGAATAAAACGATTCGATTCCCCGAAATCTGCCTTATTTGCAGACAGATCCAACCTTTCAATTTTCTCCGGACCTCTTAAGATCATTTTATCGATAGGTTCATTGATTTTATAATCTTTATAGAAAATAGTACGTTGCCCATACAAACCCATTGAGTTATGTATAACGCCAAAATCAATTGAAATTTCTTCTTTTGAAAGCAACCAATCTTTCATGCCAAACTGATCGAAATCCTGCGTAATACTGAGGTCCCGAACCCAATCAATATTAATATTCTTGTTTATCCCCATGTCGATTTTCCTGACAGCATAGCTGCTATCCATGGTAATGTAAAGATTTCCGTGAAAAAGGAAATCTGCTTTATTCCGGGGTTCAAAAAATAATTTTATGCATTTAATATTATTAACAGACAATGTGTCGATTATATAATATCTGTAGAAAGCAGGAGCAGTTTTAGCAATAGGACTTAAAAATTTGTTTGTCAGAAACAAAATTTCATTATCATAAATATTTATATTCTGATACAAATAGCTAAAATAGGCAGAAACACCTTTATTATCAAGATACTCATCAAGATTAGTGGTTTTTTCGGCACGGATTATTTCTTTTGTTGCTTCAGGATCTTTTCTGTAGTAATGATCGGAAAGTGACTCCTTGATGAATAAAGGAAGAACA
>Ga0209540_10002026_pt1 | contig 14640 bp, 14 predicted proteins | sample BarGraIncu01121A_FD_184501 | JGI IMG/M metagenome (GOLD analysis project Ga0209540, IMG submission 184501) | Arctic peat soil microbial communities from Barrow, Alaska - Barrow Graham LP Incubations 011-21A (SPAdes) (version 2) | ecosystem: Environmental > Terrestrial > Soil > Wetlands > Peat... | reverse complement strand
GGGCCCTGGGCGGGCCTCTTGAAGATGAACTATGCCCAAATCAAACCGACTGAATTACGAACGCTCTGGAAGCTGGTGAAGTCCGGCGAGAAAAGGCCGTTGTCCGCTGCTGACCTGGTCTTGCTGTTCCCCAAGCCGGGACCTTTTACGTGGTCATGGTTTCAACTGGTACCGCCTCACGATTCCTGAATTCGCGCCGACTGAAGCTCGACGGGGCATAACAACCGCATGAAGCCAATGCGCCGCCTCACGATTCCTGAATTCGCGCCGACTGAAGCAACCACCCCACACCCCCCAAAGAAAGGCACAAAATCCGCCTCACGATTCCTGAAGTCGCGCCGACTGAAGCAAGGTCTTCATGCGATGTCTGTGACTTCATATTTCCGCCTCACGATTCCTGAAGTCGCGCCGACTGAAGCGATGCCGGAAGTCTGGGGCCGCTGCACGTTGCAAGCCGCCTCACGATTCCTGAATTCGCGCCGACTGAAGCGAGTTTGACCGCCGCCGAATCGCTTACCGGAAGCTCCGCCTCACGATTCCTGAAGTCGCGCCGACTGAAGCACAAGGCTTAGACTAACACCTGTTCGTATATCATCCGCCTCACGATTCCTGAAGTCGCGCCGACTGAAGCAACCCAGGTGATTCGTCAGCCCGGAGCCGTTGCCGGTCCGCCTCACGATTCCTGAATTCGCGCCGACTGAAGCGCCTCCGGCGCCCCCAGCGCAGCGGGGGCGAGCGGCGCCGCCTCACGATTCCTGAATTCGCGCCGACTGAAGCTTTATGACCGGCGATAACCCGACTAATGTTTATGGCCGCCTCACGATTCCTGAATTCGCGCCGACTGAAGCCTCACCCGTGCCGCTAGCCTTATTTTCCGCTGCGATTCGCTGCTGTTGGCGAGCGATAAGGCTTCGCGGCTTTTCAAATGAGAGTATCGGCAGAGTGTTCATGCGTTAGAGCTTCGCTTTCAATCGTTTACTCAATGCGAGCGTCCTTGCGGGCGAGCGCCAGCACTTCAGCGCTCGCGCCGCGCAGCCGCAATCAGGCGCAGTCGTTCGCGATTTCAAAAAACATGCCTTTCCAATGGCGGAAGAAAGGTGGTCGGTGGCCGTAGCCGGGATTTATTCAACGCCTTTCGGAAAAACTTGCAAGCATGAAAATCAAATGATTGTCACCCGCGACCGCACTTCGTAGGGCATGGCGGTTACATGGGAATGTCATCGTCGCCGCGTTCCCATTTCTGAATCCGAGCGCGGTTAAGTTCTTCCACACGTTGCCAGTCATTTTGATTGATTGTTCCCCACAAACCACGTCCGCTGGCAAAACCCCTCTTGCCGGAAATTTCGGCGCGGTCAAAGTTCGCGACCGCTCCGATGTCGGCAAAGAAATTCGGATAGTTTTCAGTCAGTAAACTTGCGAGCGATTCTCCCTCCAGCGGCTTGATTTCATGCTTGTCCGTTTTCCAACGGGCTTTCTCGCGCAGATTTTCGGCGCGGACGAAAAACCTGTCACCTTCGCGTTTGCTGCGGAGTCGCAAATGGATTTCATAATTCTCCGGTGCGGCAATCGTGCGGAGGCCGAGATTGATGGCGGCGTTAATGTCGGCTTGTTGTGGATTGCCGCGCATCGGAACAAAAATTGGTCCGCCTGCCAGTGGCGCAAAGAGCGTGCGCCACTTCGGACGTGCGGGGCGGTTTTTCAGCAATTCGGCATTCAACTTTTCAAGCGTCTCAAAGAGTGCTTTCACACGCTGACTTTCCTCTCGCTCGTCCTTGCTCAACTTCTTTATTCGCTCCGGGGCAGCAAGACGTTCAAGATGTTTGCGCCAGCGAAATTCTTCGCGGCTGTCAGGCGTGAGTTCTACCGCCCGGAATCCAGCAACGCTGGTGAGCGAGCAGAAGCGCGATGAGTAAGCTGCCGGGGTTTCAAGGACACGCAATCCGTATGGTTCGCAGAGTTGTTTAAGTTTGCCGAGGATCGCGCGGTGACACCATTTCATCAGCCGCGAATTTTCGCCACGGCTGCGGCCTTGACTGGCGAGGTAACGGTCGAGGTTTTCCAAAACAAGAAAATCCACCGGCTCGCGGAATTTTTCATATTCGCCATGAATATCGTGACGCTCACGTGCGACGGCGTCTTGAGAATGTGAACGTAAGCGCACGCCGAGAGCTTGGGCGAGGATGAGATGCGCGGTTTGATTTACGCGCTGCTCCTTTAGTTTTTCAAGCCGATCGAGCAGTTCCGGGCAAGGGTCTGGTAACTCAATGCCACGCTTGGAACGACCGAGCTTTGCCGGCTGACCGGGTGTTTGCATCAAGGCGCGGTTAAACGACTGACAACGCTGGCGGAGGCTTTCAAGTTGCTCGATACGCTCCATTGAAAGGCCGCGCTGTCCGGCTAGGAGTTTTGGGCGTAGGTCGGTGTCGCGGTGCGTTTGACGCAAGAAATAACAGTGTGAACCGTCGTCACGAAGCACCCATTCCCAACGTCGTCCGCGCAACGGTTGAATCCGGTCGGCAATGCGAAGGAGTTCACGTTGAATGGTAGCACGATCTTTCTCCAACTCGACAATGAGTTTCGCTGCAATTAACTCCCACGCCTGTTTTGTCTCCAATGGTTTAAGTCCAAGCGGGTCTTCGTCGGCTTCACGAATTTGCTCGGCAATGCTGGCGCGTCGTTTTTCATCGGCAGCGATACAACTCCAGCTTTGCAACCGGGCGAGCCGTGCCTGGGCACGACGCAACGCAAAAAGGAGTTGGTCATTGAGTTCGGGAAATGAATGCCGCTTTGGATCATCGCCAAGAATTTTCACGTCAACTCCGAGCTTCGCGCAAATATCGAGGGCTTCATTACATTCGTCCGGCTTGGCGAGTCGCCCGCGTTCACCGGAAAATTCTTCCTGCCATTTCCCGTCGCGCAGCACCAGCGCGTCCTCGCCCGGCAGTCGCAACATGCCGATTGCCCGAACTGTTGACCACCAAGTCTTGTCGCCTGCTGCACCGAGCTTGCGGCTTTGTGGTTTCGGCGCGTTGCCTGCGCTGGCTTCCAATACAGCAAATGCACCCGCGTCGCGCTGTCCCAAGTCCACCGATAAGCAGCGGAATGACTCGCCACTTTCCCACCAAGGGCGGGATTTGGCTTTCACTGCCCATGTGGACGGCCAACGAAGCCAGTAAGATTCGCCATCTGCACCGCCGAATTGATAATTGTCCCAACGTGCGGCTTTGCCGAGTTGCTTAACCAGTGCGTCCGTGTCGAGCGTGAGCGGAAAGTTGAGCAAGATTCGTTTTTCGCCTGATGCCGCAAAATCAGGCATGAGTGCGACAGGACAATCCCGAAAGTCCTGCGGCATCGGTTCGGGCAAGCCGAGAGCAGCCATCATTGGCTGAAGCCACGGCATTGCGCCGAGATTTTCTCCTGCATCTGCTCGCAATCCCTCCCGAAGCAAGCGGGGCGCGGAATAGCGCAATCGCACACGGGTCTGACGCAAGACGCCATTCTCGCGCATTGCGAGCGGAACAATGACGGTGCGTTGGTTCGGTTCGTGCCGATACTCGCCACGCTCGGTGAACTTGGCCGCATCTGAGAAATAAAATTGTCGGCGTGAATGTTGCGCGTCGGCTGGGGTCAGTCGAATGGGTTCAGCCAGATGACTTATTTCTTCTTTCAACTCACGCTCGTCTGTCAGGGCTTGCAGGGGATCGCTTGTGAATTCGGCGTCATCTGGAAGCTTGGCGTTCTCGCGCCATTGGTCTTTTTGTGCGGTTGTCGGTTCGCGCCAGATAATCCAATTCGGTTCGTCCAGAAGCGCCGCAAAAAGTCGGACACTGCCGACGATTTGCGAATTGTCCTTTTGATACTCACGAAGTTTCGTCGCCAAGCGTTCACGAACTTCATCGCTGTAACTTTCGGCGGGATTAAGTTCCTTGCTCCAGATTTTTTGAAGCTCTTTGAAGCCACGAATGGTGCGCTGTTGCAATCCGTATTTCACCTCCACGCCCTCGCTCATCTCATATTCGACGCGGAGTTCTACATCTACAAGCTGCTCTAGTCGCTCAATGCGCTCATCACCGGCTAGAACCGGCGGACGCGAATCTTCGTCCGTGCCGCCTTCAGATTTCCATTTCTTCGACTTGCCGCGCTGATAATCATGACGGGCTTGTTTGCGGGCGAGTTCCTTGGCGCGTTCTTTTCCTTTCTCCTCAACTTGGTGCAACGCTTTGAGGGCTTCTTCAAAAGCAGCAACATCAAATTTTTCCCACTGAATTTTGCTAGATTCATTCCCGCCCCAACACGGCAAGCTGGTGAACGCACGAAAGACGTAACCGCGTGCCCCGCGAGCAAGCCGGATTGGATCACCGGCAGATTTGGTTATGTTGCTTTCTGTGGCTGGTGGTTTTACACCGGCTTTAGGGACGGGCGTAGTGGAACGAAGAAGTTGGAATGTGAATTCGGATTGCTCGACGTTACGAAAGAGAAACATGGCAAAAAGGCGAAACTTGATGTCGCCTTTTGCGCTCGTTGCTGCGTAGCCCGGAATGACAAAGCCCTCTGGCAGCTTGGCGATTTTTTCTTCGATCCGTGTCCAGTCTGCGGTTGAATCTGGTTGGCGCTCACGCCAAGCAGAAACCATTTCACGTAATTTTCCAATCGCCTCTACTTCTTTGAACTCTGGTTTTTTTGGATTTGGCAACGCAATGGAGTGGACATGAAATGAATCCAAGCTGACTGAATCTTGGCGGGTTGCCGGATCATGCAAAACAAAGGGAAAACGAAGTTTGTCTGCTTGGCGCGCGATTGAGGCTTTATCTTCGGCATAATTCCCGCCGAAGTCAGGTTTGCAAAACCGAGGTAAAAACTCTGGTGCTGCATTGCGACAACCACTGCCGCCGGTGCATTTTGAGAGTAGTTGTCGAAGCCCCGCTGCAAGCGTAGCGCGGCCTTCAGTTGTTGCCGCTATTGTGTTACCTGCCAGAACCGCCGCCGACGCTTGTTCAAAAGTAGGCGCGCCGTTTTTTGGAGTGAGATATTGCGCGACGGATTTTTGCATCCCTTGCCGCGTCACGCCTCGCTTGCGGAACGATCCCCAAACATAAGTCTCACTGCCATCCTTGGTAATTCGCCCACAAAGTTTTGCCATTTCGCTTTCTGGGTCGGTGGCGAGAGACAATAGACAGACAAGATAGTAATTCACCGCGTCCTGAAACAACTCGTGGTGTCGCCAGAGAACATCAATGTCGAGTGGTTTGCCTTGTTCGTCTTTGCCGTCGGGGATTTCAACGGCAGTTACTTTACCCTGATAGATTCGGTTCATATCTTTGCCCTCTGGAACTGCTTGGGGTGTGGAAGTTTTACTGCGTGGTGCCAGCAATTGCTAGAGGATTTTTGATGCGGGTGCAGGCGGCGTCAGGTTCGGGCCTGTCTCCGGTGAATTACGGTTGCGGAACGGAGCGGCAGTGAAGCGGATCAACGGCGGGTGCAAAGTCGTTGTTGACCGCGCAACGGAGCGAAGTGAAGCAGGCTGGAAATCGCCGGAGTCAGGCGCCTTGGGCGGTGCACAGTCTTTTGGTGTGACCGAGTTTTCGACAGTCAGCCCGAAAGTCTGTGCGCCGAGGGATGAGTCAACCAACTGATAAAACACCCTGAAAAATCGTCACTGAACGTGCCGGCCAGAATCGCGGCCATGATGAACGCAAAACCCGTGATGCCCATTCGCGCGCGATTTGTCCTGGTGGTGTTGAATTTGAAACCAGATCCGCGAGCGGGGGATGGGGCGTGGTGCTGGTTGCAAATTTGACACGACCAGTCATGCATGGGGTGAGCGTTCGCGTGGTTGGCAACTGGCTTGGCATTCAATTCAGCAAGACAGATGACAAGCACGGGAACACGAACGGGGAATTTAGCAAATGGGAAAAAACCAGTTGGTAGTGTCTTAATTTGAAATTCAGCATGGCCACAAACAGGCTATTTCCTCAGCAAATAGCGGCATTGGTAAAGTTTGTAACTTTTTTTGACAACGCGCTTGACAGCGGTCTTGCCAAATGCGATTATCACCTTACGTATGACACAAAATCAAGCCATCGAACAAATCGGTGCTCCGATTATCGAGGCGTTTTCCGACTCTTGGAAAAACGCCTGGGATGATATTCGTGGGCAGTTTAACCATCCAGACCACAGCAACCGCATCCGCTCGTCGTTGCTCCAAGAGCACGCCGCGATACACGCACGACAGATGTTGCCCCTTGTGGGCGTGAATTATATGCGCGACCAAACGCAGCACATGTTCATCATGCCAGATAAGGCATGTATCATCTACAAAAAGTTATCCGAAGGTCGGCGCGCCAGCAGAAACGACACCGACCGCGCTGACAGGCAATTCCAATCACTTCTTTTGGAGGACTTGCCGACGTTGGTGGTGGGAATGTTGCCCGCCTACAACTGGACATCGTTCGTTGGAATTTATTTGTTAAGACCAAAAGAGAACGGCATCGGCAATTCGTGGGTTCTGGATATAACAAACGGAATTTTCGCCGTTGATTCAGACCAATCCACAATTGTCCCGATTATGGAAGAAACCGAATTTGATGAAACCACTACCAAACCAAAACAAAAATTCAAACCAAAATATGATCCAAACATCGGAGAAGGCGAAGAGGAAGCTGGCTCTGGTGGAAACATCGGCGAGTAACAGGAAGTTCAATCCAGAAATGTTCATCCTAGCCAGAGAGTTTCACGGGCTGACAATAAAAGAATTGGCAGACCGAACCGGCGTCACTTCAAGCTACGTTTGTCAGCTTGAAAGTGGACTAAAAGAGCCATCTGAAAACTTCATCCAACAGGTGGTTTCAGTGCTGAAATTTCCCGAACAGCACTATTATGAACAAGGACGCCGCGAGGCCACGCCACCCTCGTTTTATCGCAAGCGCGTGGTTATCTCGCCCGTTATTTTGCGTCAAAGCACCGCAAGAATGACGGAAATTAAAAGGAACATCGAAAAATTGCTCTCGCAAGTTGATTCGATTGAAGTCCGGCTGCAATTCATTGACCCGGAAGAATGTGCTGGTGGCGCAAAGGAAGTTGCCAAAAAGATGCGGCTCCATTTGCGGATTCCAGCGGGACCAATCCGCGACCTCACAAAAATCTTGGAAGAGGCAGGCATTATCATCATCCCATTTGAGTTTGGAACACGCAAGATCGATGCGTGTAGCGAATGGGTTGCCGGTCATCCAGTGATTTTTATCAACAAGTTCATTACGGCGTCTCGGTTACGCCACACTCTTTCGCATGAATTAGGGCATCTCGTCATGCATAAGTTTATTACGGACGAATGCGAAGAGCAGGCGAACATTTTTACGGCAGAATTTAATTTGCCGGAATCCGAAATCAAACGTGAGTTGATTCCCATGAATCTTGATCGCCTTGCTCGTTTGAAACTCAAATGGAAATCATCAATGGCGGCGATTCTTTACAGGGCGGAGGATTTAGGTGTCATAAGCCCAAGAACCGCTCGCTATCACTGGATGCTCATGCGCCGGTATCGCTACCACGAATCCGAACCACATGAGGACATGATGCCGGTTGAAAAACCGACTGCATTACGTGAATTATTGGACGTTTTCACAAATTCACTCAAATTTACGAAGGAAGAACTGATTGGATTTCTGAATATCTTTGATGATTTTTACGACGAAGTTTATTCAGGGCGTCCAGTTTTGAGGGTCGTTTAACAAAAAAGGCCGGGCGAGTGCCCGGCCCTACGTATGACAATTTATGGGCGTGTAGGTTAATCGGTCAAACCGCCGGTGCTTTACACCTCGGAGATGTGAGTCCGAATCTCACCACGTCCACAAATTCATGTAATACAAATACCACTTGTCGCAACATAAAGCAAGGATTTTCTTGCAAATTCTGATCGCGTTAATTTTGAGCGTTTTATGGCTAAATTAATGGATTTTCGCTCTTCCGTATTAAGCCGGACAGATATTCCAGGCGATTTCGCCTTGTTTTTAGGCACTTTTGGCCGTCCGGCGCGCTTTTTCATAAAATAAATGATGTAATACAAAAATAATTGTTGACACCAATTTATATTTGTATTACATTTATGTCAACATCAAATTTGACCTATGGCAAACATACTGAAAACCGAAAAGAAAGTGGCCGTCATTTCTATGCTCGCCGAAGGCACCAGCATCCGTGCCGTCGAGCGCATCACCGGCGTCAACCAAAACACGATTATGAGCCTCAACCGGCGCGTTGGCGATGCTTGCGCGAAAATCATGGATGAGAAGATGCGCGACCTGAACTGCCGAAATCTTGAAATTGATGAGATTTGGGGATTCATTGGCGCGAAGCGTAAGAACGCTGAACGCGCTGGCGCATACGGTGATGTCTGGACGTTCATTGCGCTGGATGCCGACACGAAGCTGATTCCGTCATTCATCGTCGGCAAACGGGATGCTTACCACGCAAGTGACAATAAAACTGAGCGATTCGTTGCCGTGCTTGAAATTCCGCCTGTGGTTTCGCCTAAAACGGCAGTTAAAATGGCAATTTACAGCGACATTAAGAAAGGAAAATTATGAGCCAAAACGTAACCATGCGGTCGGACAATAAAGGACTAACGGTAAAAATAAACTTCTGGTCATTGGATAAACACCTTGACGCATTTGATTCGGAAATGGCGCGGCTCTGGATAAAAGGGCAGGCCACACGCGCCGACACAAAAGAGTCCGCCATGTTTAATGATGCGGGAGAGCTAATATCCATCCTTGGAAAATGGAACGCCGAGAATTTCCGAAATCTGAATGAACGCAGGAAAAAGTAAATTTCAAATTAAGGCACTACCAACCAGTTCTGTCAATTGGTGAAAATTGATGGTAGTGGTATAGTTTGAAACATCTAAAGTTTTACGAGGTAAAAATCAGCATACGAAGCCACTCCATTTGGGACAAACTGAATCCCGTATCCATTTTTGGCAATCTCGGCTTCAAGATTTTTGATTATGCTCACATCAAAAGCAACGGCCTTAATGCTTGATAATCCCTGTTTTATCAGTTCGCGCAGATTCGATTCGGTTTGTTCAATGGTGTTTTTGTCTGGTGCGCCGATGTAATCACCGATGTTTTCTGGCGGTTCTTTTAATTGAATCCATGTCATGCTTCTATTTTAACAGGCCAACAATTTCTTCCAAGCTCCAAACGTGGTCAGAAACCAGACAAGGCGGACAGGAAAAATTGACGAACCGACATGAAAAGTCATAAGTCATTGGAAATGAACACAAAACTCTTTCAAAATAATTGCTCGTTTTGATTGACGTGTTTGTTCTGTTCGTTTAGTTTATATCGCCATGCAAAACAGAACATCAAAATCTAAGATCGGGGCTGTCGCGGAAGCGAAAGCCGATAAACCACCTGTCACCGCTGTTGTTCAATCCGATTACGCGTCGTCGGAAGCCATTCTGGAGGAGGCCAAAAAGGAGCCCAAAAGAAAGCTGCTTATGGAATACCAAGCGGCCATCTGGACCCTGCGTAATGAAAAGAAATTTACGTTTCGAGCTATTGCAGAATGGCTTGCCCAAAGGGGGGTTGAAACCGATCACAGCGCTGTCTACCGGACTTACTTGGCTTCAATTCCAGAGCAAGAGCGTAGTCCGTTCGAGAACTGGGAAGAAGTAGACAAACCGGGCTATGGGGATGAAAATGTAAAAGTGAAACAGCCATGACGACCGAGAATCTATTGAGAAAAAAAGAAGTGGCAAAGATGCTCGCCTGCTCATTGCGCACAGTGGATCGCTTGGTCAACGCCGGTCGGTTGACTCGCGTGAAAATTCTTGGCGGAATTCGGTTCCGATTGAGCCAGGTGCAAATGTTAATGAATGGAGGCAATCATGATTTTCAAAGTTGAAAAACGTCACTTTCGAAAAAATGGCGAGTTGCAAACGACACGCGGCTATTATCTGCGCTATCGTATCGGCGACATGCCGGTGGACCGCTGGAAATCGCTTGGGGCAACTGATCTTCAAGTTGCCAACAAACTGGCGCAGGAATTCCTCCAAGAAAAGGAGCGGGAAGCGGCGGGCGTCATTGAAGCAAAACCAATGCGAGATGCTGCACAGCGTCCATTGCTGGAACATTTGAACGATTATGAAGCTGATTTGGTGACGCGCGGGCGGGCGGGTCGTGGTGGCCGTGGGGCGAGTTTGCTCAAGGCGCGCATTGTCCGGCTCATGAACGATTGCCGTTGGAAACTGGCCGGCAATGTCACGCCAGATTCATTTGTGACGTGGCGCAACGGGCACAAGGCGGCGGCGCGGACACAGAATCATTATCTGCAAGGCATGATTTCATTTCTCAACTGGATGGAGCGCGTCGGGCGCATCAAAGCCAATCCATTGAAGTTCGTTGGCAAAGTGGATGAGCGCGGACAAAAGAAGCGGGTGCGTCGTGCCTTCACGGATGAGGAATTGGTGAAGCTGATTACAGGTTCAGGACCGCGCGGAATCATCTATTACACGGGGGCGCGGTCTGGACTGCGCCAGGAAGAATTGCACCAACTCGTTTGGGGGGATGTGCGGCTGGATGACAAAATCCCTAAAATCATTGTTCGTGCCGAGACCGCAAAAAACAAAAGAGAAGAGCCGGTCGTTCTGGTGGCTGAAATTGTTGAAGCATTGAGAATGCATCGCCCGGCGCACTGGTCGCCAAAGGCCTTGGTTTTTCCGAAAGGTATTCCGCGTGCTTCCCGGCTCAAGGTGGATGCCGAACGCGTTGGCGTTGCTTACAGGGATGCTCAAGGACGTTATGCGGACTTCCACGCATTGCGCTATACCTTTGCCACCTTCATGCGGAAAAATGGCATGCCCGACAATTTTGTGAGAAAGCAAATGCGCCATAAAACCATCCGGCAGACGGACGGCTATACGGATGAGGCGCAGTTGCCGATTTACGACTCGATCAAGAAACTGCCGAGGCTCCTGGAGTGTACACAAATACGCGCACAGATTTTAGGCGCAGACGGTCAAAACGTGGCGCAACCTGTCGCAGTCAGTGAAGGGATGAAAAGTGATAAAACACTTGTAAATGACGGGGTTTGTCTCGGTTTGGCACCACTGGTCGCAGAAATGAAAATGGAGCGAGCGAAGGGATTCGAACCCTCGACATTCACGTTGGCAACGTGACGCTCTACCAGACTGAGCTACGCTCGCTTCCAGAAGAAAAAGACAGACTATGCGAACTCGCCGGATTTGCAAGCTGGATTTCAGGCTGGCTTGCTCGAACCACCTAACGTTGCGCGGACCACCTTGAGCAAGTCGTCGTGGTTGATGGGCTTGTGGAAAAACGCCACTGCGCCGCTGGAAGTGGCCCGCTCCTTATTTTTCATATCTTCAAGACCGGTGATGATGATGATGGGAATTTTCTTCGCCGGATCCAGGCGATGAAACCAATCCATGATGCGAAAACCGTCCCACGGCACGCCGTCCACGGCCGGCGGATAGTTGATGTCCAGCAGAATCAAATCGGGAGTTTCCTTGCGCGCGGCGGCGACCGCCTCAGAACCGTCCAAGGCGGTAATGATTTGAAAACCAGCGCCTTGCAGTTTCAGGGAAATTGTCTTGAGGATGACTTCGTTGTCATCAACCACCAGGATTTTCTTCTGGCCCGCTGGGCAGATTCGGCGTTCATAATTCCACGATTAAACAACAATTCGCTTCGTTCTAACAGCCAATTTTATGCGCTTTGACTTTTGCGCCTGCCAATGTGCTAAACTGACGCGTGAGCAACGTTTTCTATGCTCCCGGCGAACAACGCGCGGCAAAGGTCAATGACCTTTTCGCCGCCATCGCGCGGCGTTACGATTTGCTCAACGACCTGCAGAGCTTCGGGTTGCACCGGCGCTGGAAACGCCGCGTCGTTGAACTCGCCGCCGTTCAATCCGGCAATCGCGCGCTTGATTTGTGTTGTGGCACCGGTGATCTTGCGCTGGCGCTCGCGCGGCGCGGGGCGGAGGTCACCGGTTTCGATTTCAGCCAGGCGATGCTTGAAATCGCTGAAACTCGGCGACGGAAAAATTTCAAATCTCAAATTTCAAACCTCAAATCCAATCCACAATTCATTCAGGGCGACGCGCAGCAAATTCCATTTCCCGATGCATCATTCGATATTGTCACTGTCGGTTACGGTTTGCGAAATTTGACGAGCTGGGAAAAAGGTCTGGATGAAATGCACCGCGTGGCCAGGCCCGGCGCCCGGCTCGTTGTGCTTGATTTTGGCAAACCGGCGAACGCCCTTTGGCGCGCAATTTATTTCGGTCATTTGCGCTGCTCCGTGCCGCTCATCGGCCGGCTGTTCTGCGGCAACGCGGATGCCTACGCCTACATTCTCGAATCGCTGAAACATTATCCGGCGCAGCAAGCCGTCGCGGCCAAAATGCGCGAACTGAAGCTCTCGAATGTGCGTGTCATTAATTTCCTCGGCGGCGCGATGGCGATCAATTACGGGGAAAAGCCAGGTTAAGTTTCGCGCGCCTGTTGTGTCACAGCGAAACGCCTTTGTTGGCTTTGGAAGCCTTCGTATTTTGGTGCATATAAGCACTGAAGGAAGGATTCTAAAAAGTTAAGAACACCAATCTTACGATCTTTATCGAGTAGGAGGTCGGTCCGATGCAATTTCTGCTTCATCCACGTTCCAATTTCCTCTTCCTGCATTTTCCAACATGGCCCCGATTCATCGGCTAATAGACTTTTCGCGAGATTACTTTGCGAACTTTTAGGAATGTAATGCTGCGTATGAAAGCGAGCGTTGCTATTCGGACCGACCTTTCCGATTTTCAACGCGGCGTCGCCGAGCCTGAAAATATAAACTGCCATCTTTCCATCTGGAAGCTGGACAGGTATGTGAGGACAACCCCGATCTTGGACATCAATCTCACTCCGGGACATTGTAACTCCAGCCAGTGAGATTGCTTCAATAAACTTCGAGATAGCGTTATCAATGCTGACCAATGGCACGGTTTTTTGTAGTGCGTTCATTCTTTATTTGGCCGGAGTCGCCGCCAGTTTCGCGCGACAAAAACTGTCAGAGTGATTTTTTTCCACCCAATTGAATGACCATTCCCTCGCGCGCAGCGTCCACGCGCAATTTCGCCGGTTGTTTCGCCACGAGCCGGCGCGCGTGCTTGACCAGTCCGTCAATCCGTTTGTCGTCGTGATCCGGGTCGTGGTGAAACAGACAAAGTTGTTTGACTCCGGCTTGCAGCGCGAGCGCGACCGAATCATCCACACAACCGTGCCCCCAACCGAGGTGCTGCTGGTATTCAGCGGAATCGTATTGCGAATCGAGGATCAACAAATCCACGTCGCGCAGGAATTCGATCATTTCCCTATCTTTGCCGCCTGTGCGCGGTTCGGTGTCGGGGAAAAAGGCGATCAGGCTGTCGGGCGAAAACAGCCGGTAGCCGACACAAAGGCCCGGATGATTGGCGCGCAGCGCCCGCCCGCACACCGGGCCGATGTTGAAGTTGAAGTCCTTGAGTTCCTCAATTTCGATGTTGCTCGGCAGTTTATTGAACGGCACGGGAAAGTAAGTGCTTTCCATCTGACCGGTCAGTGCATTGACCAGGCCTTTGCGTGTGCCTTCGCAGCCCAAAATCCGCAGCCGGCAGCGTGAATCGTAAATTGGCCCAAAAAACGGCAGGCCTTGAATGTGATCCCAATGCGTGTGTGTCAGCAGCATGGTCAGATTTAGCGGCTGATCCTTGAATTCCGACAGCAGCGAACGGCCCAGCGCCCGCAGTCCCGTGCCCGCGTCAAGGAGGATGATTTCTCCGCCGCCGCGCACTTCGACGCACGACGTGTTGCCGCCGTAGCGCACGGTCGTCGGTCCCGGCGTCGGAATCGAGCCGCGCACGCCCCAGAATTTTACGCAAGTGGCGGTTTTGATGCCAAGAATCTAACCCGCGTTTGACAAAAGACAAAGTGTAAAACAACCGGATTATCGCCACTTGGCAGTGCCGCAAGGACGCGAGGTCGCCTTGGCTGCGAAGCGGAGAGCGAAGGGTGGTGGGTTGGCAGGGACTCGAACCCTGGACCAATGCCTTAAAAGGGCACTGCTCTACCAACTGAGCTACCAACCCACCAAGGAGCCGAAGATTATCATGTTAAAACAGCCACGCTGTCACGCAAGGTTTTTTGCGGTGGTAATCCGGTTGTGGGCACAACCCGGCACTGCCACCGGAACGCTTTCAGCTTCGCCCGGCTGGTCTTGCCCTGACGACAAAACTTGCCCCACGTGACTCGCCCCGCTTACTCTGACCACACAATGCGGTTGCTCGACCGATATCTGTTCCGCGAATTGCTCACGCCGCTGGCGTATTGCCTCGGCGGTTTTCTGATTTTCTGGATTTCCTACGACCTGTTCACCGAGTTGCAGGAAATGCAGGAACGCAAACTGCATTTGCTGGACGTCCTTGCCTACAGCCTGGCCATGACGCCGGAATTTTTGGTGACGATCCTGCCGGTCGTGCTGCTACTCGCGTTGCTTTACACGCTCACGAATCACGCGCGCCACAATGAAATCACCGCCATGCGCGCGGCGGGCGTGAGTTTGTGGCGCCTGTGCGTGCCTTATTTTGTCGTGGGTTTGG
>Ga0209540_10002025_pt1 | contig 14641 bp, 14 predicted proteins | sample BarGraIncu01121A_FD_184501 | JGI IMG/M metagenome (GOLD analysis project Ga0209540, IMG submission 184501) | Arctic peat soil microbial communities from Barrow, Alaska - Barrow Graham LP Incubations 011-21A (SPAdes) (version 2) | ecosystem: Environmental > Terrestrial > Soil > Wetlands > Peat... | reverse complement strand
AAGATGGAGTTTTACTCTTCATGGTATAATTGAAATCGAATATGGGCTTGCTTTGATATATTCATGATCCTAGCGGGGAGAAAGTATTATTATCTATGCAAAGGGGCAATTCATCTCCACGACTGATGTCGGGAGCTTTCTTGCCCCTTTGAACCCGTTTTTGTAAATCCGAAAATCCCCTTATCTTTACTTTGCATCTCGCCTGGCAATCCTAATGCGCTTGAAAAACGTTCTTCTATCCCTTTATTTCCTGTTATAATATAAGCGAATATACATAAGACCAAAAATATGAGCACGATTGCTGCGAAAAAAATTATCCCTTTCTTATGACTTTGCTCTTGCTGCAATAGTATTCATCTCCTGAGCATGTCAGGCCTGACCCTCTGAATATATGACACAATATATCCCGTGATAACGGCCTCAATGACCGCAACACCCATGTTGACTGCAGCAATGAGCGAGAGACCATAGAGCATGGCCGTAACATCCTGATTAACGCCCTGTATGCCTGAAATAAGAATTATCAATATCATTGCAAGATTTCCGAAAAGAAGTCCAATTAGCGTTCCAATACCGGCTTTTGAGAACGTATCCAGATTCATCTTACCAAGCCCATTATATACGCCGTATGCAACTGTAACTTCAGTCATATTAACCAGGAAGTTCGCACCTATTATGCTCCATCCGCCGTGACCGGTCGCAGCCGTTAATATATTTACGATAAGCACAATGATACCGCCGATCGGCGGTCCAACAAGTATGCCTATAAAGGGGGTCAGGTTCATGTGGACACCGCCAAACAGGGGTATACTGATATGGAATATTGCGAAGGAAGCAGCAGTTAACATCGCAGCCATCGTTATTTTTCTATTATCGATTTTTTTGACCTTTTTTAACCAATATAAGCATAAGCCTAAAATTATGATAGATATAATCCACCAGGTAATGATCCATTGAATAGAAAAAGTCCCATCCGGAAGATGTATATGTGCCATGCTTTACCTCAAGTTAAACCAACCTAAACAATCATAAATGTTTGGGCATACACCAAACATTGAAATCCGAAATAATTTTTCGGTTAACAAATCCAATCTTTCACCCATGCCTTATCATTGCAGCTATGGTTTTGACAAGGTCATCAGCATTCATCGGGTGTTTTTCCATGCCAATGCCCAGGTTCGTTGTTATTCCTTCGTATATTTGTACTACTTTTGGCTGCCGTAATCCGGACGTTTCTAAGAGTTCTTTATCATAGAATATCGATGAAGGCACACCCTCTACGATAATGGAGCCGTCTTTTACGATGCAGACACGGTCGGCGATCCTGGCTGCCATATCCATATCATGGGTTGCTATGACAATACTGAGGCCATGTTCGTTTTTTAGGTTAAGAATAATATTTTCAACCATCTCTGCGTGTAATGGATCAAGATCTGATGTAGGCTCATCCATCGCTATCGCTCTTGGCTTCATGGCAAGAACACCAGCTATGCAGACCAGCCTTTTTTGGCCACCGCTCAGATAGCTTGGCATTTTATCGGACAGTTTTTCGGCGCCGACTGTTTTCAATGCATCCAGGGCTTGCACCTTTGCCTGTTCTATGCTCATGCCCATGTTTACGGGGCCAAACATAACGTCATCTAATACAGTGGGCGCAAACAGCTGGTCATCCGACTTCTGGAACACTATGCCAACATCTCTCCAGATATCCATATGACTCAAATCGAGCTTTTTACCCATGACTGTGACGTTGCCGCTGCTGGGTCGCAGCAATCCGTTCAAATGCTCAAGAAGCGTCGATTTACCTGATCCGTTGGGGCCGCACAAAGCCACGATCTCTTTTTCAAGGACCCTGAAACACATCTCATGTATTCCCATACTCCCATCAGGATAGATGTGGCTTGCACAATCCACATGTATAAGCTCCTTTCCTTCGTGCGTACAAGAATGACTTACCTGTTCATTATGAATTTGTTGTAAAGTTTTCAATCAGATCACTCTTTAAAACGGTAATTTAACGAACCATATCAGGTAGATCATCAAAGTCGCTGCCACAAACATGGTGAAGTATTCACCAAAGCCTATACTTGGTATTCTGGTCACAGCAATGTATTTTCCATTAAATCCTCTTGCTTCCATGGCCTTATTGACCCTGTCTGCCCTGTCGTATGACCTTATCATGGTCAACGCAAACACTTCGGCAAACATTTTGCTCTGTCTGCGTGTGCTTTTTAGAAGCCCCCCACCTCTTGATCTAAGTGCTTTTAACATGGATTTGACCATTTTCAAAGTCATAAAAATGAAACGGTATGACATGAGAAATATCTGGTCGATCGGAGAGGGGAATACCCGGAATATAATGGCTGAGAAATGATCATACCTGGTGGTCATAAGGAAAAATAAAGTATAGGTCACAGAGGCCAGAGATTTAAAGATAAGGGTAAGCAACAATAGCACTCCATTATCAGTGAGAGTAAGTGAAAAGTATGGCAAATCCAGGGAAAATATTGCTTTTCCCGGTTCGTTCCACATTAATATAAGTACCAAAGACAGGACAAATGTAATGGGCATCGCGTACCATTGGAACAATTTCTTAATAGGAAGTCCCGATAAACCATATAATGCTAAAACGACAAGGTAAAGGCATACGGCCAATATGAGGCTTTTATCAAGCGAGATAAAAAGTATGATAAGCACAAGCATTAACCCCTTTGTCCAGGGGCTGATCCTTGAGAATAATGAGGTGCCCTTTTCACTGTAAAATGTGATAAGATCAATATCTGGAATATGGGGAGATAGTTCACTCATCCGTTGATGCTCCATATATTGTCTTTCGGACAGCAACAGCACGTATCATGTTTGATCCTGCCGCATATACCCATATTCGGATGCCCCAGGGAATTGCATATCTTATCGACGACATCCTTAGATACAAGCCCTTCAAACTTCAAGACCTCGTTACAGGCTTCCTGCGCTGTAAGCCCATAATGTGAAAACATTAATTCAAGGATCCTGTGCCTCCTGACCAAAAATTCAGCAAATTCCCTGCCTCTTGTGGTCAATTTTACTCCCCTGTATGGAATATGCTCGATAAAGTCGGTTAACGACATTTCCTGGATAGTCTTGGTTATAGTCGACGGATCAAGGTTAAAATGCTGCGATATATCCATTGTATGTACGATATCACCCTTTTCAAGCAGGTACTTCAAATATTCACTTTTCTTCGGGCTTAATTCAAAACCATCAATGTCTTTCACAGGGTAAAATATACTCTTGTAAGATAAATAATTTTTGGGTATACACCAAAAATCAAAACCATATATTAGAAACCCTATCTTAAAATTTTCTCACAAAAAAACAACCGAAAAGCTTATAAAAAAATAAAATCAATATGATAATCATTAATATAATTGGAATAATCAGACCAAAAGGATTATACCTTATACAGTATTTGGATTTTATTTTTTCAAAACAAATACCCTGGAATAAATCATGAAAGTTCTGGTAGTGGATGATAATAAGGAGGGCAGGCTGATGCTTTTAAAGCTTCTGACCTCAAATAACTATGAGGTTAAAGAGGCTTGCAATGGTATCGAGGCTCTGGAATCCCTTAAAACTTCAAAACCCGACCTTATAATCTCGGATATCTTGATGCCTGAGATGGACGGTTTTACCCTTATCAGGGAACTTAATAAAGATATTAGTGGTGGGAAAATACCGGTTGTGTTGTATTCGGCGCAGTACGTAAACGAAAAGGATAAACAACTGGCTGAAAAACTTGGCGCGTCAAGATTTATTACCAAACCCACAGAGCCAAAAGATATTCTTGAATTAATAAAAACTGTTCTTGCAGAATTTGAATCAACTAAAGAGAAACAGGTAAAACCTGCGTCCTCAAAAAAAGAAGAGTACCTGGGTGAGTATGCAGAGCGTGTATTCATGAAACTTGAGGATAAAGTCAGGGAGCTTGAGCAGGAAATCACAGAGCGCAAACAGGTGGAAACAAAGCTGAAAGAGAGTATGGAGAGCTACCGCAGCTTGTTTGATAATTCACCGATATCCTTATGGGAGGAGGATTTTTCGGAAGTAAAAAAGTATATTGATGGTTTAAAAAATAAAGGGATCAAAGACTTTAGAATATATTTCCAGGATCATCCTGAAGAAGTTGCCAATTGTGCAAAAATGTCAAAGATTACTGACGTGAACAGAGCCACTCTCCAATTATACGAAGCTGCCAACAAAGAAGAACTCCTGGCAGGATTAGGAAAAGTGTTAGGCGAAGGGTCTTACAAAGTATTTAGAGAAGGAATGATCGCTTTAGCCCATGGCAATGTTTTTTACGAATCAGAAGCTATCAATTATACACTTTCGGGAAGAAAGATTAATATCATCTTGAAATGGTCGGTGGTGCCTGGTTATGAAAGGAGCTTATCAAAGGTTTTGGTCTCTATCTTAGACATCACACAGCGAAAGAGTGTAGAGGAATCGCTGAAATTATCTGAAGAAAAATATAGGGATCTTTTCGAAAATGCAAATGATGCGATATGCATATTAGATGCGGATTTACAATTTAAGGATATAAATATTAAGACACTTAAACTCACAGGTTACTCAAAAGAAGAAATTTTGAAAATGAGTATATTTGACCTTATTCCTCCGGAACAGGCCACCAGATCTAAGGAAGAATTTAAGAAACTCCGGAAAAAAGGACATTATGAAAAATTCATTGGAAAGATGGTTACAAAATACGGAAATATGATAGATGTCGAAGTGAACTCATCGGCAATTATTGAAGACGGCAGGATCACAGGTTCAAGGGACATATTAAGGGATATCACCGAACGCAAAAAAGCGGAGATGGCGTTAAAGGAGAGCGAAGCAAGACTTAGGGAAGCCCAGAGGGTCGCACATATTGGCAACTGGGAATGGAAACCCAACACAAATGAATTGTATTGGTCTGATGAAAACTTTCATATTTTTGGACTCAACCCCGATATCAGCCCATCACTCGATACTTTCTTTAATATTATTCATCCAGATGATCTGGAATCTGTAAAAAAAAATATTGATGATGCATTGAATAAGATAAAATCATATAACCTTGATATCCGTATAATCAAGCCAGACGGTTCGCAAGGTTATATTCATGCGATGGGAGAAGTCGATTTTGATCAGCAAGGCAATCCTTTCAGAATGTATGGGACCGTTCAGGATGTCACTGAAAGCAAAAAGGTAGAGGAAGATCTTTTAATGTTCAAACTCGGAATTGAGCGGTCAAGCGAAGCCATCTTCATAACCCATATTGATGGTAAGATAATTTATATTAATCCGTCCTTTGAAAAAATATACGGATATAACAAGGAAGAGGTGCTCGGAAAAAAGCCAAATATCCTGAAATCTGGATTACTTCCGCCTGAAGCATATAAATCATACTGGGATACGCTTCTGGCAAAGAAAGTTGTTTCAGGTGAATTGATCAATAAGACCAGAGATGGTCGCTTCTTAAATATTGAAAGTTCAGCCAATCCGATCCTGAACAATGAAGGGAACATCATTGGTTTCCTGGCCATTCAACGAAACATCACCCAGCGCAGACGTGCGGAGAAGGCACTGCGGGAAAGCGAAGGCCGGCTCCAGAGCATTCTTGACAACTCCAGCACCGTTGTTTTCCTCAAGGATCTGGAGGGTCGCTACATCACGGTCAACCGGCGCTACGAAGAATTGTTCCATGTGACCCGCGAAACCGTGGTCGGTAAGTCGGACCATGACATTTTCCCGAAGGAGCACGCAGACAGATTCCGGCAGCATGACTTGCTCGCCCTTGAGAAGGGCGGCCCCTTTGAGATAGAGGAGTTCGTCCCCCATGATGACGGCCTGCATGTGTACATCTCAGTGAAGTTCCCTCTCTTCAACGCCGAGAAGAAGCCATATGCAGTGTGCGGCATTGCTACAGACATCACTGAGCGCAAGCGGACGGAAGCGGCCATAAGGGTGAGCGAGGAACGACTGCACCAGGCTGTCCGTGTTTCAAAGCTTGGCTTCTTCGACCACGATCACCGCACCGACACTATCTATTGGTCGTCAGAGCAGCGGCGCATTTATGGTCTGGGTCCTGAGGAACCCATTACCCTGCCTGCATTTCTCAAGTTTGTGTATCCGCAGGACCGCGAGAGAATCGCGCAAGCTGTTCGGCGCGCCCACGATCCCGCAGGCGACGGCTCTTTTGATGTGGAACATCGGATCGTCGACCGCAACGGCTCGATCCACTGGCTGAGCACGCGATCGCGCACGCAGTTCGAAGGTGAAGGAAACTCGCGCCACCCGGTTCGCACCGTTGGAGCCGTAGCGGACATCACGGAACGAAAGATCGCGGAGGAGAAAATAGAAGCAACCCTCCAAGAGAACGAAATACTCTTAAGGGAGATCCATCACCGCGTAAAGAACAATATGCAGATCATTTCCAGTCTGCTCGGGCTTGCGTCTGAAACCATCAAGGATAAAAAGTATGTGGATATGTTCCGTGAAAGCCAAAACAGGATAAACTCCATGTCTCTTATCCATGAAAAACTTTATAGGTCCAGAGACCATGCAAAAATAGAATTAAAAGATTATATCCGGGATTTAGCACATGCTCTCTTCCAGTCTCGCGGAGTCAAAAAAGGAACGATTTTACTCAATCTAAATATCGAAAATGTTCCACTGGGGATTGATCTTTCCATCCCTTTAGGATTAATAATAAACGAACTGATCACTAATTCTTTGAAATATGCATTTCCTGAAGATAGAAAAGGTGAAATTAAAGTTTCCTTTCACCTCATTGATGAAAATACCTTTGAACTAATAGTCAGCGATAATGGCGTTGGCATCCCCTATGATATGGATTTCAGAAAGACCGAATCCCTGGGTTTGCGCCTCGTTACATTACTGGCAGAAAATCAACTGAAGGGTAATATCGATCTGGACAGAAGTAAAGGAACGGAATTTAATATAAAATTCCGGGGAAGGTAATAATGGTAAAAAATAAAATAATGGTTGTTGAAGACGAAAGTATTGTTGCAGAACACATCCGAAGAAGCCTGCAAAATATGGGATATTCAGTTACATCAGTGGCGTCTTCGGGAGTTAAGGCTATCAAAGATGTAGAAGATAAAAGTCCGGATCTGGTGCTGATGGATATTGTATTGGATGGTGAAATGGATGGAATAGAAACTGCGAAGCTTATACGTTCCCGTTTCAATATCCCGGTTGTATTTCTTACAGCTTATTCAGATGAAAATATCCTGGAACGGGCAAAGATCTCAGAGCCTTTCGGATATGTTATTAAACCATTCAATGACACAGATTTGCATATCAATATTGAGATAGCTCTCTATAAGCATAAGATGGAAAAGAAATTGAAAGAAAGTGAACAATGGTTCACTGCGACCCTAAAAAGCCTGGGTGAGGCTGTTATCACTACTGATAAAAGAGGAATTATTAAGACCATTAATCCTTATGCAGAGGTATTGACAGGCTGGAAGCAGGCAGACGCTTTAGGGAAATCCCTGGCAACTGTTTTCAATGTTATTAGTGAAGGAACTGATAAAAATGTGAAAGATCCTGTAAAAAAGGCAATTCAGGAGGGAAGTTTCTATGGTCTTGCAGATCATACCTTATTGGTGGCAAAGGAAGGGGCTAAATTGCCTGTTGACATTATCGGTTCATCGATCAAAGATGATAGGGATAATATAATTGGTGTTGTACTGATTTTCTATGATATTATTGAACGTAACGGGATTATGAATTGCGAAAATCATGTCGGGCCACATCATTAAAGGGGGGGAACAATGAGTGATTATACATTTGGCATTGAAGAATTGGATAATGCCATCGGCGGAATAAGAAAAGGCTCAAATATCATGCTTATCGGTCCTCCAATGAGCCAAAAAGAAGTTATCCTGTACAACATAATGTATCATGGCACAGCGATAAATGAAAATGCAGTAATAACAGTAACTACTGGTGAATCTGCGTCACAGATTATGGAATGGTTCAAAGAGAATAAATTAGTACTTCCGATGTCAATTGTAGGGATTATCGATTGCGTAACAAGATCGATGGGAGGAGCCGCATCTGAGACTGAAAGTATCAAAATTGTCAGCAGTCCCGTGGATTTGACGGGAATAGGAGTACGGATAAGCCAGTTTTTTGAGAAATTCTCAAATAAAAAGAATTATCGGAAAATCCAGCTTCATATCAATTCACTTTCTACAATATTAATGTATTCAAATATCCATACCGTTTTCAGGTTCATGCATGTTTTTACAGGGCGCATCAAGGCAGCCGGAGCCATGGGAATATTCATAATGGATAGCGGTATGCATGACGAACAGACTATAACTACATTAAAACAACTTTTTGACGGTATCATTGAGATCAAATCGGATAATAACAGGAATTACATAAGAACTGTCGGACTGTCATCAAAACCCACTCCCTGGCTTGAATATGAGGTCGAAGGAGGAAAACTGAGGATTAACCGATAACTGATGAAGATGAATTAAGCCTAAAAAAAGAAGAATGCTGGCTGGACCATGCTGAAAGCATTTGTAGGGCGAAAGCCAGAATGATAGAGCTCAAGGGGCAGATAGCTAAACTTGAGAGATATATCCGTGAGCTTATTGAGTAAAATTAACTTTCGGCGCTACCTCTGATCCCTTTTCTGCTTCGAAATATAACTTCGGTTCAAAACCGTACATTCCGGCGATGATCGACCCCGGCATCTTTTTGAGACGTGTATTATAATCCCTGACGTTTTCATTATAGCGCATCCTCTCCACTGCGATTCGGTTCTCGGTGCCTTCAAGCTGTGACTGGAGCGCAAGGAAGTTCTCGTTTGATTTTAACAGGGGATAATTCTCAGATACCATAAGAAGCCTTGATATTGCCGAATCCATTCCTTTTGCAGCCTCCATCTTCTCATCCTGTGTTTTTGCTGCGCCCCACTGGCTCCTGTATTTTGTCACCTCAAGAAATATCTTCTCTTCCTGTGCTGTGAAGCCTTTTACTGTCTCAACAAGGTTCGGGATAAGGTCAGCACGCCGCTGGTACTGGCTTTCAACCTGTGCCCATCCTGCATCTACACCTTCCTGTGCCGTAACAAGACCGTTATATGTGGATAAGAACCAGCCTCCGAACAGCAGCGCTATTAACACGATCGCGCCAATAACTCCAAGTAAAATATTTTTTGAATTCATTCTTTCACCTTATATTCATCAATGATCTTTCCAATATCATGCAATATATTTATCAAGTCTTTGATATATTGCTCCTTATCGTTCTTAAATTTAGCCTTTCCTTTTCGAATATCCTGTATCTCTTCAAGGATATGCAGGTCAACGCCATATTTCTTTGAAACAAATCCTACCATATCTTCTTTATCTTCCATATCCCCCAGATACATGAGCCCCCCAATTATCGGACTGAGCGTGGGAACAGCGGAGAGTATTAAATTTTCAATATCCTTGCCCTTGAAGTGAAGATATTGTTCACGAAGATGTATCAGCTTAGACCTGAATTCAAATTCAAGCTGCCTGCGAAGGTTTGGCTTTGATATAACAATATCTTTCAGGATATCTTCACCAAATAACATACTGTGGTGCTGCTTGATGTTCAGGAACTCAATGGGGAAAACATCTGCACCATTGGCGAGCTCTTCTCTTGTAAAAACAAGTGGTATTTCCTTAACCTGCTTCAGTTTCTTTAGCGTATCAAAATCAAGGTTATTGCAGACCACAAGTGTGCTTATTACGTCACCTGTATTATATTGCGCGATCAATACAAGATTTTTTCCCAGAATTTCCCTTAATTGTTCTATTTTTTTATCTGTCATCTATATCACCACTTTCCTCCAAATCCACCACCGCCTGACCCTCCGCCGCCGAACCCTCCACCAAAACCCCCGCCACCTCCGCCGAAACCTCCACCACCAAAGCCTCCTCCGAACCCTCCTCCTGCAACTCCTCCATATCCACCATAATTTCTTCCACCATTTCTGCCACGTCCCATGGAACTCAGGATGGAAAACAAAATAAAAAACCCAAAGAAAACGAATAAAATCCAGGTTGGCATCTCCTGGTTCTGGGTTTGTGACATGCTATATTTTGAAATTACCTCTTCATTGCCCTGGAGAAGTCCCTCTATCACAAGCATCGCTTCGTAGATACCTTTGCCATATTCCTCGTTCTTGAAATTCGGCACAATTATCCTGTCCCCGATGTTGACCTTCATACTGTCTGTGATTGTGCCTTCAAGACCATACCCCACTTCAAACTTGTACTCTCGTTCTTGCTTTGATACAAGAATAAGAAGGCCGTTATCTTTATCCTTCTTGCCAATACCTGCCTGCTCAAAAAGCTTTACAGCATACATCTCCTTTGATTCTCCCTCAAGGGATTCTATGGTAACAACAGCGATCTCGACGGTTGTTTCTTGTTCTATTTTTGCCGCAAGCTGTGCTATATTGTTCGCATAGGCGGGATCTATCATATTGGCGTTGTCCGTAACAAAACCCCGAAGCTGGGGGTAATTTACAGCACTGGCTGCCGGTGAAAAAAATAGCAGGATGAGTAATATCAATATACACTTCTTCATTTTGTCCCCTGTTCGAAACGGATGCTTTCTTTTGTTCATAATATCTCATATATCGAATAAAACCTTTTGAATGATCAAAAACATCGAATCAAACTGTGTAGTCCCGAAAAAATTTCCCACTAATTTTTGCTCTGAAAAATCCTCTCAGAGCATGAAATTGACGAAGAAAAAAGTACGATATATCCTCACCCACAAGAAAAAAGGAGAGTCAAGTGATACTATCCGAAAAGATATGAAAATATCAAAAAGGCGTGTAAATCAGGTTTGGGAGGAATATAGAGAAACGGGAAAAGAACCAAAAATAGGAAATAACCTGGGAAGACCTAAAAAGCCAATTTCAGTCGAAGAATCTGAAATTATAAAAAAAGCATTCCACCGCTTCAAGTTCGGAGCAAGAATGCTTGAACAAGTCATAGATGGAATCTATAATATCCATATTCCTCATAATAGACTACATATGCACATGCTTTCAGAAGGGCTGGCAATAGAGGAGGAAAGGAAAAAGAAGAGACGTAAATGGGTCAGATACGAAAGGAAACATAGCATGTCAGCAGGACATATTGATTGGCATGAAGATGAAAAAGATAGTATCAAAGTGTGTGCGGTTCTTGATGATGCATCTCGGAAGATCCTTGCAGGTGGTGAATATGCAAATATTGATACTGAGAATACCAAGAAGGTCATCGACCAATTGGTTGAAAGATATTGGATAATATGTCCTCTCAGAGAACTCATAATGGATCATGGAGCTGAATTCGGTGCACATCGCAGAGATTAAAATGGTCAGTGGGATAGTGAATTTAAGCAGCATATCGTGAATTTGGGGATTAAACCAATTCTCGCCCGAGTGAAGCATCCGCAAACTAATGGGAAAATAGAAAAATGGTTTGATAGTTATCGGAGATTCAGAAAATTCTTTGCCAGCTTTGATGAGTTCGTTGATTGGTACAAAAATCGACCTCATGGAAGCCTAAATTTTGAGGAACTTGAGACCCCTGAACAAGCATTCTGGAGAAAACTGCAACCAGAAGCCATATTTGGAATAGGTAATAGATTATTTGGGTTGTGAAATTATGTCTAAAAATACAAAAGAAGTAATTTTGGGAAATAATTTCAGGACTCTACAAACATCGAATCAAACCAAAAAAGTTAAGAACTACTAAGTTCTGAAATGAAAAAAATATAGTTATAGGAGAAAAAAAAATATGGCATTGGATATAGGTATTGCAATAGGACTTTTTATCATTTTTCTGATCGTATTGATCGGGCCCTTCAAGATCAAGATCATTGAGCAAAATCTGGAAGTATTCTTGTTCATTTGCGGCGTGCTTGCCCTGACCATTTCACATTTCGTTAAGCTGGAAGGTGTAGAAACAGGGTGGCGTTGGTCAATAATAGAAGAAGCATTAGTTGCTCCTTTATATATATCCAACAGTTATCATTTACCTATAGGGATCGTGCAAGTCGTACTGGTGGTAGGATTGATCATTTACAAATGGCATGAACCTATCCACGGCGCGATACGGACGATGACCGAAAAACTTTCATTAAAGGTCATGGCATTCATTCTCATCGCCGTCCTTGGCCTGTTTTCAAGCATTATTTCTGCCATTCTAGCGGCTATTATCCTTGTTGAGATGGTCAATGCATTACCGCTTACAAGGAAATCCAAGATCGATCTGACAGTCATAGCATGTTTTTCGATCGGCCTTGGCGCAGCTCTTACCCCCCTTGGTGAACCGCTTTCAACAATTGCCATTTCAAAATTATCAGGCCCCCCATATTATGCAACTTTTACGTATCTCATTGACCAGCTTGCAATCTATATTATCCCGGGAATTATTGCATATGGCATAGTAGGTATGTTCTTCCTTGGAAAAGTGGATCCAAAGGACAAAAGTATGAAAGCTGAGGATTACAGCGAAACATTAAAAGATGTAATAATGAGAGCAGTCAAAGTATACGTATTCATAATGGCGCTTGTTTTCCTTGGAGATGGTTTCAAACCAATAATATTTGAATATATCGCCAAATTACCTCCAGAGGCTCTTTACTGGGTGAATACTGTGTCTGCGATCCTTGATAATGCAACTTTGACAGCAGCGGAGATTGGTCCAACATTCACACAATTGCAGATCAATGCAGCATTAATGGGGCTTCTCATAGCTGGCGGTATGCTGATCCCTGGAAATATACCTAATATAATATCTGCAGGTAAACTTGGCATCACAAGTAAGGAATGGGCAAGACTTGGAGTACCCCTTGGATTTGTAACAATGGCGATATATTTCGTGATACTTTTCGGTACGAAATATCTGGGAATGGCCCCTTAATAGGACTTGATTTTAAGTCCCGATGAGGAGCTTGTTAGCTCCTACTTTTTTTTATATCGATAGATCGAAGGGTTTCACAGAAATTATTGCTGCCCCCAATATAATTGAAGAAAATATTTACTCAAGTTAAAGTTTTGTGTTTAAATTTTAAATATCTACACCAGCAGCTCAGATATTATTATACCAGTCAGAAATATTGCATCAAATGCCCCTGCTCCCCCGATCGGCACTCCAAGGTCAGGGATTTTTTTCCAGTTTATTACTTCACATCAAGAATCTCGAACAACCTTGAGCCCTTTTCATTTATCGCATCCAGCTTCTCCTTCACCTCCGCTTTCTTAAGATATATTTCATTTCTTTTTCCGCTTTCATCTTCTGATTTAAGAGATAATTCCACATTCGAAGGACTTCGTTTTTTGATCTCTTCCACAGTTGGGGCAAAGATCTGCGCGACTTTCTGCATAAGGTCATAAACAAGGTTCTCGTCAAAAACGTCCCTGTCTTTCAGTAATATGGTCTTTAACTTTTGTTTCTTTGGATAAAGATAATTCGTCTTTTCGACTATCTTTTCTTTAAGCTCCTGAAGTCTCAAAATATTTAATTCATTTTTTAGTTCAGGCACAGCATTAATGCTCTTTTCCACTCCATTCTCCTCCGCATAGGATACATCAACTGAAAATTCACCCTTTAAATTCATTTTCAATCTGAAACGTTGCGCATTTGTATCAGGTCTTTTCCTGAATACAACTTCAAGTTCCTTATCTGAAAGAATAAGGTCACCCAGGAGGAAATCATCAATGTTTACAATATCAGGTACAAGTTCCTTCTTAAGAAAGGGTTTCTTCATCCTGGCAGGAATCTCGACACCTTTTACAAAATCGCGGACTCTTACATTACCTTTCCAGAAAGGTGACTCAGAAGAGGCAATATCGAAAATACAGGATATGCCATCTTCGCTATCTAGCTGCACTCTGGCAGAGAAGCCTTTTTCGGCAGCCTTGATAGTATATATTTGGAAAATTATCGGTAGGGGGTCGTAAATAAAAAAAGACTCCAGTGTCTTTCTATTCCCCTCATCTGCTTCTTCGATTTGATTCTCGAACTGCGCTATTTCTTGGAAAATCTCATCCGTGAACTTTGTCTTGCCATCTTCTATGAATTTTTTCAAAAATTCTTTGCTCTTTTCTGCATATTTAACGATCGTTTCCTGTTCTTTGCTCCGAGAAACTGCTCCACCAATAGCGTTCTCGACGGTCAGAGTGAAGTTATCCATCTCATCAATAACTGAATTTTTAAGCCTTCTTCTGTCCATTATCGTTTCTTTGAGATCGAAAACAGCATTTTCAAGTTTTATGGTCTTAACACTTGTTTCGACAAAATTATTCAACAATCTCAGGAAATCAATTTGCATCTGGAATTCTGTTGAATCCCCGTATAGATATTTCATTATAACGCCTCCAATTTATTTAAAATTAGTATATTTTGATTTGCCACGAATTTGCACACCACGCTAATATTTGTTTTTAATCATATAAAACTGTTTTGAACCCTCCACGCCTGAAGGCGGGAGATTCCAGAGTTCATATAACCTCTCTGTGGCTCTCATCTTCACAGATTACATCATCCACAGCCTCAGTTATAGTTGCCTCTGATTGAACGGACGATCCGCTCTGTCT
>Ga0209540_10002022_pt1 | contig 14663 bp, 8 predicted proteins | sample BarGraIncu01121A_FD_184501 | JGI IMG/M metagenome (GOLD analysis project Ga0209540, IMG submission 184501) | Arctic peat soil microbial communities from Barrow, Alaska - Barrow Graham LP Incubations 011-21A (SPAdes) (version 2) | ecosystem: Environmental > Terrestrial > Soil > Wetlands > Peat... | reverse complement strand
TGCGACCGGCTAGAGCCAGCCCAGGTGCAGGCACTCCGCCACTACACCGAGACGCAGCTCGTCGCCGCCAACGACGCTCCCGCGACGATCCTGGCCTGACTCGCAGGGTCCAAGGTCTGGTCTCGGTCAAGGAATGCTCTTTGCTCTATCGCATCCAGGCCGAAAGGTACATGATGAAACGGGACTCTGGGAGGGGTGAGATGCGCGCCATAATAGGTGACCGACTGCACGTGCGCGGCCGGGTTGTCGGCACAACAGACCAGACGTCCGAGATCATCGAGATACGGGGACGGGATGGGGCACCGCCGTACCTCGTCCGCCACGATGACGGGCGCGAGGCGCTCGTGTTCCCTGGAGCGGACGCGTCAGTTGAACACCCGCAGAGCCACAAGTCCACCTGAAGCCGAAGGAGTCGCACATGTCACGCAAAGTCGCAGGCAGGTTCACCGACGCTGCAAGGCTCAAGCACCCAGCTGAACACCCCCTGCCCACACCAGCGCGTGAAGACGACAGGTCAGCCCGGGACGCCGCCACCAGCGAGAGCGTCCCTGCAACGGACCCGAGGGCACCCCAACCGGTCAGCCCGGCACGAGTGGGACCATCGCGAAACGCACACGCACATTCGTACAACGACCCCTCGAACTACCTTGGCTGAGGACAGTTTCCTTGATTGAGGACAGTCGCCTCTGCGCCGCGACCCGCACCAGCACGCTGGCGGTAGGCCACCGCACGAGCGACAGCAAACAGTTGTCGGCCGGAATGACCGCGACCTTGTCGGCCGAGTTTGATGGCAGGGTCCCGCGGGAGCTCATCGACGAGATCGTCCGCGCTGTCCTGGACGAGAGTCGGCAAGCAGCCCGGGATTGGGCAGCTGAGTTCATGATGCTCGAGGCTCGACAGCGTCTGGAGCGCTTCATCCGCGCCCGCTCGTGCACATGAATGACAGTGCCCATCGACGGGCATCAGCCCTGAATGCGAACGCAATAGCGACAAGGGGCGAGGGACATGAAGGCACAACGTTGGAGTGAGCTGAGCGAGCGGCAGCAGACGGCAATCCTGGTGGCTGCGTCCGTGCAGCTCTCACTGGCCGCGACCGCGTGGGCCGACCTCGCGACCCGACCGGCTGAGCTGGTCAACGGACGCAAGGCGGTGTGGGCTGCAGTCATCGGGGTGAACTTCATCGGCCCGATCGCCTACTTCGCGCGAGGCCGGCGCCCGCGCGGGTAACGCGACATCGCAGTCAATGCGCCGACTCTGCTGTGGGGCATTCGTTCGACGTCTAACCACCCTTTATCCGCCCAGGGCCGATAGCCTGCGATCAGGCAGGCGAGGGGGTCCAGTTTGACCGTTCAGGTGACGACGACGACATACGGTCGGCTGGCTCTGGAAGCCCTGCGAGCAGCGGTCGCACAGGTCAAGCGCGACGATCCGATGGCTCCCGTGACGGTGCTGGTGCCGAACAACATCGCGGGTATCGTCGCTCGCCGGTTCCTGGCCCGCGGTCTGACCGACGAGGGCAACGGCATCGCCGGCATCTACTTCTCCACACTCCCCCGCTTCGCCGAGCAGCTCGCCGCGCCAACCCTGACCATTGCAGGTCGGCGCCCGGCGACGCGTCCGGTGACCGCCGCCGCCATCCGCCGCCGCCTGGTCGCCGACCCCGGCGTCTTCGAACCCGTTGCCACCCATCCCTCCACGTCCCGTGCGCTCGGCCAGGCGATGACGGCCCTTCGCGACATCACCGACACCACCCTCACGAGCCTTGCGTCCGCCTCCAGCCTCGTCAAGGACGTGGTCCGCCTTCATCGCGAGACCGTCACCGAGCTCGAGCCACGGTGGTATGACGTCACCGACCTCCTCACCGCGGCAACCGTGATGGTCCGGCAGAGAACCTCCAACACGACGGACCTGGGGCCGGTGCTGCTCTACCTCCCACAAGACCTCACCCACGCCGAGACCGCGTTCGCCCAGTCTCTTGCCGACCTGACCGACCTTCAGGTCATCGCGGGACTCACCGGCAACGCCCGCGCGGACCAAGGCGTCGTCACCACGCTGACCGCCCTCGCGCCCGCATCCCAGATCCCCACCGGCACCACCGAGCCGTTCGCCACCCGCATCCTGAACGCCTCCGACTCCGACGACGAGGTGCGCTGCGTCGTACGCGAGGTGGTCCAGATGCTGCACTCGGTGCCCGCTCACCGCATCGCCATCCTGTATGCCGACCGGTCGCCATACGCACGTCTGCTTCACGAGCATCTCGGTTCGGCGGGCATCACGACCAACGGCCCCGGCGTCCGCCCGGTCAACGAGCGGGCGGTGTCCCGGCTGGTGCTCGGGCTGCTCGAGACAGGCCGCACCGACTTCCAGCGGTACGACGTGCTCCGGACGCTCGGAGAGTTCGGCGCGCGCGACTTCGCCGGCGAACGGATCAGCGTCTCTCGCTGGGAGCGAATCTCACGCGAGGCAGGAGTGGTCTCCGGCGAGCACTGGCACACGCGGCTCGCGACCTACATCAGAGCGCAGACGGCAACAATCGACGCCGAGCACCAGAGGGACGAGCCGTACGAGTCCACGATCGCCGCAGCCGAGCGCAATCGAGACACGGCTGCGGCGTTGCACGAGTTCATGCGAGAGCTGATGGAATGGTTCGCCGCGATCTCCGACCCCACGACGTGGAACGATCTCGCGGCATGGGCTCGCGGCCTCCTGCACCCGCTCATCCCACCCGACGACGTGGCCCGGATGCCGCTGGAGGAGCAGTACGCCGCAAGCGTCATCGAACGCACCCTGAGCGGCCTGGCTGCCCTGGACGAGACCGGGTCGGTCGCCTCGGTTGAGGGTCTCGAGGACGTGCTCGCTCTCGAGCTCGAGTCGGCTCTGCCACGGGTGGGCAGGTTCGGCGAGGGCGTCCTGGTCGCCCCGGTTACCCACGCCATCGGGCTCGACCTCGATGTCGTATACCTCGTCGGCCTGTCCGAGGACCTGTTCCCCGGGAGGCTCCGCGACGACTCCCTGCTGCCCGAGCGGGTACGCGAGATGACCGCAGGCCAGCTCCCCTCAACGCGGGCAAGGGTGGACTTCAAGCAGCGCAGCCTGCTCGCGGCATTCACCTCGGCAGACCACGTGGTGGCGAGCTTCCCGCGGGGCGACCTGCGACGGCATGCCGATCGGTTGCCAAGTCGCTGGCTGCTGCCCACGCTGCGCCGGCTCAGCGGCAACCCGTCGCTGGCCGCCACCGAGTGGGAGCAGGCCAGGATAGACAAGAAGTCAGACGAGTGGCTGTCGACCTCGCACTCGTATGCCGGATCGCTGTTGAGCACCGACACGCCAAGCACCGGTCAGGAGTGGCGGGTCCGCGCAGAGTCAGCACACGTCCATCTGGACGACGGTGCCCTCAAGGCGTCACGAGCTATGAGCCAGGCCCGCGGGTCCGACCAGTTCACCCGCTTCGACGGCAACTTGGCAGGAGCTCCAGGCCTGCCCAACTTCGCCGATGGCGCCCGGATGGTCTCCCCCACCCAGCTCGAGCGCTACGCCATCTGCCCGCACGAGTACTTCGTCAGGCGCATGCTCAACGTCGAGCCTGTCGAGGCTCCCGAGGAAGAGGTCGAGATCAGCGTCCTGGACATCGGCAGCCTGATCCACGAGTGCTTCGACGAGCTGATCACCGGGTGCGCCAACAAGGGCGAGCTGCCGGACTTCGGCCAACCCTGGAGCGGCCCACAGCGGCAACGGCTTCAGGCGATCGCCGTTGCCAAGGCCGACGCCTTCGAGGCAGAGGGCCGAACCGGCCACCCGCTGCTGTGGGCGCGAACCCGCCCATCGCTTCTTGCCACCCTCGACTGGATGCTGGACAACGACAGCACGTGGCGCGCCGGTCAGGACGCACGGGTCCTCGCCAGCGAGCTCGTGTTCGGTATGCACGGCGAGCCCGAGGTCGAGATCAGGATCGACGGCGGGATCGTCCGGTTCCGTGGCAGCGCCGACAAGGTCGATCAGCGCCGGGACGGCACCCTGCTGGTCACCGACCTCAAGACCGGCAGCAGCTATTCCTTCAAGGACCTGTCCGAGACCAACCCGGTCGCCCACGGCGAGAAACTGCAGCTGCCGGTCTACGCGCACGCCGCGCGAGCCCGCTTCGGCGACGCCGTGACCCGCGTCGAGGCGAGCTACTGGTTCGTCCGCAAGGACCGCGGGAAGCGTGTCCAGGTGCCACTCACCGATGTGGTGGAGCAGGCGTATTCCGACACGGTGGGTCTGATCGTGAGATCCATCGCCAAGGGGGTGTTCCCATCGCGTGCACCGGCGGAACCCGACTCCCGCTGGGTCAAGTGCCCCTACTGCAACCCGGACGGCTTGGGGCACAGCGAGGTTCGCCGGCAGTGGGAGAACAAACGGCTCGCACCGGCGCTCGTCGGCTACACCCGCCTGGTCGAGCCCGAGTCGCTCGACAGACCCTCGGACGACGACGATGGGGGTGACCGATGAGCGGAGACCTGGTCGATCAGGAAGCGCGGCGAAGCATCCGCGAGGAGACCGATCGGACCCTCTTCGTCGAGGCCGGGGCAGGGTCGGGCAAGACGAGGATGCTCGTGGAGCGCGTGCAACAGCTCACTCTGTGGGATGGCGTCCCGATGAGCGAGATCGCGGCTGTCACCTTCAGCGAGAAGGCCGGCGCCGAGCTGCGTGACCGGCTGCGGGCCCGGCTCGAACAGGCTGCCGCGCACAGCAGCGATGAGACCCGCCGGGCCCGAGCCGAGGCTGCTCTGGACGAGCTCGACACGGCGGCCATCGGCACGCTGCACTCGTTCGCGCAACGAATCCTGTCCGAGCACCCGATCGAGGCCGGCATCCCGCCACTGATCGAGGTGCTCGACGAGGTTGGGTCGTCGGTGGCGTTCGAAGGACGCTGGTCGCAGCTGCGCACCGAGCTGCTGGACGACGCGGCGATGTCAGCGACCTTGGACATGGCGTTCGCCGTCGACATCACTCTCGCCCACGTCCGATCGCTGATCATCAAGCTCAACTCCGACTGGGACCTCGTAGCAGAGCACGTTGTGGCACCCGGTCCGCCGCCCGAGCCGACGCTCCCCGACCTTTCACCTCTCGTCGAGAAGGCTCGTCGGCTCGCCGCGAAGAAGAGCCTCTGCATGAACACCGCGGACGAGGGCGAGGACAAGTTCCTCCCGAGGCTGCGGGCCCTGGCCGCCTGGGCCGACGACGTGGATTCGGTTCCGGTCGGCGCAACCGAGAGGCTGGCAACGCTCACGTCGCTCGCGGGACTGAAGTGGGGCAACGGCCAGAAGGGCCACTGGGGGGACCACGACGGCACGAACGACAGGCTGGAGCACATCCGCGGCGAGTGCAAGCAGCTCCAAGAGCAGGGCGCCGGCCTCCGCCGCAACGTCGTCGAGGCCACTCTGCGCTCGATCGTCCACTGGTGTGGGAGCCGCATCCTCGAGTCCGCCCAAAGGCGGCGCGCCGACGGTCGCCTGGAGTTCCACGACCTGCTGGTCCTTGCCCGAGACCTCTTGCGGGACGACGCCGAGGTGCGTGCGACCCTGCAGCAGAGATACCACCGGCTGCTGCTCGACGAGTTCCAGGACACCGACCCGATCCAGATCGAGATCGCCGTCCGGATCGCAGGGGGTGGCGCCGCGACACAGGCTCACTGGCAGGATGTCGACGTTCCCCAGGGGTCGCTGTTCATCGTCGGTGACCCGAAGCAGTCGATCTACCGGTTCCGGCGGGCGGACATCGCCATGTACCTGCGAGCCCAGCAGATGCTCGGTGGCGAGGTGTCACTGACGACCAACTTCCGCACCGTCGCACCCATCCTCGACTGGGTCAACGCCGTCTTCGGCAAGCTCATCGAGCCCCACCCGGACATGCAGCCGCAGTACCAGCCGCTCGACCGTTCGCGCGGCGTCCCCTCGGTGGGCGCGCCAGTGACCGTTCTCGGCTCAGCAGAGCACGCCGACAAGCTCACAGCAAGCCAGCTGCGCGAGCGCGAGGCGACCGACGTGGCACGGTCAATCGTACAAGCGCTCGAGGAGGGTTGGACCACCGAGGATGTGCAGCACTCCTCGAACCCCGACACCGAGGCGACCACAACGTGGCGCCCCCTGCGCCCTGGTGACATCACGGTCCTCATCCCGGCGCGAACCTCGTTGCCATTCCTCGAGGCCGCGCTCGACGACGCCGCCGTGATGTACCGAACCGAGTCGAGCTCGCTGGTCTACCACGCGCAAGAGGTGCGCGATCTGCTCGCTGCGGTGCGGGCGATCGCCGACCCGTCCGACGCGTTCGCCCTGGTGACCACCTTGCGCTCTCCGGTGTTCGGGTGTGGTGATGACGACCTCTGGACCTGGAAGCAGGCGCGCGGGTCCTTCAACCTCCTGGCGCCGGCACCCAGAGGCCAACAGGACCACCCCGTCGCGGTGGCGATCGCCGCGCTGCGCGACCTGTATCGGCGGTCCCGCTGGTTGACCCCCTCGGAGGTCCTGGGGGCGCTGGCCGTCGAACGTCGGATGTTCGAGGCGGCGGCGTCAGGACCGCGCGCCCGAGACTCGTGGCGCCGGCTGCGGTTCGTCATCGACCAGGCCCGCGCCTGGTCCGAGAACGAGCACGGCGGACTGCGCTCGTATCTCGCGTGGGCCGCCGCGCAGTCGGCCGAGGGCGCACGGGTGGCCGAGTCGGTGCTGCCCGAGTCGGACGTGGACTCAGTGCGAATCATGACGATTCACGCCGCCAAGGGCCTGGAGTTCCCGATGGTGGTGCTGTCCGGTATGACGGCTCAGCCGAGGCAGGACAACGGGGTGCGCCTGTTGTGGTCGCCGGACGGCTACGCAGTGAGCCTGTCCAAGGACCTGCAGACCGGAGACTTCCAGGACCAGGTGCCGCTAGACGAGCAGATGAGCTCCTACGAACGGCTGCGCCTGATGTATGTCGCGGCGACCCGTGCACGCGACCACCTCGTGGTCTCGCTGCATCGATGTGGCACCAAGGACACGAACGCGCGACAGCTGGCCGATGCCAACGCGGCACAGGCGGGCGCCGTGCCATTGCTTTGGGACGCGGCCGAGTCGATCTCGACACAGCCGGCGTCCGTCGTGTCACCTCCCCCGGACTTCGACGCCTGGCTGGCCGGCGTCGGGCAGTCCGCCGAGGCGAGCCGACGCCACCCGGCCTTCAGCGCATCGGGCCTAGAGGGCACGGACCCGGATGCCGAAGGGCCCTTGCCAGACGTGGAGGGGCCGTTGCCGGATATCGCCGTGGCGACAGATATCGCCATCACGGTGACGCGAACTGACGACAGCGTGGCGTCGGGGGTGGCCAAGGGCGGACGCGATGTCGAGCTGCCGGCCTGGTCGAAGGGTCGCTACGGCTCCGCGATCGGTCGGGCTGTGCACGGCGTTCTGCAAGTCGTGGATCTCGCGTCCGGCAGCGGCCTGGCGGAAGCCGTGGCGGCCCAGTGCGTGGCCGAGGGCGTCGTCGAGTTCGCTCCGCTGGTCACCTCGCTCGTCCAGTCTGCGCTTGGCTCGGAGGTGGTGAAACGGGCTGCGGCGCGGGAACACTGGCGTGAGTCATACGTCGGAATGGTCCAGAAGGACGGGACCGTGCTAGAGGGTTTCGTTGACCTGATCTACCGCGAGGACGACGGATCGCTGGTCATCGTCGACTACAAGACCGATGACGCCACGGATGCCGCGCTGCCCTCACGTGTGGGCTACTACGCCCCACAGCTCAACGCGTACCGGACCATCGTGGAGACGGCGATCGACGGACCGACAGCCGCGCCGATCCTGGTCTTCGCCCGCGAGTCATCGGCGCGGAACATGGAGATCCGCGGCCACTTTTAACCCGCCTCTAACCCACGTTGACGCTAGGTACAGGCCCCGATTTCAGCGGCACCGGCCCTTCACAGCAGGGCGCCCCAGGCGCATCATCATGGACATGAGTGCACCGATCTACCACACCATCATCGAGCCCTTCCGGATCCACTCGGTGGAGCCGCTGCGGATGACCACACCGGAGCAGCGAAAGGCGGCCATTGCCGCGGCCGGCTACAACCTGTTCAAGGTGAACGCTCAGGACGTGCTCATCGACCTGCTCACCGACTCGGGCACCGGCGCGATGAGCCGTGACCAGTGGGCCGCGATACAGCATGGCGATGAGTCCTATGCCGGCTCCCCGTCCTACTTCTTGTTCCGGGATGCGGTGCGCGAGCTGTTCCCGTTCGAGCACGTGCTACCCACCCACCAAGGTCGGGCGGCCGAGAGAATCATCTTCACCGTCCTGGGCGGGCCTGGGAAGATCGTGCCGAACAACACGCACTTCGACACCACCCGGGCCAACGTCGAGGCCTCGGGAGCGACGGCCGTCGACCTGGTCATCGCGCAGGGCCGCGACCCGCGGGCCGACCACCCGTTCAAGGGCAACATGGACGTCGATGCGCTGGACGCGTTGCTGCGCGAGCACGCGGACGACGTCCCGGTCGTGTTCGTGACGATCACCAACAACAGCGGGGGCGGGCAGCCGGTGTCGCTGGCCAACCTGCACGCGGTCCGCAAGGTGTGCGACGCCTACGGCAAGAAGCTCTTCCTGGACGCCTGCCGCTTCGCCGAGAACGCCTGGTTCATCCACGAGCGCGAGCCCGGGAACTCGGACCGTGACGTGGCCGAGATTGTCCGTGAGATGGCCTCGATGGCCGACGGCATGACGATGAGCGCCAAGAAGGACCCGATGGGCAACATCGGTGGATGGCTGGCGATGGATGACGACGAGCTGGCCCGGGAGTGCCGCAACGTGCTCATCCTCACCGAGGGGTTCCCGACGTACGGCGGCTTGGCCGGCCGCGACCTCGAGGCACTGGCCCAGGGGCTGCGCGAGGTCGTGAGCCACGACTACCTGCGATACCGGATCCGCTCGACCGGATACCTCGGCGACGCGTTGGTGAGGGCTGGGGTGCCGGTGATAACCCCGATCGGCGGACATGCCGTGTACGTGGACGCCCGGGCCCTGCTGCCGCACATCCCGCCGCTGGAGTACCCCGGCGAGGCGCTCGCGGTCGCTCTGTTTGAGGCCGGAGGCGTGCGCAGCATTGAGATCGGCACGGTGATGTTCGGCCGCCAGCCAGACGGCTCGGAGGTGCCTGCTGCCCTCGACCTGGTGCGGCTGGCCATCCCGCGACGGACATATACGCAGAGCCACATCGACTACGTCATCGAGGTCTGCGAACACGTCGCACGACATGCGAGTGAACTCTCCGGCTACCGGATCGTGGACGAGCCCCCGGCCTTGCGCCACTTCACGGCCACGTTCGAGCCGCTGGGCTGATGTCAGCTGCTCGGCGCACCCACGTGCGAGAGCGGTACCCACGCGATGGGCAGACCCTTGCCGGCCTCGAAGTCGGTCTGAACCTGCCTGAAACTCGTCACCAACCAGTCATTGGTCACGCGTGCACGGTTGCGGCATCCCTGCCGAATGCAGGTCACCACGACCGCCCCAGGACCGCTGGTATCGGTGTCCAACGCCCCTTCGACTCCCTCACCGCCGAACGTGGGATCCCCAGCCTGATAAGACATCCAGAGACGCATCAGACGCCCGCCATGCATGTCACAGGTGAAATCGAGAGCCACCGAGCCGGCTGGCCGGGACACTCCAGGAAGTGAGACGGAGTCATAGACGAAATCCGCTGGATGCAGCGAGACCTTGGACTTGACGCCTCGCACCCCAGCCAAGATCACCTCACCAAGCGTGGGCTTGTCTCTGTTGCTCATACCCGATCACCTCACTCCCCTACTCTGACGATACGCCAGGAGCGTCGACCGTCCTATAGCACGACGGGTACCAATCGGACTAATTGGGGACGTACCGCCCCCGCCCGGTGTGCGGTTGAGCTCGCCGAGAGTCTCGAGACACATCCGCCGCTGCGTCAAGCTGCAGATCGTGACGGACTTGTGTCAGCGTCGCGGCGCCCTCCGCGCCGTGGTTCTGCCATGCTGACGCACATGCTCGATCTCTTTGAATACGTCCAGCACCCCCACGTGAGCCAGCGACAAGAAACCGGGCCACCCAAGGTCGCGGAGGCGGCCGTGGCAGTCCACGGTCCCGGACCGATCGGGCGCTTCAACGCCAGGGTCGGGCTGAAGATCACCCTGATCGTGGGCACGATGTGGTCGGCATACATCTTCACACTGCTCGCCCTCGTGAGCGCACCGGCTGCCTTCGGTAGTGGCCAGAAGCTTGTCATCGTCGCGTGGATCGCCCAGACGTTCCTGCAGCTCGTGCTGCTGCCGATCATCATCGTCGGGCAGAACGTACAGGCCGCGGCGGCCGATGCACGGTCCTTGGCGACCTACAACGACGCGTCCGCGGTGCTGGAAGAGGCGAAACAGATCCAGGTGCACCTGTTGGTCCAGGACGATGCGATCCGGAAGATCCTGGCGGCGCTCCCCGCGTCGAAGCCCTGACAGAACGACCAAGCGACTGACAGTCGCCGAAGCGGACAGACGGCCTCCACCGAGCTGTCCCTACTCCCACCCCACCGTGGCCTCACCGAACCGACTCAGACCCTTGCGGGCCGCGATCTTGCCTTGCTCGAGGAAGCTGGCGACCAGCAGGGCCACCAGACCCACTGCGGCGATGAGCACCCACAGGCCGGCCCCCTCCCAGCTGGGCAGCAGCCCCACCAGCGGCACGGCCACCAGCACGACAACGCTCGCCAGCACGGTCAACGCACCCGCGGCCACCCGCCGCCGCACCTTCGTGACGACGCCCCAGCCAGTCACGGCGAGACCGAGGGCGGCGGACAGCACGGCATACACCACTGCCTCGGTCACCGCCTGCACGAAGGCCGCGCCGACCAGGAGCCCAACCCCGGCCAACTCCAGGACCACGATCTCTGTGACCGCCACGCGCCCGCCATGCTGTTTCCGGTCCTGCCGCCAGAGCTCAGCCACCGTGAGAGTCGCGAGGCCCATCGGCACGGTGATCCACTGAGGGTTGTCATCCATGGCCTCGGAACTGAACACCAGCCAGGACGCGCAGGCCAGAACCGGAGACAGCATCTGCACAACGGTGTTGCGGAGCACGACGCCGACGGCGGCTGCCTGCAGGGCGGACGCAGCAAGGCCGGGCACCAGGAGCATCACGTCGTAGTTGGACCCTGACCCGACCGCGACCGCAATCGAGCCCAAGGCGAACGCCACGCCAAGGACAAGGAAAGGCTTCTGCCAGGTCTCGGCCAGCCGGCGGACCGGCGGTGACGGCGACAGCGACAGCGACAGCACGGCACTGACGGCGGAGAGCACGGCCAGCACGGCTACCTGGGCCCCGGAGCCGGCATGCCCCGCTTGGAGGACCTCCACCACGGAGGCCACGCCAAACGCCATACCGAGGCCGCGCAGCCATGCCTGCGCGAGTGGCGCGGCACCGGCGAGCAGGGCCACCGCCACCAGGAGCAACCCCGCCGACACGAGCCAGCTGGGCGCCACCTCTTCCGCCTGCCTGCCGGCGACGGTCGCGGTAGACAAGGCCGCCAAGGCTTCTACCGCTACGGCCATACCACCCCAGACAAACACCCAGGAGTGCTCGAGTCGGCGGAACCGGGCCACCAGCACCGCTGCCATGGCCAGCATCGCAGCACCGACCGCGGTGACATCCACCGATTTCCGGACCGGCCAGCCGAACCACGTCGTCGCGATCTGCCAGGCCGCCAGCGCGGCGAGCGCCCCACCGATCTGCAAAGGCAACCGGGCGCTCCCGTGCGCATACGCAGCCAGGACCGTGAGCGTGACAGAAAGCCCCAGCAGGGCCAGCGCAAGCCAGCCCTGTCCTGCGTCGGCCGCGCCCGACAGCACCAGCGTCGTGCCGATCGCTCCCACGGGAACAGCCACCGCCAGGATCCGCCGCAGCCGGACCGTCACCGCCAGGCACTCGAACCCCACGAGGACGAACGTCCCGCCCCAGTGGTCGCCCTTTGCCGCCGACACGAGCGCCGTCATTGCGACCGGTGCCGCAGTGACCATCAGAGGAAGATCCCAGCGCGCCCACCAGTCGGGCCTGGTCTTGACCATGGAGAGCACCTGAGCGACCACCAGGAGCGCGAGCGCCACCGCCACCGGGATCCACGGTCGCGCGTCCATCTGCGGACCGGCCAGCAGAACCACTGCCACCCAGCCCAGGACGGTGGCCACACCCGACAGCGCCCCAGTGCGAGCCAGCAGAGCGGTCGCCAGGATTGCTCCCGCCGCCCCCGCGGTCACCCAGCCCGCCTCGTCACGAGACAGCAAGGCGTGTGCCGCGGCCATCGCCGTCAGCAGCTCACCGCCACCGATGACAACCGGGGCCAGGGCCGAGGGATGCACGGGTGCGTACCGCGGCGCCCACGGCCGACCGTACAGGTCAAAGGAAGCGCCGCCCACGAGCAGGACGCCACCGACCGCCACCAGCGTCGCCGCAACAGCGGTCTGCCAAGGCAGCGCGCCGAACCACGGCCACTCCTCGGCAGCCAGCAGCCCGGCCCAAGGAGCCAGCGCCGTCCAGGCCGCCCACGTCATCACCGGCGCGCGCCGCTTCGGCCTCAGCGCGGCCACCGAGACGACTATGGCGCCGAGCCCGAGCGCTTCAGGCAACCGCTCCACCGCGAGCGCCGAGGCCAAGATCCCGGCGGCGAAGCCAGCCCACGCGGCAGTGACCCCGATCCGATCGGGAAGCCGAAGCCGGGTCGCCGCAGCGTAGGCCACCGCTGTCACAGCGGGGACGGCCACCGCCCACCGGCTGCCAAGGCGCAGCACGCCCGCGGCATCCAGGCCCAGCGCCACCGTCGCAGGCAGGCCCACGGCCGCGAGCACCACGGGCAGCCAAGCAACCCAGGTGCCCGCGCCCCTCAGTGCCTGCCCGACAGGGGAGACATCGCGCCCATCCATCACCGCGGTCAGGCTCCACCCCGTGGTGGCAAGGCCAGCCGCGACGGCCAGGCTCCACTGGCCGTTCGTCGCCACCAGCACCGCGACTACGCCAACAACGTGCCCGGCGAGCCCAACGCTGGCGAGCCCGAGCCCGAGGCCGACGGGCCCGAGGTCGGCGAGCCCAACGCTGGCGGGCCCGAGGCTGGCGGCGCTGTGGCGCCCGGAGCCCCAACGCTCGGTATGCGCGACCGCGACCATCACGAGCCCGGCCACCGCCAACGTGCCAGCGCGCACCAGGTCCGAGACATCGACAGTGGCACAGGCAGTGAGCCAGGCCGCGGTGGAGAGTGCGGTCACCGGCCAGGGGCGCCACACACTGGGGATGGGCCCGACGGTGCTGGCCATCGCCAGCACGGCGAGTGAGATGGTGACCAGCCACTTCTGGCTCGTGCTGAGATTGTCCGTCCAGACCACCGCAGCGGCTAGGGCCACCACCACGCCGGCGGTTCGCCACCAGAGAGTCCAGAAGGCGTCGTCGGAGTCCCTGCGCAACAACGGCCATACGGCGGGGAGAGTCGCAAGCAGGACCATTCCGGTTCCGGCGGCCACCGCGGTTGGCGGGCTTGACGCCTCTGCCAGCGCTGCCAGCGCGAATGCGGGAAGGACGGCCGCCACTCAGTCGAGGATGACCGCAGCACCGGTGAGGGCGAAGGGCGCCATTCGGCGTCCCAGCGCCCATACGGCGGCGGCGCTGAAGGCCGCCGTCGCCCACCGCGCGTCGGACCAGGTGGAGACGAGCGCGGCTGCAGCGCCCATCGCCGGGAGGGCAACAGCCCAGACCGGCCGACGAGCGGCGGCCGCGACCTCGACGAGGACCACGAAGCCGATGGCGGCGGCCACGCCGGCCGGAGCTGTCCCGAGTCCACGCTCGATCGCGGCCCACACGAGTGCCCACCACAGCGGTCCGGCGAGTCCCAGGACATTGACGGACAGCTTGTCGCGCAGAAGCTCGAGACCGGTCAGCACCAGCACCCCGGAGATGAGGACGGAGGCGGTCGGCCAGCCCTCCGCCGTCCAGGTCAGCAGGGCAAGCAGAGCCACGACCAGGAGGCCAGGGCCCGCGGCCGACAGCGTGGGCCCGGCAAGGCCGGCCCGTGGACGTGAGCGCGCCCAGGCCAGGGTCACCACCAGTGCTGCCGCGATGGCCGCCACCTGCGCTGCAGAGGGGGTCGCGACGTCCTTGCCCACGGGAACGGTCCGTCCCAGCCCCAGCGTGGCCATGGCAACCGCGAGCCACACGGTGGGAGCCACCATGAAGCGCAGCGCGCTGCTCGCATGCCTCCTCGCCCACCGTGCGTAGAAGGCGCCGATGAACGCGGTAAGCCCGCTGAGCACAAGGACCAGCGGTATGCCTTCGAGGTCCGGTGGGAACGCGACACCGTCAAGGAAGGTCGTGACGACAATGATGGGCAGCAGCAGGCCACCCATCACCTCCAGAGTGCGGCCGACGATGAAGGCCTGACGCCGCAGCAGCATGGCGCCCGCGGCGAAGGGCGCAACGGCGATGACGAGCTCGGCCAGGGGACGGAGGCCGGACGCGATGTCCCCGAACGCGAAGACGACGAGTCCGAAGACTCCGACGAAGAACAGCAGCGCGCCCAGGTAGGCGAGCCCGTGAACGGCAAGGTCAGAGCCGACGGCCTGAAGTGAACGAGCCCACCACCTGCCGAGAGCCGAGTGGCGGCTTCT
>Ga0209540_10002021_pt1 | contig 14663 bp, 14 predicted proteins | sample BarGraIncu01121A_FD_184501 | JGI IMG/M metagenome (GOLD analysis project Ga0209540, IMG submission 184501) | Arctic peat soil microbial communities from Barrow, Alaska - Barrow Graham LP Incubations 011-21A (SPAdes) (version 2) | ecosystem: Environmental > Terrestrial > Soil > Wetlands > Peat... | reverse complement strand
GTTTCGGACTCGGGGTCCTAGCGGGACTTTCCTGGCTAGCGAGTTGTTGAGTGGTAAACGCGCAGCTCAGGGCTGGTTTTCGGGGTGGCTGGGTGTATTACCCAAGTCATCGTCGCGGGGCGTAGGTGTCGAGCCCGAAGAGGTCGTAGAGGCGTTTCTGGGTGGGGTCGGTGTCGGTGAGGATGCGTTGTGCGCGGGGGCGGCCTTTGTTCCCGGTGGGGTAGAGCAGGACGGTTTCTTGGATGCCGGCCAGGTTGGCCAGGAGCTGCCGGACGCTGAGGTCCAGGCCGCCGTGGTGGGCTTGTCGGCGCATGAGGTGGGCGACGGCTAGGGCCAGGACGCAGGAGAAGACGTGGACGCGGATCTTGGACTCGGTCCAGTGGAACATCGGGGAGAAACCGACGACGTGGGGGTCTTTGAGCTGGCGGAATCCTGACTCGACGTCGTTTTGGGAGCGGTAGCCGGCGACGACCTCGGCGGCGGTCCAGTGGTCGTGGTCGGTGACCAGGAGGCGTTTGCCGAAGATCTCGGTTTCCAGGGCCTTGCGGGCGGCATCGTCGATCTGCCAGGTCAGGCGCATCGTGGCGGGGGTGGAACCGGTGAGCTGGGTGGTCAGCACCCTGGCGACCCAGCGTGGGTGGGTGATCCGGGTTACCTCGGCCAGGACGGCGTCGGGTTCGCGGCGGGTCTTGCCGCGGGCCAGGGTCGCGGCAAGCTCGCCCAGGTCCCGGGTGGCTTTGGTCAGGGTCTGGTCGAAGCCGGCGGCCTGTTTGGTGTGCAGGTTGGCCGAGTGGGTCAGGATGACCCGACGGTCCGCGCCGAACACGAGCGCGCGGGTGTCGTAGGCGCTGAGCCCTGGGTACGTGTCGGGGTCCACGGGGTGCCTGCGGCGGGCCGGGACGGCGAGCAGGTCGGGGAAGCTACTCGGTGGCAGCGACCCGACGTAGTGCAGGCCCGCGCCGGCGAGGTGGGCGAAGTTCGCGGCACTGTTCTGTCCGGCGTCGAACACCACCGTCGGACGAGCAGGGGCCTTACTGTCCGGGTGATCACCGCCATTCTCGGGGTCAGCCTCGCCGTGGGTGTCGAACAGGGCGGCGTAGCGGGCGGTGAGCTCGTCCAGGACGGCTCCGAACTGGGTCACGTCGGGGCGGTTGCCGGGGTAGGGGTGGCTGGTGACCGGGATCGCGCCGTCACGGGTCACCACGAGCGCGAGGCCGACCAGGCGGAGGTCGTTTCGTTTCTGTTTGGCGTGGCCGCGTTTGGCGATCGGGGCTCGGTCATTAGCGGAGTCGATGAACGTCGCAAAGTTCGTCATATCCAGGGCCAGTGCGGACAGGTCCAGGCCGAACTCGGTGACCATCGTGGCGGCGATCGCCTGCTCAGCGGCGGCGAGCTTGCCGGTGTCCAGGTTGTCCATGGCATCCCAGAACCGGCGGTGGTCGGTCGCGGCGACGGGCACTTTCGTGAACCGGGGGCCGGCGGTGGTGGCCCACCACTGCTCGAAGCCCAGCTTGCTGCACGGGGCGACGACCCGGTTGGCGGTAGCCAGGGCCAGGTAGGTTCCCACCGACGCGCCGGCGTCGGAGCGCCGCGAGCCGCACACCTCGTCGATCGCGCCGGCTACCCCGAGCCGGTCCAGGATCCCCCAGACCGCGGCGAGGTCACCGAACGCCTTGTGCTGGGTGCGTTCCGGGCGCCCGGGGGCTGCACCGGAAAGCCGGTCCATCACCTCCTGGGCGCTACCCAGGTACTCCTGGGCGACGATGCGTGGCTTGCCGTCCACCCGGGCGGACTCCACCAGGTAGTAGTACGTCTGGTTCCCACGCTTCTTACCCACGATTGATGCCATATATGGGTAATACACCTACTGACCTACCAAGTCCAACACCGACACGCGCATTTACCTATGTCACCAACGGTTTTCGGCCCGCGCCAAGATCAACCGCGCCGGCTCTAATCAAATAGCCCGGAAACTCCCGCTAGGCCCGACCTTGGACCTAAGGTCCAGGTCGCGCATCCACATCCCGCCCAGCTGGGTGAAGGAACTGCTGGGGTCAGCTCGCCCTGGCCGACAGATGGCGTTTCGGGGGGACTGGCGGTTGTCGTGGGCCTTCACTCTGGCTGATGCCCGCGGAATGACAGGGCCAGGTCAGCGGCATGAGCGTGCGGCCGAGGTCTCGTGAGGATTTCTTCTGGCAGAGTGTCGGATCGAGCGAGGCGTTCGTAGATTAGGTGAGGGGCGGTCGGAGGTGGCCGCCGGGACAAGAGAGTCATGGGATGACGCAGTACCTGATCTCGTTCGATGATGGCGCGATGACCATCCCCGAGGAGGAGATGCCCGACGTGGCCAAGGCCGCGCGCGAGGTGGTCCAAGTGGCCACGGACGCCGGCGTGTGGGTTTTCAGCGGCGGGCTGGAAAGCCAGAGGGCGAGCGTCGTGGCCACCGACGGAACGGTCACCGACGGCCCGTACCCGGAGACCAAGGAGGTCCTCGGCGGGTTCGCGGTCGTCGACGTGCCCTCACGCGGGGAGGCGCTCGAGTGGGCTGCCAAGATCGCCGTCGCCTGCCGCTGTGCGCAAGAGGTACGCGAGCTCCTGCCCGACCCGGCTGCCTGATCGGGGAGACCCCCCACGGCTAGGGCAAAGACTCGCCTTGGGCGCGGTCTGCGCATCAACCTGTACTGGGACGCCGGGCGGTGACCGGCTGCGATACGGGTACGGGGCCTAGGTCCACAGGGTTGAGAGTCCAGCCCGTGCGTCCGTGAAGCGGCTGTCAGACCCTAGCATCGTACGTGTGTGTTCGAACGGGTCTGGGTCGTCGCTCAGGACGATCACACACCGAGGCACGGACGCAGGCTCCAAACATCACAGCCCGCTCATCGGTCGACATCCGGTAGCTCTTGCCGACTAGCCCACGTCCCAATTGCCGAACGATGCCTGCGGGCACGCGCCGAGGCTGCGCAGCCCTGGCACAGCCATGGTCGTCGTCGTTCCGTAGCGGGATGGCCTACCGGGTATGGTCCTCCAACCGAATCAGGCTCTTGCTTACCCTGTCCGCTGAGAGCCGACCAGATCAGTTCCTGCTCGGCAGGCTTCCAAACGGGGGGCATCGGCCGACTCAGGTGCCACCAGGCCGCGAGGGCGCCGGTCGCCAGCGAGGCGATAGCAGCGAGCCACCCAAACTCGCCGACCCAGAGGGGGCTCCGCGCAAAGACCAGGCTCGCGTTCCCAGCAACCACGAAACCCGTCGCCACGAGAGCGTTCCACGCGCCGTGAGCGATCACGCTCGGCCAGACCGCCCTCGAACGATCCGTAAGGACACCGATGAACAGCGTGATCCCGGCGATTGCCACGGTGAAGGCTGGCAGGCCCGCAAGCGAGCCGTACCAGCCGAGGAAGATCAGTGGAGCGTGGTACGTCCACCAAACAGCCCCGATCACGAGTGCGGAGATGGGGAACGACCAGTACCGGCGCATCAGCGGCCAGAGGAACCCGCGCCAGCCAGTCTCCTCACCCAGCGCCGCGAGTGACGCGATGACGATGAGAATCGGCGACAGCATCAGGGCCTTACCCAACACGCTGTAGTTCGCGACGTCGAAGCCGAACGGTGAGCCGATCGCATACGCCACAAATACGGTCACCACGGGAATCAGGCCCGCGAGTATCCACCACGAGAGTCGCCCCCACCGGACGACTCCTGGCCCGGCGAAGCGGGCTAGTAGCGCGCCGGCCATCGGCGCGAACATGATGATGAGGACGCCGAGTTGCGGGTGGTTCTGGGTGTGGGTCACGATGATGACCACAACCCCGACGGTGTAGATCGCGACGAGAACGGCCGCGTAGAGAAGCACGCGGCGAAGATCGAGCGCGGGGTCTGTCCGGATCGATGGTCTTTCAGGGGCGCGTCGCCTTCTCATGCGTGTCAGATTTAACCAGCTACTGGCTGGCCAACAGTGCCAAAGGTCCCGGGCGGGGCGATACCGGCCTCTGTCCGATCCACCCGTGCCTATCGGCCACGTCAGGGGAAACGCCCCTGTCCCCAGATGTTCATCCTCAGGTCCCTCATCGATCTGCCCGGCCTCGCGCAATATGTGCCGGCTCGCGTTATGTCGGATGAGGGACGATGAACGGTACCCAAGAGACTCCGACACCAACAGGGCGTTGCTGTCCCGCAGGGGTGATCTGCGGAACAGCGGACAACTGTCAGCCAACGGTGCTGCCAATGCCCACGATCGCCCGAACCCGCTCCCGCTCCACTGCCCGGTAGACGGTGGAGCGAGCGACGCCGCGAGGACATTGAACAGCAGCCGGCCGACCGGGTCGGTCGGGTCGTACACCGATCCGCCCAGGTTGAGACGAACCTGCCGGACAGTGAGCTCGTCGGCGACGGCTCTCGCGTCAGGCAGCGACCGGGCAAGCCGGTCAAGTCTGGTCACGACCAACGTGTCGCCTTCGCGGCAAGCGGCCAGAGCTTCACGCAGACGGGGCCGCTCCCGGTTGGTGCCCGTCAACTCGTGGTCAACGTAGACCCGGTTAAGGGCCACGCCCAACGCGGCGAGGCCGTCACGCTGGGCGGTCAGATCCTGCTGATCGGTGGAACATCTGGCGTACCCGATGAGTAGCGCCGCCATGGCGCACCTCCTACAACTTGGCCGGCCCGAAGCAACGCCCCGGCTACCGGCGACGGCCGTGACTCCTACCCTCACCCCACCCCTCCCCCGCGGCCCGCACCAGGATCCGTGATCGGAGATCATCCAACGTCGAGGCGGCCCCGCTCGGGTCGGAAACACTCTCGTGGCGGCGGATGATGAGCGGGTGAGCACTCCAGCCGCGTACTGGATAGCCGTCTCGATCGGCACCATGATCTGCGTGAGCCTCTGTGTCGCCTGCCGACGGTGGCCCGGGCCCTGGGTCGGGTGGGCCGGGCGCGCGATCTCGATTGCCCTGGTCGCCGACGCCGTCTTGTTCGTGAGTGTCCCGCTGGCCGAGGGCCACTGGTCGGTGCAGGCCTCGCTGCCGCTGGCGCTATGTGACGTTGCGTTGATCGTGGCCGCTATCGCCTGCTGGTGGCCGCGGTGGTTGCTGGCCGTGGAGCTCACCTACTTCTGGGGACTCGCCGGCACGCTCCAGGCGGTAGTCACACCGGATCTGTCCGCCGGCTTTCCCCAGCTCGAGTTCTTCATGTTCGTCGTCGGCCACCTCGGGATCGTGATCGCGGCCCTGTTCCTCGTGGTCGGCCTCCAGCTAAAGCCACGTAGTGGCTCGGTGATGCGCGTGTTCGCGATCACGGCGGCCTACACGGCGTTCGTCGGCTGTTTCAACTGGCTGACCGGCTCCAACTACATGTACCTCGCAGCGGTCCCGACGCACGGCTCGCTGCTTTCGGTGCTCGGTCCTTGGCCGTGGTACATCCTCAGTGCTGCCGCCGTCGCTCTGGTCCTGCTGCTGATCCTGGATGCGCCGTTTCACCGCCGCAGGCTCGCCAGACCGAACTGGGCCGGGAGCCGGGAACCGGGAACCGACCCGATCGAGCGCGACTCGCCGAACGGCGGAGGAGATGGACGCTGAAGGCAAGAACGACTCGAACGACAATGCCTGACTGTTGGGGTGTCGCCGACCGGTTCCGAGCCGTACCTCAGATGACCACCGCTAGCCGAGCCCCCGACGTGACGAGGGGTGACCGTGAGGCTTGCCGTTTTGGGGGCACAACCGCTGGGCCTTGACAATCAGTCGATGCTGGGTTCGGCGAGTTTCGTCGATGCGTCGAAAAGGGCAAGTTCGGCGGCATCGGGTGGCTGGAACAGGATCGCCCACCCTTCCAGTTGCTGTGGCGTCATCGGGTAGGAACCCCAGGGTCGTTCGGTTGTCCGCTTGGCGATCCGGCGGGAAGGGGCCTGTTCGGGGACGGATCACCGGGCGGTGGCGTAGCTGTGGGGTGCCACCGTGAGGCCGCCCACGTGGGCTGGCTGGTCGTCGGTGTTCAAGGCGAGGGTCAGGTGCTGCTCGTCCTTGCTGAGATGTATTGCCATGGAGGTGTTGCTGACGTCGGACGTGGTGAGGCTGGCGTCAACCAGCCACGGGTGATCTCTGCGAAGTGCGACCAAGCCCTTGTACATGGCCAGGGTCTCGGCGTCCCAGGGGGACAGCTCCGAAGGGGTCACTGGGAACGGCGGGCGGACGGCGTCGTCTCCGTGGGGCTGGTCCAGTTTCTCGCCGGTGAAGCCCTGTTCGTCGCCGGCGTAGATGGTCGGGATACCGGGCAGCGTCATCAGAATCGCGACAGCCAATGGCAGATGGCGCGGATCGGTGAGCTTGGTGGCGATACGAGTCACGTCGTGGTTGCCGAGGAAGGTCTGTGCTCGGAACGAGGCTGAGAACTCAGCGTGGCGTTTCAGCGTCCAGGCGAGCTCATGGAAGTTCACATCGTTCAGCGAGCTCCACGTCGCCTTCCACAGCTCGTACTGGGTGAGCGAGTCGGCGCCGCTCTCGGCCACGAAGTCGCCATAGTCTCCGTGGATGACCTCAGCAACGATCCACCCATGCGGATAGGCAGCCTTCACCCGTTCGATGATCGGGCGCCACGCCGCCGCCCCGGGCGCGAACGCGGCGTCCAGTCGCCAGCCGTCGATGCCACGGCCCAGCCAGTAGGTCATGACGTCCACAATGTAGTCGGCGACCGGCGGGTGGGCGAGACTCAGCTCGACCAGGTCGAGGTTCCCCTCGAAGGCGATGGGGTGTCCATGGTCCCACTTGAGCCAGTGGCCTTCCTCGGACTCGGCGCCGGCTCCGAGGGCGCGCTGCACGATGTGGTGGTCGCGGCTGACATGGTTGAACACGCCGTCCAGGCAGACTCGGATGCCACGTTCCTTGGCGTTGCTCATCAAGTCGTCGAAGTCCGCGTCGTCGCCCAGGCGTGGGTCGATGCGAAAGTAGTCCAGGGTGTCGTAACCGTGGGAGGTGGAGGCAAAGATGGGCGCGAGCATGAGGCCGTTACATCCCAGCTCGATGAGGTAGTCGAACCAGTTCGTCAGGTGCCGGAGGCGGTGATTCGGCTCGCCTTGTGGGCGATCCTCGGCACGCTCTTCTGCCCCCACGAAACGCAGGGGATAGCAGTGCCACCAGATGACCGAATCGAGCCAATCCATCCTCGTGTCCTTCCTCGGAGCCGGCGCCCAAGTCGAATGTCCTCCGACGCTACATGGGTGCCGTTCAGGACGCCCGCCTCGCCCGGATGGGCAACCACGCGGGTCTGCACCCGAAGGAGCGCCCACACATCGGCCACGATCGAACGCACCACTCGCTGCTCATCGTCGCCGGTCTCCTCATCTTCAGCAAGTTCCTCCGGCACCTGGCGGCGCGGCTAAGAGCGTTGCGCCGCGGACCCGCTCGGTCCTAGTCTCGGGGCCATGTTGCTGGCCGAGGATCTTCTCCTGCTGCTCACCGATGACGCCACCGGTAAGCTGTTGCTTCCCGCGGAGCAGGTCGACATCGCCCTCGGCGGCGCGAACCTCCTCGAGCTCACCTTGTTGGAGCGGGTGAGCCTGGACGACGGGAAGCACGTCGTGGTCTTTGACCCGTCGAGCACCGGGGACCCAATCCTGGACGGAGCACTCGGGGTCATCGGTGCCCGTCAGGGGAGGAAGCCGAAGGCCGTGGTCGAACCTCTCGGGGAGAACCTGCGGACCGTGCTGTATGCCCGGCTGGTTGCCGAGGGTGTCCTGAGCGCCCAGGAGAGCAAGGTGCTCGGTATCCTCCCCGTTCACCGCTGGCCGGCCGCGAGAGCCGAGCACGAGGAGCGCATGCGCGCGCAGCTTACGCAGGTGCTGGTTCAAGGGACCACGCCGGACTCCAGGACTGCGGCGCTCGTCTCGTTGCTGCATGCCCTGAAGTCAGAGCACAGGATCGTCAACCCGAAGGAGCACGGACTGACCCGCAAGGAGCTCGCGACGAGGGCGGAGGAGGTCTCGCCGGGCGACTGGGCATCCGAGGCGGTGCGCGAGGCGATCGAGGCCGTGATGGCCGCAGTAATCTTCGGAGATCAGGTGCGCCGAATCTGACCGTTCCGAGGAAGCTACGTGGTGGCGGAGTTCAGTCTTGGGAATCCGTCCTGAGGCGGAATCGGTCAGGGTGAAGCACAACCAGCGTTGGTATCCACGAACACGGGACCAGTCACCGCAGCACGGCGAAGGGCGAAGACCCTCATCGCAGTGAGGGGGAGCGCCCACGAAGCCGTCATCGCGACGGCCCGCCAGCCTCCGGGATCAGCGAACGCCTCACCGGCCACGAAAGTCCTGCGGCTCCCAGGTGGCCAGACACGCCGCTGACCGTGAACGCAGAGCCAGGTGTCGACCAGGGTCACAAGCCGCTATCCACCTGAGGGCATCTGGGCAGTTTCGGTCAGTGCACACCCGAACGCCAGAAGCGCGATCAAGCCAACGGGCGGAAAGCTGGCGAGCATTCCCAGTTGCTGGGCGACGCGGACTTCGCTCGCGCGCACAGACACTGCCATTCCGACCATGATGGCCCAGCCGGCCAACAGGGGGTTGAGAAGGAACATGGCGAGCAGTACCGGCCCCTGGTGGAACACGGCTGAGGAGACTGCGGAGCTGGCCAGCAGCGCAACGGCGCCGAGGAAGAGTCCGAACACCAGGTAGGAGGGCGCCAACGTGGGGATCATGACCACCGCCGCCTTGCCCAAGATGAACTCTTTTCTGCGAATCGGCGTGGTGAGCAACGGTTCGAGTGTCCCCTGCTCCCGTTCGCCGACGGCGATGTATGCGGCAAGAGTGCTTGGGATGACGACCGGGATCAAGAGCAGATACAGGAGGGGAAAGACGACGTAGCTGTCCAGGCTGGAACCCGAAGTGGACCCCGAGATGAGGAAGATCGTGACGATGGGCTCGACGAGGAAGATCACCGGCAGGATGATCATGCCGACAACGATGGAACGTTTGCGCCGGTAGTCCCGCAGCTCCTTGCGGATGACGGCGCGGATGCGGCTGGTGTCCAGGCCCATCATTGTCTGCGGGCCTCAGCGTCCTGGTCAATCAGCTCCAGGTACACGTCCTCGAGTGAGTGCCGTGCTTCGCCGATGGAGAGGACATCGGCGCCGGCGCTGACGAGGCCTCGGGTCACCTGCGGTGCGGCAACCCTGGAATCGGATACTGAGAGCACATGGGAGCCTGGAACTTCGCAGCGCCAGGCCTCGACGGCGGGGATGTGGCCGAAGAGCTCGCCGGGGTCGGGCAGGGGCACGAGGGTCTTGACGACGAGGGCCGTCTTGAAGAGCTGCTCTCGTAGTCCAGCAGGCCGCCCGACGATTCGCAGCGTGATGTTCAAGATGGCGACCCGGTCGCAGAGCTTTTCGGCTTCTTGAAGCCGGTGGGTGGTAAGAAAGAACTTCAACATCAGCTGGTTGGTGCGGCACGACCACCTAGCCCAGCGTATGACGAGTCAGACTTTTGTCTCGCTAGCGGAATGGTTACCGAAACTGCGAAGCCTTCGGTAAGTGGGCACGCCCGTATGCCGATGTTGACCGGTCACCGATCGGTGACCGCTCAGCGATCCCCAACTCGGACGGTCCTTCGGCGGTCCACGGTTGTCAGTCGAAGAGCGCGATAGTCCACCGCTCAAGGTGCGCTTCGATGTAGTCGGCGGCTGGGCCCCAGTGCTCGCCGTGTCCTTCGGCGTACAGGCGAGCCCATGGCCGCTCCCCGGTCAGGGAAGCCGAGTGGAGAAGGTCATACATTCCACGCGTGTGCGCGGCGACCAAGGTCGGGAATGCGAGTCGTTGTTGCTCGTCAAGGCCGTACCCGTCAGCCAGCGCGCGGAGCCGGGGGCCGTCCAGGACAGGGTCGCCGCCAGCACAAAAGGGGACGAAGGTCGACGCGGTGTAGGCCAGGTCCCACAGCCGCGAACCCGGGCCCGCGCCATCCCAGTCGATGAACACCCATCGATCCCCATCACGAACGAGATTCCACGGAGCGAGGTCGTGGTGGCAGACCAAGTCCTCGTGATCAGGAGCTATCACCACATTCCAGTGCGGCACCGGCGGTGGTTTGAAGCTCTCGGCGGCATCATGGAGCTCGTGGATGAAGGCACCGAGCCGGCGCAGTTCGCTCGCGGTGAGCGGCGGCAGAGAATAGGCGATCTCCCCAGGGACGTACTCCAGGACGTGGCGCCCGAGCTCGTCGCGCCCCAGTGAGCGGGGCGCACCCGAAAACCCGACGTCGGTGAAGTGGTCAAGCAGCGCCTCGACGGCCGCGGTGCTAACAGTCGCCGGTTTGCGCACGGTCGAGCCGACCCGGACAACCGTCTCCGCGACGTTACCGCCTTCAAGGACGTGCTCCACGGATGAGTTCATGGGTCTATCGTTCCGGTCGACCCCGGCTGACTGCAAACCAGTAGCGGTCGCTGAGCAGCAGCTCACTGGCCGGCACTGCCGGTAGTCGCTCAGCGCAGCCGATCCATGAGTGGGACGACTGTCAGACGGTGCGGAGCCCTGTACGGCCTGCAGGAAAGTGGCCATCCCGGTGCTCCGCAAGCCGATCCACTTGCGGGGACACAATCCGACACCGAGTTCAGTGGTTGAGCGGGACCGGACGACCTGTGCGTGCTTCAGTGTTCGCGACCAAGACATGGCAGCCCTGCCCCTCGAGCGCCAGGACTTCCACGGCGACTGGAACTACACGCTCCACCCCACCGACACGCTGTAACACCCTAAGTTACTTCTTCGCGCTCCCCTAGACATCTCACCGCAGGACGCTGCCGCGTGACTTGCCCGGGATCGGCAGCTCACCCAGCGGGAACGGTTTGCCGTGCCCAGGATGGACGATCCTAACGCCGAGGCAACTCAGCTTGCGGATGCTCTCATTCGCTTGGGCCAAGTCATCTATGTAGTAGTGGAGTGAGGGTCTCATCACGTTCACGAGCAGGTCCCCGCAGAACAGGTCCCCATCGCCCGCAAGGATGCCGATTGATCCGCTCGAGTGACCCGGAAGATGTACGACCCGCGCGTCGAGCCCATAGGCTGAGAGGTCCTGCCCATCCTCCAGGAGTACGTCCGGCTCAAAGGCTTCGAAGTCCGCGCCCGTCTTGGTGATCTTGTACAGAAGCGCAAAAGCCAATGTCAGGAACCGGAACGCGAGAGTGTGTCGGTCAGGCTTGTCCTTCCGGCCGGCATCCATGTCTCCGCTCCGGACTATCTCGGCATCTTGGCGATGGATCGCAATGGGGGCATGGTGAGTTCTGCGAAGATGTGCGCAGTTGCCCGCATGATCGACATCGCCGTGAGTGAGGACGATGAGGCGCAGGTTATCGGGCCCGCAACCTGCTGCAGCAAGTTCGGCGTCGAGCTTGTCCCGCTTGTTCGGGAAGCTCGTGTCGATGAGGACGTAGCCGCCCTCAACATCAATGAGATAGCAGTTCACTCCGAAGTTGATCCTGCGGATTCTGCCGACCATGCTGTCCTCCCCCCCTGCCTCGGCGTGACGCACGAGTTGCCGATCGTTGATCGTTACTGACGGCCTGCGTTTCAGCCGCCGCCGCCAACCGAACGTCAACCGTCGAGAACTACCTCTGATTCTCGCAGCCTGGGCGGTCGGCTGCCAAGCCGGTTGGGCGGATTCTACCGGCGACAAATGAGTGCGTTCAGATGGCGCGCGGTTGGGACCTCGGGGCGTCCGCAAGGGATCGGTCACCGATCCGCCTGTGGGACGCACTGTCATACCGAGATCCGGTCGTAGTCGTCGCGCGCATTCCCTGCCAAGATGTCGGTATGGAGGAACTTGACGCGGAGTCGGCGATCAGCGCCGGAGGATGGGACGCGCGGTACGCAGTCACACTGGCCGTGGCTTCGCAGGGCGACATAGCGGCGGCGTTGATCGACGCCAACGGCGATGGGGCCGATATCGACCTCGACGAGTACGAGCGCGGCGCCGACGGACACTGGCAGGGACTTGGGAGCGGCAACGTCGCTGAGCGGGGGGCGTACTGGTCATACCGCATAGCTTCGACATGGGGACAAGCCGATCCGGGCGCCCACGTCGAGATCGAGTACCTCGGTCATAGCCATTCGGTCGTCGCATCCCGGTCCGGTTGGTGGCTCTTCACCGGGTCTGCGACAGATGACCCAGACGCAATCCCCCGACCAATTGATCACACGTAGTAATCGACCCGATCTAGCCGCGTTGGGTGTGCGTTCTTGCCCGGGGGAGGATGGCTCACCGAATAGGAACTCCCGCTGATCCTGTTGCCATCCATACTCACTAGGTTTAGTTGGTGACGGACTATCGGGAGATCCATACAGAGCGTCTGCTGATGCGGCGTTGGTGCGATTCGGACAGGGCGCCTTTCGCGGCAATGAACGCCGATCCCGAAGTGATGCGCTACTTCCCTGCCGCGTTGGATCGTGCTGAAAGTGACCAGCTCATCGACCGCATCGAGGAACGCTTCGATCAACAGGGATTTGGGCTCTGGGCTCTTGAGGTCCTTGAGTCCGGCGAATTCATCGGATTCACCGGACTCAACCCCATGCCCGATGGTGTTCCGGGCGCTGGAGATCAGGAGGTCGGCTGGCGACTCGATCTGCGCGCGTGGCACAAGGGCTACGCGACGGAAGCGGCGCGGGCGGCGCTCGACGTGGGGCTCAATCGGCTCGAGCTACCTGAGATTTGGTCGATGACTGCCGTCATCAACCTGCCGTCGCAGGCTGTGATGCAAAGGCTCGGCATGGTTCGCCACGGACTCTTCGACCATCCCAAAATTGAGATGGGACATGCCCTCCGACCTCACGTCGTCTACGGGATCGGGCAGCCACCTGCCAGCTCGTGAGCGACGTTCTCACTCGGCTACGAAAGTGAGGTCCCGATAGCCCAAGGTCCAGCGGTTCAGCCTCGATCCACCGACGAAGTATTCGCGGTTGGGTGAGCGCGCTTTGATCTGATCTTCGCTGTTGGGGCGTGAAGAAGCCGCCGGTCTGTCCGGTTCTTCCACTGGGTCCTGGGTTGTGCCTGTTGGGGCGCGGTGGTCAGGTCGTTGCTGGGGCCGGTGGCCCGCAGGCCGCGTTGAAGAGCCCTTCCCAGCTGTCCTGCCAGGGCCAGTCCTTGGGTAGGTGGATGACCAGTCGCCTGGCGGACCTGGCGAGGCGGCCCGGGACCGCGATCAGCTGCCGGCGGATGGTCGCGGTGGTGGCTTTGGCGTGGAATACCGAGGCGATGGTCCCGGCGGCGCGGGTGAGGTTGAACGCGATCGCGGCCAACACGAGCCAGGCGCTGTTTGCTGCAAACGACCCTGAGGGCAAGTGTGCGAGGGCGCCGGACTTCAGGTCGGCGATGACTTGTTCGACGATGGCGTGGGCGCGGTGGGTCTTCTCTGCTTGGAGCATGGTCAGTGGGGAGTCGGTGAACACCCCGTGGTGGCGGTAGTCGGGGAACAGCTCGCCCTGGCCGTCCGGGACCGATTTGGGGTTGAGTCGCCGGACCCGGCGCACGATCAGCCGGGCGCTGATGTGGTCGGCTTTGCGGCGGGACGTGAACGCGGTGAAGGCCACCTCGGCGACCTCCGCGTCAGAAACCAGGCGTTGTTCGTCTTCGTCCCAGATCGCGTTTGGATAGTGGATCGGGGTCCATGCCGACTCCTTGATGCCCGAGATCGCTTTAACGACGGTGCGGTTCATCCTGACGGTGATTGAGAACCGGGCTCCACCGCGACGGGCCGCGGCGATCACGTCGTGTCCGTAGTACGCGCTGTCGGCGCGCACGGTGACCAACCCGCTGCCGCCGCACGCATTGGTGGTGACCAGCGCGTCGGCAACAAGGCGGGCCGCGCCCCTGGCGGAGTTGGTGCCTCCCCGACGCAACCTGGTCGCGGCGATCACCGGCGCGGAGGTTGGCGTGGACACGATGGCGAGCAACGCGTTCAAGCCCTTGATGCCGGTATAGCCGTAGCCGGCGCCTTGTTTGGCGTAGCCGTGTGTGGCTTTGATGGTGTCGTCGATGTCGAGGTAGACGCCCTGGTCGGCGCCGGGCAGGATCGGGGCGTTCTTGGCCAAGGCGACCAGGAACCTGGAGGCGACGGCGTCCAGCTGGCGGACGTGGCCAAAGGTGAACGTGCGCAGGAACGTCCCCAATGTGGAGGGAGCCCGGATCCCGGTGAACAACCGGCTCATCCCGCCGTGGCGGAGCAGATCCATATCGTCGATGGAGTCCGCACCGGCGACCATCCCTGCGACCAGCGCCGGGACCTTCAGGTGCGCGTTGACGCCGCCGATGGCCTTCAGAGTCAGTGTGGATGACACGAGGTCGGCCAGGCCCGCCCGCTGCGCAAGCGCCATCGTCGGGGCCAAACCCGCACACGACACGAGATTGGGGTCATCGAAGACCGTGGAGATGGCTGGGAAACTATGAGAAACTCGCATCCAGCGGATGCCCTTCTTTGCGGATGAAACCGACCCTTGATAAGTCGTATTCTCCCTGCTCAGAAGGGTATTCGTGTGTCACGACCCGCTACCGGGACCAACATTCGCCGGTGGATCGAGGCTCAGGCCTCACCGCATCAGCAGGGACGATGTCGCCCAGGCGTACCCGCACGACGTCACCGGGAACCAGGTCGCCGACTGGCAGCTGCATCCACTCGCCGTCTCGGCGCACACGGGTGGTGGACGC
>Ga0209540_10002020_pt1 | contig 14665 bp, 16 predicted proteins | sample BarGraIncu01121A_FD_184501 | JGI IMG/M metagenome (GOLD analysis project Ga0209540, IMG submission 184501) | Arctic peat soil microbial communities from Barrow, Alaska - Barrow Graham LP Incubations 011-21A (SPAdes) (version 2) | ecosystem: Environmental > Terrestrial > Soil > Wetlands > Peat... | reverse complement strand
AGGTCACGACCAAACGCAAAGCGCCCGCCAGTTCGTAGAAGGGACAGTCTGAGGAGGGTAACGTGCGCACATCGGCTTACATGTGTATCCATGCAGGGTCGGACCTGTCTGTCGAAACGACAGACCCCGCCGAAGTAGCTGTAGTCCTACAGGAGCTAGGAGAGCTCGTGCCGAGGGCCATGATAAAGAGTTGGTGGCTTGGCGAATTCAACCTGTCCGGGCCCTGGTGGTATCGTGTTACAGACCTGGAATCTCATGGTCCTGTGATAGCGTTATGGCTGGTGGGACAGCTATGTGGCAGAGGTTGGGAAGTGTTTCAGGTGAATCAAACCCCCACGACTTATCATCTACGCCGCATCGCCTGACCAGAACTAGCTCATGGGGGCTTCAAGGATGCCAACGAGCCAGAATATTGCGATAGCCAAGGCCAAGGGCCGCCCGATGCTCACCTGGGTCGGCAAGCGCCGGCTAACGCAGGTCACGGCCTACCCGGCCCAACACGTCGAAACGTATGACCCGACAGGCGATGCGGCCAGTCGGGAGGGCGAGCTTTGGGCCGATGGGCCGGCAAGCTATCCCAGGGGCGGGCTGCTCTTTCACGGAGACAACAAGGAGGTGTTGGCCCACCTACGGGCTGACCGTGCTCGCTGGTAGTCACGTCTTGCGCCTGCACCTGCCGAGCTGTCGCCAAGCTGGCGGCGATCGTCTCGGTCGTCTTGTCGTGCACAACCTGCTCTCCGGCGTAGGTTTCGACGGCCTCGAGGGTGGCCAGGATCAGTACCAAGGCCCGCTCCCGCTCGGCGCGGTCATCCCAGTCCAGATCCAGAGCCGCTTTCTGACTGCTCCCGCTCAGCACGTCGGCTCCCGCTCCCTGCGCCACCCCCCCCAGCCCCCGCCCCTGCTGGCGGGCAATCACGCTCAGTGCCTTGCGCAGAGCGTGGCCCAGGAGGTTTTACGTCTCTTCGACCCGCCCAGCGCCCCACAAGGGGCTGGAATCCAGTGCCGCCCGCAGTTGGCGCGCCCCGAAGACATGATGCCGGGCCGCCACCTCAACGGTGCGCTCGATCAATCGGTGATCCCAGTCCTGCGCGATCAGACGCTTCCGATAGCCCACCAGCGTGCCCTTACTGAAGGGCGGCGTTTTGCAGTCCAGACAATCCAACACCAGCTGCCAGCGCCGGTCCATCACCGCCGCTTCAATCACCTCGTCATCCGACACGCCGGTATAGGCTTGCAGGATGATCGCCAACGCCAACTGCGCTGGCGGCACCGGCGGCTGCCCCAGCGCACTGTCGCCATATCCTTGCGCCAACTCGGCCTGGAACGCTTCGTCGAAAAACTCATACCGGTACGTGCGCAGAAACACGAACAACTTGGCCCGCCGAATCCGCTGGACGATGGCCTGTTCGGCCGTCGACAACTCGATAGGTGGATTCCAATGTCCAGGTCGCATGCCCTACCTTCGCCTCGTCAGGATGGAGCGTCAGTAGGCCATGCAACCTGCGGGCTGTCAAATACAAATACACCTACTCTTACTACTTGACCGACGTTCTAGCCCGCTCCGGTCTGCATTTGCCAGCAGCAGCCAGAGCATACAAGCATCGCTGTCGTTTGTCTACTGCCCCGCAAGGGGCCACGCCTGCCGGGATTGCGCCCGGCAGGCGGCTAGATTCTTAGTTCTGAAGTTTCTCCGGTGCCATGTGCTAATGTCCCGGGTTCTATTCCCGGGCCGCGCCGGCGCAGGGACCAGCCCGTCGTCGGGCTGGTCCCTGCCAGATCGGGATACCGGATCTATAAGAAAGCAAAAGTTGTGCCGACGTTGCGGGCCAGCGCGCGGTGATAGATTTCCCAGCCTACAGCGAGATCCACGGAGCCCAGGCCGATCAGGCTGGCTGCGATCATCTCATCCGGCCGCTCGCGACCCGGCACCTTGCCGGCGATCACTTCGGGCAATTCGCCCAGGAGCATATCCCTGGTGAGCTTGCCTGCCTCGATCAGATCCTTGAACTCGCCACGGTGTTCGTTCTGAATCCAGTTGTCTGCGACGAACTTGTCGGCTGAGAGGATCGCTTCGGGCTCGAACTCCGGATATGAGCCCAACGAGGCGATCAGCACATCGCTGCGCAGCCATTCCTTCTTGACAATGGGCTTGGTTGAACTAGTGGCCGAGACCACTGCCGTTGCGCCATCCAGCGCGTGCGGAAGGCTGTCCATAACAACGATCGTCTTCTGGGGATGCGCGGCACGTGCCTCTGCTGCCACCTGCTCTGCCCTGGCACGGTTCAGATCGACGATGCGCACCTCCTTGATGGAGAGGTCGCCCAGCTCGTCGAGCGCCAACCAGCAGTGCACGCTGGCGCTGCCCTGCAAGCCGCAACCGATGACCGTCACCACTACGTCGTCCTTGTTGCCCAGGTATTTGCCGGCCAGAGCCGTCTCCGAGCCGGTTTTGGTGGTGGTCAGCCAGGTAGCGCCCATGATGCAGTGGATCTCACCGGTGGTGGGACTATTGAGGATGGCCACCTGCATCATGTAGGGCAGGTTCCTGCTCACGTTGTTCTCCCCGTAGCCGCCGCCCCACTTGATGCCGGCCACGCCCAGGTACTCCAGGTACGCCGGCATGGCATTCGAATAGGAATCCAGGCCGCGGCTCCGCAGGTTCAGCAACTGCTTGGGCGGCATCAGCACGTTGCCTTTGCCTTGCTGGCAGAGTTCCTCCTCGGCGATCCGCACCGCCGTCTTCCAGTCCATCAGGCTTTGGACTTCGGCCTCAGTCAGAAGAATTGTCTTGGTCTTCATTGTTTCCTTTCTTGATCTCCCTTGGATCGAGTTGAGACATTGACCGGAATGTGAGATGTCAGTGCGCAGTGATATGTCGGGCTGATCCGCCGTCTAAGTTCCTCACCTCCTTGCTGTTTCGCTATTTGAAACGCGGTTTCTTGCTTTCGCGCCCAAGAAAACCGGCCGACGATCGAGCATGGGCCGGTTTGTCTCGCATGTACGCTGTGTGAAGTAGGCGCCGCACGGATCCAGCACGAGGACCCTGGGCGTGATGGTTTCCGCAAAATGGGACGGTCTGTCTGTCAGACTGCGGCAGCCAGACGCTTCCGACTCGGCAAGCCTTTCAGGTCAGGTTGAGCCGGGACGAAGCCCAGGCGCAAGGAAATTCTCTGCGCAGCAGCCACCACCAGCGTGACGGCTTCCGCCAGCTTGGCGTCGTTCATCCGCTCGGCCGGGCTCACGACGCTTATGGTAGCTACAGCGTTACCGACATGATCCCGGATCGGCGCCGCTGCTTCCCGAGACCCGGGAGTCAGCTCCGAAGTACTGGTGGCGTATCCATCGGCAACGATGCGATCCAATTCGGTGCGTAGCACAACGGGATCGACGATCGTCTGAGGTGCATAGGAAACAAGGCTTCCGCCGGCCAGGACTTCCTGCTGGAAATCACGAGACTTGAATGCCAGCAGGACCTTGGAAGCCGCCCCGGCGTGCCACGGCAAGGGGATGCCGATGCGCGTGAAGTAGCGCAGTTGGTGGCTGGACTGCCGTTCCGCGATACATACCGGGCCCTGCGGGCTGGCCAGCAACAGATGCACGGTCTCGCCGGTCTCTCGGGACAGATCGTCGAGCACCGGTTGAGCCTCGCGTAGCAGATCGATGCGCTCACTGACTACCTGCCCAGCGAACAGGAACTTAACCCCCAGGCGATACTTGCGCGTTTCGGGATCTTCCTCGATGTAGTTGAACTCCGCCAGGTTTTGCAGCAGGCGATAGACCTCTGTTTTACCCATCCCTGTTTCGACGGCGATCTCGCTGACACCCAGCTGGTTCTTGGGTGACGTCAAGAAGACTTCAATAAGCGAAAGAGCGGCCTGGACTGTTCGCAGGCGGTATTGTGGTTTCATAGTTCGAGGATATCTGCTCCCCTGTTTCTGATGTAGAAACCATGTTTCTTGTCAGCCAGAATCATACGCCTAGCCCGAGCAAAAGTCAAGAGCCCGTATCAGGCAGGGCGCATCTCAGGACGGGGGCGAGTTGTAGACCTTTTGCCAGACGTCAGCGAAGCGCCCGCTGAGAATCGCCGTGCGTATCGGGATGATATGCTGAGCGCCTGGCCGGCTCCAACGCATGCCGGGTCCGCATAGGCGGGCCTGATACTGCTTGGCAGCGCCTTCGACCATGCCGGAGCCGATGACGTATTCCTCCTCGCGCATCTCCAAGTAATTCATGCGGTGCTGATGCTCGCGGAAGTAGCCGGCTTCGCGGCGCAGGCCGTCAGCGACTTTGGGCAGTTCGTTGGCGGCCTGTTCCAGCTCGCAGGCGATGCGTTCGGCATGGCCCTGATACAGCGCCGTCCGTGGCTGTTGAACCATAACTGAAAGGCGGGTGTGCCCTCACCCTTGAACAGACGGGCCGCATCGGCCAAGTGCTGATCGGCATGGTACCAGTCCACCAGTTGACGGCTCTGGCCGAAATGCAGGTCGGCCTGATTCCAGATCCACGGTGCGCCGTCAGCCACTACCTCTGTGTCCTGCGCCTGCTCCCAGCCCCGTCGGCGGGCCTCGGCAAAGACCATTTCGCCAAAGACCTCTGGCCCGCCCAAATGGGCAGCGTAGGTATTATGGACGGCATGCGCCATCTGCACCGGCTCGTGGGTATGCTCGTCTCGCCCCAAACGCATTTCAATATCGAAAACAGCGCCGACCTTGAGTTCTTTCCAGCCTTTCTGCCGGACATGCACCATCATCCCGTTCATGGCTACGCCCATCCGGCGGTCCGCCTCGACTGCCCGGCTCGGTGGCTCCCATTTCTCCGGCAACGCATTCGCCTTGCTCCGCTCAGCCTCCTCCAACGCCTTGAGCTTGGCTCCCCAGACCTCGCTGCGCCGCCAAATGCTACAGCGCGAGATGTTCACCTGGCCGATCTCTTGCAGAATCGCCTCGGCCTGTGCAAAAGGCACCAAGCCGCTCAACCAGACCGCCTGGCGGACAATGCCCTCGCTCCACAAGCCATCCACGAGTTCAAGCTGATCGCCCAGGGGGAAAAAGGCCCGCTTTGGCAGCGAGCACAGTAGTAATAACCCCGCTCCAGCGCCAGCGTCCCCAGCCGGCTCTCTACGTTGGCGTCCTTTTGGCCCTTGTAGCGCATCTCCTCGCCGCACTGCGGGCACATCGGCGTTTCCGCCGGTTGCTTCGCTTCTTGAGCCTCAATCACCGTCTTGGCCAGGCGCTGCCCAAATCGGCGACGAAGGTCCAAGACTTCATCCTCGATCTGCCTCAAGTTGGGCTTACTGGTCCGCTCGTCCCAGTCCAAGAGCGACTCGATCAAAGCCTCTGCTTCGGCCAACAACTCCGCTTTCTTCAGTTCTCGGCTGCGTTTCATGGGACTCACCTCACTACTCCAGGTTGACCCCAGCATAGCATCGGCTTCACGCCGGTCCCGTGCTCAAGCGTCCGATCCAGCCCAATTCACCGCACTTTGTGTTCTTAAGGGCCGCTGGCTTTAGCCCCGGCCTTGCCCCGAACTTGAGATGCGCCCTATCAGGCAGAAATAGGGGCTTGACTTTTGGCACACTCTGCGGTATGCTCTTACCTGAAACTGCGTTTCGTTATCAGAAACAATCATTTCTGCCAAGCGATTACCGTTCGAGGAAGACCGCAGACTGCCAATCCAGGCAGCCGCCTCGCAACCCGCTGCAACTTCCTTATGACTCATGGGAGGCCCAGATGACAAACACCTACCGAGGTGGGCCAGGCACTCCTATCCTGACCGCCGAAGCCCTCGGGATTCCGGACGAGAGGGAACGCTATGCGATCCGCAAGAACATCGTCGCCCGGAAGATCAATTCCGTGCTCTTGCCCGCGATGCGCCGTCACGGGATCGACATGTGGATTTTGCTCTCCCGCGAATTTCACCCCGATCCCCTGTTGCTCGACCTGGGTGGCGGGTGGCCGGGCGTGCGGAGCGCCTTCATCTTTTTCGATGACGGTAGCGATGTGCCACAGAAACTTATCATCAGCTCCCATGAACTCCGCGAGGACCTCTTCTCTGAGGTGTACACTCAACAACTCTATGGTTATGGCAGCGAAGGTCTGTCGCCGTACCTGCGCGAGGCCGTGCACTCACGGCATCCGCAACGGATTGGCATCAACATCTCGCCGACTCTGCCCATGGCAGACGGATTGAGCGCCACGCTAAAGCAATACCTGGAAGACGCCATCGGGCCAGAATATAGCGCCCGGCTTGTCAGTGCGGAGTTGCTCGCGCGAGACTTTCGGGCGAGTCGTATACCCGAGGAGCATGGGGTGTTCAAGCGGCTGTGCGAATGGACGGTGGCGTGGTGCGAGGAAGCCTTCAGCCAACGCGTCATCTGGCCGAGGATCACAACGTGCGCAGACGTCTACTGGTGGATGCGCAGCACGGCGCGCCGGCTAGGCATGGAGCTCGAGTTCCTGCCGGCGATTCGCATCAATCGCCGCGGGCAACCCCTGCCGACGAACTTGGATAGTGAACCGATCATGCCCGGTGATTTGCTGACCCTGGACGCAGGCCTTGCTTTCGACCTGTTCCGCTCGGATTATCAGCGCACCGCCTATGTCCTGCAACCCGGCGAGATCGAACCGCCCGCAAGTTTGCAGCAGGCATTTGGGGCATCGCTGCGCATGCGCGATCAGTTGACGACGCGCATGGAGCCGGGAAAGCTCGGGCACTGCGTGTGGGAAGAGACCATGGCCTGGGCCCAAGAGCAGGGCTATGACATCATGTATCCCCAGGTCACCGGGCGCAAAACCGTGGTAACTCCCATGGTGGGTATCTATAGCCATTCGCTTGGCAATTCAACCCATGATATCGATACCCGGATCGCCGTCGACTCGCCGGTGGCATACGGCGACAGGGTGCGCTATCCCTTACAGGTCAATCGGTGGTTTGCCATCGAGCTGGCAGTATGCACGCCCATTCCAGAGTGGGAAGGACGGGCAGCCCTCATTCCAATCGAAGAAGACGCCGCTCTCACCGAGCGGGGTGTAGAGTACTTCGCGCGCCAGCAAACGGAGCTAATGGTGATCCCATCCTGAGTCCGCCTGCTCCGTAGCCCCTCGCCAAGGCACAGAAAGGAGGCATTTGCACCCAATTGGTCGCAGTCGACCGCCCGTACCGTAGGCGTTTCTGCAGATTTGCATAGGAGGAAAGATGTGTAAGAAACAGTCCCTTTCTCTGCTCCTGATCACTGTCGTCGCCTTCGTCACGCTTGTCACGGCTTGTGCTCCCGCAGCTCTGCCAGCCCCGACTTCCGTTCCACCGACCACCGCGCCCGCACAGGCGGCGCCACCGACGACCGCGCCCGCCCAGGCGGCGCCGCCGACCGTCGCTCCGACCGCTGCTCCTCCGAAACCAACCGAGGCGCCGTCCGTGGCGCCTACTCAAGCGCCGGCAGCCGTTGCAGCCGTCTCGACCTTCATTTTCGGTGGCGAGGGGGATCCCATCTGCCTCGATCCGGCCATTGGCATCGACGGTGTATCCAGCCGGGTGATGCGCCAGGTCTTCGAGGGCCTGGTGAAGTACGATAAGGACACCACGAACGTCATTCCGGCGCTCGCCGAGCGGTGGGAAACTTCGACCGACAACTTGTCCTGGACCTTCTACCTGCGCAAGGGTGTCAAGTTCCACGATGGCACCGACTTCAATGCGGATGCTGTCGTGAAGAACTGGCAGTACTGGATGGATCCCAAGAACCCGCTCCATGACGCGCAGGTCAAGGCCGGGCAAACCTTCCAATACTACGGCGCAATGTTCGGCGGCTTTGGTGATCAGAGTGTCATCCAGAAGGCCGAGGCTATCGACGCGACTACCGTCAAGTTCACCTTGAGTAAGGTACAGGGACCCTTCCTCCAGAACCTGGCGATGTTCCCCTTTGGTTTCCAGAGTCCCGCGGCTCTGGAGAAAGCCGGTCTGGGCTCCTGTAAGCAGGCGATCGGCACCGGCCCGTTCACATTCGTGCAGTGGAAGACCAACGAATATGTCGAGCTGGCCAAGAACCCCGACTACTGGGACCAAGCCAACGCAGCCAGGGTCGACCGCGTGGTCATCCGCGCCATTAAAGACAACGCAGCTCGTTTTGCAGCGCTCAAAGCCGGCGAAATCCACGCGATGGAGGGCCTGAATTCCGACGACGTGAAGGCGGTCCAGAACGATCCGAACTTGCAGATCATGTACCGCCCACCCAATACCATTGCCTTTGTAGCCTTCAACTACAAGATCAAGGAGTTCCAGGACCTGCGGGTGCGCCAGGCGATTGCGCAGGCGATCAACAAGAAGGAGATCGTCGACAACCTGTATGGTGGCCTGGGCCTGGTAGCCAAGGAGCTCCAGCCACCCACCTTGTGGGGCTACAACAAGGATTTGCAGGACTGGGCTTACGATCCCGCGGCTGCCAAGAAACTGCTGGCGGACGCCGGTTTCCCCAACGGGTTGAGCGAAATCACCTGGGCAGACGGCAAGAAAGAGCCGTTGAGCCTCTGGTACATGCCGGTGTCCCGCCCATACTATCCGAACCCCAAGGATATCGGTCAGGCCATTGCGGCTGACCTGGCGAAGGCCGGCATCCGGGCTCAACTGCAAACCGTGGACTGGACAGTCTACCAGGACAAGCGGAAGAAAGGGGAGATGCCGCTCTACATGCTGGGCTTCACAGGCGACAACGGCGATCCCGACAACTTTGTCTGCTACTATTTCTGCATGGATTCCAAGAACACGCCCGTCCAGCGCGAGGGCTTTGTGGCAGATCAGGCCGTCTCCGACCTGGCCAAGAAAGCGGCGGCCCTGGTGAAACAGGAGGAGCGTGCTCCCCTGTACCAGCAAGCCGAGCAGATGATCAAAGACAATGTGCTGCGCGTCTTCATCGCAAACAACCAGGTGCCGCTCGCTCTTTCGAAGAAAGTCAGCGGCTACGTCACGAATCCCACCTCTTCTGAGTATTTCAACGGAGTCACGGTGGCCAAGTAACCTGCTCTTGGGGTGCGGCGGTCGATCTCTCCACCCGCCGCACCCCGCCGCGCTGTCCTGGCAGCGCGTTCATCCCGGATCTGAGATCGGCTGCCCAAGGAGGGGGTTTTGATCTGGCGTTATGCGGTCAAACGTTTCCTGACGATCATACCGGTCTTCATTGGCATCTCGATTCTGGTGTTCAGCTTCATCCGGCTGATCCCCGGCGACCCCGCAGTAGCCATGTTGGGCGAGCGTGCCACCGCGGAGAGTGTGGCGCAAATACGCGAGAACCTGGGGCTGGAAAAGCCGATCACCGAGCAGTACCTCATATACGTCGTCAAGGTGCTGCGGGGCGACCTGGGGAAATCGATACTGCGCGGCGATTTGGTGGCCGACGATATACGCCACCGCTTTCCGGCTACCGTCGAGCTGACCATGGCGGCGATGCTCGTCGCTCTGCTCGTAGGCTTCCCGGCCGGGATCATTTCGGCGACGCGCCGCAACTCCATCTTCGACAACGCCAGCCGTCTCGTCGCCCTAACCGGCGTTTCCATGCCCGTCTTCTGGTTGGGCCTCATGATGGCCTGGTTCTTGGGCGTCCAGCTTCACATACTCCCCGTCAGCGGGCGCCTGAATTTCGACACCACCATCCAGCCCATCCGTATCCTCGGCCATGAATTCCGCACTAACCTGTACGTGTTGGACAGTCTGCTGACGGGCAACCTCCCGGCCTTACGCGACACGCTGGCCCACCTTGCCATGCCGGCGATCGCCCTGGGCACCATCCCCATGGCCATCATTGCCCGCATGACTCGCTCCAGCATGCTGGAGGTGCTGGGGCTGGACTATATTCGCACGGCCCACGCGAAGGGACTATCTGAGCAGTCGGTAATTTTCCGTCACGCCATCAAGAATGCCATGCTGCCCGTGATCACCGTGGTCGGCCTGCAGTTTGGCCGGCTGCTGGGTGGGGCTTTGCTGACCGAGACCATATTCTCGTGGCCAGGCATCGGCCTGTGGGCATTCGAGGCGATCCAGGCTCGGGATTATCCCGTGGTACAGGGCATGACGCTGTTCATCGCAGCAGTCTTTGTGTTGGCCAACCTGACGGTGGACATCCTGTACACCGTGTTTGACCCGCGCATCCGGTTTGATTGAGTGCAGGGCTCCAACGTCGAGGAATTATGCAGCAGACCCTCCTGGCTCCTGACGCGGCCGCGCCCGGTCGGATCAAGTCGCGTAGCTTGTGGCGTGATGCCTGGCATCGCCTGATAGGCGCACACACAGTCCGGTTTGGCATGTTCATCCTGGTTACCTTCACACTGATGGCGATCCTGCCGCCCCTGCTGCTGCCTTACGATCCACAGGTCGATTCCAGCCTCTCGATGCGCTTAGAGCCACCCTCCTGGGTTCATCCCTTCGGTACGGATGGTCAGGGGCGGGATGTACTTGTCCGGATACTTCATGGGTCGCGCGTGTCCCTGGGTGTCGGAGTGGGTTCGGTCCTGTTGTCGGTGATCATTGGGACTCTTCTGGGCCTGATCTCCGGCTACGCGGGCCCCAAGGTTGACCTCCTGATCATGTTCTTCATGGATATTCTGCTGGCGTTCCCGGGTACCCTGTTGGCCATCGCCATGGTTGCGATGAGCGGGCCGGGACTTCGCAATTCCCTGTTGGCAATCAGCGTCGTCAGTATCCCCACGTACGCGCGCATCGCCCGCTCGACAGTGCTGTCTCTAAAGCAACGAGAGTACGTGACGGCTGCGCGTTGTATCGGCTGTACCGCCCCCCGGCTGCTGTTCTGGCACGTATTCCCCAATAGCCTGCCGCCGCTGGTCGTCCAGTCCACTCTGGGTGTCGGTTCGGCCATCCTGGAGACTGCCGCCCTGGGGTTCTTGGGACTGGGCGCACAACCTCCGGCTCCCGAATGGGGAGCCATGCTGGCCGATAGCTACAAATACCTTACTACCGGATCATGGTGGGTCCTCTTATTCCCCGGCGTCGCCATTATGCTCACCGTCCTCGGTTTTAACCTGGTCGGCGATGGGCTGCGCGACGCGCTGGATCCCACCCTGCGGATGTGATGGCACATCCTCCGGCGTCCAGTCAGGAGTTTCAACCCGGTTGCCGGACGGCGTAGTCATCCACTGCCTGGGGCCGGATTGGCCGTCCAGCCTGGGGCTATGGTGGTTTCCACGCGTTTAACCGTGCATTTTCGCAAACTTCCCCACAAAATGACTGCATCGCGTGAGTTTACGTGGATGGGCGCACAAAACTTGCGCCATAGCGCTGGATCTTTTTTCGGCGCGTGGTCGCCCGCCGCCCGCCTGGCGCTGTTTCTCGTCGGGGGCGTCGGCCAGGTTGGTCGCCAGCTCGTGCCGGCCGCGTTAGATGGTCTTGTCATCCAGACCTGTAATCAGCGAGAGCTGCCGGTCACTGGGGCTATCAGCAGCTGCCGAAATGATGCCCGCATACCAGCGCCGCTGTGGCTCATTCAAACGGCTGAGGAACAAGTTGATCTGTTGATGATACCGCACGGAGGCTGCATCGCCGCCGGCTTTGCATACGTCGCACTCGCATTGATGAATCATCGGTCCCGTATCGCTCATGGTCGCTCAGCCTTCTGCTTGGAATGCTTCAGTATACCATGCCGCGGGAAGTTATACTTTTACGGACCCTTACGCCGGCCCGGCCAAACGTTCCGGACACTCCCGCCAACTGGACAGCCTATCAGAACGACACGGCCATCTTCACAATGTGGTACCCCCCAGGAGAGACCAGGAGTCAAATCGTCTGCGCGCTGATCCGGATCTGTGCGGGTCATGTTCCTGGCGCGCCAGACCCCGTTCTTACCTCACCTCCACCATCTGCCGCCTGACGCGCAGCCTTGCCAGTTCCAGCGGCGGCATGCTCTGCGAGAGCAGCACTATAAGCAGGCCCGGCGGCGGATAGTCCAGCATCAACTGGACGATCGCGTGCACGGCAGCCGCTTTGATGACGTGGTAGTTCTCCACCACCAGCACGAGCTGCGGCGCCTCCAGCCCGGCCAGCGCGTTCAGCAGCTCGATCGCTTCGCACCCGGCGCCGTCCAGCTTTTGGTCGGCGGCTCCCTCCAGCGCCCCACGCACCCTGGCCAGGAAACGGGCGGGATCGTTGTCTGCCGCGTCCAGCGCCACCCAGGCCACGGGCGCCTGGTCCCCGGCGGCCCAGCGGCGCAGCCACTCGGCCCGCTCGCTCCCTGCCGGCGCCAGCACCAGCAGCAACCGGCAGCCGGACCCCAGCGGCAAGTTCCCAAACATTTCCGCCGGCATTGCTTCCTCCCGATCCCCGCGCGCACCACGGGCGCCCCGCCGGCTGGCGGGGTGCCCGTGGTGAACGGATCAGCCGAGGAAGATGCCCAGCACGTAGGGGAGAAGGACTAACAGGGCCAGCAGCGGGTGACCGCGCCGGGTGCTGTTGCGGCTGTCCCAGTTGAAGAGGTAGACCGCCAGGCCGAAGGCCAGCACGCCGCTCGCCAGCAGCAGGGCCAGCGAGCCGGGCGGGCTCATGACGGTTGGCTGCCCGAATGCCAGCCCCTGGTAGGCCTGCGTCGCGTAGGCCGTCGGCAGCAGCTTCGAGACCGGCAGGATCGAGGCCGGCAGGGCGCTCAGCGGCACCATCAGGCCGCCCAGCAGCATCGAGGGCAGGAAGATCAGCTGCGACCAGAGCACCGTCGCCCGCGAGTTGGCCGAGATCACCCCGATCAGGGCGCCGAGCGCGCTGTAAGTGAACACCACCGCCAGCGTGACCAGCAGGAAGGCGCCCCAATTGGTCGGGGATGCCCCGCCGAACAGGGCCGGCGCCGTCACCGTGATGATGGCCGAGACGATCAGGATGTGCAGCGCCGAGGTCAGCGTCGGCAGGCCCAGGATGGCCAGCGCCGGCACCCCGTTGATCTTGTAGCTGCGGAACACGCCTGCCTCACGCAGCTCGACCTGCGGGCTGGCCAGCCCCAGCACCGCGCTGGACATGGTCGCGAAAATGACCATCGCCGGGATCAGGACTTGCGTGAAGCCCGGGTAGATTTTCGTCATGACCATCCCCATCAGCCCGTAGAAGGCCAGCGGGAAGAGGTAGTTGAGCAGCAGCGCGCTGGGATTGCGCAGGCCGATTTTGAACTCGAAACCAAGATGAGTCGCCAGGGCAGTCACTTGACACCTCCGTCTGCCATCCCGCCGTTCAGGGCGGCGTATGCGTGCTCAGCCAAGCAATGGCCGCCATTGCCGCCATTACCCTCTTGGGTGATCTCCAGGAAGCGTTCTTCGAGGAAGGGCCGTTCGACTCGCAGGTCGACCAGTTTGTCCTGCCTGGCCTGCAGGTAGTCCAGGATCGCCGACACCGTCGGCCCCGGATCGGTGCTGAAGTAGATCGCGTTCTCGTCCTGCACCATGTGCCGGCTGACGCCCGGGAAGGCGTGCCCGTTCTGGAACAGCACATCCGCCTCGCTGTGCACCGACACCTTGGTGAACCCCGAGCCGGCCGCGGTCAACTCACGGGGCGTGCCCTCGGCCGCGATCTTGCCGCGCAGCAGGATCGCTACCCGGTCTGCCATCTTTTCGGCCTCGGCCATGTCGTGCGTTGCCAGCAAGATGCTGGTGCCCTCGCGCTTCAGCTCCTCCATCAGCGCGTGCAGCTCGGCGCGCGAGCCCACGTCCAGCCCGGCGGTCGGCTCATCCAGGATGACCACTGCCGGACGGTGCGCGATCGCCAGGGCCAGCGCCAGGCGGCGCTGCTGCCCGGTCGAAAGCTGGAGATACTGGCTGCCCCGCTTCTCGGCCAGGCCCAGCCTGTCGAGCAGGTCGTAGCGCGGCGCCACCCGGTGGTAAGCGCAGAAGAAGCAAATTGCCTCGTTGACGGTGATCGTCCCCGGCAGGCCCGAGCTCTGCAGTTGCACGCCGATCAACCTGGGCAGCCGGCGCGCGTCCCGGCCCGGGTCGATCCCCAGGATGTCCAGGCGCCCGCCGTCGACTCGGCGGATGCCCTCCAGGCATTCGAGGGTTGAGGTCTTGCCGGCGCCGTTCGGCCCCAGCAGCCCGAAGATCTCGCCTCGTCCGACCGCAAAGCTGATCCCGGCCACCGCCACTGTTTGCCCGTATACCTTGCGAAAGTCCTGCACGCTGATCACGTTCTCGCCCATTTGCGACTCCTTCTTGATGCCGGCCTGCCGGCGTCCACGCTTAGTTACAATCGGTACTATAGCACGCCGGAGCGGGGTTGTCATCGCCGTTAAGGGTGATTGCCGGTTGACCTGACCCCCGAAAACTGAGCCATGAGATGTGTTAGAATCTCCAAGAGCAGGGAGGTTCGACATGAAGCAGGAGCGGTTTTCGGAAGAAAAGATTGTTGGCATCTTGCGCGAAGCGGAGAAAGGTGAAAAGCCCGTTGCTGAGCTATGCCGGGAGCACGGGGTTGCCGAGCAGACGTTTTACCGCTGGCGGCGTAAGTACGGCGGGCTGAACGAAAGCGATGTTCAGCGGCTGAAAGAATTGACGGTCGAGAATGCGAAGCTGAAGCGCCTGCTGGCCGAGCGAGACTTGGAGGTCGATGAGCTCAAGGAGTTGCTCGCAAAAAAATGGTAAGCACACAGCTCCGGCGGCAAGCGGTCAGCTTCCTCAAGGAGCGGGGGCTTTCAGAGCGG
>Ga0209540_10002018_pt1 | contig 14679 bp, 11 predicted proteins | sample BarGraIncu01121A_FD_184501 | JGI IMG/M metagenome (GOLD analysis project Ga0209540, IMG submission 184501) | Arctic peat soil microbial communities from Barrow, Alaska - Barrow Graham LP Incubations 011-21A (SPAdes) (version 2) | ecosystem: Environmental > Terrestrial > Soil > Wetlands > Peat... | reverse complement strand
TGATCCGCGAGCGCGGGCTCACCGCCGTTATTGCCACCCACAACCCGCAGCTGGCGGCTTTGACCGACAAGAGGTATCTTTTGCACGGGGGCAAGCTCGAAGAGATCTGATATCAGTGACAAGTGAAGTTGAATGACTAAAATTCCCGATCACAAATTCCAAATAAATTTCAAGTTCCAAATTCCAATGTCCTAAACGAAGAAAAAGAAAAATGCCCGTAGGGGTTTGATTAATCAAACCCCTCCAAGATCAAGAACCTTGTTATCGCATAGCGTCTTCGTTTGGGTCATTTGGTCATTGGATATTGGTGCTTATTTGGAGCTTGGTGCTTGGAATTTTGAATTTTATTTCTTACTTTCAACCTCGAACCTCGAACGTGAATACTCGAATAATTCCTTGACAAATAGTTGATCAAAATTTATTATCAATATATGAAGAATGTTCTAGCGATCATCCTGGGTGGCGGGCGCGGAACACGGCTGTTTCCACTGACCAAGTTCCGGGCTAAACCGGCGGTCCCCATCGGCGGCAAATTCCGCCTCATCGACATCCCCATTTCCAACTGCCTGCACTGGGACATCAAGAAGATCATGGTCCTGACCCAGTTCAACACCGCGTCGCTGCACCGCCACATCTCGCAGACCTACAAGTTCGACGGTTTTTCCGAGGGCTTCCTGCAGATCCTGGCCGCCCAGCAAACCATCGAGGATTCCAACTGGTACCAGGGCACGGCCGACGCCGTGCGCAAGAACATCCATTACATCAAGAACCAAAAGGTCGACCACGTGGTGGTGCTGTCCGGGGACCAGTTGTACCGCATCAATCTGCGCGACTTCATGGATCACCACAAGGAAAAAAATGCCGACATCACCATCGCCGTCAAGCCGGTTATGCGCGAGCAGGCCGGCGAATTCGGCATCCTGCAGGTCGACGACCACCTGCGCATAATCAAATTCGTGGAAAAGCCCAAGGAAAAGGACCAACTGGATGAGCTTTTCACCCCCAGCACTTACCTGGACATCAAGGACAACAACCTGAACTATATTGCCTCCATGGGCATTTATATTTTTAAAAAGGACGTGCTGATCGACCTGCTGGAGCACAACGTCAAGGAGGACTTCGGCCGCGAGGTCATTCCCGACGCCATCGCCGGCCGCCAGGTCTTCGCCTACGTATTCACCGATTACTGGGAAGACATCGGGACCATCAAGGCCTTTTTCGAAGCCAACCTGGATTTCGCCAACCCGATCCCGCGTTTTGATTTTTACAACGAGGAAGCGCCGATCTACACTCGCAAGCGTTTTTTGCCCGGCTCCAAGATCGAGCACTGCGACGTCCATTATTCGCTGATCTCCGAAGGTTCTATCATCGAGGGCAGCAAGCTGACCAATACGGTCATCGGCATCCGCTCGATCATCCGCGCCAACTCCTACCTGGAGCGCGTGGTCATGATGGGGGCCGATTACTATGAAAGCCTGGAAGAGAAAGAGGAAAATACCCGCCGCGGGCGCGGCCAGGTCGGGGTGGGGCGGAACTGCATCATCCGCAACGCCATATTGGACAAGAATGTGCGCATCGGCGGCCAGGTGCGCATCCTGAACGAAAAAGGGCTGGTGAATTTCGCCCATGACCGTTACAACATCGTGGACGGCATCGTGGTCATTCCCAAGGACATGGAAATTCCCGATGGCTTTGTCATCTGATGCTCCGTTCCCGAAGCCCTGGGCTGTTTTTTAATAAAATTACATTGAAATCTTTTTTTTGCGGAGGTCCCATGAAAAGGCTATTGCTGCTTCTGTTGTTTTGCCTGTTCGGCCTGAACGCCGCCCAAACGGAAAAACTGACCTTTGAGCAGGTTTATCTCAATAGGGGAGGAGCGCTGCTGCAGCCTTTGCCGGACATATCCGGCTGGCTCGATGACGCCCGTTTTGTCGAAACGCGGGCCGGGAAATTTCTTGCCGTCGACGCCCGCAGCGGCCGTTCGCAGGTGCTGCTGGACCCCGGTGCTTTCAAAGCGAATGCCCCGGCAGGCCTCGACTTGCTCAATCCCGCCGACCATGACGCCGGGTATTCCCGGCTGGCATTCGTCCATGAAGATGACATTTATCTTTTTTCAAAAAAAACGTCTCTGATACGCCGTTTGACCGCGACCACGGCGGCGGAAAAAAACCCGCTATTTTCACCTGACGGCCGTTTCCTGGCCTTTACAGCGGGCGGCAACCTCTTCGTCTGCGACACTGCCGGCGGCGCTCCCAGCCAATTGACGTTTGACGGCAGCGACGAAATCCTCAATGGCTACGCCTCCTGGGTTTATTATGAAGAGATCCTGGGCAGGGCCAGCCGCTACCGGGCATTCTACTGGAGCCCAGACAGCAAGCAGATCGTTTTCCTGCGCTTTGACCAGAGCCGGGTGCCGCTGTTCCCGCTTTTCGATGCCAACGGGGCCTACGGCCGCCTGGAAATGCAGCATTATCCCAAGCCCGGATTTCCCAACCCGGCAGTGAAAATCGGCGTGATCGACCTGGCCGGCCGCCACACGGACTGGATCGCTTTCCCGGAGGAGATTGACCATTATCTGGCTTTTCTGGATTGGGCCCCGGACGGGAAAAGGTTCTATCTGCAGTGGCTGAACCGCGGCCAGGACGAATTGCAGGTTTATGAATATATGCCGGCCGCGAAACAACTGCGCCTGGTATACCTGGAAAAACAAAAGGCCTGGGTGGATCTACTTGGCCCAACTGATTTTCTCCCTCTGCCGGGCGGAGGGTTCCTGCTGCTCAGCAGCAAGAGCGGCTGGAATCACCTCTATCACGTGAGTGCCAACGGCACGGAAAAGAGGCTCACCAGCGGCAAGTGGTCGGTGAGCCAGATCGAATTCGCGGACGAAAAAAAAGGACTGGCATTCGTCAGCGCCGACAAGGAAGATTCGACCCGGACCGACCTCTACCGGGTGCCGCTCAGCGGAGCCCCGCCGCAGCGTTTGACCCGCCTGGACGGCACTCATAGCCTGACCTTTTCCAAGGCTGGGTCCTACTTTCTCGACCGTTATTCATCCCTGCGTCAGCCGCCGCTTCTGCAGCTTTGCTTTCGCGACGGCCGCGTTCTGCGTCGCCTGGGCGAAAGCGCCACTCCGGCCCTGAGCCGTGCCGCCCTGGGCAAAGTGGAGGTTTTTAAAATTCCCACCGCTGACGGGCTGCAATTGCCGGCCGTCTGGTTCCTGCCCCCCGATTTCCAGGCCGAAAAACGATACCCGGTCGTGCTTTCCGTGTACGGCGGCCCGGGCGCCCGCTCGGTCACCGATGCTTTCCCCCGTCGCCTGGATGAATTTTTCCTGGCCCAGCAGGGGATCATCGTCCTACGCGTAGACCACCGCGGCTCGGGACATTTCGGCAAGCAGGGCATGGAAGCCATGTACCGCTGCCTGGGAAAATGGGAGCTCGCCGATTACGGCAGCGCGGCCGCATATCTGCGTACCCTGCCTTTTGTCGACGGCGAAAAGATCGGCATCACCGGCGGCAGTTACGGCGGCTATGTCGCCGCCCTGGCCCTGACCGCGGCTCCCGACGCATTCTCCTGCGGCATCGCCGATTTCGCGGTCAGCGACTGGCTGCTGTACGATTCGGTCTACACCGAGAGATACATGGACCTGCCCGCGGAAAATCCCGAAGGCTACCGCCAGGCATCGGTATTCTCCCACTTGCCGACCTACCGCGGCGGCTTGCTTCTGGTCCACGGCAGCATGGACGACAACGTCCACATGCAGAACACCCTGCAATTGCTGAACGGCATACTGGACCTGGGCAAAACGGCGGAACTCATGATATATCCCGGTGAACGCCACGGCATTCGCGGCAGCAAAGCGGTCGGGTACTACAAATCGGCCCTCGACTTCTGGAAAAGAAAATTCTTTTCCATTCGGGAAGTTGGACAAGAAAAGAAACAATGAAGCTCTCCGCGGTCGACCGCTGCCCACTTTGCCTGAGTCCGCAGATTTTTCTTTTCCGCAAAGGGACGGTTGCCCCTGAAAAGCTCAGCGCCGCCGATTTCAAGATCACCGACAGCCATTACGGTTCGCGCTGGACTTTTTTCTCCTGCCGGAACTGCAGTTTCGTTTTCGCCAACCCGGTCCCTTCCCAAGGAGCCATCGTTCAGTTTTATGCGGACCTGGCCGATGAAGAATACAGCCAGGAAGACGAGGGACGCGGCCGCAATTTTGCGACCATTTTGCAAAGGCTCCGCCCCTTGGCGCCGCCCGGCTCTTCGCTGCTGGATGTGGGTGCGGCCAGCGGCATTTTCCTGAACCTAGCTCGCGCCGCCGGCTACCGGGTGACAGGCATCGAGCCCTCAGCGGCGCTGGCCGCTGACGCCGAGAGACTTTATGGCCTGAAGTTGTTTTGCGGTACTGTCGAACAATTCGCCGCTGGCGAGAAATTCGGGGTCATCACCCTGCTCGATGTGCTGGAACACGTGGCCGACCCGGGAACGTTTTTATCGACCCTGAGCGCCTTGCTGGCTCCGGGCGGCATGCTGGTCATCGTCACTCCCGACATCGGCAGCCTGGCGGCCAGGATCATGGGCGGTCGCTGGTGGCATTACCGCGTCGCCCATCTCAATTTTTTCAACCGCCGATCCCTGGATTGGCTTTTGGAAAAAAACGGTTTGGAGATCGCTTTGAGCAAGCGCTTCGCCTGGAATTTTTCCGCTTATTACCTGTTGACCCGCCTGCTGCCTTTCTGCAAAGGAAAGGCTTTACAAACACGGTTGAAAAAGCTACACTTGAAACTGCATCTATTGGATTCCTGGGAAATCTATGCCAGAAAGAAAGAAAAGTAGCCTGTACCTAGCTTCGCTGCGGCTGGACCGCTGGCCGCGCAGCACGGCCATCATCATCGGATCAGCGGCCGTTTTCCTGGTCCATCCGGACTGGCTGCGCAGCAATCTGTCCCCGCTCCTGCCGCTGAGGATCATCCTGGCTTTTGTCCTGACCTGGATGGTTTCCACGGCCAATTATATCATCAACGAGATCACCGACGCGCCCTTCGACGCCCATCACCCTGGAAAAAAACACCGCCCGCTGGTCGGCAACCAGATCAGCGTTCCGCTGCTGCTCGCCTGCTGGGCTTTGCTAGCGGCAGCCGCCCTGGGCATCGCCTTTTTTGCCTATCGCCTGCCTTTCGTTCTAAGCCTAGGCGCCCTGCTGCTGGCCGGAATTTTATACAACGTGCCGCCGCTGCGCTGCAAAGACATCCCTTATCTCGATTCCACGCTGGAATCGGCGAACAATCCCATCCGCTTCCTGATCGGCTGGTACGTGTTGGCCGCCGGTTTCCCGCCCCTGAGCCTGCTGGCGGCTTGGTGGGCTTTCGGGAATTTCCTGATGGTCGGCAAAAGGGTGGCTGAAAAAAAATTTCTTACCGCCGAGGAATCATCGGCCTACCGCATGTCGCTCAGCCGCTACAGCATCGCCGGTCTGGTGGCCTTCATGACCGCCAACGCCCTGCTTTTCCTGGTCCTGTTCATCATTTTTTCCCTGCAACTTGATTTGAAGACATTTTTATTCGCCCTGCCGTTCATTGTTTTTTATTTGATCTATTTTATATACAAATCCATCCAGGACCGCGATGCTGCCGAAGAGCCGGAAAAACTGCTGAAAAATCCCTATTTCGCCCTTTATACCCTGTTTTTGCTGGTCATCTTCATTGTCGCCTTCTGGTTAAGGTGAAGCCATGGAAATTGATATTATTTTAAAAATCCTGCTGGCGGCCATGCTGGGGGGGATCATCGGCCTGGAAAGAGAGCTGTCGCACAAGGAAGCCGGCCTGCGCACCAACATCCTGATCGCCATCGGCAGCACCCTGATCACTATCCTTTCCTTCAAGATCGCCGCCATGAGCCCGGGCGCCGATCCCGCCCGCCTGACGGCCCAGATCGTTTCCGGCATCGGCTTCCTGGGGGCCGGGGCCATCATCCAGGCCCGTTTCGCCGTTCACGGATTGACCACTGCGGCCACGATCTGGACCGTGGCCGCCATCGGCATCGCCGTGGGTAGCGGTCTTTATATGGTGGCGTTCCTGGTCGCGATTTTCGTGGTCATCGTGCTGACGGTGTTCAAGTTGCTGCTGGCCTATTTGGAAAAGCAGAAGCAGATCTACGTCTACCTGATCAGCACCGAGGAAAAAGCTTCCCTGCTGGTCGATATCCGCCAGGTGCTGACCGAACTTAACATCCGTTATTCCAGTGCCCGCTTGAATCGCAAGGACGGCAATTATGAATTTGAGATCATATTCAACACTTCGGAAAATAAAAACCGCGAGTTCATCGAAAAGGTCATGCTGCTCAAGGGAGTGAAGGAAGTCCTCTCCGAGAACCTATGACCTTTACTTTGCTGCTGGCCACGCGCAATCAGGGCAAAAAACGGGAAATAGAACATTTCTTCCAAGCCGACGCGTCACCCATCCGCCTGTTGTCCCTGTCCGATGTAAATGTTTCCGACGAAGTCAGCGAGTCGGGAGCGACTTTTGCCGAAAATGCCCGCCTGAAAGCCGATTTTTACAGCCGCCTTACCGGCATCGACACTCTGGGGGATGACTCGGGATTGGAGGTCGCCGCCCTGGGCAACCGTCCCGGGGTGCTTTCCGCCCGCTATGCTGGCGAAGGAGCGGGAGACGACGCCCGTATCCAGAAGTTGCTCGCTGAAATGAAGGGCATCACGGACCGCCGCGCCCGCTTCGTCTCCGCCGTCTGCATCTCGCGCGCAGGTATACCTCTCGTTTCTTTCGTCGGGACCGTTGAAGGAGAAATCCTTTTTGAAAAGAGGGGAGTGGGCGGCTTCGGCTACGATCCATTGTTCTTTTATCCGCCTCTGGGCAAGACGTTCGCCGAACTTTCCCTCGCGGAAAAAAACCGCATCTCCCACCGCGCCAGGGCGTTGGAACAGGCGAGGGACTTCATCCTCTCCGGCGGCCTGAAAAAATAGTTCCGGTTTCAGACAAGCCGAATTCAGTACCGCATGCCATTCTGACTTTGAATTGTTGTTCCAAAAAATTGTCGATTGTATTATCATGATAGTTTGAGGAGGTCGAATGAACCTGGAAATCATCATCCGTGACGTGCCCGATTTTCCCAAGAAGGGGATCATCTTCAAGGATATTACCACGCTGCTGCAGAACGGTGAGGCCTTCCGCCAGGCCTCGAACCGCATGCTGAAGAAATACCTGGACGCGAAGATCGACAAGGTGATCGGCATCGAGGCGCGCGGCTTTATCTTCGGGGGGGTGCTGGCCTACAAGCTGGGCTGCGGCTTTGTGCCGGCGCGCAAGCCGGGCAAGTTGCCTTACAGCACCATCCGCGAGGAGTATACCCTGGAATACGGGACCAACTCGCTGGAAATCCACGATGACAGCATCGCGGCCGGGGACCGGGTCCTGATCGTCGACGATCTGTTGGCCACCGGCGGCACTGCCCTGGCCGCGGCCCTGCTGGCCGAAAAGCTGGGCGGGGAAGTGGCGGGGATCGAATTCCTCATCGAACTCGGATTCCTGCATGGGCGGGAAAAGCTCGCAAAATACCCGGTCAGCAGTTTGATCACCTATTGAAAATGCTGAAAGTGTTGCTGTTCCTATTGCAGGTCACCCAGAACTACCTGGTCATGCAGCCGCTGCAGGAAGCCATCCAGCACGGCCGCTTCGCCGCCCTGGCGCCGATCTGCAAGCCGCGCGTGGTCGTTAACCTGGAGGAGCCGCTCGCCTTGCAGGGCACCATGAGCAAGGAACAGTTCGTCGAGGAATTTTCGGCCCGCTTTGCCATGCTGGAGGCCGAGAAAATAGAGTGGTCTTCCATCCAGGTGGAGGACAATATCGCCGTGCAGTCATTGAACCTGATCCTGAAAAAGCGTTTTTCCGGGTCCAGGATTTACTATAAGCTGATCCTTTTCATGAGCAAAGAAAAAGAATGGCAACTCCATTATCTTCGCGGCTTAAAAATCTGATCAGCGGCTGCCTGGCAGGGATCCTGGCCGCCGCCATACTGGGGATCGCGATCTTGATCCCCGGCGACTGGACGTCGGCAAAAATCCGGTCCCGGGTCGAGAAGAACTGCGAACGCATGGAGGCCGCGCTGGCTGCGGAAGTGAAAAAATGCATCTCGCGTTCGGAAGCCCTGCGCGGGCCTTTCCGGGATGGAACGCTGACCGCGGCGGGACTCGAAAAAAAAGAGGCGCTGATCACTGCAAAAAACGGCATCATCACCGGCTATATCGGGGAGATCTACTATTTCAAGCCCGTCTCCCTGCCGGACGGTGAGTGGCGGCTGATCAAAAAAAACCAGGACGTGTATTTCCTGCGCCGCATCGGGCCTCAGGCGTTTTATGTACGTTTTTTCATGGACATGCGCGCCAACGCGATCCGGAGGGCCCAAGAATATCCCTATCCGGTTTTTGACCTGAAATATGCCAATGCCCCGCTGGCGCACGGCCCGAATGATTTCGCCTATGACCGGGCCCAGGATCGTTTTTACTACACCCGCTTCCTCAAGCCCAGCCAGGACCAGCTCATCCTGACCCTGGTTTTTTCGCGGGCGACTTTTACCAGGCAGGCGCTGCCTGTAAAAAAAATGCTCATTTACGGGCTGCTTTTTCTGCTGTTTGTTGCCGTATTCCTGGCTGGCGGGCAAAACCGGGCAGGCCAGGCCGCGGTCCGGCTGCTGTCCCTGGCGGGAATGGCCTTCGCGCTCTGGTGGGGCCTGGCCTGGCTGGCCAAAAAAAACATCTATTTCCCGCGCGCGCCGCTGGCGGTGGAATCTGTTTTTCAATTGCTCGTTCTGCTCTTGTTTTTATTGGCGGCCGGGCGGATTTGCCGCAAATATGTGCGCGTAAAAAACAATGCCGCTGCCCTGGTTGTTTTCAACGGCCTGGCCCTGGCGGCGTTTGTTGCCGCGGACCGGGTCTTGCGCAGCGTCAATTTCCCCATGAGCGATTTCGCTTTGAACCCGGATTACCTCGGCCTGCTGACTTTGCTCATCTTGCTGCATTTCGTTCCGCTGCTGGCGGCCGCGCATCTCCTGAAAGCCGATACCCGGGGGTGGATCTGGCCGCTTGTCGGGCTGCAGGTGCTGGCAGTGGTCCTGTGCGCGTTCTTCGCGCCGTTGGCCCTATTCAGCTTCTGCCCCATGGCCCTGGTCTTTTTTGGAATGCTGCTGGGGATTCGCCGCCTGTGGCTGTGGGTCACCGTGCCGCTGCTGCTGGCTCTCGCGGTGAGCCACTGGCCGGCGCACTACTCCCGTTTGGAAAAACAGGCCTTCATCCGCGAGAACCTGAAGGTTATTTTCTCGAGCCAGAGCCATTACGCCAAACTGGTCGCCCGCGAGATCGTTTATGAACTCAATTCCAGGGAGACGCCGTTTTCCACCCAGTTCGATAAAAGCAGGCAAAACGACTTGGCCGACTGCTGGAAAAACACTCTGGCGGCCCAGGAGAGCATCGCTTCGGGTATCTACGTGGTGACAGCGGACGGCAATGTGCTCCACTCCTTTTCCTACCAGGTGCCTTATATCCCTCTCCACAAGGAGAATATTTTTCCTTTCTGGCACGTGGAGAACGTGGAAGCCGACCTGTTCGGGAAAAAAGTGAGCCTGGCCGTGGCCACGATCAACGTGTTCCAGCACGAGCGCTACCTCGGTTATATCATGGTCCAGGTGCTGAATTCCGCAGATCTGATCCTGAAAAGCCGGGACCAGGTGTCCCTGCTTGCTTTGGATCAGAAGATCAGGGATGCCGGGATCGGCTACATCAAGCTGGACGAAAACCGGCGCATCTTGGAAAATCCGGCCAATATCAACATGGAAAACCTGGCCTGGTTTTTGCAATACAATAATGCCTGGGTCAGCTTCTCCGCCATGGGCATCACCTACAGCGGCTATGTCTTTGCCAGCGGCACGGAAACGCTCATCATCTTTTTTCCGGAAAGCACGTTCTTCAAGTCTTTTTCCGAATACATCAAAATACTGAGTTTCCTGCTTTTTTTACTGGCGCTTTTCAACGTCCGCGGCTCGAGGAAATTACAGTGGCGGTCATTTTTCGGGTCATTTTCAGTGAAAGTTTTCATTATACTGGTCCTGCTCTCCATCCTGACCGCCGCGGTTTTCACCCTGTTTGCCTTGAATTTCAATTTCCAGTCACTGGAAACGCAGCGCGACCAGGCGATCTTCGACCGCGGGCGTTCGGCTTTGAACATCATCAACAATCTCCTGGCCGAGAGCGGCGAGATCACCCAGAGCCAGATGTTCCTGCTGGAAAAAATCCTGGAAAACAATATCAGCGTCTACGAAAACGGGATACTGCTCTTCACCTCCGACCACCGGAAGATCATCCGCTCGCAGCTGCCGATCTACCTCAATTCCGGCATCCGCAGCATCCTGCAGCGGAACAACCAGCAGTTCCACCTGCAAAATAGGGAAAATTTCCTGGACCTGTATTTCAAGACAAGCGGGGATTATGTTTTTGACATCGAATTTCCTTTCAACAGCGACGATCTGCTGCGGGCCCGGGCCTATTATATCGACTTCATGGTGACCGTATTTTTTGTTTTGATCGTCATCGGCATGGCCGCGGCGTTTTTTTTGCGCAACAAGATCCTGGCGCCGATCCACCGCTTGAACCGCGGCATGGCCGAGGTCCAGCGGGGCGATCTACGGCCCCTGGCCGGCATCCCCGCTGAAATCGAATTGCGTGAGCTGTACCAGGGATTCAATTCCATGCTGGGCGGCATCCAGGAGCAGAAAAAGAATATTTCTGAAATCTCAAGAATGAAGACCCTGGTCCAGCTTGGGCGAAGGGTGGCCCACGAGGTAAAAAATCCTCTGACCCCGATCCGGCTCTCGGCCGAACAGATCCTGCGCTCCCTGCAGGACGGGGAAGGCATCGACAAGCCGGCCATCGCCAACGCCGTCCGCTATATCATCGAGGAGACCGATCATCTGCGCCGGGTGGCTTACGGTTTTTTAAATTTGTCGAAGCTGGATGAATTGAAAACCGAACCGTTCCCGCTCAACGATCTGGTCATCGAGGCGATCTCCCACCTGCGTTCGATCTATCCGCATGTCCGCTTTGCCGTTAGTGAAACCGGGGGGATGATCGAGGTCGTCGCCGACCGCCAGAAGATCAAGCAGGTGATCGACAACGTACTGACCAACGCCCTGGAAGCCGTGGCCGGCAAGGATGGGGAAATCGAGGTGTCCCTGGCGCCGTCAGGAGAGGAGGTGGAGGTGAGCATCCGCGACAACGGCACGGGGATAAGCGGCGAGGAGCTGGAGCGCATCGCCAAGGAGGAATTTTCTTCCAAAGACCTGGGGACCGGGCTGGGCCTGGTTATTGCCCGCCGTTTTTTGGAACTGCACCAGGGCAGTTTGGAAATCCGTTCCGGCCCGGATGCGGGCACGACCATCGTCATGAGGTTTGCCAGACATGCACCGCAAGCCTGATCCGCTGCTGCCCGGCGATGGCGTCGGTATTTTCCTGCCCTCTTCGCCGCCCAAGGAACCATTCCGCAGCCAGGGGCTGCAGGCCTTGCGAGAAATAGGCTTCCGGCCAAGGGAAGTCGCCGACGCTTTTTGCGGAAAAGATTTCCTGGCCCGGACGCCCGAACGGGCTCTGGCCGACCTGCAGGAGTTTTTTAATTCTTCCGGGATCAAGGCCCTCTGGGCCGGACGCGGCGGCTACGGCTCCAATTATCTTCTGCCGCTGCTGAACCGCCTGGTGATCGTCGAGCCGAAGATCGTCATCGCATCCTCCGATGTCAGTTACCTTTTGTGGTATCTGCTGGAAAAGCGGGAAATGGTGGTTTTCTATGGTCCCATGGTGTACGGGGGGCTGGCCGCAGGAGCCTACGACCGCGGCCAGGTCATCGCGGCGCTTACCGGGAACCAACCGCCCCTGAATTTTTCGGGGAGCATGCTATGCCCGGGACGTGCCAGGGGAGTTCTCGGCGGCGGCTGCTTGTCCAATTTCGTTTCCCTGCTCGGGACCCCGCACTTCCCGGTTCTGAAAAACAGGATCCTGCTGCTCGAGGATGTCAACGAAAGGCCGTACCGGCTGGACCGCATGCTGTGGCAGTGCGAGCAGGCGGGCGTGTTCCGCCGCATCCAAGGCTTGCTGCTCGGCGAATTCCCGAATTGTTTCAAGGATACCGGGGAGAAAGAAATTTTTTACGGGCGCTGGCGGCAAAGGTTGAGCAGCCTGCGCATCCCCGTCTTATACGACATGCCATTCGGCCATGCCAGGTCCGCCCAGATGCTGCCGCTGGGTGTCAATGCCGAGATCGCCGCCGAAGCGGATCCGGGACGGCTCAGCTGCGAAATAGGGGTGAAATGGTGAAAAAGGTTTTCCTTTGCGGCATTGCCGGAACCGGCATGAGCGCCCTGGCCGGGCTTTTCAAGCAGCAGGGCTACGAGGTGTATGGATCGGACAACCGCTTTTATCCCCCGGTCGACCGGCTGCTCGCCGAGCTACAGGTCACGCTGTTCCAGGGTTTTTCCGCTGGCAACATCCCCGCCGCTGTTGATTTTTGCGTCATTGGCAACGCCATCAACCGCGGCAACCCTGAAGCCGAATACATTCTTGACCAGCGCCTGGAATATTTTTCCATGGCCGAAGCCCTGCAACTTTTTTTCATCAAGGGCAAGCGATCCGTGGTGGTGGCCGGCAGCCACGGCAAGACCACTACGGCGTCGTTCGTCGCCCACCTGCTGACCGTGGCCGGGCTGAGCCCGGGTTTTTTCATCGGCGGCAAGCCCGCCAATTTCCCCGCCAACTATCAGCTGGCCGCCGGAGATTTTTTTGTCAGCGAAGGCGACGAATATGAAACCGCTTTTTTCGATCGCTCGGCCAAGTTCTTCAAATATCGCCCCGACCTGCTGCTTCTCACCGCCCTGGAGCATGACCACATCGATTTTTACCCTACGGCGGAATCCTACCTGCAGAGTTTCAGGAACCTGGTCAACCAGGTCCCGGGCCGGGGGCGGATCATTTTCAATGCCGATTACGAAATGGCCCGCCAGGCGGTCGGCCGCTCTTTCACTCCGGTCGTTTCCTACGGCCGCGCCGGCGCGGATCATGAAATCAAGGACTTGCTGCCGGTCCGGGGCGGTTACGATTTCAGTCTGGAGAACAGCGGCCGCAGCCGGAGATTTCATTCCCCCCTGGCCGGTCCCTACAATGTCTGGAACCTGACGGCCGGGATCATCCTTGCTCAGGAACTCGGCCTGCCGGAACAAGCCGTGGCCGAGGCGCTGGCCACTTTCGGCGGGGTCGAGCGCCGGCTGTCGCAACTCGGCCGGCTGCAGAATACGGTGTTCCTCGAGGATTTCGCCCACCATCCCACGGCCATCACCCAGGTGCTTGCCGGCCTGCCCGACGCCTATCCGGGCCGGAAGATCGTTGCCGTTTTCGAACCGCGTTCCTGGAGCTTGCGCAGAAACTATTTCCAGGGCCTGCTGCCGGCCAGCCTGGGCCGCGCCGACGAGATCATCATCAAGGACGTGTATGAAAAAGAAAAAATCCCGGCCGGCGAAAGGCTGGATATCGGCGCCCTGCAAGCCGAACTGCAGGCAATGGGAAAGCAAGTCCATGTGTTTGCCGATTATGAGGAGATCAAAGACTTTGTGGGCGCTTTGGATTTTTCGCAGAAGCAGGTTGTCATCCTGCTTTCCAACGGCGACGTCCGCGCTTTCACCGCCTGGGTGAAAGCGCTTTGCGAAAAAAAAGACGATTGAGCGCACGGGCCGCTGCGGCCTGACGCCGGAAATGGGAGCAATGGCAGGCATGCCTTCGCGCATTGACAGGGATAAGCAAAATCGCTAGAATTGAAAATCAACAAACCAAGGAGGTTCGCTCATGAATATTTCCCGGGAAGCGATTGCCAAGGAAAAATTGAAGCCATTGTTCGACGATCCCCTGAATTTGCCGTTCGGTCGCAATTTCACCGATTACATGTTCACCATGGACCACTCCGGTTCGGGTTGGCAGAATCCCTGCATCAAGCCCCTTCAGCCTTTGGTTTTGCAGCCGTCGGCCAACGTATTCCATTACAGCCAGGAAGTTTTCGAGGGCCAGAAGGCATACAAATCAAAAAAAAATGAGATCCTGTTGTTCCGCCCCCGGGAAAACGCCCGGCGCCTGAACCGATCGCTCCAGCGCCTCTGCATGCCAGAAATTCCCGAAGATATGTTCCTGGAAGCCGAATGCGAATTGCTCAAACTCGAAGAACGCTGGGTCCCGAGCCAGAAAGGGGCGAGCCTCTACATCCGGCCGACCGTGATCGGCACCGAAGCCGCGCTGGGGATCAAGGCCTCCAGCGAATATCTTTTTTTCATCATCCTGTCCCCGGTGGGGGCGTACTTCAAGGAAGGCTTCAACCCGGTCAGCCTGTGGGTCTCCGACACCTATTCGCGCGCCGGCAACGGCGGGACCGGCGAGGCCAAGACGGGCGGCAACTATGCCGGCAGCCTCCTGGCCACGCTGGAAGCCACGCAAAAGGGCTACAGCCAGGTCCTCTGGCTCGATGCCGGCGAGCACCGATTCGTCGAGGAGGTCGGGGCCATGAATATTTTCTTCGTCCTGGACGGCAATCTGGTCACCCCGGCCCTGGGCGGGACCATTTTGCACGGCATTACCCGCAAATCCGTAGA
>Ga0209540_10002017_pt1 | contig 14683 bp, 20 predicted proteins | sample BarGraIncu01121A_FD_184501 | JGI IMG/M metagenome (GOLD analysis project Ga0209540, IMG submission 184501) | Arctic peat soil microbial communities from Barrow, Alaska - Barrow Graham LP Incubations 011-21A (SPAdes) (version 2) | ecosystem: Environmental > Terrestrial > Soil > Wetlands > Peat... | reverse complement strand
CGAGCTGCTCTGCGCTGACGGCAGCGCACATCGTCTACCTCAGCCGTCCTCGGCTGCGGCAGTGGTCGCAGCCTCGGACTCGGTCGCCTTGCCAACAGTACCGGCGCCACGCACCTTTCCTTGCGGCGACGGCGACGGCGAGAGCGATGCGCTCACGCCTTCCCACAGCTTCGTGATCTCAGCCGCGGCGCGGCCGCCATAGGCGATGACGTCGGTGCCCACCACCTGGGCGTGCGTCACCGCGGGGTCATAGTCGACGGTGGCGACGAACGCCGCGCCGGCGGCGGACGCCTCGGCGGCGATCTGTGCGCCGAGCTCAAAGTTGAGGTCCGCCCTGTTGATGCAGACGGCGAACGGCAGCCGGAACTGCCGCACGACGTGGAGCACGCGGTCGAGGTCGTGACGCCCCGAGACGGTCGGTTCGGTGACCGCGAGCACCAGATCAGCGCCGGCAAGCGAGGCGATCACGGGGCAGCCGATGCCCGGTGAGCCGTCGACGATGACGAGGGGGAATCCTTGCTCCTCCGCTACCCGGCGGGCCTCGTTGCGTACCAGCGTCACGAGCTTGCCCGAGTTGTCTTCGGCGACCCCGAGTCGCGCGTGTACGAGCGGTCCGAAGCGCGTCTCCGAGACCATCCAGGCGCCGTTGACGACCGGCTCCATGTGGATGGCATCGGCGGGGCACACCCGCCGGCAGAGCTTGCAGCCTTCGCAGGCGATGGAATCGATCGAGTAGGTGTCGTCGGCGGCGCCGAGCACGGCCGCGAAGCGGCAGACCTCGGCGCAGCGCCCGCAGGCGGTGCACGCAGCGGCATCGATGACCGCCTGCCGGCGACCGCTGAACTCGTGCTCGCTCCCGAGCTTGGGGTCGAGTACCAGATGCAGGTCGGCGGCGTCGACGTCGCAGTCGGCGAGCACGGCGCCTCCGGCCAGAGCCGCGAAGGCGGCTACGACGCTTGTCTTGCCGGTACCGCCCTTGCCGCTGATCACGACCAGCTCGCGGATCTGCTTCATGAAACCACGTCGTGCTTCTGCGCGGCGGTGCTGATGCAGTCCCACGCCGAGCTCAGCCTCTGTTCCAGGCCGTCGAGCGCGTCGAGCAGCAGCTCACCGCGCGAATACGCCTCGGCGATCCGCCGGTCATTGGGAAGCTCGAGTACGATCTCGATGCCCTCGTTGGCGCAGAAGGAATGCACGCGGTCATCTCCCAGATCGGCGCGGTTGATGGCGACGACGCAGCGCAGTCCGAGTGCGCGAACCATGCCGACGGCGAGCTTGAGGTCATGGAGACCGAACGGTGTCGGCTCCGTGACCAGCACCACGAGGTCGGAGCCGAGCACCGCCTCGATCACCGGGCACGAGGTGCCGGGCGGGGCGTCGACGAGGACGACGTCGACGCTGTCGTCGTCGGCAGCCGCCATCGTGGCCCGGGTCGTCGGCACGGCATTAGCCTCGCCGACCGCGAGGACTCCGGTCACCAGCGGGAACGCGGGTCGACCGGGAAGCGTGACCGTGCCGTACTCGACCATCCCGGTGTCGCGGGCTTCCTCGTGGATGGCTTTCTCCGGACACAGCAGCGCACAGGCCCCGCAGGAATGGCAGAGCTCGGGGAACACGAGGACCGTCGAACCGATGACGGTGATGGCGTGGAAGGCGCACACCTCGGCGCACACGCCGCAGGTGGTGCAGCGCGCGTCGTCGACCTCGGGCACCAGGACGCGCACCGGCTCGCGGCGCTCGACCTCGGGCTGCAGGAAGAGGTGACAGTCCGGCTCCTCGACGTCGGCGTCGAGGAGCCGGACTGTCACGCCGCGCGCGGCGTGCAGCGCCGCGAGGTTGGTCGCAAGCGTCGTCTTGCCGGTGCCGCCCTTGCCGCTGGCGATGGCGATGCGCATCGTCTCAGACCTCAGCGAGCGCGAGCGCGCCATAGGAGCAGTCGTTGACACACATGCCGCAGCCGTTGCAGAGCTGCGGGTCGATCACAGCCGTCTCTTCGAGAGCGATCGCACCTCGCGGACACGTCTCGACGCACGTGCCACAGGCGATGCAGGACCCGGGCTTGGCGACGATAGCCACCGTGTGCGCGCGGGCAACGATGACCGGCGTGCTCGCGGCCATATCCGCGATGGACGCCGGCGCGATGACGCCGGCCGTCACACCGTTCATGATGTCGGCGCCGCTGCCGGGGCCAAGGCTCGCGCCGCGCCCGCTGCCGTCGCGGCGACGCTGACGGACGCCCTGGCCGCTCCTTTGAGCTCGACCGCCTTCGCCTTCGAGGCGGCGACCGCTTCCGCCGCCACGACCGCCGTCACGTGCCGCTTGTTCGCCCATGTCAGTCGCGCCCTGCAGACTCGAGGCGCTCCAGACACTCGAGCGCCTGGGTGAGCTTCTCATCGAGGAGCGCGAACGGGTCCGGCGAGGCGCCGCTCGGGGCTGCTGCCTGGGCGCCGGCCTGCGCGGCCCGCTGCCACCCGGTGAGGCCGGTGGCGTAGAACTGGTTCCTTCGGCCACGACCGCCGCCGCGGCCTGGGGACGGGGCCGCGTCGGCGCAGAAGCCCCGTCGGCCACCTGTCATCGGGCCGTAGCCCTTGGGTCCTGTGCCGTCTCTACCTGGCATGTCTCCTCCTTTGGAGTGAGGTGGCAGATGAGTCGCCACCTGTCTGTTATGAGCATATGCCCATATTACGCCCGTGGCCGGAGAATGCAAGCGTCTCCGGCTGGGTTACCATCGGCGAGACACGAAGGGTCCACGGCTCGTCGCTGAATCGCAGACGGGCCCGACCATGACGACGGACAAGGACGGGAAGCCATGGGCACTGCGGAGGTCGACGACTGGATCCACGCGGTGAAGTCTCAGCCGGGGTCCGCCGCGATCGGCATGATCCTTGTTCATCAAGGCATCGTGCGCGGTACTTCGAGGTGCGGCGAGCCCGTGCGCGGAATGATGCTCCGCGCCGACAGGGACCGGCTCGAGGATGTGCTCGCCGAGGCCGGGACCTGGCCGGGCGTCTACGCCGTGCGCGGATGGGCGAACGAGGGGCCACTCTCCGTTGGCGACGACATCATGAAGGTGCTGGTGGCCGGAGACGTCCGTGACAACGTGTTCGCGGCCCTTCAGCGGCTCGTTTCGTTGATCAAGAGCGAGGTGCTGTCGGAGTCGGAGTTGCGCTGACCCGTAGGCCCGGGACGGAGTAAGCTCAACCGATGGCCAAGACCACGGACACTCCCGTCATCGCGCCCAGCGACGACCACTCGGCCGCCTTGGCTCTCGCCGAGGCCGCGCATCTCGAGATCACGGAGTCCCCGGAGCCGCCTCTGGCCATGTGGGGAGCGTTCGTCGGCCAGCGTATGGTGGGGACGGTCTCGCTCGAAGACTACAAGGGGCTGCCCGTCGTGGGCCGTATCGCGGTGTCGCAGGCGTATCGCGGGAGCGGCCTCGGCAGGCGCCTCCTGACCACCCTCGAAGGGGAGGCGCGCCGCCGCCGTCTCAAAGAGCTTTGGGCGACGGCGCGCGCGCCGGGCTTCTTCGTGGCCATGGGCTACTCCGTGGTCGCCATGGGCAAGGAGCGAGACCTGCTGCTGTCGGAATGCTTCACCTGTGGCCAGTACGGCAGGGAGTGTCACCCGCAGGCGGTGCGTAAGACGTTCGTGCTGAAGTCGCCGCCCCGGCCGGCACACGACGAGCCGCGCCGGCTCTGAAAGATCGGAGTCTCGATGGGGATCCTTGAACTGCACGACGTCACGCTGGAGCTGGGCGGCAAGCCCATCCTCAACGATCTCAGCGTAGACTTCTGGGAGGGCCATGTACACGCCCTCATCGGGCCCAACGGGGCCGGCAAGTCGACGCTGGCAAACACGATCATGGGCCTGCCCGGCTATACGCACCACAGCGGCGACATCCTGCTCGACGGCGAGTCGCTGCGCGGCGTGCCCGTCGATGAGCGCGCGCGGCGCGGCATCACGCTCGCCTGGCAGGAGCCGGCCCGCTTCGAAGGCCTGCGCATGGACCGCTTCATCGCCGCCGGCGCCAAGGTGAAGTCACGCGAAACGGTGAAGGAGATGCTGGCTCGCGTCGGGCTCGACCCGGAGCGCTACATCACGCGCAAGGTCGACAAGACGCTCTCCGGCGGCGAGCGCAAGCGCGTCGAGCTCGCCTCGATCCTGGCCATGGAACCACGTCTGGTACTCATGGACGAGCCCGACTCGGGCATCGACGTCGAGGCCCTGCAGCGCATCTTCGAAGCCCTCGCCGACTTCAAGGCGATGGGCACCACGGTGATCATGATCACCCACAGCATGGCGGTGCTCGAGCACGCCGAGCACGCCTTCCTGCTGTGCAACGGCCGCATCCTCGACAAGGGTTCGGTCGGCAAGATCAGCGGCTATTTCGCCAACAACTGCATCCCCTGCGACCACGAGAACGTGCCGCGGCCGGAAGAGGAGATGATGCCGGCATGAGCGACGTCGCCACGGCACGCGCGCTGCTCGAGTCGCTGGGCGCCTACGGCTCGCATTTCACCGGCGACGACGTCGCCCACCTCGAAGTCAACGGCAACGAGGTCGTGGGCTCGCATCTCGTCCCGGGGCTGGACCTCGACGTCGAGCAGCTCGACGACGGCATCGAGGCCCACATCCGTCTGCAGGAGGGCGTCAAGATCGCCAACCCGGTGCACCTGTGCTTCGGCATGCTGCCCACGGAGGGGCTGCAGCACATCGTCATGAAGGTCGACGTGGAGGCCGACTCGTTTGCCTCCGTCCAGGCCCACTGCACCTTCCCCAACGCCGTCGACATCACCCACAAGATGGACGCCGTCGTGAACATCGCGCCCGGAGCGACCTACGAGTACTTCGAGCGCCACCTGCACGGCGCCGAGGGGGGCGTTCTGGTCGTGCCCAAGACGCTGGTGAATGTGGGTGAGGGGGCGCGTTTCAAGACCGAGTTCGAGCTGGTCAAAGGGCAGGCGGGCGTCGTCGACTTCGACTACGACGCCGACTGCGACGCGCAGAGCACTCTCGAGATGATCACGCGGATCATCGCCCGCGGCCACGACAAGGTGACCATCCGCGAGACCGGGCGCCTGAACGGCGAGGGCGCGCGCGCCGTGCTCAATTCCTACCTGGCGTTGCGCGACGACGCCCGCGCCGAGGTGTACAACACACTCTCCGCCACGGCGCCCTACGCCCGAGGACATGTGGACTGCAAGGAGATCGTGCAGGACCGGGCGTTCGCCAAGGCCGTGCCGATCGTCGAGGTGAGCCACCCGCTGGCCCATATTACCCACGAGGCGGCGATCGGCTCGGTCGACTCCAAGCAGCTCCAGACGCTGATGAGCCGCGGGCTCACCGCCGACGAGGCGACCGACCTGATCATCGAGGGGCTGCTGAGCTGAGATGGAGGCTGACGCCCGAGCATGACTGGTGCTCCGCCTTCAGGACGCATCGAGAACCTGACGCTCAGGCCCATCGGGGTCATCCACACCGGCCTGCAGGCGCCCACCCCGGAGCCGGGCCCGCCGCTGACGCCGGACGAGCTGCGCGCCCGGATGGGCGGACCTGCGGCTGGGCGCGAGCGCGGCCGCGTCGAGGTGTTCGAGGAGTTCGCCGCCGGGCTCGCCGACGTTGAGGACTGCGAGCAGCTCTACCTCTTCTTCCGGCTGCACCAGTCGACGCCGCCGCGCGACCTGGCCCCGTTCATCAGCCCGCCGCGGGGCATCTTCGCCACCCACTCCCCGAGCCGCCCCAACCCCTTAGGGCTCACCGTCGTGCGGCTGATCGATCGGCAGGGGCGCATCCTCATCGTGGAGGGCGTCGACATGTACGACGACACGCCCCTGCTCGACATCAAACCGTACATGGAGCACGGCTGCGCGAGGCGCGACGGTTCGCACACGCCGCGCTGGGCTCACACGATGTCGGCGTGAAGCAGCGCCAGCTCGTCAGCGAGCCGCGTCGTACGGGCGCGGCGCATCTCCACACCGGCCTCGCGGAGCACGTAGCTCGGTCCTTTGTTGACCTCGCGCACCGTGATCAGCATGTCGATGCCCTGACCGACCAGCCACTCGGCCACGAGGATCCCCTTCTGCTTCTCGATCGCACGGTGCGGATTCTCCACGATCTCCTGCCGCAGCAGCTGCCCATCGGCCGTGCGCAGCTCGGCGAGACTGAAGACGGGGGCCTCGCCGAACTCGCTGCTGATCTCGCCCTCGGGCGCAACCAAGGGCACGGCGACGTGGAGGATCTCGCGGCGCCTGGGCTCCAGGTGAAGGCTCACCCGTTCCATGGCGGGGATCGCCGCGCGGATCTGCGTCTCCAGATGCTCGCTGGCCGCATGGGCTTTGACGAGGTCATCGGTGCGCAGGCGGAGCGTGGCCTCAAGGAATACATAGCGGCCGGCGCTGCGCACCGCCAGCGCGTCGACGCGCTCAAGGAGCGCCTCCCCCGCGAGGATGCCGTCGACCTCCGCAAGCGTCTTGGCGTCGACCGACGCATCCAGCAGCACCTTCATGCCGCTCACCAGCAGTCCCCAGCCGGAGTAGACCGCGAAGCCCAGGATCACAAAGGCGGCGACACGGTCGATGTTGAAGCCCGCGTAGGTGGAGACGACGGCGACCAGCGCCAGCGACGTCGAGACCACATCGGTCTCGCGATGCTTGCCGTCGGCGATCAGGGCTGGCGACGAGACGCGCTTGCCCAGCCTCATCGCGTACCAGCCGTAGACCCACGTCGCCGCGATAGTGACGACGACGCCGGCGATGACCAGGGCGTCGATGCTGGGCGTTCGCCGGCTGGCCGCGAACGCCTGTCGCGCGATCTCGTACGAGGCGATGAAGATGAGCAGCGCGACCGCCACCTGCAGCAGGTTCTCGATCTTGTAGAGGCCATAGGGGAAGGCCGCCGGCTTGCGCTCGGAGAGCCTGAGGCCCAGCCAGAGCACGAGCGCCGCGACCACGTCGACGACGCAGTCGACGGCCGTGGCGGTGAGCGCGAAGCTGTGGGAGACCGCGGCGATGGCCACGGTCAGCGCCACCAGAGCGAGACTGACGACCACTCCCCAAGTGGCGACACGCGCCACGGCCCGGCTCACGGCCGCGTGGTCGTGGTTCACGTCAGCCCCGGCGCGCGCCGCGGCTTAGGAACGTGTCGCCGCTCACCTTCTCCATCCAGCCGCCGCGCGTGCCGACTCGCAGATCGAAGCCCTCGACGTAGGGCTTGATGTCCAGCAGCGGGGTGCCGTCGAGAACATCGAGGTCCTCGACGAGCAGCTCTGCGCCGCGACGCTCCACGAGACGCACGATGCTGAGGCCGAGCGGATTGGGGCGCACCGGCGCCCTCGTCGCAAAGACGCGCCGAGGCACATCGTCGAGAAAAGGCACCACCTTGAGTGGCGACGGACCGGCGATGGACCCGGCGATCTCGGCGGCACGGTGGAGCCAGTAGATGAGGTGCACGTGCGAGAAGCCCTCGATGTCGTCGAGCGCCTCGGCGTACTGAGGGAAGATCTCAACGCGGCCGGGACTGCCGTCAGCGCAGACCGGCTGGATAGGCGTCTGCTTCGGCTCGTGATGCTTGCTGTAGATGACGCCGATGGGATCCAGAGTGAGTCTTTCCATTGCCACCTCCGGCTTGACCTCTGTGAGATATCATCATATACATATAGTCATGCAAATGAATGATGAAGCGACGGCTCCGATCCCTGAGGAACTCTGGTCGCTGTTCCGCATGCATGCGGAACTCTGCAAGGCGCTGGCCAACGAACACCGTTTGGCCATCCTGAACGCCCTGAGCCCCGGCGAGATGTGCGTCGGTGATCTCGCTGTCGCCTTGGGGCTGCCGATCCACAACGTCTCGCAGCACCTGCGGGTCCTGAAGGAGCGCATGCTCGTGCGCCCACGTAAGGACGGCAAGACCGTCTACTACTCGATCACGAACCCCAAGTTCATCGAAGGCTGCACGGTGATCAGGCAGGCGCTCATCGAGCAGCATCAGGCCGCCGGGCGTTCGCTTCTTGCGGCCGAGCTGCTCGACGCCCTGCAGCACGCGTCGGTCAAGGCGCCTGCCGGCTAGCAGATCGGTCCTGTTTTACGGGCTCTGCCCGCGTCATCGCCGGGCGTGCGAGTGAGGCGCCCCGAAAGGAGCAAGACATGGAGATCGAGGAACTCGAGGACATCACCGCCGATGCCGTCGCCGATGCGCGCGGGAGCGCCTGTCCGGGCCCGCTGCTCGAGGCCAAGCAGAGCATCGGCACCGTGAAAGTCGGCGAGATCGTCGAGATCCGCTCGAGCGACCCCGGCTCTCGCGACGATATCCCCATTTGGGCCGAGAGGGTGGGTCACGAGTACCTCGGCGTGCTTGTGGCGGAAGAGGGTTACGACCGCATCTTCGTGCGCCGCGGCAAGTAGTCTGCGGCGGCTGAAACGCAGATCCATCGGGAGCCAGTCCTTGAGTGAGAGCGCCGCCCACAGCGGTCAGCCCAAGATCCTGATCTTGGCCACGGCGACGTGCGCCTATCCGGCCGCCGACGCCACCGGTCAGGCTCATCTGCACTACCCCGCCAACACCTACATCCTGCGGGTGCCATCGCCGGTGCTCTTCCCGGACGAGTTCTACTATCGCTGCTTCGACCAGGGCGTGGGCGGCATCCTCGTCATGTCGTGCGGGCACGAATGCCCCTACATCGGCGCCTTCGAAAAGCTCTTGGCGCGCCTGGACCGAGTGAAACTCGGGCTCAAGGAGCGCGGCATCTCTCCCGACCGGCTGCGCCTGAGCGCCATCTGCACGGTGTGCACCAAGCCGTTTCTCAAGGAGATCGCGGAGATGAACGCGCTGCTCGAACGCGAGTCCGAAGGGGCCGTGGCATGAAGACCCCCGAGCTCTTCGACGTGCTCGTGATCGGCGCCGGCATCGCGGGCCTGCAATCGGCGCTTGACCTGGCCGATCAGGGTTTTTCCGTCGGCCTCGTCGAGCGCGACCCCAGCATCGGCGGCGCCATGATCGGTCTGAGCAAGGTGTTCCCCACCCTGGACTGCTCGAGCTGCATCACCACCCCCAAGATGGCCGCCGCCGCGCATCACCCCAACATCACGACGCTGACGTACACCGAGGTGGAGCAGGTGCGGCGCGACGGCGAAGCCTATCGCGCGATCCTTCGTCGTAAGCCCCGCTACGTGGTCGAAGAAGATTGCATCGGCTGCCGTCTGTGCGAGTACGCTTGCCCGGTCGAGGTACCCGACGCCTTCGAGGGCGGTATGGGCGCCCGGCGCGCCGTCTACATCCCCTTCACCAACGCCATCCCCCAGACTGCCCTTGTCGATCCCGACGACTGCACCCTCTGCGGTCGCTGCGTGACCGCCTGCCCGACCGACGCCATCGTGCTCGACCAGCAGCCCGAGATCGTCGAGGTCGTGGCTCAGGCGGTCGTCGCCACCACGGGGTGGAAGCTCACGCCGCTCGACGCCAAGGCGGAGTACCACGGTGGCGAGATCGCCAACGTGCTCGCCCCCACGCAGATGGAGCGGTTGCTGGCGCCGCACGGGCCGTACGGCCGGGTGCTGCGGCCCTCCGACGGCAAGGTGCCCGAGTCGCTCGCCTACGTGCAGTGCGCGGGCTCGCGTGACCAGACCCTCGGCGTACCCTATTGCTCGCGCGTCTGCTGCATGTACGCAATCAAGCAGGCCATGCTGCTGAGCGGCTCGCTGCCCTTCGCCGACATCACCATCTACTACATGGACATCCGCGCGTTCGGCAAGGGATACGAGGAGTTCTACCGGTCGGCAAAGGCCATGGGCATCGAGTTCGTCAAGGGCAAGGTAGCGCGCCTGACCGAGGATCAGGACCAGGGCGTGATCGTGCGCGTGGAGCGCATCGACGAGTACGGTCAGGTCGAGGAGCGCACGCACGACATGGTCGTGCTTTCGCTAGGCATGCGCCCGGCCGAAGACCTCTCTCGGCTCGCGGAGCTCGAGATCGGTGACGACGGCTTCGCGGAGGTGCCGCGCCCCAAGGACGCGCCCTGCCGCACGGCGCACGACGGCCTCTTCGTGGCGGGCACCGCCACCGGCCCGATGGACATCGTCGACACGATCGTCGAGGCCGGCGCGGCCGCGACCGAGGCGTCGCTCTACCTGCGCGAACGGGGCGTGATCGGCTCGGCCGGGCGGGAGAGCGTCGCCGTCCAGCCGGCCGCTGAGCCAGCGCCACACGACGGAGTGGAGGTGGCGTCGTGAGCGCGGAAGAGACACCGCCGCGCATCGGCGTGTACGTGTGCCACTGCGGCGGCAACATCTCGGACGTCGTGGACGTCCAGAAGGTCGTCGAGGCGGCGGGCAGGCTGCCCGGCGTGGTGGTTGCCAAGGCCAACATGTTCATGTGCTCGGACCCGGGGCAGAACGCCATTCTGGACGACGTCACGAACGAAAAGCTGGATCGTGTCATCGTCGCCGCCTGTTCGCCCAAGCTGCATGAGAGCACGTTCAGGAGAGTGCTCGAGCGCGGCGGGCTGAACCCGTATCTGCTCGAGCAGGCCAACATCCGCGAGCAGGTGAGCTGGGCGAGCGACGACTCCACGGCGGCGACGGACAAGGCTACGTCGCTCGTGGCTGCCGCCGTGGCCAAGGCGGCGCAGTTACAGCCGCTGGAGCCGATCCGCGTCGACACCACGGCCCGCACGGTCGTCGTGGGGGCCGGCGTGGCCGGCCTGCGCGCCGCCTGCGACCTCGCACGCGCAGGCCTCGGGGTCGCGCTCGTGGAGCGTAGTGCGACGCTAGGTGGCAACGCCTCCGGCCTCGACCATGTCTTCCCCAACGAGGAGCCTGCCGGCGATGTGATCGCGCGACTCGTGGACAACGTGCTCGCGCAGCCACGCGTGACGATCTACACGGAAGCCACCGTCGAGAGTGTGAGCGGCTATGTGGGCAACTTCGTCGCCTCCGTACGGCAGTCGTTGGCGGGCGTCGTGATCGACGAGGAAGCGCGGCAGAGCGGCGCGGCGGCCGGCACCTACATACCGTTCCAGGGTTACGTGCTCGACGCGGCGCGCAGCGGCGGCACTACTCCCGAGGTCGCCGAGCCTGAGGTCGCGACGACGACGGTCCAGATCGAGGCCGGCGCCGTGATCGTGGCCACCGGCTTCGATCACTTCGTTCCGCGGAAGGGCGAGTACGGCTACGAGCGCATCCCTCAGGTGGTGACGCTCCCCGATTTCGTCCGTTGGCTCAGCGCCGTAGAGCCAGGAGCGGCGTTGCCCGACTACGACGGCAGCCCCGTCGCCAGCGTTGCCTTCATCCACTGCGTCGGCAGCCGCCAGGCGGACGGCGTCAACAAGCCCCAGCCCGACGGCCGCCTCAACGAGTACTGCTCGCGTGTGTGTTGCACGGCGACGCTGCAGGCCATCTGTGATCTGCAGCAGAAGCGCCCCGAGGTGGTCACGTACGACTTCTATCAGGATATCCGCGCCTACGGTCGAGGTCACGAGGAGTACTACGAGCGCGCCTCCAAGGGCGGGACGGTGTTCGTGCGCTGGAACGACCAGGAGCCACCGACGGTCGCTAAAGCGAAGCCCGGCGACGGCTCCGCGGCTCTCGTCCGCGCCCGGGACGGTCTCACTTGGGGCGAGGAGGTCGAGGCGGCCGTCGACCTCGTGGTGCTGGCCGTCGGCATGCAGCCGGCGGACGTCTCGTCGCTGGTCGAGAGCCTCAAGCTCCCGGTGGGCGCCGACCGGTTCTTGCAGGAGGTGCACCCCAAGCTGCGCCCGGTGGAGCTCTCGGTCAACGGTGTGCTCGTGGCTGGAACGAGCCAAGGCCCCAAGGACATCACGGAGACCGTGGCATCGGCCTCCGCGGCGTCCGCCAAGGCCATCGGGCTCCTTTCCGTCGGGCACGTCGAGCTTGACCCCTTTGTCGCGCACGTCGATGCGACGCTCTGCGAAGGCAATGGCGCCTGCGTGGCCGAGTGCCCGTACCCGGGCGCCGTGGAGCTGCGCGAGCACGCCGACGGTGGCAAGCGGGCCATCGTAAACCCGGCTCTGTGTTCGGGCTGCGGCGCCTGCGTCGCGGTGTGCCCCACACGAGCCATCGACCTGGCCGGCTGGACCCTTGATCAGTACGACGTGATGGTCGACGCAATCCTCGCCGGATCGGAGGCGCCCGCTCGATGAGTAAGTCGAAGGAACAGCGCGATGCACTGCGGGCGACGCTGAAGAAGCTGCGCGACGAACGCGGCGCGGCCGTGGGCGCGGCCAGCGAGCGCAACAAGCTGCGACAGGCGGTGCGCAAGCAGATGCGCGCCGCCTTGGCCGTTGGACCGAGTACGGTCCCCGCACTGGCCGCGGCTACCGGCGTGCCCACCCAGGAAGTGTTGTGGCATGTGGCCGCGATGCGCAAGTACGGCGACCTCACGGAGGTCGGGATGGACGGCGACTACTGCACGTACAGCCTCGTCCCCGAGACCGGCGGGGGTGACTCCTGATGGCCATGCGTATCGACACCGCCGTGTTGCGCGACATGAAGACGTTCGGCGCTTTCGATATCGGCGCGTGCTTCAACTGCGGCAATTGCACTGCCGTGTGCCCGCTCTCGAAGGACTCCGTGGCCTTCCCTCGGCGCATGATCCGCTACGCCCAGCTGGGGCAGAAGGACAACATGATCGCGAGTCGCGAGCTGTGGCTGTGCTACTACTGTGCCGAGTGCTCCGACACGTGCCCGCGCCAAGCCGAGCCGGGTGAGTTCATGGCGTCGGCGCGGCGCTTCGCGATCGCCGGCTTCGACCCCACGACGATCGCCCGCCGGCTCTACCGTTCGGCGACCTTCACTTGGGCGCTTCTGGCCGCTGTCTTCGCCGCGCTGCTCGTGATCCTGCTCGCCGGCTCGCCCGGCTGGCCCGCCGGGCGGACCACCAGCGACGCTCTGCTGACGTTTGTGCCCTACGAGACCATCCACTGGCTGGGCGTTGGGGTCGGCGTAGCGGCCTTCGTCCTCACCGTGGCTACGGCCGTGAACATGCTCTGGGCGATCTCGCGAGCGCCGACGCCGGGCGGCCTCGGACTGCCGGTGGAGCGGGCGCAGGTCTTCCCGCTCGCGGCGGCGCTGAGCGCCGTCGGCACGACGCTCGCCGAGATGTTCGGGCAGATGCGCTACCGGGACTGCGACACTGAGAAGGCGCCTCCTCCGGCTCCCTCGCCCCTGCGCCGCTGGTTCGTCCACTACTCCATGATGATGGGCATGATCGGGCTCGCCCTGGCGACGGCGCTCGACTACTTCTTCAAGACGCCGGGGTCGCACGTGCCGATCTGGTCGCCGGTGCGACTGCTCGGCACCGTCGCCGGCGCCTTCCTCGTGTACGGCGCCACCGTCGCCGTCATTCAGCGTCTGCGGAAGAGCGACAAGTACGGCTCGCACAGCCTGCTCTCGGACTGGCTGTTCCTCGCCCTCCTGTGGGCGATCGGCGTCACGGGCTTCGTACTCGAGCTCGCCGACTACGCGACCCTGTCGAGCTGGGTCGGCGCCGTCTTCCTGGTCCACATCGCCCTGGCGATGGAGCTGATCCTGCTCCTGCCGTTCACCAAGCTCGCGCACATCGTCTACCGGCCGCTCGCTATCTGGTTCAGCGAGTTCCGTCGCCTGCGTTTCACCAGCCAGTAACCCAGCAGAAGGGAAGAATCTTATGAGTTCAATGATCATCAGTCTCGCCAGTGGCAGCCTTGAAAAGCTTGTCGTCGCCAGTACCCTCACCGGCGGTGCGGTGGCGCTTGAGATGGATGTGGACATCTACCTGCTCCTCGGCGGTGCCTACGCGTTCCGCAAGGACGTGGCCGGTGCCGCGGGCACGTATGCCGATCGCCCCGAACTGAAGGACGAGATGCTGGCCGGCATGGCCGACAACGCCGTTCCTGATCCGCTCGAGAACCTGCGCAAGCTCAAGGCCACCGGCAACGTCAAGATCCACTGCTGCCAAGCGGCGGGCAAGATCTGGGGCGCCGGCACGTTGGATGACTTTGTCGATGTCGTCGACGACATCGTCGGCATCGCCAAGTACATCACGAGCTGCGAAAAGGCAGACATCGTCCAAGTGCTCTGACCGGGCTGCGACGGCGGTGGGCGGCTCGCTCGAGCCGCCCGCCGCCGTCGCCCAGTGCCTGTGCAGGGCCGACAAGGACAGCTGGGCCGAGTCAGGTCAGCGTCGTCTTCCTCATCCATATCGCGATGGACATGGAGATGATGCTGCTCCCTCCGTCCAGCAAGCTGGCGTACATCTTCGCCGGGGGCCTGCCGCGGCCAAGGGCCCGCTTGATGGGTTCGTAGAGGCAGGCGGCAAGCGTCTCGTGTGCACGCCTTGCGTCCAGGAGCGGCAGCTCGAGCGGTCTATGCTCATCGACGGGGCCGAGCTCATCGCCGGCGCGCCCGGGATCCAGGAGGTCACGACGTCCGCGGCGGTGCTCAACTTCTGATGGGTCTGGGCAGCCGGCGGCGGTACGGCGCGCGCAGCCTTCAAGCATGTCAAGACTCGGCCCCGGGCGGCGCTCAAACACGCCGCCCGGGGCCGAGTCACTCAGTGGTGTACCGTCGGCTAGTTGGACCGCTCGACCGACAAGAGCCGCGACGAGTTGCCTGTGATCACGACGCCGCCTCAGTCGCAGCGGACTTCCGGGCCCTTGCCGCCTCCGTCTCGACGGCGTGCACTTTCACCCGCG
>Ga0209540_10002016_pt1 | contig 14700 bp, 13 predicted proteins | sample BarGraIncu01121A_FD_184501 | JGI IMG/M metagenome (GOLD analysis project Ga0209540, IMG submission 184501) | Arctic peat soil microbial communities from Barrow, Alaska - Barrow Graham LP Incubations 011-21A (SPAdes) (version 2) | ecosystem: Environmental > Terrestrial > Soil > Wetlands > Peat... | reverse complement strand
CGAGTTCGGCCAGGTCGCCGACCGGCTCCAAGCGGCGCCGACCCCGACCGACTTCGAACAAGGCATCCGAAAGTTCGGCTACCTCCTCATGGAGGTCACGCTTCTGCTCGTCATCGCGATCTTCGCCGTGAACGTGCTGCTCGCCAAGCCGGTGATCGACTCGTTCCTGTTCTCGCTCGCGCTGGCCGTCGGGCTGACCCCGCAACTGCTTCCCGCGATCATCTCGATCAACCTGGCGCACGGCGCGCGCCGGATGGCCGAGCGCCACGTCATCGTGAAGCGCCTCGACGCGATCGAGGACTTCGGCTCGATGGACGTGTTGTGCTCCGACAAGACCGGCACGCTCACGCAGGGCGTGGTCACGCTGTCCGGCGCGTACGACGTGCGGGGCGGCGACTCCGAGGACGTCGTGCTCTACGCGTACCTGAACTCGTACTTCGAGACCGGCTTCGCCAACCCGATCGACGCCTCCATCCGCGCCGCGCGAACGTTCGACGTGAGCCGCGTCAAGAAGCTGGACGAGGTGCCGTACGACTTCCTGCGCAAGCGGCTGACGATCGTCGTGGACCGCGAGGGGCAGACCCTCATGATCACGAAGGGCGCGCTCGCGAGCGTCCTCGAAGTGTGTTCGCAGGCGCGCACCCCCACGGGCGCAACGGTGGGTATCGACGAGGTTCGCCCGGACGTCGACAAGCTGTTCCGGGACCTCTCCGCGCGCGGATACCGCACCCTGGGCGTGGCCGTGCGGACCGGCGTGCCGCGCGACATCGACGCGACCGCCGAGAAGGAGATGACGTTCGTCGGAGTGGTCGCGTTCTTCGATCCGCCGAAGGAGGGCGCCGCAGCCGCCGTCGAAGGCCTTCGCGCGAAGGGCGTGCGCCTCAAGATCGTCACCGGCGACAACGAGCTGGTCGCAAGGACCGCGTGGGAGCAGTTGGGGTTCGCGGCGCCGGTGGTGACGACGGGACGCAAGCTGCACGCCATGCGGGAACCGGCTGCGGTCAGACGGGTCGAGGAGATCGACATCTTCGCCGAGATCGAGCCGAACCAGAAGGAGTACCTGGTGCGGCTGCTACAGAAGTCCGGGCACGTGGTCGGCTATCTGGGCGACGGCATCAACGACGCGAGCGCGCTGCATGCCGCGGACGTCGGCATCTCCGTCAACTCCGCGGTGGACGTCGCCAAGGAGGCGGCGGACATCGTCCTGCTGGAACCGGGCCTGGACGTTCTCGCCTCCGGCGTCGAAGGCGGACGGATCACGTTCGCGAACACCCTCAAGTACGTGTTCATGGCAACCAGCGCGAACTTCGGCAACATGTTCTCGATGGCGGGCGCCTCGCTGTTCCTGCCGTTCCTGCCGCTGCTGCCCACCCAGATCCTGCTCACGAACCTGCTCACCGACTTCCCCGAGATGACGATCGCCTCCGATCGGGTCGACCCCGAGGCCCTCGAGGCTCCCCGGCGTTGGGACGTGAAGTTCATCCGGAGGTTCATGCTTGTGTTCGGGCTGCTGTCCAGCGTCTTCGACTACGCGACCTTCGCGGTGCTGCTGTGGGTCATGAAGGTGCCGATCGCCACCGAGGCCGGACAGGCGTTGTTCCGCACCGGCTGGTTCGTGGAGTCGGTGCTGTCGGCATCGATGGTCGTGCTCATCATCAGGACGAGGCGCCCGGCGTTCCGCAGCCGTCCGGGCCGCATGCTGACGATCGCCACCGCCTCGATCTGGGCGGTCACGCTGGCCCTGCCCTACACACCGCTCGGTGCGGTCTTCAAGTTCGCGCCGCTGCCGTGGCCGTTCCTGGTGATGGTCGCCGTGATCCTCGCGCTCTACGGCAGTGCCGCGGAGCTCGCGAAGCGCTTCTTCTACCGGAAGGCGTGAGCCGCCTCGCGGGCGGCCGTCCCAGCCGTCGGTCCGCTAGGCCGGGTCGGCCCAGCCAGGCACGTAGCGCCAGCCCTCCCGCAGGGCGCGCCGCTCGGCGCGCCACGCCGCGTCGTGCTGCTCCACGAGCGCCCAGAACGCCGGCGAGTGGTCCATCCGCCGGGTGTGCGCGAGTTCATGGACGAGCACGTAGCGCACGAGCGACTGCGGCAGAAACACCAGCGACTCGTTCAGACTGAGGGCCTTCTTCGCCGAGCAGCTCCCCCACCGGGTGCGCTGCCTGCGGACGCTCACGCGCGACGCCCTCCAGCCGGTCTCCGCCTCCACGCCCCCGAGCATGAGCGGCAGACGCTCGCGGGCCGCCCGCGCGACGGCGCGGCGCAGCGCCTCGTAGCAGGCCTCGCGGTCGCCGGTCTCTCCCGTCAACACGATCGACTCGCCGGCGACGCGCCCACGCACCCCCGCCGAACCCGAGGGATGCAGCACGACGTCCCAGGCGACCCCGATGCCGGGCAGCTCCACGCGTGCCGGGAGCGGGCCGGTCTCGTGCGCCTCCAGGTGTGCGCGGCGCTCCGCGTTCCGTCCGACCGCACGCTCCACCCATTCGGCGTGGGTTCGCAGGATGGAGGTGACCTCGCGCTCGTCGAACCCGCGGGGGACCACGACGACGAGCCCGTCGCGCGGGCTCACAAGTAGGCGGACGCGACGTGCCCGAGTGGACACGCGCACGCTATAGTTGAAGTCGTCGCCAGCGCCCATGGTCAGGTTCGCGTCTCCATCGCGGCTGCGGAGGGTATCTGGTGTGAAGAGTACCGCGAGGGGCGGACCGCGCATCCGCCTAAGCGCGCACGAAGGGGGAGCTGCCATGAAAGCGATCGTCGACACCGATCTGTGCATCGGCTGCGAGCTGTGCTCAGACACCTGCCCGGAGGTCTTCGCGGTATGGGACGACGGGTACGCCCACGTGATCGTCGAACCGGTGCCGCACGAGGAGTACGACTGCGTACAGGAAGCGGCGGAGATCTGCCCCGTCGCCGCGATCACCACGACCGCCGACTGAACCCGCTGGCAGGGGGGATCCCTGTGGGGTCGCGCCTGCGATCAGTCTCGATCACGACCGTCGCGTGCCTGTGCCTCGTCGCGCTCCTCGCGGCCGGCTGCGGATCGCCGGTCGAATCCGATGCGCCGACCGCCGCCGACCAAGCGAAGTCCGCCCAGGAGGCCAGCGCTTCGTCCTCTGCCTTCGCTGCCGGACCGGACACCGCTGGCGACATCAAGGTCGTCTGGAAGTCGGCATCCGGAACGGCGAGGCAGGACCCCATCGGGCTGCTCAGCGGCACGCCGCTCGTTCTCGACGGCACGCACCTGCGCGCGAAGGCCACGGTCCCGTTCAAGCCGAACTCCCCTAACGCGCAAAGTGCAGACGGGAAGTACGTCTACACGTTGGACCTGACAGCGACCGCGAACGGGATGACCTACAAGCGCACGATGACGATCGACTGGACGATGACGATCGTCTGGTCGGCGGCCAACCGCAACGAGTTCCACGCGGTGTACAAGGCGGACGTGAGCGCGTACTACAACTCGGTGGCCAAGATCCTGCGCGACGACTCCGCCAAGGGGACCGCGACCACCACCGACACAGGAATCACGACCGGAAGCAGCCCGACACCTCACACGTCCACCGCGCCGTTCGAGTGGACGTGTGAGAGCCAGTAGCTCGCGCCTACGCCTGCCGCAGCAGGAAGCAGCGGTGGATGCGCGGGTTGCGAGCATAGTCCGGCGGGATCGTCTTCGCGCTGATGTCCTCGATAGCGAGACCGGCTTCTCCGAGCGCCGCCTCGTCCAACCGGAACTTGCGCATGTTCGTGGAGAACACGAGGGTGCCTCCAGGGGTGAGCGTCCGTGCCGCGGCACTCACCAGCTCCACGTGATCGCGCTGGATGTCGAGCGTGCCTTCCATCCCCTTGCTCGTCGAGAACGAGGGCGGGTCGAGGAACACGACGTCGTAGCGCGGACCGCCTTCCTGACCCGCGACCGCCAGATGGCTCATGACGTCGCCACGCACGAGGCGATGTACCTGCGGGTCGAGGCCGTTGAGCGCCAGGTTGCGCTTCGCCCAGTCCAGGTACGTGTTCGAGAGGTCCACCGAGACGCTGGAGGCTGCCCCACCGACCACCGCGCGCATCGTGACCGCGGCCGTGTAGCAGAAGAGGTTCAGCAGCGACCCGCCTCTGGCGAGGTCCGCCACCATGCTCCGGGTCAGCCGGTGATCGAGGAACAGGCCGGTGTCGATGTAGTCGTCCAGATTGACCAGCAGCCGCGCGCCCGCCTCGGCCACTTCGTGGAAGCGGCCGGCGCTCCCCATGCGCTCGTACTGCGCCTCGCCGCGCTGGCGGCGCCTGACCTTGACGCGCACCTCCGACGGATCGACGTCCAGGACCTCGGCCACGGCCTCGGTGGCCTGCCGCAGCCTGATGCCCGCGACCACCGGATCGATCCCGGAAGGCGCTTCGTACTCCGCGACGACCGCGCGGCGCACGCCGTCCGCGCAGTCGTACAGATCCACGGCGACCGCGAAGTCCGGAAGGTCGGCGTCGTAGACCCGCCAACAGGTGATGCCCTCGCGGCGGGCCCACTTCGACAGATGCCGGTAGTCCTTGCGAAGACGGTTCGAGAACGCCGACACGCCCGCGGTCACATCAGGGGTGGCCGGGACGGGAACGGAGCCGACGTCGAGCCGGACCGGTATCGCGCCGTTGAAGAGCGCGTGTGTCTCCACGGGCACGAGCCCCAGGGCGACCGCATGTGCCTCGTCGCCGGCAAGGACTCCGAAACGCCAGCCGGCGAACCCCGAACGCAGTCGGTCGCCGAGGGTGCGATACAGCTCCGCGGCCGCAGCGGCCTCGCCGAGCCTTTCACCGTAGGGCGGGTTCGTCGCCACGAGTCCGCCGGCAACGCCAGCGGGCGGACCGAACAGCTCGAGCGCGCGCACGCCCGCGCGTACGCGCCCGCGCAGGCCGGCACGCGCGATGTTCGCCTCGGCCAGCGCCACGGCGTTCGGGTCGATGTCCCAACCCTCGATCGGCGGCAGTCCGGCGAGGCCGGCCTCCGCCCGGTCGTCAGCGGAGGCGAGCAGGTCGTTCCAGGCGTCGGAGTCGTGGCCGAGCCAACCGGTGAAGCCCCAGTGCGAGCGCAGGAGTCCGGGCGCGACGTCCCCCGCGATCCAGGCGCCTTCGATGAGCAGGCTACCGGATCCGCACATAGGGTCCAGCAGAGCGCCGCCGGCAACCGCGATCTCACGCCATCCCGCGAACAACAGCATGGCGGCAGCGAGGGACTCCTTCAGCGGCGCCTCCCCCTGCATGCCCGCCTCCCGGTACCCGCGGCGGTGCAGCGCGCCCCCGGAAAGGTCGATCGCGACCGTCGCCTTGCCGGAACGCACCCGCACATTGACGCGCAGGTCCGGTGCGACGGTGTCGATCGAGGGACGCTCTCCGAACTTGTCACGGAGACGGTCCACGATCGCGTCCTTGACCTTAAGCGCTCCGTACATCGTGTTGCGGAACGCCGGGTTGGGATCGGTGGCGAAGTCGACCGAGAGCGTCCCCGACGGCGATACGTGGTCTTCCCACGGCAACTCCAGCACGCCCTGGTACAGTTCGTCGGCGCTGCCTGCCGGGACCTTGCCGAGAGCCATGAGCACCCGGGAGGCGGTGCGCGACCACAGGCACGCCGCGTAGGCGACGCGGAGGTCGCCTACGAACGCCACGCCGGCCCGGGCAGGCCGGACTCCGGACGCGCCGATGCCCCGCAGCTCGTCCGCGAGCAGCGGTTCCACGCCTCGAGCACAGGTTGCGAACAGGGTCAGCATGGGCGGAAGCGTAGCACGCTCACGCGGGTCCGGACCCGGGCGGGCGTCTTCACGCGCACCGCTCCGGCTCAGGACGCCGACATCAGGGCCCCGGCACATGCCGGGGCCCTGCTCGTTCCGGATGTCGGGGCGACACCTACCCCCGCTCGATCGTCACCGACTCAATGACGTCGCCGCGGCCGATCTTGTGCACGACGTCCAGCCCTTCGGTGACCTGACCGAAGACAGTGTAGTTGCCGTCGAGGAACGACTGGGTGCCGAGGCAGATGTAGAACTGGCTTCCCGCGGAATCGGGATGGCCGGCGCGCGCCATCGCAACCGTACCGTCAAGGTGAGGTCTAGAGTTGAACTCCGCTGCCAGGTTGTACCCGGGTCCGCCGGTGCCGACCGCCGGGCTGCCTTCGCGAGACAGCGGGTCACCGCCCTGGATGACGAAGTTCGGCTCGACGCGGTGGAACGCGGTACCGTCGTAGAACCCCTTCTCGGCGAGCTCGACGAACGCGGCCGCATGCTTCGGCGCGTCCTCGCAGAAGAACTTGAACTTGATGACTCCCTTGGCGGTCGTGATGACAGCCGTCTCGTCACCCTTGCAGACGTAGCTGGGCTCGTAGAGCGCCATGCGAGACCCTCCCTTTCGTGTCATGTCCGCGCGACCGCCTGTACCGACGGCGCGATTGCCTACCTTTAGCTGGCCTCGCCGAACCCGGTGACCACGTAGGTCCCGGAGCGAGGGTCGGTGCGCAGTGTGACGAGCCCGAGCCTCGCGGCGTCCTCGAGCAGGGCCTGGAAGGTGCGGTACCCGTAGCTGGACTCCGAGAAGTCCGGCTGCTTGCGCTTCATGGTGTCCTTCACGAGCGAGCTGTACATGACGTCCTTGTTCTCGCGCTGCAGGCCTTGGATCGTCTCGACGAGGAGCTTCATCGCGGGCTTCTTCGCCCTGGGGACGACGGTCGCAGCCACGCTCGGCACGGCTGGGCCTTTGCCGAGGTCCTCGTAGTAGATGAACTCGTCGCAGGACGCCGCCAACAGGTCGGAGGTCGACTCCTTCATCCCAAGTCCGATGACGTTCTTGCCGTTCTCCTTGAGCTTGGACACGAGCGGCGTGAAGTCCGAGTCGCCCGACACGATGACGAACGTGTCCACGTGGTCCTTGCTGTAGCACAGGTCCATCGCGTCCACGCATAGCTGGATGTCCGCGTGGTTCTTGCCGGTCTTGCCGCGCTCGGGGATCTCCATCATCTGGACTCCGGCGTCGTGCATGACCACCCGGTACTTCTCGAACCTGCCCCAGTCCGCGTAGGCGCGCTTGACGATGACTTTGCCCTTCTCGACGAGCCGCTCAAGGATCGCGTTCACGTCGAGGATCTCGTCGGTCTTCTTGCGGCGGGCCCCACCTGCGGGGCGGTCCCTCTCGAAGCCGATCGCCAGGTTCTCAAAGTCCACGAACACTGCGAGCGAGTGCGCCTCGTCTGGCATGTTCGATCTTCCCCTCATCGGTCGTTGCGGGCGTCCGTCCCCCACCGGGACGGGCTGCCTCCACGAAGAATGGTACTACGCCGCCCGTCGCCAGCCCCCCGCCCCCGGCGAAGGCGCGTGCCGTACCCACGACTGATAGGAGGCATGCATCGGGTTTCCGGCGCATGGCAAGAATGCCGGGCGGGAGGGCCGCATGACCGTCGCCCTACTCAACCGCTCATCGGAATTGGCGTGGCAGGCGGGCGCCAGCCGGGCGGTTCGCTTTGCCATGACGCACGACTGGGGTAACTTGAGTACAGACGCCTGAAGGTCCCGGGTTCCTGCATCCGTGCCCGGGCCGTTGATGGGCTGTACGTGGCGGCTCGCGTTCTCGCCGCACTGAGTGAAGGATTTGCCCAGCGGAACTGAGCCGCCCGGGTGACGCCGCGAAAGGGGGCGATGCACCGCAGCTTCAGGATGTGAATTCCGTATCCCAATCGCACTACTCGGAACGGGGGAGAAATGCGAATTTCTCGATGGTGTTACCTGACGGCCGCCGCGGCTCTTGCCGCCGCGCTCGTCGCCCCGGCCACGGCTTCGGCGCTGCTGACAAACGAATGGAACCAGCAGTTCGCCGGCACCGCGGTCTGTGTCTCGTGTCACGGATCGGATTACAACAACACGTCCCACGGACAGTTCGCCAATACCGGGACCAGCATGGCTCCCGCCAGCAACTCGGGCATGTGGCCCGTGGGGATCACCGGCCATGGCGTGAGCGTCGATGCCAGCGGCGTCATCGCTCTCGGCGCGGGTACCGGCATGTACGAGTACATCAAGTTCCAGCCGAACGCCAACGGCCCCTTCCAGGCCCTCACGGCCACATGGGACCCCGCAGATCCCCTCAACTGGGTGATCGACGGCACCACGGGCAACGCGCTGGGTGACTACGCCTGCAACCAGTGCCACATGCTGGGTGCCGTCAAGAAGGGCACCACGCCTCCCGCGGTCGGCAACTTCGCCACCGGGGGCGCCTTCAACCGTATCGCTGGCACGAGCAACACGTGGGCACTTGCCACCGGCGCCGATCCCGCGAGTTTCGCCAGCTACCTTCCGGGCGCGGGCATCCAGTGTGAGCGCTGCCACGGCACCGGCGTCGCATCCAGCGACCCGAGCCCCGCTGGCGGAGAGCACTGGACCTCCGGTGTGAAGATCGTCGGTTTCAACACCCCGGCAATGAAGGGCACTGCCAAGGCCGCGAGCACCACGCTTCTGAACTCCCAGGTCTGCGGCCAGTGCCACGGCTCGTTCAAGTCGGGCGGCAACGTCGCCGGCTACACGCCGGACCAGTCGCTCACCGACTTCGTGCTGGCCAACAAGCAGTACACGGAAGCCGACGTACCGACCTCAACGGCCGCGTTCCTGGCCAACAAGAGCGCCTACAAGTTCTTCCCGAACGGCGAGAACTACAGTCTGAAGCACGTGTACTACACCGAGTGGGCCATGTCGGGCCATTCCGTCCGCGGCGCGCTTACTTCCGCCACGGTCGGCGTAACGCCGTACCAGGCGGCCGGGCACAGCCACTACACCTCCGCGGGTAGCAGCCACATTCTCTGCAACCGCTGCCACACGGGTGAGGGCTACCTGAAGCGCAAGGGCGCCACCATCATGTCCGCTTGGACAGAGGGCGTCGACACGGCCGGCAACTACGGCCAGGAGTGCGCCACATGCCACGTCTCGCACGGTTCTGTCGGCGCCGCCAACATGACTGACGCCGTCGCGAACAACGAGGCCGTCGGCATGGCGGTCCGTACACCTGAGCAGGCCAATGGCAGCTACTCGACCCAAGGCTTGAGCGTTGCGAACAAGTCCATCTGCGAGGACTGCCACAACTGGCAGGTCGAGGTTCTTTCGAACAAGGGCACCGTCAACTCCGCCCTTGCTCTTCCGGCCATCCTCGGCAAGTACGCCAGTCATCCGCAGCGCGAGATCTACCACGGCCGCGCGATGCTCGAGATCCCGGCCGGCACCGACTTCATGCCGGGCGCCAAGTGCGAGCAGTGCCACATGCCCGCCACGCGTTCCGACCTGGTCGACAACGGTCTCAACCGCTACGCGGACCGCAACGCTAAGCGCTACAGCCACCGCATGTTCATCATGATGCCGGGCGACGCTGAGGCGTGGGGCCTGGCTCCCTGGGGCGACTCCTGCTCGCCGTGTCACGCAGGCGAGACGCAGGACCAGCTCCAGGCCAACATCGACAGCTGGCAGTCGACCGCTCTTGACCTGTCCAACCAGGTCACCAACGCGATCAACGCCGCTGTCAGTGCTGGTCACAGCACGGCGGACGGCGACGTCTACTTGCTGAAGGCCGCTTCCGCCAACCTGTCCCTGTACGTTCAGGACAGCTCGGGCGGCGCTCACAACCCGACGTACGAGCAGGCTGGTCTGACCAAGGCGATCCAGCTCGCGAAGTCCGCGGGCGGCACGCTGTCGATCATGGCTCCCGCCCGCGTCTCCTCGGGTGCGATCTTCTGCATCATGGGTGTCGCGCTCAACGGTGACGGCTCTGCCGCCGCCGGAGTCACGGTCACCCTGTGGAACGGCGCGTCGAAGCTTGGCACGGATGTCACCGATGCAAACGGCAACTACGCCTTCGCATACGCGCAGAGCTCGCTCAAGACTTTCACGGTCAAGTGGGCGCGCTCCAGCCAGTCCGTGTCCACTCTCATGGCCAACGCCACGGTCGCGGTCGATCTGATCCCGACTAACCTGACGATGAACATCAGCTCCCACCGCGTTGCGGCCGGAACCGTGTTCACCCTGAGTGGCGAGCTGAGCCCCGACGTTGCTGGCGCAACGATCTATGTGCAGCACAGGTTCCCGGGCTCGAGCGTCTGGGTGACGTTCAGGACCCTCACGACCAGTGCTGACGGATCATTCAGCACAGTGACGGCGACTCGTACGAAGGGCACCCATGAGTACCGAGCGTACTTCCCGGGCAACGACACCTACGTCTACGACCTCTCGCAGGTCGGAGCGGACCGTAAGGTAGTCGTCTACTAGCGTCACCCCGGCGTCAGGCACCTATGACGCGTGAACGCCGGGCCCCGGTGGACATCAGTCCGCCGGGGCCCTTCGCATGTCGCGCCGACCGCTCGACAACAAGGCGGCCGAACCCTCGCCTCCGTAACACAAGTACTGCTAGACTTGTGCGCAGTGTGGTAGGGACCGCTGTCGTGTGGGGAGAAGGGGCAATCTCGTGACGCGTAGACTCGCTGTCTGGGTCGTCGGATCGGCGATGATCGTTGCGACGGTCGCGCTCGTCGGATGCGCCGTGACCGCCTCGGTCACGCCCATCGTGCCCACGACCCACCCCTCGTACACTTCCGGCACCGCCTGTGACGCAACCGGGTGCCACACGCCGGAGTCGTTCCACCCCACATACAACCACAAGGAGCCCTACCTCGGTGCCTGCGACCTGTGTCACAACACCGTGGAATGGACGCAGGTCACCTACAAGCACAAGGCCGCCGGTTTCGACAACGGCATGCATGCGCTCGTCGGGTGTGCGAAGTGCCACACTGAGGGTGAGGCAAGCGTACCGCCGGTACGCACCTGCTCGAACTGCCACACCGCCCCGCACAAGGGCTGGGACAGCTGCGGCTCATGCCACACCACCTTCGCCTTCCGCATGTTCAACGCACCGCCCACCGGCCACCTCAGCCTGCTGGGCGGGCACGCCAAGCTCGCGTGCCTCGACTGCCACACTGCCAAGACCGAGCCCGCCACGCCGCGCCAGTGCGTGAACTGTCACGGGACGCATCACGGCGGTCTGACCAACTGCCAGGACTGCCACTCGCCGGACGCCGGCAAGTGGGTGCCGAAGCCGGGATGGTCGCATAGCGACTTCTTCGTCCTGCGCGGTCACCACACCACCCTCCAGTGCGCCCAGTGCCACATCAACGGCCGCTTCGCAGGCACTCCGAGGGTCTGCGTTGGCTGCCACGGCCGGATGCACGGCGGCCTGACCGACTGCGGCGGATGCCACAACACCACGGCCTTCAAGCCCGCAACGTTCAGGCACTCGTCGGTGTTCCCGCTCTTGGGCACGCACGGCGATCTCAAGTGCTCGCGGTGTCACCCGGATGCGTCGCACAACCGCGTCTTCGCGAGCCACATCGGCACCGGCGGGACGAACTGCAACAGCTGCCACCCGATCGGCAACCCCGGCTCCTACCACGGCGGCCTCACGAAGTGCGGCGATTGCCACAACACGGTCGCGTTCGACCCGGCGCCGAAGTTCAACCACTCGAACTTCTTCAAGCTCCTGGGCGTCCACACCACGCTCGCCTGCTCCAAGTGCCACGCCGGTGGACAGTTCGCTCAGTTGAACTTCACGAACACCTCCGGTCACTGGAAGTGCGTGGACTGCCACGGCACGCACCACGGCAACCAGACCGAGTGCGCCAACTGCCATCAGCCCACCGCGTGGGCGCAGACGCTGCCGATCGTGCACCCGGACGCCAACGTGCCGCTCGGCCCGAGCCACGCATGGCCGAACCCCTGCGAGCGCTGCCATGTGAACCTCGACTTCACCACCGCGCAATCGTGCAACACGGCCGGTTGCCACACCGCGCCGCACGGCCTGCCCAGCGGCGCGCAGTGCATCGACTGCCACCAGCCCACCGCTTGGGCCGACACGCACTTCACTCACCCGGTGATCCCGGGCGACCTGCTCGTCACCGGCTACGTTGGACCAGCGCACCAGTACACGGACTTCGGTGGCTATCCCACGGGTTGCATCCAGTGCCACACGAGCGCCGGACCTGACCCGGACTTCACCGCCTACAGCTGCACGGCGGCGGGCTGCCACCAGTAGACCCGCCCATCACCGCAATGAAGAGGGGGGCCCGCACTCGACGAGTGCGGGCCCCCCTCTGATCGCTGAGTGTTCCGTGCCGCTTGCCGGACGACGTCGCGCCCCCGGGCCAGCCGCCCCGCGTGCCCGGGCGCATACTCATCTCCCGCCACGCGTCACTCTGCGGGAGGCTCGCCAGCTGCGGCGATGGCGGCCGCTGCACGCCTGTCCGCAACCTTGCCGCGCACGATCTCGACGAAGATCGGGATGGTCGTGATCACTACGAACGCGACGAGCACTAGAGTCAGGTTTCCCTCGACCCAGGGCAACCTGCCGAAGAAGTAGCCGCTTCCGACGAACAGGCCGACCCACAGGAAGGCGCCGACCACGTTGAACTCGAGGAAGCGCCGGTAGTGCATCTCCCCCACTCCCGCAAGGAACGGAGCGAAGGTGCGCACGAAAGGCACGAACCGGCCGAGGATGACCGTCTTGCCGCCGTATCGCTCGAAGAACGCGTGTGTCTTGTCGAGGTACTCCTTCTTCAGGATGCGGCTGTTCGGGTTGCGCAGCAGCCACGGCCCGAGCTTCTTGCCGATCCAGTAGTTCGCGGTGTCGCCGAGTACAGCGGCAGCGAACAGGCTGAGGAACAGCACCCAGATGTTGATGCCGCTCCCGACACCGGCGGCGAGCGCCCCCGCGGCGAAGATGAGGGAATCGCCCGGGAGGAAGGGCGTCACCACGAACCCGGTCTCGGCGAAGATGACGACGAACAGCGGCACGTAGGCCCAGGCCCCCCAGAGGATCACCTGGTACTGGATCGCGTCGTTCAGCCACTGGGACGATGCCTTGATGAAGTCCATACGGGCGTTCCTCTGTGAGTGGATGGGCCGGTCGGCCGAGCGCCCTTCAGGCGGGGTTCAGTATGACACGGCTCCCCCGCGTCCACACCATCAGGCGGAGTATGCGTTCCAGACCCGTTGCACATGCTCGCGCCAGAAGGCGGCCCGGTCGCTGACGTCGAAACCCTCGCGCTCGGCGTATCCGAAGTAGCCGTCGCCGGGCATGCCCGAGTCCTTGCGGACCACGAGAGAGGCTATCCATACGTCGTGCACGGGGTCCTCCTCGGCGCAGACCTCGCCCAGAAGGGCCATGAGCGCCCAGGAGCGAGGCCGGAAGCCGGTGTCGGACACCGTCTGGGCGAGTTGCGAGTAGGTGATGGTCTGCGACGCTCGGGCGGCTGAGAGCATCGCCTCGCGCGCACGTGCGCGGGCGTCAGCCCACTGTGCGAGCGGGATACCCCAGCGGGTGTCCTTCTCTCTCATCGCTCGGTCCACGCGATCCTCCGACCGCCGACACCGTGGTCCACGGACGGAAGCATACACGCGGGCCGGGCGGACGCCGTATCCGCGCCACGAGCCCCTCAACGTCCCCGTGCAGGTATCCTTGGACTCGCCATGGACGCGCCATACGACATCCCGGACTCAGATGAAGCACTGCTCGCCGAATGCGACGTGCAGGCCTTCCGCGCGACCGGACACGGCGGTCAGTCGGTCAACACCACCGACTCCGCCGTGAGGATCCGGCACCGTCCGAGCGGCGTGACGGTGGTATGCCGACGCGAGCGCAGCCAGCTGCAGAACAAGCGTGTCTGCTTGGAGCGGCTGCGCGCGAAGTTGGAGGAACTGAACGCTCCCCCCGCGGCGCCGCGCGTGGCGACCCGCAAGTCGCGCGGAGTCCGCCGCTCCGAGCTCGCCGCGAAGCGGGCGCGAGCGCTCACGAAGAAGCTTCGGCGCGCGCCGGGCGAGGACGACTAGCTGTAGTTCCCATAGAGGTTGTTGTCAGAGGACCCGTGGTATCGGTGTGTTGCCGCCGATGCCGCTGTGTGGACGATCCAGATTGTAGTACCTGAGGAACGGGCCGAGATCCTCGGCCCGTTCCTCGTTGCTTCGGTAGGCGACCGCATAGGCCCACTCGTTCGTGACGATCTTGACGAAGGCCTCGGCCTTGCCGTTGGTCTGGGGATGATAGAGCCGGGTCTTGATCACCTTGATCCCGCGGTCCAGCAGGTGATCGCAGAACAGGTGCGACCGGTAGTTCGAGCCGTTGTCGGTCAGTATCCGGCTGACCGCGATGCCTGCGCCCTCGTAGAACCCGATGGCTCGTTTGACGAAGGCAACCGTTGTCTCCGCCTGCTCATCGGGGCAGATCTCAGCGTAGGCGAGCCGTGAGTGGTCATCGATCGCGACGTGAACGAATTCCCAGCCCTGGCCTTGATGGTGCGGGCCTTCGCCGAGATGGACAGGCTGGGCAAGCCCTCACAGCTTGCGGCCGCACTGCTGCAGGAACGGGGCCTAGCGCCAGGAGAAGGCATCCAAGCGGCCTCGTGGTGGCGGATGGGCGTCGCGGCCTTCATGGACGTCTTCGTCGGCCTGGCGCGGATCGGAGGCACCAGGACGGTGGTCAGGACCGCCGACCTGCTCGCGAGCGGACTGACCGCGCCTACGCGCACGAAGGTGTCAGCCGGCCTGAGACGGGTGACGCTTGCAGCGCTCCTCCTGCTCTGGGCGGTCTGGATGGTCTCAGGCGGCGCGTTGGACCCGGCGGGAGATGCAGCGGTCTTCCGCTTCGCGGAAC
>Ga0209540_10002015_pt1 | contig 14709 bp, 10 predicted proteins | sample BarGraIncu01121A_FD_184501 | JGI IMG/M metagenome (GOLD analysis project Ga0209540, IMG submission 184501) | Arctic peat soil microbial communities from Barrow, Alaska - Barrow Graham LP Incubations 011-21A (SPAdes) (version 2) | ecosystem: Environmental > Terrestrial > Soil > Wetlands > Peat... | reverse complement strand
CCTGGGTCGGGAAAGACGGTTGTTGGGGCTTATCTTACTGCTGCCCGTCAATGCTCTACCCTAATTCTTGTGCATCGCAAACCGCTACTCGACCAGTGGGTAGCCCAGTTAACCAGTTTTCTGGATCTGCCTCCAAAGGCGATCGGCACAATAGGTTCGAATAAGAACAAGCCAAACGGAATACTTGATGTGGCAATGATCCAGAGCATGGTTCGGAAAAACGATGTGAGTGATCTCCTTGAAGGGTATGGTCAAGTCATAGTAGATGAATGCCATCATCTCCCCTCTGTATCGTTCGAACGGGTACTTGCCGAAGTTAAGGCGAAATACGTAGTAGGCCTCACTGCGACACCATACAGGCGAGATGGCCACCAAGCTATAATCCATTTTCAGTGCGGTCCAACTCGCTATAGCCTGCACCGCAAAAAAACAAATTGAAACCGAAGGCTTTACCTGTCGTCTGATCCTTCGGGAAACCGAGTTTTCAATTCCATCGGACGAGACGGATCTTAAGATTCAGGATCTTTACGCTCGTCTGGTGGCAGATCGTACACGTAATCGTCTGATACTCGACGATATCCGGCAGGCGCTTAAGCAAAAGCGGTCACCTATCTTGCTTACCGAGAGGAAAGATCACCTGGCATTCTTTGCCGAAAGCCTGCGGGAGGAAGTTCCAAACCTGATAGTTTTGCAAGGGGGGATGGGGGCCAAGCAGCGGCGGAATATCATGGCAAAACTCGAGTCCATTCCTGATGACGAGGAACGGTTGATTCTTGCGACCGGGCGCTACATTGGAGAGGGCTTTGATGATGCCAGGTTGGACACGCTTTTTCTGGCATTGCCGTTTTCGTGGAAGGGGATGCTCGTGCAATATGCTGGCAGGCTGCACCGAACGCACTCGGAGAAAACCGAGGTGCAAATCTACGACTATGTGGACAGTGCAGTACCAATGTTGGCCAAGATGCAGACTAAACGGATGCGCGGTTTTAAGGCGATGGGGTATGGGCAGGTCCCGGTGGAATAGTCCCAGACCGTCCGCGGCCCCAGTTCCGGTATACAACTTTATTCCTACCCTTTTCAAGCGGCCTCAAAATGGAGTATACGACTTCATTTCCTAAGGCTTTTTCCGGCAGATCGGTAACCACTTGAATTTTTTAGTGGCGCCAGTATACAACATTATTCCACGGGGACAGCGGCTGTCTCGTGGAATAAAGTTAAATACCCGGGAATAAAGTCGTATACTGGGGAATAAAATCATATACCGAGGAATAAAGTTGTATACCGAAGTCTCACGGGTGTGATGCCCAAGGGGCAGTAGCTACAAATCGATCAAGGGGCATGGCTTAGGCTATGCCCCTTTTTCTTGGTCTGGAATAGTCCCCAGACTGATCCACCTAAAGACAGAGTAAACCGGGTGCGAATGAAAAGGATTGAAGGTGTCTTGAAGAAGAGATAGCAGGTAGGACATAATTGCAAAAAGGGCTTCTCTGACTGCGGGATGGTGGTGACGGAATAGGCTATGTGAAACGTAACTTACTGTTTCCCATGGCTACGTGTGCACCCACATAAATAAGAAATATCCTGCCTTGATGGGGTGTGATCCGGCTCGTGAGACTACTCAAAACTTAAATAAGGGAATTGCTTATTTAAGTTTTGCAGTGTAGATTTAAATAAGAAATTTACTTATTAAAGGTTTGAATCATGAGAAGAGCAGATTTAAGCGAAGATAGAAGAAGGCTCTTGGTGCCCGTGCTGGATCATCCTGGGGCGTTTGCCTTGGTCCCGCCACCACCCCCACGGGCTCGAGATCTGATTGGCCTAAAGGGGGTTGGAGAAAAAATTGCTAGAGCCAGAGAGGCACTGGATCGCCTTCAGCGATTATCAGGTGTTCTCCCTAACCCCGACCTGGTGACCAGGACGGCCGATAGGCGAGAGGCAGTTCGCAGCAGCCAGATCGAAGGGACCTATTCAGGTATTGATGACCTGCTCGCGTATGAGGCCACCGGCAGTGACGACGGTTTACCTCCAGACGTTCAAGTGACAAAAAACTATGTCCATGCCCTGGAACATGGACTACGAGAAGTCCGAGAGAAAGGTTTGGCGGCATTTTCCTGTGTACTAATCAAGGAGATCCACTCCCTCCTCGTTGAAGGGATCGATGGCCATCCTGGGGTCCCGGGGGAGTTTAGGGGGGCACAAAATTGGGTTGTTGGCGCGGGAGCCGGCAGTAGGCATATCGACCAGGCTAAATTCGTCCCACCGCCGGTGGCCAACATTCAGGCCTGCATGGACGACTTGGTAGGGCTGCTGCACTATACTCCTGAAGAGGAGGACTTCTACGAGTTCTCTATCATCACGCGGATGGCAGTCGTTCACGCCCAATTCGAGACTATCCACCCCTTCAGCGACGGTAATGGCAGGGTGGGGCGAATCCTACTCCCGCTCATGCTGGCTGCTGAGGATTATCCGCCGCTGTATCTCGCCGGCTACTTGAAGGACAATCAGCGGGAATACTATGATACTCTGGCCGGAGTACAGCTTCGTGGCCGGTGGGCCGAATGGATCAGCTTCTTTGCAACAGGAGTGGAAGCTGCAGTCAAAGAATCGATAGATACAGCCGTAGCCCTCAACGCCATTCTTGCAAAATGGGAGGACATGGCCAAAGAGATGAGGTTCCGCCGCAACTCTGTCCATATCAAACTCCTTCGGCTGATGTTGTGCACACCGGTACTTACTGCGGATCAGACAGCAAAGGCGCTCGGCGTTTCATTCCCCTCGGCATCTGCTGCCCTTGCAAAGTTTGAGGAAATGGGTGTGTTAGCTTTGAGGAAGAAACAGAAGAGAAACAGGTGTTTCTACGCAAGGGAAGTCATAGAGTTACTAAACAGTCCATCAAAATGAGACTAGAAAGAGAAAGGCCGAGGAGAAATTACCGGCCTTTTCTTTATAGATCACCTAGCCGGCGCGATCATGCCGTGCAACTGGCGCAGCGAGGAAGCGTCTAACGGTGACCCACGTCATTCAATGATCCGAAGGATAAGCCTGAAGTTGGTCACCCTTGGGCGCTGATGTGGGGGCATCGCACAGGTAGGGATAACTCGCTTGTAGCGGTGAAAAGTCGCCTTTATGAAAGAGGAAAGGCGGCTTTTTTGCGACCGGTCGCCGGTTACCGGGCCGCCGCTTAAGGCCCTGAAAACCAGACAGCATTTCAATAGAGATGATTCCCTTTTGACCAAAACCGGCCGAGGTGGTATAAAAGAGGCGCCGCGCTCCTCACTGCACCCCGGTAGCGCACGCCCCAAGGAATTCCATGAACCTGCTCGACAATCTTAATCCACCGCAGCAAGAGGCGGTTCTGCACGGCGAGGGACCGCTGCTGGTCCTCGCGGGCGCAGGCTCCGGCAAGACCCGCGTCATCGTGCACCGGATCGCTCACCTGATCCTTGAGCTGGGCGTTCCCCCCTGGCAGATCCTGGCGGTCACCTTCACCAACAAGGCGGCCGGCGAGATGCGGGAGCGGGTCCAGAAGATCCTGGGCGGAGGGGAACTCCCGCTGGTCTCGACCTTTCACTCGAGCTGCGCCAGGATCCTGCGCCAGGAGATCCAGCACCTGGGCTACGACAGGAAGTTCGCCATCTACGACGACAAGGACTGCGAGCGGCTCATCAAGGAGTGCAGCGCCGCTCTCAACCTGGACGAGAAGAAGTTCCCCCCCAAGGGGTTGGCCTCCGCCATCGACGAGTTCAAGAACTCGGGGCTCACTCCGGACCAGGTCCCTACCGGCTCCCCCTACGAGACGACGCTCGCCCGCGTCTACGCCCTCTACCAGGAGCGGCTCAAGCGCTGCAACGCGGCTGACTTCGGCGACCTGCTGCTCCTCACGGTGCGGCTCTTCGACGAGCACCCGGCGGTCCTGGAGAAGTACCGGGAGCGCTACCGCTGGATCCTGGTGGACGAGTACCAGGACACCAACCCGGTCCAGTACCGGCTGGTGCGGCTTCTGGCCGGCGCCAGAAGGAACCTGTGCGTGGTCGGGGACGACGACCAGTCCATCTACGGCTGGCGCGGCGCCGACATCCGGAACATCCTCGAGTTCGAGAAGGACTTTCCCGGCGTGAAGGTGGTGAAGCTGGAGCAGAACTACCGCTCCTCGAAAAACATCCTGGACGCCGCCTGGAACGTGGTGGAAAAGAACCGCGGCCGCAAGCCGAAAAGGCTTTGGACCGAGAACCCGGCCGGCGAGAGCATCGTGTACCGCACGCTCCCCAACGAATGGGAGGAGGCCCGCCTGATCTGCCGGGAGACCGAGCGCTACCTGGACCAGGGGGGGGATCTCTCCGGCGTCGCCGTCTTCTACCGGACCAACGCCCAGTCGAGGGTGGTGGAGGACGCCTTTGTCGCGGCGGGGATCCCGTACCACATGGTGGGCGGGGTCCGCTTCTACGCGAGGCTCGAGGTGAAGGACATCCTCGCCTACCTGAAGGTGCTGGACAACCCGGCCGACGACGTGGCGCTGAAGCGGATCATCAACACCCCGCCCCGCGGCATCGGGCACGCCACGGTGCAGCGCATCACGACGCTGGCCGGGGAAAAGGGGGTGCCTTTTTACCACGCCATGCTGGAGGCGGCAGGCGGCACGCTGCTGGCGCCCGCCGCGCGCGCCAAGGTGGCCGCCTTTGCCGGCGAGCTTCGTAAGTATCGCGGCCTGGCCGACACGCTGCCGCTGGGCGAGCTGGCCGCGGCCGTCATGCTCGATTCCGGCTACCTGGCCAGGCTCAGGGAGGCGGGGAGCGAGGAGGCGCAGGAACGGCTCGGCAACCTCCAGGAACTGGTGACCGCCATGCAGGTTTTCGAGCGGGGCGAGGGCGACAAGGGGCTCGCCGCCTTCCTGGAGCAGGTGGCGCTGGTCTCCGACCTGGAACAGGAGGGGGAGGGGAAGAAGTCGTCGGTAACGCTCATGACGCTGCACTCGGCCAAGGGGCTGGAATTCCCGGTCGTTTTCATGATCGGGATGGAGGAACGGCTCTTCCCGCACGCCAGGTCCCTGGAGGACCCGGTCCAGATGGAGGAGGAGCGCCGGCTCTGCTACGTCGGGATGACCCGGGCCAAGGAGCGCCTCTTTCTCACCAACGTGCGCAGACGCCACATCTTCGGCCAGGAGCAGATGAACCCGCCGGCGCGCTTCATCCGCGACGTGCCGCCGGCTCTTTTGGACGGCGGCGACAGTTTCCAGCTGCCGACGGTCAGCCCGACCAGTTCTGCCAGCCCCTCCAGTTCCCTGCACAACCTGGCTTCCCTGTTCGAGGAGGAGATCGAGCCAGATTTCGGTAACGAGGTCCGCATGGTGCCGGAGGACCAGGGGGACGGGGTCTGCCTCGGGATGCGGGTGCGCCACGCCCAGTTCGGTCAGGGAATCATCAGGAAGATCGAGGGGGAGGGGGACAATCAGAAGGTGATCATCGCTTTCGCCTCCGTTGGCTTCAAGAAGCTGCTGGTGAGATTCGCCGGACTTGAGAGGGATTGAAAGTAGCAGTATAGTTACCGAGTGCCGGGAGGCGAAGACGGCTCGGGCACAGAACACGGGGGTATTCTCGTATCATGCGTAACCTACAGGGGGTTTGCCATGAAACAGGTAACGTCGTTGCTGTTCCTTATCTTCATGCTCTCGGGATGTACCGCCTATAAAAGCCAGTACGTCTCTTTCAAGCCTCCCGAGGGGTACCCGAACCACAGGGAGATCTCCGGCGTCTCGCTGGGATGCGAGGCCTATCCGGACAAGGGTGCGGCCAAGAAGGCGTTCGGCTTCGACATCAGGGGGGCCGGGCTCCTCCCGGTGCTGCTGGTCCTCGACAACAAGAGCGGGCAGTCCCTGGAGATCGTCGGCAGCCAGAGCTTTCTGGTTGACGACTCGGGCAACTACTGGCCGGTGGTCCCGAACAGCGTCGCCTTCGAGCGCCTGGAGAAATCGACCCAGTTCGCGTCCTTCTTCGGCCGGGGAGCCGGTAAGGGAGCCCTGATCGGGGCGGCCGCGGGGGGCGTCCTGGCGACAGCAATCGGCATCGTCACCGGGAACTCCGTAGCCAGCTATCTCGGCAAGGGTGCCGCGGCAGGCGCCGCAGGCGGAGCGGTGATGGGCGGGCTGCAGGAAGGGGGCTCAACCGGGCGCCAGGACCTCATCGCGAGCGACCTGCGGGAGAAGGGTCTGGAGGGGAAGGTGATGCCGGACCAGTCCCTCGCCAGCGGTTTTCTCTTCTTCCCGGGGGAGGTGAAGGGCGCGCAGGAGCTGAGGCTGCAGTGGCGCGAGCGCGAGAGCGGCCTGCTGCGCAGGACGACCCTGCCGCTGGCAAGGCGGTGATGACTCGGTCGTTGAGTCGTTGAGTCGGTGAGTCGGTGAGTCGGTATATGGATGCGCGACGTGCGATCTGTGCTGAGTGCCTTTAATCACTTGGCACAGATCACGCGTCACGCCTCTAAAAGATCACACGGGGCCTCGGCCCCTTTTTTTATAGGAGGAATACGTGGATAGACCTGTCATAGCAGTAACCATGGGGGACCCGAGCGGGATCGGCCCAGAGATCGTAGCGGCCGCCCTTGCCGACCCCGCCGTCACCGGGCTCTGCCGCCCCCTGGTTCTCGGGGACCGGGGCGCCCTGGAGCGCGGCGTCGCCGTCACGGGACTCCCGTTGCGCATCGAGACTGTCGACGGTTCCGGGCCGCCCGAGGGTGCGCCGCCCGGTGTACTCTACCTGCGCGAGCTCACCCGGCTCGGCGCGTCTGACATGGAGTACGGCAGGCCGTGCGCGGCCGGGGGGGACGCCTCGTTCAGGTACATCTGTGAAGCGGCCCGCCTCTGCCTGAGCGGCGCGGCCGCGGCCATGGCGACCGCCCCCATCAACAAGGAGTCGATGAACAGCGCGGGGCACCACTACCCCGGCCACACGGAACTCCTGGCGGAACTGACCGGCACTGACCAGGTGGTCATGATGCTCGCGGGCGAGCGCCTGCGGGTGACGCTGGTGACCATCCACGAGGCGCTCTCCCGGGTGCCCTCCCTGATCAGCTTCGAGCGGGTCCTGGGCACCATCCGGATCACCCATGAGGCGCTTTCGCGCTATTTCTGCCCCAGTCCCCGCATCGCCGTACTCGCCCTCAACCCGCACTGCGGCGAGGGGGGCCTCTTCGGGAGCGAGGAGCGTGAGGTTATAGCTCCGGCCGTCGCTGCCGCCCGTGCAGCGGGGATCGACGCGGTGGGACCGCTCTCCGCCGACACCCTGTTCCACTTCGCGATGTCCGGGGGGTACGATGCGGTGGTCTGCATGTACCACGACCAGGGGCTGATCCCGCTGAAAATGCTCCATTTCGACGACGGCGTGAACGTCACCCTCGGCCTACCCATCATCCGGACCTCGGTCGACCACGGCACAGCCTATGATCTGGCGGGAACCGGGCGGGCCTCGGCCGAGAGCATGAAGGCCGCCCTCGTCATGGCCTCGGCAATGGCCGGAAAGGGTGCCGGCCGGAGCGCCGGCGCTCCCCGCATCGGAGAGCGGGCATGAAAAGGTACTTCAAGTGGGCCCTCGGCGCACTCCTTCTCTACCTCGCCGTTTCCCTCTACCTGCTGCCGCCGGTGGCCGAGCTCAGGGACCGCAAGGTGAACCTCACCATCCAGGTGAAGGACTGGCACGGCGAATACCACCCGTTCGTGGTGGGCCCCAAGAACCGCTACTGGACCCCCTCGGCGAGCATCCCTTCCGAGATGAAGTGGGCGGTGATCCTGGCCGAGGACGCCGGCTTCTACCGGCACGAGGGAATCGACGTCAAGGCGATCAAGAACGCCATCAAGTACGATCTGGAGAAGAAGAGCCTGGCCCGGGGAGCCTCCACCATCACCCAGCAGGTGGCGAAGAACCTGTACCTGTCCCGGGAAAAGACCGTGACCAGGAAGGCGAAGGAGCTCTACCTCGCCAAAAGGATGGAGCAGGAACTCACCAAGGGAAGGATCATCGAGCTCTACCTGAACGTGATCGAGCTCGGCCCCATGGTGTACGGTATCGGCCACGGCGCCCGGTATTACTTCGGAAAGGATGCCTCGGCGCTAACGCCGCGCGAGTGCGCCTTCCTGGCCGCCATGCTCCCAGGCCCCCGGCTCGCCTACAATCCTTATAAGAACCTGGGCCGCGTGTTGAAGAGGTCCAACATGATCCTCGGGCTTCTGGCCGGCAAGGGGGTGCTGTCCCGGACCGAGTACCAGGCGGCGCTCGCCGAAACCCCGAACGTGGGGCGCCTGCAGAGGAAGGTGGACGAGAGCATCAAGAAGGTGGAGGTCATGGCGAACCTCTCCAGCGCCCGTGCTGCGGAGCCGGCTCCTGAGGTGCCGGAGCAAGGTGACAAGGAGGTGCCGCAGCCGCAGCCGCAGCAGCCGGGGCCCACCGCGCCGACGGAGGAGCAGGCGCCCGCTCCCGCTCCGGAAGCCCCGAAGGAAAGTCTGAAGACAGGCCCCGTCAATCAGTAATCAGATTAAGATTGAGATTGAGATTTCTGTAGCGACCGGTTACCCGCAAGGGGCCTCCCGACATATACCGCCGATTCAGTAGGGGCATCCCTCGCGGGTGCCCCTACTGAAACCGTAACTATTTAGCGTAAAACTCCTTCTGCAATAAAGTCCCCCCTCGAATCACTCCTAATGCCCAGACTTCCCCGCCTGCAAACATCCTGAATGGTAAAAGCCTGTTTGTACCGGATGCTATTTTTTTCTAATAGCAATCGCTTGCCGGATTAGTCTCGCCTAACTCTATAAACTCCTCCTCAAGTTTCCCGTTGTTCATGCCGAAGCATAGAACAGACAATCCGGGATAGCAGAGAGGTTATACATGGAAACAGCAGCTTCAGGACTGGTCATCGTGGTGGACGACGACCCCTATGTGTTGGAGAGCGTCGCGATGCTCCTGACGGTGAGCGGATTCGAGGTCCATCCCTACTCAAACGGCTTCGACGCGCTCGCCGAGATGCGCCGCTTCACCCCCGACGTCGTGCTGACCGACGTCAACATGCCGTACATAACCGGCATCGAGCTGCTGGAAAAGATCCACGAGATCGACCGGGACATACCGGTGATCCTGATGACTGCCTACGCGGAGTTGGAGATGGCGGTCTCTGCCATAAAAAAGGGTGCCTTCGATTTCATCATCAAACCTTTCAAACCGCCCTACCTGATTCACTCCGTCGAGAAGGGGATCAACTACAAGCGCCTGGTCCTCGTCGAGAAGCACTACAAGATCGAGCTGGAGCGCACCGTCGAGCTGCGTACCCGGGAACTGGGCGACGCGCTGGACCAGATGCGCAGCATGAGCCGGGAGACCATCGAGAGGCTGACTGCCGCCGCCGAACTGCGGGACGAGGATACCGGGAAGCACATCTCCCGGATCGGGCTCTATGCCAAGCGGCTTGCCCAGGTGATGCAGATGCCGGAGGATTTCGTGGAGACCATCGCGATCGCCGCCGCCATGCACGACGTCGGCAAGATCGGGATACCGGACGCCATCCTGCTCAAAGCGGGACCGCTCACCCCGGAGGAGTTCGACGTCATGAAGAGCCACACCCTGATCGGCGGCAGGATCCTCGCGGGCTCCTGTCACAAGGTGCTGCAGCTGGCGGCGTCTGTCGCCCTGACCCACCACGAGCGCTGGGACGGCAGCGGCTACCCCCACGGCTGCCGGGGGCTGGAAACCGCCATGGAGGGGCGCATCGTCATGGTGGCGGACCAGTACGATGCCCTGAGGAGCGAGCGGGTCTACAAGCCTCCCCTGGACCACCAACGGACCGTCCGGATTATCACCCAGGGGGACGGCCGTACCATGCCGGAGCATTTCGACCCCGGCATACTGGAATCCTTCCTCAAGGCGGCACCCGATTTCGAGGAGATCTTCGCTTCCCAGCAGGACGAGGCGGCAAGCTAAAGAGCATACCCCAGGTGGAGCGATGTACCCATTCAGCCTCAAATTAAAGATGACACTGGTCGTCTTCCTCCTGATCAGCGCCGTGGTGTCGGCCGTCGCGGGCCTGGGCCTTCTGTTCTTCATCCGGGAGTTCAAGGCGAGCGTCGCGAGCCAGCAGTCCTCCGCCATCAGCGCGATGGCCGGCGAGCTGGACGACAAGATTCTGTCGGCGCAGCGGGAACTGGTCGCCGTGGCGCGCTCCGTCCCGCCGGCTCTCACCCGAGACCCGGCCGGGATGCAGCGCTTCCTCGACGGGCGGGCCGACCTGCATCAGATGTTTCGTGACGGCACCGGTTTTCTTTCCCGCCAGGGGGTGCTGGTCGCCATCTCGCCGCGGTGGCAAGCGATCATCGGCAAGGACGTCTCCTGGCGCGACTATTTCAAGCGGACCGTGGAATCGGGCAAGCCGTACATCTCTGAGCCGTTTCGCAGCTCAAGGCCCGAGGCTCGCCCGATCGTCATCTTCACGGCTCCCGTATTCGACGAGGATGGGAGCATGACCGGGCTCCTGGCGGGGCGCGTAGATCTTATGGAGCCCAACTTCCTGGGGCGCCTGGCGCGGCTCAAGGTCGGCCTGGGCGGGAATTTCCTCCTCTTCAGCAAGGGTAGAGAGATGATCGTGCACGGGGACCGGGAGCTGCTCCCCAAGGGATATCTGGCGCCCGGCAGGAGCCCGCTTTTGGATCGCGCGATCGCCGGCTGCCAGGGAAGCGGCGAGATGGCGACCCCGTCCGGCCTCCCCGCGCTTAGCTCATTCACCAGGCTCACCTCGACCGGCTGGATCCTGGCGGCACAGCTCCCCCTGGCCGAGGCGTACGCCCCGATCGACCGGGCCCGGCGCCTGGTCGGCGGCAGCCTCCTGCTGGTGGTCCCGCTGGCGCTTTGGGCCGTCTGGTTCTTCATGGGGCGCCTGACCCGCCCGCTTTTGCTTTTCACCAGGAGGGTGGGGGAGATGGGGGGGGCGGGTGCCGCCGGCTACACCCCGATTCCGATCGCCACGGGTGACGAAATCGGCGTCCTGGCGCAGGCCTTCAACGCGATGATGCTGGAGATCGGCAGCCAGAAGCGCTTGCTGGAGGAGGAGAAGGGATTTTCAGAAAAGCTCCTGCAGCACACCGCGGTCCCCTGCTTCGTGATTGATGCGCAGCACCGCCTCATCATCTGGAACAGCGCCTGCGAGGAGCTGACCGGCGTCAGCGGGGCGGAGCTTTTGGGAGGACGCGAGCCGTGGCGCCCCTTCTACCGGGAGCCCCGCCGGGTACTCGCCGACATCGTGGTGGACGGCAGCCTCGAGGAGATGGCGGATCTCTACCAAAGCTACGCGGACTCCCCCCTGATACCGGATGGGCTCCGGGCGGAGGGGTGGTATCTGCTCAAGGGGAAACAGAGGTTCCTCTCCTTCGATGCGGCGCCGGTCCGCGACAGCGGCGGGCGGGTGATCGCGGCGATCCAAACTCTGCAGGACATCACCATGCGCGCCAGCACGGAGGAAGAACTGCGGCGCATGGTCGCCGCGATCGGCGAGAGCGAGGAGAGGTTCCGGCGCCTGGTCGAGCTCTCCCTGGACGGCATTGCGCTCCTGGTCGAGCGCAGATTCGTCTTCGTAAACCCCGTCGGGTGCGAGATGCTCGGGGCTATCGCCCAGGAGGAGCTCCTGGGGCGGCAGATGCTCGATTTCATCCAGAGGGATTCGCAGGAACTCTTCGAGGAGCAGCTGTGCTACGTGGAGCAAAGCGGCACCAGCGACGCCCCCTGGCTGGAGGAGCGGCTGGTGCGGCAGGACCGGACCACGGTCGAGGTGGAACTGGGCGCAAGCCGCTTCGTCTACCGCGGCCAGGAGGGGCTGCAGGTGGTCTTTCGCGACATAACCGAGCGCAGGCTGGCAAAGGCGAAGCTGGAGACCCTGGCACACTACGACTCCCTCACCTCGCTGCCGAACCGGGCCCTCTTCTTCGACCGGCTGCACCACGTGGTGAGCGAGGCGAGGCGCTACCAGCACCCGCTGGCGCTGATGTTCCTAGATCTGGACCGCTTCAAGCAGATAAACGACACCCTCGGCCATGCGGCGGGGGATGCGGTGCTGGTCGAGGCCGGCAGGAGGCTCAAGGAGTGCGTGCGCGCCTGCGACATGGTGGCGCGCATGGGGGGGGACGAATTCACCATAATTTTGAGCAAGATGGCAGAGGAGCCCGATGCGTCCCTGGTGGCCGATCGGATCATCGACGCGCTCTCCCGCCCCTTCGCCGTGGAGGGGGGGAGCGCGAGCATCGGGGTGAGCATCGGGATCTGCGTCTATCCCAGCCACGACTCCGATCTGGACGGCATCGTGCGGCACGCCGACCTCGCCATGTACCGGGCCAAGCAGCAGGGGAGAAACTGCTACTGCTTCTACAGCCAGGACATGGCTGGCGAGGCTGCGCCGTGAGCCGGGAGGACCGATGCTGAAGCCAAGCCCCACCGCGAAAACCGCCTGCGCCCTGGCGCTGCTGGCAGCCCTGCTGGTTGCCTGCGCGGCATCCCCCGCACTGAGCCGGTTCCGGACCGGGGGGATCCCCTTTTTCCTCGGCACCCTGGCGCTTGCCTGGGCCGTCGCGCTGCCGCTGTTCTGGTTGGTGCTGCGGCAGCTCCAGGAGGCGCGCCGGGAGCTCCATTTCCTGCAGGCCCTGCTGGACGCCATTCCGGCTCCGATCTTCTACAAGGACGCGGCCGGCATCTACCTCGGGGCGAACCGCGCCTTCGAGGCTTGCCAGGGACTTGAGCGCTCGCAGCTCGCCGGGAAGAGCGCCTTCGAGATCTCCCCGCCGGAGCTCGCCCAGGTCTACTCCGAGGCGGACCGGGAACTCCTGGACCGGGGCGGGGAGCAGCGCTACGAGACCCAGAAGATCTACGCCGATGGAACCCTCCACGACGTCATCGTCTACAAGGCGGTCTTCAGCAACGGCGAAGCTGAGCCGGGCGGGATCGTCGGTACGCTTTTGGACATCACCGGGAGGAAGCGGTCCGAGGACCAGCTGAGAAAGCTCTCCTGCGCCGTGGAGCAGAGCCCTGGCGTAGTCGTCATCACCGATACCGCCGGGACCATCGAGTACGTGAACCGGAAGTTCGTCGAGGTCACCGGTTACTCGAGCGCCGAGGCGGTCGGGAGCAACCCGCGCCTGCTCAAGTCCGGAGCGACGCCGGACGAGGTGTACCGGGATCTCTGGCGCACGATAGCCGCCGGGGAGGAGTGGCGCGGGGAATTCCAGAACAAGAAGAAGGGGGGGGAGTTTTACTTCGAGGCGGCGATCATCTCCCCGGTTAAGGACGACAGCGGGACCGTCAGCCACTTCATTGCGCTCAAGGAGGACATCACCGAGCGTCGCGCCATGGAGAGCGCCCTCAGGCATGCCCAGAAGATGGAGTCGCTCGGGACCCTGACCGGCGGTGTGGCCCACGACTTCAACAACATCCTCACCGCCATCATCGGCTACGCCAGCCTGATCCAGATGAAGAGCGATCCGTCGGATCCCTGCGCCCGTTTCGCGGGCCAGGTGGTGGCGTCCGCCGAGAAGGCGGCGGTCCTCACCCGGGGGCTGGTTGCCTACAGCAGGAGCCGGCCCATGCACCCCTCCTCCCACGATCTGAACGAGATCGTCGGGCGGGTCGACCGGCTGCTGAGCCGGGTGCTCGGCGAGGGGATAGCGCTCTCAACCGAGCTTTTCCCGGAGCCGCTGCGGATCTTCGCGGACGGCGGCCAGCTGGAACAGCTGCTGATGAACCTCGCCGTGAACGCCCGGGACGCCATGGCCGGCGGCGGCAGCCTGGGGATCTCGACCCGGGCCTTCGCCATCGACGGGGAATTCCTGAAGCGCACCGGTTTCGCCGCCCTGGGCCGCTACGCGCAGCTGAGCGTATCCGACAGCGGGGCCGGGCTGGACCAGGCGACCAGGGAGAGGATCTTCGAGCCGTTCTTCACCGCGCAGGGGGTGGGGGGCGGGCCGGGGCTCGGGCTCTCCATCGTGCACGGCATCGTGGAGCAGCACAAGGGGTACATCGAGGTGGAGAGCGCGCCTGGAAAGGGGAGCGTGTTCCGGGTCTACCTCCCTTTGTTCGCCCCGGCGCCGCTGGTCATGACGCCTGCGCGCAAGGGGAGCGGAGGGGAGACGGTGCTGGTCGTGGAGGACAATCCGGAGGTGCGGGCCATCATCGGGGAGGTCCTGCGGGGCGAAGGTTACCTGGTGCTGGAGGCCGCCGATTCCGAGGAGGGGGTGCGCCACTTTGCCCGGCACAGCGCCTCGGTCGCGCTGCTGCTGGTCGACGTCGTGATGCCCGGGAGGAGCGGCCTGGAGCTGTACCGCGAGATCAGGGCGCTCAGCCCGGGGGTGCAGGTGCTCTTCATGAGCGGCTATCCCGAGGAGCGCATCCGCGCCCAGGGGGTGCTGGCGAGCGACCTTGCCTTCATAGCCAAGCCGCTGGCCCCGGCCGAGCTGCTGAACCGGGTCAGGGGGGTACTGGGGGGGTGAACACGTTCTACGTTCAACGTTCTACGTTAGCACCTGGAGCCGGCAGGTTGGGGGTCACGGTAAGGCCGTACCACAACCTACGAACTGCAGCAGTTAGAACGTAGAACGTAGAACGTAGAACGTAGAACGTAGAACGTAGAACGTAGAACGTAGAACGTAGAACGTAGAACGTAGAACGTAGAACGTAGAACGTAGAACGTAGAACGTAGAAC
>Ga0209540_10002014_pt1 | contig 14709 bp, 15 predicted proteins | sample BarGraIncu01121A_FD_184501 | JGI IMG/M metagenome (GOLD analysis project Ga0209540, IMG submission 184501) | Arctic peat soil microbial communities from Barrow, Alaska - Barrow Graham LP Incubations 011-21A (SPAdes) (version 2) | ecosystem: Environmental > Terrestrial > Soil > Wetlands > Peat... | reverse complement strand
GACTCCTATGTCACCGGTGATGACGGACTGCGGGACCGACGAGATACCCGACTTCGCCAAGATGACGAAGTTCCCTGCCGTGCCGAGGCGGACCGGAGAGGTCACGTTCGCGGTAGCGCCAAAGGCCGAGCTCAAAGAAATCGCCACGGCCACGATCGCAAGCACCAACAGTGACAGTAGCTTCCTGGATGAGTTGGTCTTCATGTTGTCTGTTCGCCCTTCTTCGATTGTCGGGTGTGCCCTTGAGTGTCGAAGTAGCCAGACGAGCATAGGCTTCCGGCATGAGACGACTCTTACCTCGTCCTTCCAGTGAGCTGTCCGCGCCACCGGGCGCTGTGGAGGTTGCCGGTCGCGGGTACATGCATCATTGGGGTCCTGCCGTCTGCTCGACGTCGGCGTTCGGGGGTTCGGGAAGGAGGGTCGTCATGCAAGCGTCCATCGCGCTCGTCTTGGGCATCGTGATCGGCGTGGTCGTCCTGCTCCTCGCCGGCCGCGCAGTCTCTCGTCATGTGGCGGAGCCGGGTAAGGCTACGACGATCGGCTGGAGCGCCCTGTGGCTCGGTCTTGCAGCGCTCGTCGCGGGCGCTCTCATGATGGCGAAGATCACGCCGCTCCTGGATGCCCGGACCTCCATCGCGCTGACGTCCGCGGCCCTGGTGGTGGGGTTCGGGGCGGTGGCGAAGCGGGACAAGCACTGGCCGACCTGGGTCGGTCTGACTGCGACCGCGATCCCGGGCCTGTTCTGGATCTTCTTCGTCGTGGCGGAGTTCGTGGGGCCGGTGCAGTAGAGGCATGCGCTTGGCCGCCGAAGACGCGTGCAGGAGACGCTGCCCCGCGAGGTCGCTTGTAGCGGGTCGGAGCTGCATCGCAGAGACCCCGGTACATCTGCCGGGGTCTCCTTGGCTCTGAGCTGTTGATCCTATGGGCGTGTCAGTGCAGCTTGATGCCCTTGCCCTCGAACAACATGCTCGGGACGTCCCACACGGTGATGACTGTGCCGGTCAGGTTGGCGGTCGGTATCAGCCAGACCTTTGCACGTCCGTTCAGCAGCGGATCGCCGTCGGACGCGAGCGCAACAGCGTACTTGCCAGCGATGTGGACGTTGCCGAACTCATCGGCCACGCCGGTACCCAGGATGCCCACATTCGGCCAGCCCAGGTAGTTCACGAGCGAGTAGTTCACACCGGCCACAAGGCCGTGGCCATTGAAGACGAACTTGGACAGGGTGTTGGTGCCGGTCAGCTTGTACATCATCTTGCCGGACGCCCCACCCGGAACGATCGTCCAAGGGGCGCCTTCGACCGGGGTCTTAGCGTACAGAGACTCGTGGCCGACGACTGACTTGCCTGCGGCGAACGCCGGCACGGCGACGGCCACTACCATCAGGACCACGACGGCCAGCACGATCAAGATACGCGTTCTCGTACTCATCTCAGTCTCCCGTCAACTGTGTTGCTGGAGACCTCGCAACTGTCTTCAACGAGTGATTCGCATCCGTGTTCGAGCGAGTGCGTGGATCTCGAACAGATACGGGGTCGTCTTGACGATCAGACGGCGCCTCACGAGCAAAGTGATTCGGCGCCGCGTACCGCACGACTCATCACCTCCTAGCCTGCCTTGATACTCGAACAGGCGGCGTGTCAGACGGGATTCCGGTGCCGGTGCGTCCGGGCGCACAGTGGCGCCTCGCTTCTCCAACATGGCCCGCCGGGCCTCCTGCTATGCTCTGGCGGAGTTCGAATGTGCGTACTCGCGCGGAGGGATCCGTACGGGGCGGGAGATCGTCGGGAGGCGCCTCGGTGGCCGGTCGCAACAAGTGGCTCGTGGTGCTGGTCGCCGTCTGGTTCGTCTACTGGCTCGTCACGACCGCTTGGGCCGGCGTTGAGCTCGGACGGTCCACCGTCTCGTCCTATATCGTCGGCGGCGGACGGACACAGTTCGTCTCCGACGGCCGTGTGAGCGCGGCGCTGGGCAATCCCGACGCGCGGACTCTCAAGGTCCTCGTCACGGGTGTCGGACTCGCGCCGAGCACCCCCACCGAGCGCTTCCGTCCGACCATCACCTACGAGGCCTCGAACGCCGACATCATGGTCCACGCGTCTCGGGCCTCTATTCGCGTCACGCTCGAATGGACCCGGGATGGCTGGCGCGTCGGCGCCATGGAGATCCTGCCGTAGCTGCCGGGGTCGAGTGAAGCCGTTCGCGATCCTGGGAACGAAGCGTAGGGGGGACCTCACGACGCCGACCAGCTGATCGGCGCAGGTCCTGCGCCTCGGCATCCGCTACCGCGGCCGATCCGCCGGCAAGAGGGGGCCAGCATGGGGATCTGGAGTCGTCTGTTCGGCCGGCAGGCAGAAGCGCTGCCGGCACCGTCCGTTCCCGTTCCCGTCGAGGCAGCGCCCGCCGCGCCCGAGCCGTCGCCGGTACCAGCTCAGGAACCGGTCGACCTCGCACAGAAGTGGGCCGACGAGCTGCTCGCGAAGCAGGACTACCGCGCGCTCGCGGCGGTCAACAACAGCCACGACTACAGCCCCCTGAGGTTCCGCGAGTGCGACATCGCGAACCGGATGCTCAGGGAGGCCGGCACAGGCGCCGTCGACGCCCTCCTCGAGGAGCTCGGGGCCGACGACGTGGGCAAGGCCGACCTCGCGAACGTCCTGGTCGCGATCGGCGACCCGAGAGCGGTGCCGCCGCTCAAGAAGTTCTTCGATCGCGGAGACTTCAAGGCCTACGGCCTGACCCAGTCGATGGTGAGCGAGTTCGTGGGCGCCCACCCCGACCTGGCCGGCGAGACAGAGAGCGTCGCGTGCGCGCTGTGCGGAGCCGTCCGTGCCGTGACCGAAACGCGGTACTTCCTCGAGGACGGCGGTCGCACGTACTTCTGCGCCGACACGTGCTGGGACCGTCGCGGCAGTGTGTTGCGTTCGGCCGGGACCGCGACCGGGTGTCGCTTCTTCTCCGAAGGCATGTGCAGCGCGGGAGAAGGCGGCAACCTGTGCAGCTTCAACGGAGACTCGTTCGCGACCGGCTGCTACGTCTATGGGATGTTCGGCTGGCCGCTCGGGCGGGGACGCGCCGGAGGCATGAGGAGTACCCTTCGTCTCGACAGCGAGGCATAGGGGGGACCGTTGCCAGGCCCGATCGAAGTTCGCACACGCACGATCCCGCTCTGGGGCAAGGCCCTTCTCCTGTTCGTCTCCCTCGTGATGGCTGCCGAGGCAGGCAACCTGCTCTCGGTGCAGATGACGTTCTCCACATTCTGGCCCCCGGCGGGTCTCTTCTTGGCCATCCTGCTGATCTCGGACCGCAGGGACTGGCCGGTCCTGATCCTGGCCGCCGTGGCCGCCAACCTCGCCTCCGACCTCATGAACGGTCGCGCGCTGCTGATGACACTCGGCTTCTCGACGGCCAACGCGCTTGAGGCGGTCACGGGAGCCACCTTGGTAGGCCGCCTGATCGGGCACAGGCCGAAGCTGGATTCCCTGCGCCAGGTGCTGGCCTTCACGACGATCGGCGCGATGCTGGCTCCGGTCGTCGGAGCGACCGCGGGTACTGCCGTGGTCATGCTGGGTGTTCCGGGCGCGAACTGGTGGACGACGTGGCCCACGTGGTGGATCGGTGACGCCCTCGGGATCGTCCTCGTGGGCTCCGTCGTTCTCGCCGGTATCGGCTGGTGGGACGACTACCGTGGGTCGGGCCGCGCGGGTCTGCGGCTCAGCCTCCTGCCGGTTGTGTACGCCATGGCCGTCGCGGCGCCGTTCGCGGCGCTGTCGTATGTGGTGTTCGGGGCGGCCGGCGGGGCCACCTCCTGGAAGTTCCTCGTCACACCCGGCTACCTGGCCGCGGGGATGCTCGGAGGTCCTTTCGGAGCTTCGGCCGGACTGCTGGTCATCGCGGTGGGCGCCATGGCCGGCATGGTGCGGGGCGTCCCCCTGTCGGGCCTCGTTTCCTCCGAGGCGGCGCGCAGCGTGTTCCAGGCGCAGGCCTTCTTCGTGGTCGGCGGCATCGCGACGCTGGCGCTGGCCGGGGTGATCGCAGAGAACCGCAAGAACGCTGCGAGCGCCGAGGCCGCCGCTGAACAGTTCCGCCAGCTCTTCGACACGATGCGCGAGGGCGTGGCGTACTGCCGGATGATCTACGACGATCAGGGCCGGCCGGCGGATTGGATCTACCTCCAAGTCAACGAGGCGTTCGGCGCGATCACCGGCCTCCACGACGTGGTCGATCGGCACGTCTGGGAACTCCTCCCGGGCCTCGACGAGACGAACCCGGAGCTGTTCGACATCTACGGCGCAGTGGCCTCGACCGGCACGCCCGCACTCTTCGAGTCGGATGTCGTGCCGCTCGCGCGGGTCCTTCGCATCTCGGTCACGAGCCCTGCGCACGACGAGTTCGTCGCCGTGTTCGAGGACGTGTCCGAGCGGGTGACCCAGGAGCAGGAGCTCGCCGACAGCAACAAGCGCCTTGCGAAGATGGTCTACGACGTGGCCGAGGCCATGGGCAGCGTCGTAGAGGCCCGCGACCCGTACACGCAGGGTCACGAGGTGCGCGTCGCCGCACTCGCGCGCCGGATCGCGGGGGAGATGGGCCTCTCCGAGGACGAGATGGACGAGATCAGCATGGCCGGGCTGCTGCACGACATCGGCAAGCTGCGCGTCCCGGCGGAGATACTGACCAAGCCGGGCGTGCTGTCCGCCGCCGAGTTCGCGTTGATCAAGGAACACCCCGCGCAGGGCCACGAGATCCTCGGGCACATCGACTTCGGATGGCCCGTCGCCCAGATCGTTCTGCAGCATCACGAGCGGATGGACGGCAGCGGCTATCCGATGGGCCTTCTGGGCCCGGACATCATGGTCCCCGCGCGCATCCTGGCCGTGGCCGATGTCGTCGAGGCGATGGCGTCGCACCGGCCGTACCGTCCGGCCGTCGGGCTGCAGCAGGCGATCGACGAGATCGCCACGCACCCGGAGCGCTACGACGCCGACGCCGTGGCCGCGTGTATCCGGCTGCACGATCGAGGCGAGACCGGGCTGTAGCGCAGGACCCACGAAGCGAAGAGAAGGGCCCGGCGCTTGTGCGCCGGGCCCTCGTCATTCGCGGAAGATGGGTTCGACTAGCGGACCCACTTGTACGTGGTGGCGGATGATGCCACGTGTGCCGCGTCCTCATGGGACACGACGACCTTGTACCAGCCCGCCGGGAGCGGCGTCCACTTCATCGTCCACGTGGAGAGCTCGGCGTTGCGCAGCTTGAGGCCGACGAGGACCGGCTGCCCCTGGAGGACCCACGCCTCGATCGTCTTCCTGGCATGGCCGACGCCGCGCCTGACCGTGGTCATGCGGTAGAAGGTGACGGTGACCGTCGCATCCTTCTCGCCCGGGGCCATCTGGCCCTTGACGGTGTAGCTGTGTCCGTGACGGAGGTTGCCGCCGATCTGCGGCTTGACCAGTCGTGCGGCCACGGAGACCGTGACCGGCTCGCTGATCTGGGCGTCACTCAGGTACACCTTGTAGGCAGTGGTGACCTTGGGCTTGACCGACACGGTCGGTGTGGCCGTCGTGGCCTTGAGGGTCGTGGTGGTCCACTCGCTCGCGCCGACGGGCATCGCGAGGATCGTCGCGGTTGCAGGGTCGGCGGTCGGGAACGTGACGGTCAGGGTCGACCGGTGCGGGTACGTGACCTTCAGCGGGGAGGCGCTCAGCGAGAGCAGTCCCTCTGCTGAAGCCATGGCCGCCACCGCGAACACGGCTACTGCCGCGACTGCGATGGCCAGCTTTGCTCTTGCGCCCATATGTTCTCCTTTGTCTGTGGTCCGTCGAGCGGACCGGTCCAGCCTATAGTCTCCTATCGGATTGTCGGGCGCTCCGGTTGAGGGAGCATTGCGGTCGTGTTGAGTTGCTTTGAAGCGTTCCGGCCGTCGTCGGACTAGACCTTGCGGACGTTGGTCGCCTGCATGCGGCCGTTCTGTCCGGCGGTCTCCTCGAATTCGACCTCCGCGCCCTCCTCCAGGGTCTTGAAGCCCTCGCCCTGGATCTCGGAGAAGTGAACGAACAGGTCTTCTCCGCTCTCCTGCTCGATGAACCCGTACCCCTTGTCGGGGTTGAACCACTTCACCTTGCCGCGTGCCATGACATGTCACCCTTTCCTGTTGCCCGTGGTGCCACACCTATGTACCCAGCATGGCGCCTGATGCGCTCGTGCGAGTGACCGTCGGGCGGTCACCGGGGCCGTTCGTCGGTTCCCCCGTGGTTGTGCTTCGGAGGTGCCGATAGAGCGGGCAGAGGGCCGCGCGAGCACGGGCGTGGAGGGTTTGGCGTACGCCGACACAAGGGAGTCTCAATGGCACATTGGACGTCACACGCGTTTCACGCGACGGTGGTTTCGCCGCGAGGGATGTATGAGGACGTGACGATGGGCTTCAGCGACGGCTCCGTCACCTTCAGCGGTCGGCCTCTCCGCAACTGGCGGGCCTGGTCGTGGATCGGGATCGTCGTGCGGCTTGCGCTGCTGGCGGTCGGTCTCGTGGCGTTCGCGGCCATGATCGCTCCTGCCGTGATCGCACGCGAACTCACCTCGGCCGTGCTTCTCCGAGCGGGCGCGGTCTTGGTCGTGTGGGCCTTCTCGTTGTGGATCGCAGGCGCGGCGCTGAGCCGGTTCACGAACGCGACACGGATGCGGCAGTCGGAGCGGGTGGCGCGCGTCCCGGTGGGCGACGTGACCGCCGCCCGCCTGTCCGGGAAGACCCTTTCGGTCCGCGCGCCGTTCGATCAGCAGAACGGCTCCGGACGGTGGCGCCTGAGGCTCGACAGTCACGACCAGGGAGAGAGCCTTCTGGCTCTGCTCGGCGGTCGCTGAGAGCTCCCTGCGCGCCTTTGCATAGACCTCCGCGGGTTCCGTCGCTCAGTGCACAATCGGGTCTTGCAGACAAGCCGGAAAGTATGTTGTATGCTTTCGCCGCGGACCGAATCGCGGGCCGTAAGTTTGCGACCGGACGAATCGCTTTCGTTGCGGTCAGTCTGGTCGCTTTGTTTTGCCCTGAAGGGGCGGAAGGTAGGTTTGGTATGGCTGAGGGTACCGTCAAGTGGTTCAACCCGGACAAGGGCTACGGCTTCATCTCCCACGAGGGTGGCGACGACGTCTTCGTCCACTTCTCTGAGATCCAGGGCGATGGGTTCAAGACCCTCGACGAGGGCCAGGCCGTCGTGTTCGACATCACCGAGGGCCAGAACGGCAAGAAGCAGGCGAGCAACGTCCGCAAGGCGTAGACTGCCGAGCGACTTGAGATCGAGCTTCGGAAGAGCGGCCCGAAAAGGGCCGCTCTTCTTGCGTGGACACGCACAGGCGCCGAGCGGCGCCTGTGCGTGCGGTACCGACCCGAACGACCGATCCGATTGGTAGACTGCACCCTATGTCACTGACTCTCTCAAGCGTCACGAAGACCTTCGGCGAGCGCGTCCTGTTCTCGGACGTGTCCTTGCACGTTGCCGGCCGCGCGCGCGTCGCGCTGGTAGGACCCAACGGCGCAGGCAAGACGACGATGCTCGAGATCATCGCGGGCGAGCAGGACATGGATTCGGGAACGGTCACCGTCGGCAAGGGCGAGGTCGTCGGCTACCTCAAACAGGAGGCCATCGAGATGGCCGGCCGCAGCGCGCTGGAAGAGGTGCTCTCGGTCGCCGAGGAGGTGACGTCGCTGGAGCACCGCATCGGCGTGCTCGAGGCCGACATCGCCGAGGAGACCGAGGACGACGAGCGCGAGCGCATGCTCGCGGAATACGCGCGCATCACCGAGCGGTTCGAGCACCTCGGCGGCTACACCATCGAGGCGGACGCGCGTGCGGTGCTGTCGGGCCTGGGATTCCGCGAGGCCGACATGCAGAAGCGCACCGAGGAGTTCTCGGGCGGCTGGCTCATGCGCATCGCCCTCGCCAAGATCCTGCTGCAGTCACCGGATATCCTGCTGCTCGACGAGCCGACCAACCACCTCGACCTCGAGTCGGTCACGTGGCTGGAGGGGTTCCTGCGCGGGTACGACGGCGCGATCCTGCTGGTCAGCCACGACCGCGCCTTTATGGACGGGCTGGTCGACCGCGTCGCCGAGATCGACCTCCGCACGCTGACCCTCTACCACGGCACCTATCAGAACTACGTGGAGCAGAAGGCGATCGGTCTCGAGCGCCTGCTGGCGGCCAAAGCCAATCAGGACCGCCAGATCGCCGCGCAGGAGAAGTTCATCGAGCGCTTCCGCTACAAGAGCTCGAAGGCCAAAGCCGTGCAGAGCCGCGTGAAGGCGGTCGAGAAGATCGAGCGCATCGAGGTGCCCGAGGAGCGCAAGACCGTGCACTTCCGGTTCCCGCAGCCGCCTCGCACCGCCGAGACGGTCATCACGCTCGAGCACGTGAGCAAGTCCTACGGCCCGCTCAGGGTCTACGAGGACCTCACACTCTCGCTCTACCGCGGCGACAAGGTCGCACTGGTCGGGCCGAACGGCGCCGGCAAGTCGACGCTGCTGAAGGTGCTCGCCGGTGCGCTGGAACCCGACACGGGGACCCGCACGCTCGGTCTCCACGTGACGACGGCTTACTTCGCCCAGCACCAGCTCGAGGCGCTCAACCCCAAGAACACCGTGTATCGCGAGCTCGATGCCGCCGCCCCGGCCTGGACGCAGGGACAGGTCCGCGGCCTGCTCGGCGCCTTCCTGTTCGCGGGAGGCGATGTCGACAAGAAGGTGTCCGTGCTGTCGGGCGGGGAGCGGGCGCGGCTCGCGCTCGCTAAGATGATGGTCACGCCGGCCCCGTTCCTGTGCCTGGACGAGCCGACCAACCACCTGGACATCCGCGCGCGCGACATCCTCGAGCAGGCGCTCCTCTCATACGAAGGCACGATGGCGCTCATCACGCACGACCGTCACCTGATCCGCGCGGTCGCCACCAAGATCGTCCACGTGGAGGACGGCAAGGTCACGGTCTACGACGGCGACTACGACTACTTCCTGTGGAAGCGCGACCAGGCAGCGAACGCGAGCGCCGCGTCCGCGCAACACGGGGCGAAGTCGCTGGCGAAGTCCGTCGCGATCGGTGCCGATGCGACTGCGGGCGACGCACCGGTCGTGCCGCGCTCCAGCGGACCGAAGACCAAGGAGCAGAAGCGCGCCGAGGCCGAGGCCCGCAACAAGGCGTACCGCTCGGGCAAGCCGGAGCGCTCGCGCGTGGGCATCCTCGAGGAGGAGATGGCGAAGGCCGAGGCCCGCGACGCCGAGCTGCTGGCGTTGCTGGGCGAACCGGCGCTCTACACGGACAAGAAGGCGTTCGACAAGGCCATGGCCGAGTACAACGAGCTCAAGTCCCGCCGCGCCAAGATGGACGGGGAGTGGCTCGAGCTCACCGAGGCACTCGAGCGCCTCGAGTCCGAGCCGGAGACCAAGGCCGCCAAGCCGGCGAGGCGTCACCACGGCGGGTAGCGCTCACGCTTCCGATCGCGGCACGGCAGGACTTTGTAACTAGGTTTTACAAAGTATCGCCGGTTGCCTAGAATCGGGAGTGCGGCGGGGATAAGTCGCTGGCTCGAGTCGTTGCTCCCCGTTGCGGCACTGAAGGCCCGGGTGGGTTCCGGGTCGAGGCCCCCGCAACCGGATGGAGCAAGCGTGCCGGCTGAGTCCACGCAGGCGTTTCTGTTCCTCCTCGGCGCCGCCGTGGCAGCGGTGGCCTTCGTCGGGCTCGTGTTCGGAGCCAACGCGCTGCTGTCGCCGCGCAACCCCAACCCCTCCAAGCTCGAACCCTACGAGTGCGGCATGCCGCCCCAAGGGCGCCCGCACGTCCGCTTCCCGCTGCGCTTCGCGTCGATCGCGGTCCTGTTCGTGATCTTCGACGTCGAGTCGGTGCTGCTGTTCGCCGTGGCGACGAGGATCCGCGGCGACCTTTCGGGAGGCCTGGCGCTGCTCGGCTTCGCAGCGATGCTCGCCTTCGGTCTGCTCTACGCGTGGAAGACGGGAGCGCTGCAGTGGCGCTCGTAGACTCCCTCGCGTCCGCCCTGGAGCGCATCCCCGGCGGCGGCATCATCCTCACAAGTGTCGACGCGCTGGCCGACTGGTCCCGCGGACAGTCGCTGTGGGCGATGCCGATGGGCACCGCGTGCTGCGCGATGGAGCTCATAGCCGCGTCGTTCTCGAAGTTCGACTTCGACCGGCTGGGCACGTTCCCGCGCCCCGACCCGCGGCATACCGACGTCATGATCGTCGCCGGCACCATAACCAAGAAGATGCAGCCCGCCGTGCGGCGTCTCTACGACCAGATGGCCGATCCCAAGTACGTGATCGCGATGGGCAACTGCGCGGTGAGCGGCGGGATCTTCTACTACGACACCTACTCGGTGGTGCGCGGCGTCGACCAGTTCATGCCGGTCGACGTCTACATCGCCGGGTGCCCTCCGCGGCCCGAGGCCCTGCAGGACGGCGTCCTGCAGCTTCGCGAGCTCATCCACACCCGGTCGATCGCCAAGGGGCGCACCTACGAGCGCGAGTTGACGCTCCCGGGCCCCGAGGCCGACCGCGCCGGCACCACCGACACCGTGCGTCCTATCGGCGACCATCCCAGCCGCCCGGCATCAGGGGCGGGTGAGTCGCTGTGACGCCGCACGATGGCGAGACCAACCTGGAGTTCCTGCAGCGCAAGCTGTGCGCCGTCTACCCCGACCTGTGCCCGCTGTTCTCCATCGAGTTCGCCGACGCCGTGCTCATGGTCCCGCGATCGGTGCTGCACCGCGCCGCGGCCGACCTCAAGGAGATCGGCTTCGAGAGGTTCGGCTTCGTCACCGCGGTCGACAACGGCGACGACTTCGAGCTCGTGTACCGCCTGCAGTCGGGCGAGTTCGGCGTCGGCATCTTCCTCAAGACCGAGGTGCCGCGCTGCGAGGCCGTCATCGAGACGCTCACCGACCTGTGGCCGGCCGCCGGCTGGCCCGAGCGCGAGGTGTACGACCTCTTCGGCATCGAGTTCCGGGGCCACCCCGACCTTCGCCGGATCCTGCTTCCCGACGACTGGGTCGGCTACCCGCTGCGCAAGGACTACAAGGACGACTCCATCATCCCCCGGCCCGACTACATCTGAGAGGAGGTGCGACGATGCCCGTAGAGGTCGAGAGCAGGCGTCCGGTGATCGACGAGCTCGGCCGCGAGGTCGATGAACTCGTGGTCAACATCGGTCCGTCGCACCCCTCCACGCACGGGGTGTGCCGCATCATCGCGCACCTCGACGGCGAGATCGTGCTCAAGGCCGAGCCGGTGATCGGCTACCTGCACCGCGGCATCGAGAAGATGGCCGAGAACCGCACCTACCTGCAGGTCGTCCCGCTGACCGACCGCCTCGACTACGTCGGCTCGATGTACGCCAACTGGGCGTACTGCCGCGCCGTCGAGCGGCTGGCCGACATCCGCGTCCCCGAGCGCGCCGAGTACATCCGGGTCATCGTGTGCGAGCTGCAGCGCATCGCCAGCCACATGATGGGTGTCGGGGCCTCGGGCGCCGACACGGGCGCCGCCACCGTCTTCATCTACGCCTTCGAGGTGCGCGAGCGCATCGTCGAGCTGTTCGAGATGCTGTGCGGCGCGCGCCTGACCTACAACTACGTGCGGCCGGGCGGCGTGTCGGCCGACCTGCCCGACGGCTGGATCGAGAGGTGCCGCGAGGTCGTGCGCTGGGCACCCGATCGCCTGCGCGAGCTGGACACGCTGTTCTTCGGCAACTACATCGCCGCCGAGCGAATGAAGGGCATCGGCGTCCTGAGCGAGACGGACGCCATCGCTTGGGGCGCGACCGGTCCGGTCGCGCGCGCCTCGGGCGTGCTGTTCGACATCCGCAAGAACGACCCGTACTCGGTCTACCCGCGCCTCGACTTCCGGGTGCCGGTGGGCGAGAACGGCGACTGCTTCGACCGGGGCCGCATCAAGCTGCTCGAGGCGATCGAGTCGTGTCACATCGTCGAGCAGGCGCTCGACCAGATCCAACCCGGTCCCGTGGCGGCCGAGGGCCTGCCGCGCTTGATCCGCCCGCGCGCGGGCGACGCCTACGACCACATCGAGTCGGCCCGCGGGTCGCTCGGCGTCTACCTGGTCTCCGACGGCTCGCCGCGGCCGTATCGCATGAAGGTGCGCTCGCCGGCTTTCTGCAACCTGCAGCTGCTCGGGCAGCTCGCGCCCGGCCACACCGTGAGCGACCTCGTCGTGATCCTCGGCTCGCTCGACCCCGTGTTCGGTGAGGTGGATCGATGACCTCGCTTCTGTGGGGAGCCCTCTTCGGGCTGCTTTCGGGCACGGCCATCGCCCTCGCGGCGCTGTTCGGCGTGTGGTGGGAGCGCAAGGTGTCCGGCCGCATGCAGATGAGGTTGGGGCCGCAGCAGTCGGGTCCCGCGGGCCTGCTCCAGACGCTCGCGGACACGATCAAGCTGGTGCTTAAGGAGGACGTCACGCCGGCGGCCGCCGACCCGCGCATCTTCCGCATGGCGCCGCTGCTGGTCTTCACGCCGGTGGCGCTGTCGTTGCTGGTGGTCCCGTTCGTGACCGGCTGGGCGCCGCTCGATTCCGGCGTCGGCATCTTGCTCTTTCTCGCGGTGCCGTCCGTGTCCGTCCTGGGCGTGCTCCTCGCAGGCTGGTCGTCGGCGAACACGTACGGGACGATCGGCGGTCTGCGTGGCGCCGCCCAGATGGTCAGCTACGAGATCCCGCGCACCCTGTCGGTCCTCGCTCTGGTGGTGGTCGCCGGCACGATGCGACCCTCCGCCGTGATGGGAGCCTGGCGCTGGTGGTGGCTCCTTCTCTTCGCGGTCGGGTTCGTCATCTACCTGATCTCGTCGATCGCCGAGATGAACCGGGGACCGTTCGACCTGCCCGAGGCGGAGTCCGAGCTCGTCGCAGGCTACTTCGTGGACTACACCGGCATCCGCTGGGCCATCTTCATGATGGCCGAGTACGGCGGGATGCTCGCGTGTTCGCTCTTCGGCGCGGCGATGTTCCTCGGGGGCACGAACGGTCTTCCGGGACTACTCGGAGGCCTCGTCCTGCTCGTCAAGGCGATCGCCATCGTCACCGTCATCATGTGGGTCAAGTGGAGCTTCCCGCGCTTCCGGCAGGACCAGCTCATGCGTCTGGCGTGGAAGGTCCTCACGCCCATGGCTCTCGTCCAGCTCCTCGTGGCGGGGGCGGTGGCGGTCGCATGGCTGAGGTAGAGCGTCCCGACGCCGATCAGGGCCTGCTTTCGGTGAGCGAGCCGCCGAAGAAGGGCCTCGACGCGTTCGTCTCCGCATGGCGCTCGATGGCCACCGGCCTCGGCATCACCGCGCGGCGCTCGTCGCACAAGCCGTCGACGTTGCGCTACCCGTTCGTGAAGCTGACTATGACTCCTCGCTGGAGGGGTGCGCTGCGCCTGCGCGGCGTGCTGGGCCGCGACGAGGTCGCGCTGGTCACGGCGCGACCCCCGCACCACAACGAGGTCATCGCCGGCCTGCTCGAGGTCGACCGCCTCCCGCCGTGCGTGGGCACCTGCCCCGCGAACGTGGATGCGCGCGGCCAGAACTACCTGATCGCTGACGGCCGCGCGGCCGAGGCATACGAGCTGGTCCGCGAACGCAACATCATGCCCGGCGTGCTCGGGCGCATCTGCCACCACCCGTGCGAGGGCGCGTGCACCCGTGCGCGCTACGACCAGCCGATCGCCATCAGGCCGCTGCACCGCTTCGCCCAGGAGTCCTACGCGCCGCTGCGCGCCGAACGCGTCAAGCCTCTCCCGGTTTCCCAGGGCGCGCCCGTGGCGATCATCGGCTCGGGCCCCTCGGGGCTCGCGGCGGCGCTCGACCTGATGCGGCTCGGCTACGCCGTCACCATGCTCGAGAAGTACGACAAGCCGGGCGGAGCGCTCTACTCGGGCGTGCCGGCGTACCGGCTGCCGCGCGAGGTCCTGCACGGTGAGATCGACGACCTCGTGACGATGGGACTGGACCTGCGCTGCGGCGTCGAGGTCGGCCGCGACGTGACGCTCGAGGAGTTGCGGCGTGACTACGGCGCGGTGCTCATCGCGGCGGGGCTGCAGGTCAGTCGCATCCTGCCGATCCCGGGAGCGGACGCCGAGGGGGTCCGCGGGGCGCTCGAGTTCCTGCGCAAGGCCAACTGGGAGGGCGAGGCGGGCGTCCGCGGCAAGCGCGTGCTCGTCATCGGTGGCGGCAACGTGGCCGTCGACGTGGCGCGCTGCGCCCTGCGCGTGGGCGCCACCGAGGTGCGCATGGCCTCGCTCGAGTCCATGGAAGAGGTCCCGGCCCACCCGTGGGAGATCGAGGAGGCGCTCGACGAGGGTGTCATCGCCACCTGCTCGGTCGGGCCGGAAGAGGTCGCCGTCGAGGACGGGCACGTCGTCGGGCTGCGTGTCCGCGAGTGCCTCTCTGTGTTCGACGAGACGGGCCGCTTCGCTCCGAAGATGGGGGAGAACACGCATCTGCTCGAGACCGATGTGGTCGTGTTCGCCATCGGCCAGGCGGCCGTGCTCGACGATGTGGTCAAGGACTCCGACGTCACGCTCAACGAGCGCGGCAACCTCAAAGTCGACGGCACGCTGTTCACGACGACCGGTGCGGGAGTCTTCGCCTGCGGCGAGGTCGTGACCGGGCCGGGCTCCGCGATCGCGTCGATAGCGACGGGCCACGAGGCCGCTCAGTCGATCCACCGGT
>Ga0209540_10002013_pt1 | contig 14709 bp, 11 predicted proteins | sample BarGraIncu01121A_FD_184501 | JGI IMG/M metagenome (GOLD analysis project Ga0209540, IMG submission 184501) | Arctic peat soil microbial communities from Barrow, Alaska - Barrow Graham LP Incubations 011-21A (SPAdes) (version 2) | ecosystem: Environmental > Terrestrial > Soil > Wetlands > Peat... | reverse complement strand
AAGCAACATCAGTAAACTTTGATTTTGGTCCTCGTTTCCCCATGATACATTATATATTGAGCATATTATATAACATCAATCGAATACAAATTGACGACCGATATTTTCACACCGTTGAAAAACAGCATCCAGCAAAACAAGGATTGAAACTTCCTTGGATACGCTATAAATCAATACGAAGTGCGGTTGAAAAACAGCATCCAGCAAAACAAGGATTGAAACCTTATCTCTACCTTTTTTTGCAACCCAAGGATTTGTTGAAAAACAGCATCCAGCAAAACAAGGATTGAAACTAGAATCCACGAACTACATGAGTATCGTCTTCAGTTGAAAAACAGCATCCAGCAAAACAAGGATTGAAACTTTGTTCATCTGTCATAAAGAACACCTCTTTTTGGTTGAAAAACAGCATCCAGCAAAACAAGGATTGAAACATACTTTCCAAAGTATCCCAATATTTTTAAGCCTGGTTGAAAAACAGCATCCAGCAAAACAAGGATTGAAACATCTTACCCGTTCTGATTGTATACCTCATTTCTAGTTGAAAAACAGCATCCAGCAAAACAAGGATTGAAACTATACCTTTAGCGAAGTTGCCAAACTCATACGTGCCGTTGAAAAACAGCATCCAGCAAAGCAAGACAAGGGATTATTTTGAATACGATATTTTAAAAAATATATCTATTACATAATATTTTTCTTTTTGTTATAAAATTGAATTTTTAAAATATTTAGAAATGTTTATATATATTTCGAAAATATGTAATAATAATGTCTAAAAATGACACTGATAATGATTATCTTTTTCTGAGAGTAGGAGCTTTGCTGCACGACATAGGACATTTTGTGCCAAATCCTGAAGGTAGCGTTAAAGGACACGCAGATAGGGGATTTGATTTTCTCAACTCGTTTACGAATACCAAAGATTTCTCTGTGTTTGCGAAGTATCACCATGCCAGATCAATTGATGAAATTGAAGAGAAAGGGCTGAGTCAGAAACATAAAAGCCTTATCTGGATGGTCAGGGAGGCTTCCAGACTTTCCTTAGGTGATAATGATAACGACGGAGAAGATGTTGCAGAAAAGCATCTGTTGAAGTCTATTTTTTCTGGAATCTCAGGGATAAAGGAGGAGAGTGAAGGGAAGAAGCTTGAGATTCCCATAAAGTACTACCCTTCTGAAAAACTTAACCCTAGCACTTTCACGTATCCCCTACACAAGGAAGACTCTTCGACTTTGGCAGAGGAAGGATGCAGAAAAATATATGAGTCTTTCGGAAATTTCTTCAGTAAACTCACGGAACTTGAGGATAAACTGATAAATGAAGACCTTTTGCTAATGTTCCTTGAGGAAAATACGACATTTATTCCGGCAGGGTCCGGGACAAATAATGACATTTCTCTTTTTGACCACTTAAAAACCACCTGTGTAATTGCCTCTTGTATGTACAAATCTCGAGAAGAAGAGCTGGAAGGGGCTGAAAAATACCTACTTGTGGGTGGAGACGTTTCCGGAATCCAGGATTTCATTTACCGAATATCTTCAAAAGGGGCTTTGAGGCTTCTTAGAGGCAGATCCTTTTATTTAGAGATGTTTTGTGAAGATATTGTTCAAAATATAGTTGAAGAACTAGGGCTTCCAAAAGCGAACATCCTTTACTCAGGAGGCGGCAATTTTTACATTCTCGCTCCGAATACTCAGGAAGCTAAAGATACATTGAAAAATATCGAATCAAGAATCGAAAAGTGGCTTATCGATAACAGGCTTAGCAGTAGTCTGTACCTTGCTCTTTCCTGGTTTCCGTTTTCTGATGATAAGTTTAAAAATTTCAGCCAGATATGGGTAGATGTCAATCAGAAGAACTCGTTGAAAAAAGCCCGGAAATATCAGTCAGTACTTGAAACGGACCCTTCCAGAATACTGAAACTTGAGGATTATGGGGAACCCTGTGATGCATGCAGGAAGACAACCTTGCCTGAAAAACGGAAGCCGATTAAAGGCGCAGATAACGCATTATTCTGTCAGCTTTGCCATGAGCAAATGGAAATCGGGCAGGATTTGGCTAACTTAGGAGACTCATTCTGTATCTTGAAAACTGGGTATCAGGAGGGCGGTTTTTCCGTGCCATTCGGCACGATGAAAATAATGGAAAAAGTAAAAATAGGGACTGTCAGGAAGTCCTCCTCCATATATTCAGTTAACAGCCTTGATACAGATGGAATTATTAATCTAATGAAAAGCAAGGAATTGCCTCCAGATATTCATGTTTCATCTCTGCCTATCGCAATATATTGTGCTAAGTCCGATGACAGAGGCAATGGTAGGAAACTTCTTACCTTTGAAGAGCTTGCCGATAGATCCCAAGGGGCAAAAAAGCTCGGTGCGGTCAGGATGGATGTTGACAGTCTAGGAGGAATTTTCATATCGGGGCTACCTCCAGATCAGCGAAATATTACCCGAATATCCAGTCTTTCGAGAAGGATAAATTATTTCTTCAAAAATTATCTGAATCTGCTGGGGGAGTTTAAAGAAGAAAAAGTGCTTGATATCTGTAACTGGAAAAGTAATTCTCCAAAGCTTGTAGAGGAGAGGAAACCTTCTCGAAATTTCAGTATTGTCTATGCAGGTGGAGATGACCTTTTCATCCTCGGGGCATGGGATGACGTTTTTGAACTTTGCTTTCATATCGAGGGGCTGTTCCATAAGTATGTAGCCGAGAATCCACAAGTTACAATATCAGCGGGATTTTCTATCTTCAACAGCAAACATCCGCTTTATCAGATTGCCAGTGTTTGTGGAAATAAAGAAGAATGTTCCAAAGATGAGGGAAGGGACAGGATCTATCTTCTCAATAGGGGAGTCGCGAAGGAACAAATTTCCAAGAAATTAAAAGGCGTGGAGGATTCCGTTAGCTGGGGGGATGCAAGAGATCTTTTTGCTGATTTCAGGCCTATTTTCGGGTACATAATAAACGAAAACGAAAATTCCTCAAAAGCCATTGTAAGGAAACTGCTCGCTACTAGAGAAGAATACTGCAGAGATCCTGAGAAAGCCAACTGGGTGATACAGTTGCATTATTTTGTATCCCAAAATAAAGACATGAAAAAGATTCTTGATAATAAGCGACATGAAGAACTAAGGAAGTATTTCTATTCTGTTTATGATGATAGATTGAGTCCGATTTATAACATTGACTTAGCTCTGAATATTTTGGATCTACTGGGAAGAAAGGTGAATTCATGATAAAAGAAGAGGATCCTTCAAATTTATTGAATAAGGGAAAACTGATTGAACTGTGCAATGAGATGAAAAATTCTGACTCATGGATGGTAAACAAGTGGTACGAAAAGGAAAAGGAAAATTATATCCTGCCATTAAAATCAGGATCTTTTATCGATGAGTCTAAAATCCTGAATGCTTCTTGCATAATGGGCATTAAACTAGTTCAGGATAACGTTACATCCACCCAGTTGCGCAAATTGCTGAGCGGCTTCCAGGTCGAAAAAGCAAAAGCAAAAGCAAAAAAATCTGATCTCAGCACTGCACAGATTTCAAAGTTAAAACTAAATCTCGCGTATATGACAGCCCGCAATCACAATATTGGAAAGTTGACTGACCTCCTTGATTCTCTTCTGGACAGTAAACGGTTTTCAGAAAGTGCGAATACAAATAAACAGTTCGATTCAGTTGTAACGTTGCTTGAAGGTGTAATAGCATATCATAAACTTGCAGGCGGGCGTGATTAAATGAGTGAAGAATCTATAAAACTCAAATTTCTTGGGAAGATCAAGATTACAGGTGATATGAAAGTAGTTACTGGTCTGCATATCGGTGCTTCTAAAGAAACTGTAAAAATAGGAGGTATCGATAGTCCCGTAATCCGGGATCCAATGACAGATCTTCCATACGTTCCAGGCAGTTCATTGAAAGGAAAACTGAGAAGCCTCTCAGAAAGGGCCTTGAAGAAAGACATTTTTACGATAAGTAAAAAACCCGAAATCAAGATACACGTATGCACTGATGTCAAATGTAAAATCTGCAGGCTCTTTGGGAGCAGCAGACCAGACGAAAATAAACAGCAAAAACACATTCCAAGCCGTTTAATTGTTCGGGATATGCACCTGTTGAATGATGAAGAATTGCTCAATATTGATACCGGTCTTCCTTATACTGAATGGAAATTTGAAAACAGCATTGATAGAATAAGTTCAGCAGCAAACCCCAGACAGATCGAAAGGGTTCCAGCAGGGGCGAAATTTAATCTTGAACTCATTTATGACGCAGAAGAGATAGATGAATTTGAGGATGATATTCATAGAATACAGATAGCTTTAAAGTCTCTCGAAGATGATTCACTTGGAGGTCACGGTTCAAGGGGATATGGAAAGGTAAAGTTTGAAGATATCAGATATACCGGATACCCGAGAGAGTATTATGTTTCTGGAAATGAAAGTTGCATCCTGAAAAATAGAGAATCGTTGGAAGATATAGTAAACGCCTTCAAAGAGGAAAAGAATGACTAAAATCAAGATTGTAAAGCTCAATTTTACTTCCCCTTTGCATATAGGAGAAATTGGAATCGGGCTTGAAGAAAGCAGTCTTGTATTGCACTCTGACACAATATTCAACGCGATTTGTAACTCTCTTTCAAAACTATATGGAAGAGAATGGGTAACTACTTTTCTCAAAGGTTTCTCCGAAAGTACGCCTTTCAGGATATCTTCAGGTTTTCCTTTCATCAATAATACCCTTTATTTTCCAAAACCTATGAGTTGGGTCAATGTAAAGAAAAGCCTTCTTACGAATTATTCAAAAAAATTGAAAAAAACAACATACTTGACGCAAGATTTTTTTCAAAAATGGATTTCTGGAGAGCAATTATTTGAAGAAGACCTTAAAAAAATTACAGAAAATGAAACCTTGGAAGTATGCGAGAATACAGCTTCTGATTTCGGGATCAATTTTTTACTCCCCAAGGTTTCTATTAGCAGGGATAACGCTGAATCTAGCATCTATTTTCTCGGCTCTGTTCGCTTCAATGAAGATTCTGGAATCTGGTTTATACTTGACTGTAAAGACAAGGGTTATGAAGAAAAAGTGCTTTCAGCGCTGCGTCTGCTGCAGCACGATGGAATCGGTGGGAAACGTACCTGGGGCTATGGAAGCTTCTGCTTGAAAGATAAAAATGTTCAAGAAATTCAACTTGATGTTCCAAGTTCAGAGACACAGCTCCTTCTATCTCTTTTCTATCCAGAAAAAGGTGAAGAGGATTTGTTCTCAGGTAAAAATGCAAGATGGGGTTTTTCTCTCAGGGGAGGCTATGCCTACCCATACGGCTCTAAAAGTTCCTCTCAGAAACCTCAAAGGCTATTTATAAAAGAAGGATCTATATTCGAAAAAATTCCTAAAGGTAAATTGTTAGAAGACGCTATAAACTTGGAAGGATTCGAAAAACTGTACCACTATGGATTTGCCTATTCGATCCCGATTAATATCGATGAGGGTGAACAAGAATGAAATGCGAAATAAAACTCTTATCCCCCTTGCACATCGGCAATGGAAACGAGTTGAAAATGATTGATTTTTACCTGGACGAACAGGAAAATAAAGTCAGGTTCATAGATTTCGAAAAATTCATTGATTTTTGTCTCGAAAAGAACATAGATCTTACTAAAGAAACTCGACATAATGAATATAAAACAGGTAAAGATTTTTCGATCACCAAGTTTATGAAAAAAAAACAGCTTGACCCTAAAGATTTCGCCTCTTATTCAGTTTCTGCGATCATTGAAAAGCGAAATCGAGAGTCTGAATTTGCTATAAAAGAGTTTATAAAATGCGGCGATGCATACATTCCAGGTTCTTCCATTAAAGGTGCTATAAGAACCGCCATAATGTGGTATTACTTAAATAAAAGACCTGATGGAAAAGAAATCATCTTCGAAGGCCTTGAACCCTGGTTAAGGAAAAGCAGAATTTCTAGCCATCTTCTTAAAAGTATTGATGATAATATTTCAGCAGTCGTTTTTGGAAAAGATCCTCGATCTGATATTTTTCGTATCTTAAGAGTTTCGGATACCAACTTGATTGGGATGAGCTGTCTGGAAGTTTCGGAAATAAGAGTTGTTGGAAATCCACAAGAGATCCCAATTTATATCGAAAACATGAAGGTTGATACTGAACTAAATTTTGAATTTAATTTTGATGAGTTACTCCTCAACGACAAAGAAGCATGCTCATGTTTCAAGAATATAGATTCTTTGAACTTGATGAATATAAAATCAGTCTTCAAAGCCTGCAATGATTTCTCTAAAAATATCATTGAAAAGAATCTTGAGTACTCTTGGGAAAATTACAAGTGCGACGCTACTGTAGATGAACTTAAATCATTGTTGAAACAAGTAAAAAATTGTAATGATAAAGAAGCAATCTTGAGAATCGGATGGGGGGGAGGATGGTATAGTACTACAGTAGGATTAATATTAGAAACTCTTCCGAGATTCACAACTCCTATGAAAGGCAGTCCGAAAAATTGGGAGTTAGAGAGGGGCACTTTAAGAGAGCGTTTCAATCTTGGGAGAAAATCAGGAACAAATAGATACTCATTTGATTTCCCGAAGACTAGAAGAGTGACCATTGAGAATAAATCACTCGGCTGGGTTAAACTATGTCTTAGCGATGATCCGAATAGATTCTGAGTTAAATGTGACATCAGTGAATTTTTTACTGCTTGATGACCATTGGATTTTCGGTAACATATTGATTTGAGATATAAATTAAGGAAGTAAGTGTATGCAGAAGATTGCTTTAGTAGCCAATATTGGAATCAGTGATATTGGTGAAGTTGGAAATGCCAATCCTTTTTTCTGTGAAGATGCATATAAAGAGAGTAAAGAACTTAATGAGAAAGACGATTATGATAATCTAGAATTACCTCTTTTAGATCCGGTCATTTGTAGAATAAACAATAATTTTTGCATAGAGAATATATTTCTTTTTGGTACGGAGCAGAAAACCTATAATGAGCAAGATTCTATTTTTATTGCTGAAATTGTAAAAAAAATAATTTGTAAACGTTATTCTCTGGAAGCTAATAAAATCAGCGTGATTAAAATTCCCATTAATCCCACAGATTACAATAAAATTTCTGCTCTATATAGAGCAGAATTGTCAAATGTTCCAGAAGAGTTAGATAGGGTTTATATTTCGATAACAGGTGGAACGTTTCAACAGAATCTTGCTACAATGCTTGAAGCAATAGAAAAGTTTAGTGACAGAACACTAATGGTTTATAAGCCTCGAAATATAAATGAAGTTAGGGAATATGATATTGCAAATTATATTAAAGAACGAGAAAAAATAAGTCAATGTTCTGGAGTAAAACAAACCATTGAATTAGAAGAATATCAAGGCAACTCTGCTTTTTTAATAGCAAATATTGGAACTAATGATATTGGGAAGGATGGGGTTTCTTTTTTTGATCAGAAAGGAAATGTTTTTTTGGAAAGTAAAAAATTATGGAAATCTAAGAATTTTGAAGATATTGAACCTCTTATCTTAGATCCAGTAATTCAGAAAATAAACGAATATTACTCTTTAAATAAAATAATACTTTTTGCTACTAAGCAAACTAATTCTCATCTTAAAGATACTCTGTATATAGCTCTTATTATTAAACGAATACTCTGTAATAAGTATAAATTTGATCCAAAATGCATAAACATCGTGAAGATTTCAAAGAATCCCTCCGATTACAATGAGATGTTGCCGATTTATAATTCAATAATCGGTAATATTTCTGAAAACTTTCAAACTATTTTTGTTTCGACGGCGGGTGGGACTCCTCAACAGAATTTTTCTTCCGTTTTCGAAACAAAATTTAAATTTGAAAATAAATCTGTGATGGTGTACAAGCCTCGAAATATAGAGGAAGCTATTGAATTTGATTTCAAAAAAAAGATAGATGAGATTCAGGAAAAGCTACACGAAGATCCCGAAAATTTGCAAAATCAAAAGCTTCATATTAAGAAGCTCGATGATCTGGGATTCTTTCTGAAAAATACTAAATCCAGTCAAAAAGCAGAAGAAGAATATGAGCAAGAACTTGAAATTCTCCAACAACTTCTTGAGAAATATCCTGATGACGAGGATTTCCAATCTTATATAGGTATAGCTTGTTACAACCTTGGATACATACATGCCGAAAAACTTAATTTTAAGAAAGCGAAACTAAAGTATAATGAAGCATTTGATGTTCAAGAACAGCTCGTAAAAAAGTTTCCAGAAGATTCAAATATCAAAACTGATTTCATAAAAACAGTTATTGGTTCCATTCAGTCATACTTAGACGATGCAGAAAACGAAAATGAATCTCTTGAGAAATATCCACTTTTACAGGAAACGATTAAGCTATGTGACAAAAGTAAAAAATATTTCGTTGGAAGTGGATTTGATCACGAAAGGAAACTTTTAATGAAAGCTAAACTGAGTTCTTTTACTCAATTTTCGTTGCTAAAAATTGGAATACAAAAGGATCCAGAAAAAATAGCTAAAAATTACGATGAAGCGATGCTACAAATTAAAAAAATTGAAGATAATGAGACAGATACAGAAATTAAAGAATTAGCTTCTTCAGTGTATAAATATCTGGAGGGGAGGCAACTGATAAATGATGCGATCCAGTCAAAACCTCCCAAATTTGATTTGATAAAAGAAGCTGTCAGAATTTTTGAAGAAATAAAGGATAAAATCGAAGGAGCTGAACTGTGTCATTACATTTATAGTGGGCTTTTAAAAATTAATTGTCTATTTGATGAAAATGTTGTTTATGAAGATAATGGGGACAAAAAAGGAAAGGTTAAAGAAATAATTGACGAACTTCCGGAGTGTATAAACCCAAGCATAAGAAATACATTAGAAAACTTGTGCTCAATTTTTGAAACCGATCCGGTGAAAAATAACAGAGATTTGCTGAGAGAATTAGACAGATCCATATTAAGCATTAACTATCCAGCTCCACGAGGTCTATTCGGTTACGTATACGAAAGGCTGTCTGAATATCTAGATGAACCTTTCAGTCCACATCTTTCTTATGGCGAATGGACCCTAAAAATCAGATTTGACGATACAAAAAAAATAAATGGTCTTGTAACTATAAAATCTGAAGATCAAACCCTTAAAATGACATTAGTAAACCAAAAAGAGATTCAAATTCATTATCAACCTAAGAAAAAAGAAGAAATCATTACTTTTTTGACTAACGATGGTAAAAAAGTTTTAAGAAAAATTGAATATTTTGAATTGTTACCGGAAACTAAAAAAGAAGTTTATATTTTACAAATGGATTGTAGTGATAATATCTTTTTTGAGCGGCCCTACTTAAAAGTAGCATTGGTCCAATTAAAATATGAAATAATCAAAACCGAAAATATTATTAAACTCAAAACTGACGAAAGATACCATGAGAAAATAAAGAAAATTTTGGAGACGCTAAAATCTCACTCAGTAAATATCATAATCTTTCCTGAGTTTTCAATACCCTTTGAATATCTTCATGAAATCAGGAAATTTGTGGACGATACTGCAATCACTGTCATTGCAGGTACGCATTATATCACAGAAAATCACTTGAACGATCATCTTAATGAATACTCTAATTTGTTTGATCATGAATTTGAGCCAAAAGACATTCGCAAAAACATTTGTCCTATTATCATCCCTTCCAAAAAAATACTGCACACTGAAAAACTACTTCCCGCAAAAGAAGAACGAGATTTTTTTAATGAAGTTGGTATGAACTACGGAGAATCAAGTTTTATTTTTAGATTAAAGGAAAATATAACTTTTGGAATTCTTATCTGTTATGAATGTTTAAATCCAAAGCTGAAAGATCGTTTTATTTCTGAATGTGACCTCATCTTTATCCCACAAACAAACCCAAAACCAGAGATATTTTATAAAGATTTAGTGCCAGATATTGAAGCACTTCCTCATTCTAAGAATAAAGTGTATGTTGTTGTGAATGGCATTTTCATCCATAACGATGATAACATTGAAGGAGGTTGTTCAGGAATAATTCCCACTCTGGATAAATATTTGTATAAACAGCAACCTAGATTAGTTATTAAACCTGATGAAGGAATAATAGAACAATGTATTTTGGTTGCTTCTATTAATATGGAATTTAACGCAGCAAGAGATACGCGACAAGCTCCATACCCAATCAAAACTAGTTATATTCATATATTTGAAGAAGAAGAGATCAACAACTACACAAAAATTAAGGTAGATAAGCTCTACAATAAATATCATGAGATATTGAAAAAGAATCCCGATGAATTTGCAAATCTTATAAAGGAACAGCGAGAGATCGAAATAAATAAAGACAAGTTCATCGAGCTCATAACTAAGATAGAACAATCTAAAGATTCAGATAAAATAAAAAAGCTTTTGGAAGGTAATAAATTATTAATAAAAGAATATTCCCCACTAATGAATAAAGAAATTTCAAAATTAATCAATCCGAGACCAGAAGAAATAATGGAAAGAATCCACCCAATACTATTATTAAATAGTTGATCATTTTATTTAAGGAATGGATGAAAAATAATTTCAAATTTTCATTTTGGACTGTTCTATAATTCCATATCTAAATAACCTCAAAAACGAGACTTGTATATAAAACTTGAAATTAAATTTTCGTCATTCCTAAGCTAATCAAAAACTTAAAATTTGCTTCTTTGAATCCTATATCTTGAATAATTAATGGATTTTTCTTATGGAAGTAATCCTGAATACTCTAAATGATTAAGAATAAATGGTTTTGAAATCAGCTCTCGTTAGTTAAACAGGTGTTTTGAATTGATATATGTTGCATTAGATGGCGATGATGTCGGCGATCATATAAGAAGATATTTTCTTGAAAACGATGAAGAAAGTGTCGCACAAAAAAGTAACGAAGTCGTAGAAATTACAAAGAAATTAAGCAATTATTTGGAAAATTTGAATTTCAAGATTGTTTTTTGTGCTGGGGATGATATTTTAAGTAAAGGAGAATCAATCGATATTGACGACTTCTCTAAATTTCTTATTCAATTTGAAGATAAATGCACTTTTTCTGTAGGTATTGGTGAGACCCTCGAAAGAACGTATATAGCACTTAGATATGCGAAATCCATTGGAAAAAATAAAATTGTCAATTATAATAGTAGTGGTAAATTGAATGTTTTTGCTCTACACCAGTGAATCATACACTTTTTCAAAACAGCTTCCAACAAAACAAGGACTAAAATTCATTTTTCCCGACGTCGATAAGTGCTGCTTTGTTATGTGCTGTCAATAGGGTTCAACTTTTTTCCAATTTCAGGGTTCTATAATTTTCCAACCTTTTGATATAAATTTTACTCATTTTCAAGAATTTTTACAAAATTATTGTGTAAGTTCCGTTTTTAATCCATGTCTTTTCCTCTCTTTAAGTCTGTAACTTTCGCCCTTTATATTAATCGTTGTTGAATGGTGCAAAATTCGGTAGTGGTGCAAAAATCCTAATAATGAAGTAAAAATTAGTTTCACAACAAAGAACATAATAAAACAGAATATTTCTCAGATAACATCCAGATTTAGGCAGCTATTCCGAATAACTGGTTTATGAATTTGACTTCAGCACGAGCACATCGATTTAAAGCTTCGACCTGTCCTTTTTTTATCATATGCATGATTTCAATTCCTTTTAAAGTTTTAATGGCTGTCTGAAAAGACTGGAAACCTAACATTGGACGTACTATCCGTTTTATTGCTCTATGGTCCTGTTCTACAATGTTATTCAAATACTTAATTTGTCGAAGGCTTACATTTTGAGGTAATATTCCGTCATTTTTTAGTTCTTTTACAGCAGGTGGATAAGCTGGGTTTTTATCAACCGTTATTGCTCTTGGGATTTGATTGTGCTTTGAACCCAAAGCTTTTTTAAGGAATCTCTTTGCAGCTTTTTTATTTCGTCTTGCACTTAACATAAAATCGATTGTATTCCCATTTGAGTCTACTGCTCTGTAAAGATATTTATATTTACCATTTACTTTGATGTAGGTTTCGTCCATTCTCCAAGAATCGTTTGTTGGCTTTAGGTATCTACGTACTTTCTTTTCGATCTCAGGAGCATATTGATGGACCCATCGCATTATAGTAGTGTGATCAACTTCTATTCCTCTCTCTGCCATCATTTCCTTTAAATTTCTGTAGCTTAATGCGTATTTTAAGTACCATCTAACATTTAATAAGATGATCTCTCCTTCATAATGCTTCCATTTAAAGGGATTTACTGGCATAAGATGTACTCCAAAATTTCTACTTATTTCAGTAAATCCCTTTAATAATTTTTTTGCAACGGAACCATATACATCACAACAGTTAAAAAACTTCTACTCAATCAAAGTTCATGTCACAGACCTCCTGCAGTAACACTTAATGAAAATCCAGAGGAATTCCATATTTCCACAGGACTATATCAGAATATTTAAATCAAATTTACTGCGGAAGGTCTCTGGACATGAACTTTAGGATATTTAAGGAGCTAAAGCCTCTTCAAGTGCCCTGTGTATTCTATCCTCCGTTCATAATATCTCTGCCGAATCGTCAATGACATCCACTATGATTATGAACTTATTTTTCTTTCTGAGATCTTCTATTGCAACATCGTTCTTGACCCAGAATTGTATTTTCTCATTATCATTTTCTAATGTTACGAACATTTTGTATCACCATTTCAAAAATTTCAAAAATCGAAATATGATATATAGAGTACTATTGTATCTATTTGTGTTGTATCCTGAAATTATTTCGCCTATTCAAGAATATAAGCATAAGTTGTGGAATTGAGAAAAGTGCACAGGTTTTCTTGTATAATCCAACATTGGATACGAACTTTTCTGCATAAAACGTTCGTATCCTTACAGAAACCTAACACTTTGTGCAAATTGTTTAGTTTTCCGATATTCTAAAAAATGCTCTCTTTTGTTCAAAACGCCTATAGACACCACAATAGTGTTTAGGATTTTTTATACATATTCGCGAGTAATTTCTAAATGCGACACATCTTGATGCGTATTTACATTTGGCATTAAACTTTCCAAATTCCCCGTAGAACATACCAAACCCTCATGAGCCTTTGACATATGCTCAAATCAAAGCATGAAAAAAATTTGTAATGATATTAAAGCTTATTCTAGAAAAATTGATAGGGTAGATTTGGCAGTATATCGAAATTTCTGTAAGTGAACATTCAAATTGCCTATGTATTTGTTTTCTAGATTGTTACACATCATATAGGAATTTGCTTGTTTCCTTCGATTAACCCGCCAGTAAATGCAAGAAAAGTATAAGATACACATAGGCACTTTCCTAGGTGTCTGTAGATGTCGATTTTAAGCTTAGAAATATGTTACGAAAAGAAAAATATAAACGTCGTTTATAAAGAGCTGGTTATTGCACGTGTAGTATCCTATCAGCCAATTGGAAGTTTAGTAAATATTGTCACATAGTTTCTACAGAAAATTAAAATTATGCTTTCTTGATTCTATTTTTTAAGGTAGATATAGCATTAAGTGACAGATATATTAGTACTACGTCTATCAAAAAAATGAGTGGGTTTGTATTTGACCTCATACAAAGTGTTTCATTTTCTTTTATAGGCTCTTGAATATTATAAACTGTAATATAAGAAAAGGGGTAACCGAAGCTAGATTTAAAGCCATCGCTATAAGAGAAAGGTAGTACGTAGGCAGTCAAAACGACAATAGCAACAGAAACTATTAACAAATAATTTTTTAAGCTTCCATTAAATTTGCCTTGGCAGCCCATAGCCAATTAATATCGGCCATAATATATTAATATTGTGACTTGATTTTAAATCAGAGATGGAAGCAAATTTCGATATAAATCCAGAAAAATCTGGCTCTCTTTTATAATCTGTTATCTTGAATTTAATAAATCTTCATTGGTCATCGATAAAACACGTATGAGGTTTATTCTGGTGCCAGATGATAACGATTTTGAAGCAAATTAAAGTATGTCAAAACAATATTATAAAAGCTAATTTGAAATAGTTGTTTTATTCTGACTGTACGAAAGACTCATGCGTCTTTTTTATGCTGTGAGTGTGGACATTTTGTTATAACGATGTATTCGTACATCACCGCCACTAACCACCCTCCAACCGCTCCCAAATGAGTTAAATCTCCTGAAATTCTATAATAGTTCACATTGACTATGATATTAAGAACTGAAAATACCATCACAAGAATATGTAATCTCTTTTGAAAACGTGGAGTAACTTGCATTAATCATCTCTCCTTATATTTTAATATACAGAGTTATAATATTAGTAGATGGTCTTCTTGGGGGCGAGATCAAAAAAGCAAATCGTTAAACCTGCTAGATTATTTTGTTCCAAAATAATTTCGCTTTTTAACTTTATCTAGCTATATTTTCAATAATGCACATATTTTGTGGTAAAACCTTTGTAATTTTCTTAAAAAATTAATTTTCAGAATACTTTGATATACGAACCTTTTAACATAAAACGTTAGGATTTTACTACAACCTTTTGTCTTAAACATTGTAGTAATCTATGTTTGAGAGCATTAAAACAACTCTAAAACACGTATTTCAAACCATTTACTACAATCTTTTAGTATTTCATTGTACTATATATCA
>Ga0209540_10002012_pt1 | contig 14713 bp, 13 predicted proteins | sample BarGraIncu01121A_FD_184501 | JGI IMG/M metagenome (GOLD analysis project Ga0209540, IMG submission 184501) | Arctic peat soil microbial communities from Barrow, Alaska - Barrow Graham LP Incubations 011-21A (SPAdes) (version 2) | ecosystem: Environmental > Terrestrial > Soil > Wetlands > Peat... | reverse complement strand
CGAACGTCCTTACGATGTCGGTATGACCCGTGTTCTTCTTGCAGAGGATGACCCGGCGATCGCGGAACCCCTCGCACGGGCTCTGAGGCGGGAGGGCTATGAGGTCGACGTGCGTGTCGACGGCCGCGCCGCACTGGAAGGCGCCAACAGCAAACCCGACATGGTCGTGCTTGACCTCGGTCTGCCACATATTGACGGGCTTGAGGTCTGCCGACGGATCCGCGCGGACGGGAGCAAGGTCCCGGTCCTGATCCTGACAGCCCGGGTCGACGAGGTGGACCTGGTGGTGGGACTCGACGCAGGCGCCGACGACTATGTCACCAAGCCCTTCCGTCTGGCCGAGCTGTTGGCCCGGGTTCGGGCACTCCTGCGCAGGCAGCCCACCGACGACGATGCAGCGGCTGCCGTCGTGCGTGTCGACCCGGATGCCCGTCGTGCCTTCTTCAACGAGGAAGAGCTTCAGCTGACCGCCAAGGAGTTCGACCTGCTGCGAGTCCTCGTGCGCGAGCAGGGCAAGGTCGTCTCTCGTGAGCAGCTGATGCGTGAGATCTGGGAGACAGTGTGGTTCGGGTCCACCAAGACCCTCGACATGCATATTTCGGTGCTGCGCCGAAAGCTGGGTGACGATGCTGCCCAGCCTCGCTTCATCTCGACCGTGCGTGGGGTCGGTTTCCGTTTCGAGCGCGCTGAGCGAGGCTGACCTAGAGCATGCGCCGTCAGTTGGTGCGGTCGACCTTCGCCGCCGTGCTGCTCTCGGTGGGGATAGTCGTACTGCCGTTGGGGTTCGCTGTGTGGTGGGCAGCCGTCGACAACTTCAGGCGTCTGCGCGGGTGGCTGGGGGGGCAGTCGACTCTGCCGCTTGAGCCGGTTCTGCTGTTGGGTGTCGTTGTGGGGCTGTCGGTGCTCGCCGTGCTCGCCGGCGTAGCGGTCGCCTCCGTGGAGGCCCGAAGGTTCGCGGAGCCGATGACCCAGCTGGTTGACCGGGCCGAACGGCTGGGGGCTGGCGAGTCACAATTCCAGCCGCTGGTCACCGGCATCCGCGAGGTCGACCGAGTGTCGGAGGTGTTGGCCCGCAGCGCGCATCAGATGACCCGGTCACTGGCCTCTGAGCGTGACTTCGCGTCGGATGCGTCCCACCAGCTGCGAACCCCGCTGACCGCGTTGCTCATGCGGCTCGAGGAGATCTCAGTGACCGACGATCTCGCCGTCGTGCAGGAGGAGGCGAGTATTGCGATCACGCAGGTCGAGCGTCTCACCACGGTGGTGGACGAGCTGCTCTCACGGACCCGCACCGGCCACGATGCGAGGCCGCCGACAGTCTCCCTGGACTCGGTGATCGCGTCACTGCAGCGGGAGTGGCAGCCCGCGTTCGAACAGGCTCACCGCAGCGTTCGGGTCCACGGTCAGCGTGGCCTGTTCGTGCGCGCCACACCGATGGCGCTGTCCCAGGTGCTGTCGACGCTTCTGGAGAACTCCCTTGCCCACGGTCGTGGCACCGTGGATGTCGAGGCCCGACGCAGTGGACCTTCAGTCGTCGTGGAGATAAGCGACCAAGGTGACGGCGTGCCCGCAGCGATTGCGCCGCACATCTTCGAACGCTCGGTCAGCACGGCGCAAAGCACCGGCCTGGGGCTGGCTCTGGCCCGTGACCTGGCGGAGGCCAACGGAGGCCGCCTCGAGCTGATCCAGCGGCAACCGGCGATCTTTGCCCTGTTCCTCTCCGAAGCCGATCCCGGCTAGCCCTTGCCTGATGGATCCAGCTCGGCGGGATCCAGCTCGGCGGGGGCCCTCACAACGGGATCCCTCAGATCTTCGTCAAGGCTGCCGGCGAACACCCACTTGCGGTACGACCAGAAACGGAACAGCGTCCCAAGCACGATCCCGATGATGTTGGTGACATTGTCGGCGAGCTGGGTGTGCAGGCCGAATCCGTATCGGGATATGCCCAGGCAGGCGACAGAGATGACCATGGCGATGACGTTGAAGGACAGGTACAAAGCGAGCTCGTGGCCGGCCTCCCGACTGCGACGGTGGCGGAACGTCCACAGCCTGTTACCGACCCAGGCCACCAACGTCGACACGGTCGCTGAGATGATCCGGGCTGTGAGGGGCTTGCCGTTGAGCCCCAGCAGGTTTGGGCCGAACACCAGGAGGTTGTAGCCACCCAGGTCGATGACGAACGCCACCGCTCCGACCACGCCGAACTTGAGCATCTCGCGGACGAGGACGTCTAGCGCCTCCCGGGCACGACTGAGCAGCGCAAGTCCATTTGTGAGCACCCAACGAGCGTAGCCGCCGAAACTGGACGCCGGTGACGACTTGCCCGGATAGGCTCCTGTGGTGACTGCCCCGCAGCGTGCGCCTGGAGGATTCCCCGTCGTTGGCATCATTGGTGGCGGCCAGCTCGCGCGGATGTGTCAGCCCCCTGCCGTGGGTCTGTCGATCACGCTGTCGGTTCTGGCGGAGTCAGCGGACGCTTCGGCAGCCCTGGTCATCCCCTCGTCCGCCGTGGGCAGCCACACCGACATCGGGGCCGTTCGCGCCTTTGCCAGCGAATGCGACGTGGTTACGTTCGACCATGAGCATGTGCCTGCCGAGGTCCTTGCCGCGCTCGAGGCCGATGGCGTCATCCTTCATCCGTCGCGCGAAGCCCTCGTGTTCGCCCAGGACAAGCTTGCGATGCGGCGGCGGCTCACCGAGATCGGGATCGCCTGCCCTGCCTGGGCCCAGGTGCGCGATGCAGCCTCACTTCAGGCATTTGGCGACGAGGTGGGCTGGCCGGTGATCGTCAAGACCCCCCGCGGGTATGACGGCAAGGGAGTCCGTGTCGTCGGTTCGCCGGACGAGGTTGCCGACTGGCTTTCCGATGTCGCGCGTGATTCCGCCGCGTATGCAGCCGCTGCGAGCGATGAGTTGCTGGGCGATGAGTTGCTGGGCGATGAATTGCTGGGCGATGAGTTGCTGGGCGGTGGACCGCTCGCCGCCGGACTGCTGGCCGAGGAGAAGGTCGACTTCGTCCGTGAGCTGGCGATGCTGGTGGTCCGCAGCCCCTCGGGACAGGCAGGTGCGTGGCCTGTCGTGGAGACCGTCCAGACCGGCGGCATCTGCACACAGGTCCTGGCACCAGCTCCGGGACTGGACCCCGAGCTCTCGGCCGTGGCCACGGCTGCAGGTCTGCGCATCGCGGGCGAGCTGGGCGTCACCGGCGTGATGGCGGTGGAGATGTTCGAGGTGAGGGACCCGCAGACCGGCAACCCTGCATACCTGGTCAACGAGCTCGCGATGCGGCCGCATAACAGTGGTCACTGGACCATTGACGGTGCGGTGACCAGCCAGTTCGAGCAGCATCTGCGCGCGGTTCTTGATCTGCCGCTGGGGGACACCAGCCCCCGGGCGCCGTGGACCGTGATGGGCAATGTCCTGGGGGGTGACCACCCGCAGCTGTATCCCACGTATCGACATCTGCTGGCGCGCGACCCCGGGCTCAAGATTCACTTGTACGGTAAAGGGGTCCGACCCGGTCGCACGATCGGACACGTGAACGTCAGCGGCTCGGACCTGGATGACCTCCGGGCCCGCGCCAGCCATGCCAGCGACTTTCTGCAGGGAGTGATCACGGAATGAGTGGACTCGTATCGGTTGACGATCCTGACCCGCGGGGTCCTGCAGGCGTAGGTCCCTCCATTGTGGGGCTGGTGATGGGCAGTGACAGCGACTGGCCCGTCATGGAAGAAGCCGCAAGAGTGCTGGAGGAGTTCGGCATCGGCTACGAAGCCGATGTCGTCTCGGCGCACCGGATGCCCCAGGAGACGTTCGAGTACGGGCAGGGCGCCGTCGAGCGTGGTCTGCGGGTGATCATCGCCGGCGCGGGGGGCGCCGCCGCCCTGCCCGGGATGCTGGCGGCGGTCACCCCGCTGCCTGTCATCGGCGTCCCGGTGCCGCTGAAGTACTTCGACGGGATGGACTCGTTGTTGTCCATCGTGCAGATGCCCGCGGGTGTGCCTGTGGCGACCGTGTCGGTGGCCGGAGCTCGCAACGCCGGACTGCTGGCGGCGCGGATACTCGGCGCTGGGATGGATGATGAGGCTGCTCGCCTCCGCACGAGAATGGTTGAGTTCCAGGGCAAGCTACGTGATGAGGCACATGCCAAGGGCGAGCGACTGCGGGCTCGTCGTGCTCACCCAACCGGCGTCGGGATGCCTCGCGACTGACCCGGCAGGGCGCGTCCCGCGAGTGCCGCCGGAGCGCCGGCGTCAGAGCTTCGGGTACTCGATCATCGGGCAGGTGTCCATCACGACGTCCAGGCCCGCACTGATCGCGCGTTGGGCCGCATCTTCGTCGATGACCCCGAGCTGAAGCCAGAGGGCCTCGATGCCGAGCCGGTCCTTGTCGAGGATCGCTTCGTCCACGATCGCCCCGACCCGATGCGAGTTGACGAAGAAGTTCACGACCGAGACAACAGTGCCGTCCGGGATCTGGGCGAGGGTCGGGTAGCCCGGCTCACCCCATACCTCCTCCGCGCGTGGGTGCACCGGGATGATGCGATGCCCCAGGGCGTCCTGCATCCACCGTGCGACCCCGTGTGCGGTCCTGGTGGCATCCGTGGACAGACCGATCACGGCCCACGTCGCGGGGGTGGTCAGGACCTTGCGGATGACTGCAGGGTCCGAGATGTTGCCTGATGTGATCGGCGTCATAGCGGCACAGTAGCCTCGGTGTGGACGCGGTTCCCGCGTTGAGTGCGATGGCTTCTGTTGATGATCATCTTTGATGATGTCCCAGTGTTCATGATTTCTTTGTGCTCACGGTGTCTTTGTGTTGATGAGGAGAAGTTCAATGCGATTTGGCCTTTTTATTCCCCAGGGCTGGCGGATGGATCTCGCCGGCATCGAGCCGGACCAGCACTGGGGGGTCATGGCGGGTTTGGCCGAACGTGCCGAGATGACGCGCCTGTGGGAGTCGGCCTGGGTCTATGACCACTTCCACACCGTGCCGAACCCATCGCAGGAGGCAACCCACGAAGCGTGGACCCTGATGGCGGCGCTGGCGGCCGTGACAAGCCGGATCCGGCTGGGGCAGATGTGCACCTGCATGGGCTACCGCAACCCGGCCTACCTGGCGAAGGTCGCTGCGACGGTCGACATCATCTCCGAGGGGCGCCTCGAGATGGGCATCGGGGCAGGGTGGTATGAGCACGAGTGGCGCGCCTATGGCGTCAGCGGCGGGGATTTTCCCTCAGCCGGCGTCAGGCTCGGGATGCTCGATGAGGGGGTTCAGATCCTCCGCGACATGTGGACCAAAGGATCGGCCACTCTGAACGGCAAGCACTATCAGGTCGATGGGGCGATCTGCTCTCCCCGCCCTCTTCAGGGCACGACCCAGCCCGGGTCCGAGCTGAACGGCATACCGATGTGGATCGCCGGGGGTGGAGAGAAGAAGACCCTTCGCATCGCGGCGCAGTACGCGGACTACACCAACTTCTCGGCCGATGTTTTCGAGCACAAGAGCGAGATCCTTGCCGCCCATTGTGCGGACGTCGGCCGGGACTTTGCCCAGATCACCCGGACGGCCAACATCAACGTCGTCATCGGCGACACCAAGAAGGACGTCGAGGACCGTCTGGCCTGGATCCGTCAGCACTACATCGACGCCGGAGTGCCCGAGGCGAGGGTCGACCAGCAGATCGAGGGCGAGCGCGCAGGCGTGGGCTTCGGCACGCCCGAGCAGATCGCCGAAAAACTCAGTGCCCTCAAGGCATTGGGGCTGAGTTACACGATCGCGTACTTCGCCGAGGCGGCCTACGACACCTCGGGTATGCACCTCTTCGAGAATGCCGTCATTCCTGAGGTGCGGTAGCGCCATTAATCACTGACAATGGCGCCGTGACCACAGACAAGGGCGTCTTCCCGTTTTTCACCATCTCCGAGGACCACGAGGAGTTGCGGCAGGCTGTCCGCAACGTTGCTGAGGACAAGATCGCTCCTCACGCCGCCGAGGTTGACGAGACCGCGACGTTCCCGAAGGCGGCGTATGACGCGTTGGTGGCGTCTGACTTCCACGCGCCCCATATCGGGGAGCAGTACGGCGGTGTGGGTGCGGACGCCTTGGCGACCTGCATCGTGATCGAGGAGGTTGCCCGGGCCTGCGCGTCCTCGTCGTTGATTCCTGCGGTCAACAAGCTGGGCACGATGCCGTTGATCCTTGCCGCTTCCGATGAGCTGAAGGCCAAGTACCTGCCGCCGGTGGCTCGGGGTGAGGCGATGTTCGCCTATGGCTTGTCCGAGCGAGAGGCTGGTAGTGACACCGCCTCGATGAGGTGCCGGGCCAAGGCCGATGGTGATGACTGGGTCCTGAACGGCCAGAAGGCGTGGATCACCAACGCGGGTGTCTCTAAGTTCTACACGGTGCTGGCGGTGACCGATCCCGATGGCAAGCGGGGTTCGAACGTGTCGGCGTTTGTGGTGGAGAAGTCTGATCCCGGGTTCACCTTCGGTGACCTGGAGCGGAAGATGGGTATCAAGGGGTCGCCGACCCGCGAGCTGATCTTCGAGGGGTGCCGGATCCCGGGGGATCGGATGGTCGGTGCGCCGGGCGAGGGCCTGAAGATCGCGTTGCGGACCCTTGACCACACCCGGGTGACCATTGGCGCCCAGGCTGTGGGTATCGCCCAGGGTGCGTTGGACTTTGCGTTGGGTTACGTCAAGGAACGCTCGCAGTTCGGCAAGCACATCGCGGAGTTCCAGGGTGTGCAGTTCATGCTGGCGGACATGGCGATGAAGCTGGAGGCCGCCCGGCAGATGGTCTATGTCGCAGCCGCGAAGTCCGAGCGCGGTGACCAGGATCTGGCCTTCTTCGGGGCTGCGGCGAAGTGCTTCGCCTCGGACGTCGCGATGGCGGTCACCACCGATGCGGTCCAGCTCCTGGGTGGCGCCGGGTACGTCAGGGACTACCCGGTCGAGCGGATGATGCGTGATGCCAAGATCACCCAGATCTATGAGGGCACCAACCAGATCCAGCGCATCGTCATGGCGCGCCAGCTGCTCAAGTTCTGAGGGGTCGATCAGGCTGGGTATGCTCGGCCGGTGACTAACGCGGCGTTTCTGGGCCACCCGAGGGTGGTTGCTGTGGTTGTCACGTGGAACCGTGTGAACCTGCTGATCGAGTGTCTGACGATGCTCGGCGCCCAGACGCGGCAACCGGACGTCGTGGTCGTGGTGGACAACGCCTCAACCGACGGCACCCAGGACGTGATCCGCACTCAGTTCCCCGGCGTTGACCTGGTGACGCTGACTCGCAACACCGGAGGGGCGGGCGGCTTCAGCGCAGGCCTGGCCGAGGCTGTCGACGTCTATGAAGCAGATCTGGTGTGGGCCATGGACGACGACACCATCCCGACCAAGACGGCCCTTCAGGAGCTCCTGGCGTCCTACACGGCGTACGGTCCCGGCCTGGGCCTGGTCGCCAGCCGGGTGGTCTGGACCGACGGCCGGGACCAGCCACGCAACATCCCGCGAGATCCCGGGCGGGTCTCCAGGGCTGATCGCCGCGCCGCTCACGCTGCCGGTGGCCGTCCGATCCGCACCGCGTCGTTTGTGTCCCTGTTGATCGAGGCGGGCGCGATCCGGAAGTTCGGACTGCCTACTGCAGACTTCTTCATCTGGAACGACGATTTTGAGTTCACCGCCCGCCTGCTGAGGCACTGCAAGGGTATCTACGCACCCCAGGCAATCGTGTTGCACAAGACCACCGAGCTCGGTACCAAGCTGGTGGACCCGGGGGCGCGGTTCTACAACGAGGTTCGCAACAAGATCTGGGTCTTCCGTGCCGGGGAGGCTTTTGCGCCGGGCGAAGCGTGCATGCGTGTTGGCGCGGCAATGCGCAACTGGACGGTTTTCTATGTTCACTCCCGCAACAAGGAAGCCATGCGCCGTGGGCTCAGGAAGGGTCTGCGAGACGGGCTGAGGACACGACCGCGTCCGACACGTGAGGTGCTGGCCGAAGCCGGCTATGACCTGGCGCCTCACTGGTGAGCACACAAATCGGCGGTCTGCTCACAGAGTTGGTCGCATCCGGAGCCGCGGCCCTCTCAGCAGCGGGGGCGGCGGGAACAGCGCGGGCGGTTGCCCCGGGTCGGGTCCGTCTCGGGGCCGGCCAGACCGTCGAGTTCTCCGGTTGGCTCGACGCCCTGCCGCTGGGCTACTGGGCGCGGTTCACCACGGTCGACGCCGTGCGCCTCGAGGTCACCTCGTCGGCGCCGCTGGATGTCACTGTCCGGGTGAGCGATGCCCAGGGCATATGTCGGGACATCACCTCTGGGACCACCCGCGAGGGGGCATTCACCGCGACAGTCGACGCCGGCGAGACGGCCGATGGTGGCTGGGCCTGGCCGGTTCTCACCGCTGTTGGCGGTGATGGGCTGACCGAGGTCTCCTGGCGGTGGGTGACCGACGATATCGCACCCCGCCCGGGCTCGCTGGCCGTTGCGATCACGACCTTCAACCGGCAGGAGGCGTGTCTGCGGCAGCTGGGCGCCCTCGCCGAGGCTGCGTTGGATGGCGGATCGTTGGACGGGGTCTTGGGACGCGTCATCCTGGTCGACCAGGGTACGACGCCGGTTGCAGACGCTGCTGGGTTCAAGGGGGTTATGGAGTCCCTCGGAGAGCGCCTGACCGTCATCCGGCAACAGAACCTGGGTGGCAGCGGTGGCTTCACACGGGGGCTGTACGAGGGCTTGAAGGACGCACGCATCACCCAGGTGGCGCTGCTGGATGACGATGCGTTGGCCCAACCGGAGGGCCTGGCGTATGCCTGGGCGTTCGCCCAGGCCGCCCGTCGCCCCACTCTCGTCGGTGGCCACATGTTCGATGCGGCCGCACCGACGACCCTCTACCGGCTCGGCGAGGTGATGGATCACAAGCGCTTTACCTGGACCTCGCTCCCAGGTACGCCGATGAACACCGACCTTGCTCGCACTTCGGTGAGCGACCACGGATGGCTCGGACCGGCATACAGCGTGGACTTCCAGCCGTGGTGGATGTGTCTGGTTCCGCGAGCCGTCGTGGAGGCCATTGGGCTGCCGATGCCTTTCTTCCTCAAGTGGGACGACGTGGAGTTCGGGCTCCGGGCAAAGGCTGCCGGGTTTGCCTCCGTAGTGCTCCCCGGCGCGGTCGTATGGCATGACTCCTGGGTCGGCAAGGATGCCGAAGCCGGTTGGCAGGCGTACTTCCTGCTGCGAAACCGCATTGTCACGGCGCTGCTGTACGACACCCGGCCAACGGCTCTTGTGGCCGAGTGGATGGCTGTGAGCCTGCGTCACCTCGCCCAGCATGAGCCCGCGGCGGCGGCGATGCGCTGGGCAGCCCTCAAGGACGTGCTGCACGGTCCGGACTGGTTGCACCGTGACCTGGAGACGGCGCGTGATCGGGCAGCTGAGACGGCGAGGCGCGAGATCGTGGCGCCGCACCCGGTCTCTGCCCTGGCAGGGAGCCTCTCCGCCTGCGCTCGGCTGCTCCGACGGTGGTCGGACCTGGCGAAGCAGTACCGCGCCGCGGTGCCCGAGGTGACCTCAGCGCGACGCTGGGAGCAGACTTTCGTTGCCGCAGAGGTGCTGGACAGACGTCGTCCCACCTGGTCGATCATCGTCACGAGCTTTCACAGCCTGGAGATGCTGACCAGACACTGGGACGGGCTGATCGAGGCTGGCGAGCTGCAGGGGGTCCCGGCGCAGGACGTCGAGGTCATCGTGGTGGACAACGCGGACGAGCCCGAGGTCGAGGAGCTTGCGCGCAAGGAGGGTTTCAGATATCTCCCGATGGGCAGCAACGTCGGTCTGTCTGCGGCCAACAACCGTGGGGCGGCGCTTGCCACAGGTGACTATCTGCTGTTCGCCAACCCGGATCTCGGCGTCAAGGTGGCGGACCTGTCGATCCTGGCGGCCGAGATCGACCGAACGGGCGGCATCGTGGCGCCGCGAGTGGACTTCGTTGATGGCACGCCCCAGAGCGCAGCACGAGGGGGGCCCTACCTGTTGGCCAAGCTGGCCCATCGCGGGCTGGCCCCCAAGGCTGCTCTGGACCGCTATCTGTGGCCGGTCGGCCCATACGAGTCAGGGCCGGTCGTGTGGTGCGCCGGGGGAGCGACGTCATTGTCCCGAGAGGTGTTCGACCGAATCGGCGGTTGGCCCGAAGAGTACTTCCTCTATATGGAGGACGTCGAGCTCGGCGTCCGCGCAGGTCGTCTGGGCATACCCGTTACCGTGACCGCGGCGTTGCGGTGGGTGCACGAGTGGGGCGGGGACAGCCGCCAGGGTCGCGTCAATCGGGGGATGCTGCTGCATCTGCGCAGCGCGGTGCGCTTCTATACGCGCCACCCCAAGTACCTCGGCCTGCCCCGTTAACCCGGTCTGACGGGGCCACCGGACCGGACTGACCTCCCCCGGTTCGTCTGATCTCGTCCCGCTAGCCCCTGCTAGCCGCTGTGCCTTGTTCTCGTCCCGCTAGCCGCTGCTAGCCGCCGTGGTCTGTTCTCGTCCCGCCAGGCGCCGCTAGCCGCTGCTGCCGGCGGGGGCCACGGTCAACGGCTCGTCGTTCCTGATAGCTGTGAACAGCGCCAATGCTTTCGCCCTGTCCCACTGCACTGCACTGCCCACGTTCGTGCGAAGGCCTGGGTTGGAGACTGGGACGGTCAACGAGAGACCGTCTCCGCTGGACACCGAGCGCATGGCCTGGAGGACTCTGGTGACATCCCGGAACGACACGTCCTGGCCGACGGTGAGGCCGGCTCCGGCACTGGTTGCGAACCCGTGGTAGCGCCATGGGATGAGCACGGTCGAGGGACTTAGCGCCTTGTGCATGATGGCGCCGAGGAACTCGCGCTGTCGTGCCACCCGCCCGATGTCGCCGAGCGGATCGGAGTATCGGGCGCGGACGTAACCCAGCGCGTTGCGCCCGTCGAGGGTCTGGCACCCGGCCTTGAGGTTGATGCCGGCGTAGGCGTCCTTCATGTTCCGCTTCACGCAGATGTCGACGCCACCGAGACTGTCGACGACCGAGGCGAACCCGCCGAAGCCGATTTCGACGTACCCGTCGACGCGAACACCCGTCACCTGCTCGATGGTCTCGACGAGCAGCTTGGGCCCACCCATGGAGTACGCGGAGTTGATCTTGTTGTGGCCATGGCCGGGGATGGGCACATAGCTGTCACGCGGCAGTGAGATCAGTGCCGGTTTGCCGGCACCGGACGGGACATGGACCAGGATGATCGAGTCGGTGCGCAGGCCACCCGCATCCTTGACGGAACCCGTGTTGAGAGTCTTCTGCTGTTCGGGGGTCAGTCCCTGGCGGCTGTCGGAGCCCACCAGGACGTAGTCATAGCCTTTGGACGCGGCCGGACGGGCGTCGCCGGGACTGGCATCGACCCGGTGCACGTTCCCCCAGGCCTGGAGCGGGACCCAGACCATGAACGCCAGCCAGGCCACCAACAGGACGGCTGCGCCCACCACGATCCGTCGGCGACGGTGGACTCGGCTGAGTCCGGTAGCCCTCGGGCGCGAAGATGGCGGTCCGCCCGGCGGACGGTTCTGTGACCGCGGCTCAGGTGAGCCCGAGCCCGACCGTCTGGTGCCCGTGCGGCTGCGACCGCGGGTGTCCACAACAAAGACGTCGTCGTCGCGGTCTCCGTCACGACCCGGCATATGGCTCCTCCTGCTGTTCGGCCCCGCTCGCGGCGGGTCGTGGCGGGCCGGCCTCGTCCAGGGCCAGCCTCCGGGCCATCTTGGTGTAGCGGGTCTCGAATTCGCGGAACCTCACGTAGGTCGTCAGGGTGTAGCTGAGGAAGGCGACCACCAGCGCGTACAGCACCATGTCCGTGCCGCGGCCAACCCCCACCAGCTTGGCGAATCGGTTCCAGACCGTCGGAAAGAGGATGGACCACACTGCCAGGGCGGCGAAGATCAACAGCCCTAGGCGACGCACGGCCTGGGTCCGGGCGCCTCGACCGCGAAGCAGCCGGGCCGCAACAAGGATGACGACGACGATGAGAACGAGCTGGATCAGAACGATCTTCATGAACGGAGCCCTCCGCGCGATTGTTGCCTGGCCGTCATCGCAGCATCAAGTCGGCCAGGATGTTGATGGAGTTCCACAGCGACTGGCCCTTGGCCTTGGAATAGTCGGTGTAGAGGATGTGGACGGGGTGCTCCACATACCTGGCCTTGGACGCGCCGATCTGGGCGACGAGCTCGCTGGCGTGCGCCATTCGGTTCTGGGTGATGTTGAGCTGCGCGACCACGGGGCGGCTTATCGCGCGCAGCCCGTTGTGGGCGTCGGTCAACCGCGTGCTCGTGGTCATGTTGGTGTAGCCGACTGCGGCTCGGAGCACCATCTTCTTGGCGAAGTTGGGTTTGCTGCGGTCATCCATGAAGCGTGAGCCGAAGACGACATCAGCCTCGCCCGCCCGTAGCCGCTCGACCATTCCGACGGCGTCCGAGATCTGGTGCTGTCCGTCGGCGTCGAAGGTGACGACGTACTTCATTTCCGGATCGGCGAGGGCGAACTGGAAGCCGGTCTGCAGCGCCGCGCCCTGCCCGAGGTTGAACGGGTGACGCACGACCCGGGCTCCTGCTGCAGCTGCCACGGCAGCAGAGCCGTCAGCAGAGCCGTCGTCGACGCAGACAACCTGAGGGAACTCCGCGAGCACGTCGGCGACCACGTCGCCGATGACCTGTTCCTCGTTGTAGAGAGGAATGACCACCCAGGTGTCGTCCACGCTTGATCCAATCCTCACGGCCCTGACCGAAGTATAGGCCGACGTCTGTGGCGTCACTTCGTTGTTGTCGTCTTGGAACTGTGGCCGGGCCGGGCCAGCACATGTTCGCGCAGGTTGTGAACGCCCTGGTGCTGCTTGGTCCGCCACGCCTTGGGCAACAACGTCGCCGCGTTCAGTCGCGAGGACAGGTGCAGGCGCGCCGTGCGTGCGGCCCGTCGCCAGCCGATGGCCTCGAACTCGTCGGCCATCCCGGTGAAGAACTCACGCTCCTCGATGAACCGTGTTCCCTCCAGGGCGCGCCATGACGAGTCGCTCTCGCGGTGCCTGCGGTACTGGAAGCAGACCGTGTTGTCCACGACCAGGCTGCCCCCGGCCTTGATCAGGTCCAGGGCAAGGGCCAGGTCCTGGACGACGTTGAGACCCTCGCGGAAGTTCGTGGCGACGAGCGTGTCCGACTTCCAGCAGACGGAGGGGAAGTACAGCCAGTTGCCTCTCATCAGGCTGATCGCGAGCGGCTCACCGCTCAGCAACCGGCGGCCGGGCGAGCCGGGCGAGGCATGGACCCGTGGGGCGTAGACCCGTTTCATCTTGTCGATAAGGCCCGTGCTGGGCTGGTTGTGCTCGTCGATGACCTCGACGCCGGGCTGGATGATCTGTGCCGAGGGGAACTGCTTGTGCGCCGCGACGACGGTCTCGATGTAGTTGCTGAGCATGACGTCGTCGGCGCCCATGACCACCGCGAGCTCATGGCGAACGAAGGCCAGAGCCTTGCGGTAGTTGCCGTTGGCGCCGAGGTTCTGTTCGTTGCGCAGGTACGTGATGCGGGGGTCCTGGGCGGCGAGAGCGCCGAAGTACCCGGGGATGCTGTCGTCCGGGTAGCCGTCATCGATGACGGTCAGGGTCCAGTCCGAGCTCGTCTGACCCAGGACGCTCTCGACCGCCTGCTTCATCATGGCGACATCGCCGTAGTAGGGAAAGAGAACGTCGACAGTCACGGGCAGTGGTCCTTCGCAGTGTGGAAATCGTGCTTGGGGGCGCTGAGTAGACTAACCGAAACACTCGCGCCGACGGATGCGCAAGGTCCGGAACTCGGTCAGGAGACATCCGTTGGATACCCAGAACCACTTCTACGGGCACACAGCCGCGCTCGCGGCATACGCAGGACTCTCCCGGCCGAGGCACGTGGCAGGACTGATCCAGCATGGCTGGACCACCGTCCCCCCCATCCCGGTCAACTTCGGAGATTTCCCCGATATCGAGAAGGATGGCAGGCGCAAGCTCTTCGTCTGGTCGCATGGCTCGCGTGCCTGGGATCCTGTGCGGTCGCCGCGGGTGAGCTTCCCGCTGGGGGCGCCCTGGGCCTACCTCGTCTCGACGGAGCCGGTGCGCAGACAGCTCGCCGGCAAAGAGGGCTCGGGCGTGTTGATCATGCCGCTGCACAGCACCCGGATCATCGAGGTCAGGGGGGACCAGGGCAGCCTGGCGCGGGCGTACCTGCGCACGGAGGGCCCCTCAACGGTGTGTCTGCACTCCGAGGACATTCACAAGCCTGAGATCGTCGGATCCTGGCTGGACGCCGGCCATCGAGTCGTGACGGCCGGGCCCCGACATGATCCGGACTTCCTCTCGCGCATCCTCGCGCTCGTGCTCGCCTCGGAGCGCGTGGTTTCCAACCGGTTGATGACCCCCGTGCTGTATGCCGCGTCGCTGGGCCGCGACGTGGGCGTCTACGGCGACCCGTTGTCGATCTCCACCGCCGAGATTCACGGACAGGACGCCATTCGTTCGCTGTGGCCGGAGCTGCACGGTCAGTCTCTCGACCGTGGCGTGACCACTGACCTGGCGCGCGCCGAGCTGGGCTTCCAGCATCTTCTCGAGCCGGTTGAGCTGCGATCGACGCTCGGCTGGGCCCGGCGCTCGGCAGGGCCAGCCATGCAGTACTGGGCGG
>Ga0209540_10002011_pt1 | contig 14715 bp, 11 predicted proteins | sample BarGraIncu01121A_FD_184501 | JGI IMG/M metagenome (GOLD analysis project Ga0209540, IMG submission 184501) | Arctic peat soil microbial communities from Barrow, Alaska - Barrow Graham LP Incubations 011-21A (SPAdes) (version 2) | ecosystem: Environmental > Terrestrial > Soil > Wetlands > Peat... | reverse complement strand
CGCCGTCGACTCGATCTTTACTCCAGTTAAGAAAGCAAATTACACGGTCGAGAATACCCGTGTCGGAGAGCGTACTGACTTTGACAGCCTGTCGCTTGAATTGTGGACGGATGCTACTCTTGATGTAAATGAGGCGCTTTCTGCGGCAGCAGCTATTCTTTGTGAACACTTAGGCCTTTTTATTGCTCTGACCGACAAGAATGCCGGACCGAGCTTTAGGGATGCAGAAGACAGCGGACATAAGAATTCCAAGCTGGACGTTGCCATTGAAGATCTTGATTTTTCTGTCAGAACATATAACTGCCTGAAGAGAGCCGGAATTAATTCCATTGGTGATCTTGTAGCACGTTCTGAAGATGAGATGATGAAGGTTAGAAATCTTGGCAAGAAATCGCTTGAAGAAGTCATTTTAAAACTCGAGGATATGAGCCTTTCCCTTGCGGCTAGCGAGGAATAATACATTTTCCTTGGGACATTTACAAGTAACATATAGGAGGTTACATCCATGGCATCACATAGAAAACTTGGCCGTGCTTCTGATCAGCGCATAGCCATTTTGAGAAACCTTACGACAGCTTTTATTCTTCACGGCAAAATCGAAACAACGGTTGCCCGTGCCAAGGAAGTCAGCAAGATCACTGAAAAGCTGATCACGCAGGCAATTAAGGAGAGAGAGAACTTTACCTCTAAGGAAGTTACTGTCTCTACTGCAAAGCTTGATTCCAAAGGTAAAAAGGTACTCGTTTCCAAGACATCTAAAAACGGTGTCAAGTATGACGTTGTAGACCGTGAAATCAAGAAAAAGATGGTTCAGGTTGATGGTCCTTCCAGATTAGCAGCAAGAAAGAATATGGCATACTGGCTCAGAAAGAGTCATGATGCTGACCGTAATGTTGTAAATCCGGTAAACCAGCTGTTTGAGCAGATCGCACCTAAGTATGTTGGCAGAAACGGTGGTTATACCCGTATCATCAAGATTGGAGCCAGAAGAGGCGACGCTTCTGAAATGGCGATTCTCGAGCTGGTATAAGTATTAACTGGCAGCATATGCTTTAGTTAAGAAGACTTAATAAGGGTGACGGTGTGCTTATGCGTACCGCACCCTTTTCTTTTGGAGTAATAGGATGGTTGACAAGAAATTCGAAGTACATTCAGAAACAGGAGTTCCTCCTACGAAAGCTTCGCCCGATGTCCGTCTTGAAGCGGTGAGGTTTTCCTATATACACCCGGAGACAGGCTCTGTTGAGGCACTTTCTGACGTAACCCTTACGATTGAGAGAGGGACTCATGCGGCACTATTGGGTAGAAACGGATCCGGTAAGTCGACTATGGCAAAGCTCATCAATGTGCTTGAAATGCCGCAGTCGGGTACTGTTTTTGTGTTGGGCAAAAATACGGGTGATGATTCTGCATTCTGGCAAATACGCCGTTCATGCGGAATGGTATTTCAAAATCCCGATAATCAGATAGTCGGGACAACGGTTGAAGAAGACGTTGCGTTCGGACCGGAGAACCTAGGTATTCCTACAGAAGAAATCCGCAGGCGTGTTGACGAAGCACTTCACTATGTCGGGCTTTCTGATTTGGCTAAAAGACAGCCGTCCCAGCTCTCGGGCGGTCAGAAGCAAAAGCTGGCAATAGCCGGAATTCTGGCCATGCAGCCCCAGATTCTGCTTCTGGATGAATCTACCTCGATGCTTGATCCTGTCAGCAGGGACGAATTTCTTGCTGTTGTCGAGCGTCTCGTCAAAGAAAAGAATATGACAGTTCTTCATATCACGCACGATATGTCGGAGGCGTGTCTGGCGGACCGTGTTTTTGTTCTTGATCATGGAAGACTTGCCATGTCGGGTACACCCGGAGAGATATTCAGTCAGGTTCAAAAAGTCAGGAGCCTTGGACTGGATGTTCCGGTATTTGCAGAACTTGCATATGAAGTGGCAGCACGCATTGGATATCCTTTGGAGCGACAGACTCTGTTCTCCCGTGCATCAGCACTCGCAGGAATAAGAAAGATGCTGCGTCTTGTCCCGTCCGGGACCCATCCTTCCGGCGTCCATCCGTCCGGCGTCCATCCTTCCGGCGTCCATCCGTCCGGCGTCCATCAGGAAGCTGCACCGGAAGCTTCACCGGAAGCTGCTTCGGCAACTGCTTCGGAAGCTGCTTCGGCAACTGCTTCGGAAGCTAGATCGGAAGCTGCACCTTCTGCCGCGCAGCAAGGATGCCCCGTGGTAATTCCAGCCGGGGGAAGAACCGTTCTTGAAGTCTCACATTTGAATCACTCTTATGATAAAAAGAATGAGCCTTCGCTTATAGATATCTCCTTTTCTGTTAAAGAGGGAGAGATATTTGCGATTATCGGGCACAGCGGATCCGGAAAAACTACTTTGATCTCGCATTTGAACGGTCTCCTGCGGCCCAAAGATGGTGAAATTACCGTCTCACCGAGCGCAGGTTCCGTTTTGCTGAATACAAGAAAGAATGCGGACGTGCGCCAGATCAGGCGGGTGGTAGGTCTTCTTTTTCAATATCCTGAATACCAGCTGTTTGAAGAAACAGTCGAGAGGGATATTGCATTTGGACCGTCCAAAATGGGCCTGTCTTCCGAAGAGATTAAGAAACGCGTGCATGACGCTATTATACTGGTCGGTCTTGATGAGTCTTTTTTGAAAAGATCTCCCTTTGAGTTGTCGGGCGGACAGAAGCGGCGGGTTGCTTTTGCAGGGGTCCTGGCAATGGACCCCGATATTCTTGTACTGGATGAACCGGCCGCCGGTTTGGATCCGACTGGAAGGCGCGAGATTCTAAGTTATGCGGAGACGCTTAAGAGACGCGGAAAAACGATCATACTTGTATCACATAATATGGATGAAGCAGCAAGATACGCAGATCGAATCCTTGTCCTGAAAAAGGGCGAGGTACATGCACTTATGACGCCTGCGGAGCTATTCTCAGATGCACGGAAAATCCGCGAACTTGGTCTTTGCGAGCCTGAGACGATTGCCTGCCTGACTGATCTTCAGAAAGATTATCCGTCAATAAATACCTGTATGTTCCGCGTTGGGGATGCAGCGGATGAGCTGATCAGAGCGGCTGCCGCCGGAGGTGCCCTATGATGAAGGACATTTCGATAGGCAGATATTACCAGGGCGATTCAATTCTTCATCGTCTTGATCCGCGTGCCAAAATCATATTATGTTTTCTGTATATGATCGTGGTTTTTATGATGAACACTGTGGAAGGAATTCTTGCAACATTTGTTGTTGTGGCCTTCTTATGTGTATTGTCTGCGATTCCTTTTATGACGATATTGGATTCCGTAAGACCAATTGTTTTCCTTCTGCTGTTTATACTTGTGCTCAACATTCTGACAAACCGCACGGGAAATGTAATTCTGGAATGGGGAATTCTTAAGATTACCGATATCGGCGTACTCACGGCGGGTCTGATGTCTCTGCGGCTTTTTCTTCTTATCGTCAGCACCAGCATTCTTCTTACGCTTACGACTACACCGCTTTTGATGGCGGATTCGCTTGAGAGTCTTTTTGGACCGCTCAAAAAATTGCGGGTTCCCGTACATGAAATGGCTATGATGATGTCAATCGCGCTCAGATTTGTGCCAACTCTTGTGGAAGAGACGGATAAGATCATGAAAGCGCAGGCATCCCGCGGTGCAGAGTATGACACAGGCAATGTATTTGCCCGTGCCAAAGGTTACGTATCCGTGCTGGTGCCTCTTTTTGTGAGCGCTTTCAAACGTGCGGAAGAACTCGCAATCGCAATGGATGCCAGATGTTACCGCGGCGGAGAGGGCAGGACGAAGCTCCATGTGCTTCATATGCAAGGGAAAGACTATTTCTGGCTTATTTTGCTTTCCTGCCTGGCTTTCCTGCTAATAATTATAGATTTCTATGTAAAAATACGATAAAATTCATATAAGTGTTTTGTGCCTGGAGCGTAATGCATTGGCATAAATACACACAAATATGAATAGCCGAACAGAGAGGAATAGCCTATGCAGTATTATGTCGGTATCGACCTTGGAGGAACAAACATCAAGGCTGGAGTTGTGACATCGGAAGGCGTGATTCTGAACAAGAAGAGCATTAAGACTAATGTGAACCGGACAATGGAAGAAATCGTTTCCGATATGGGCAGACTCGCAACGGAAGTGATAGCCGAAGCAGGACTTTCCAAAACGGATGTTGCTGCCATTGGAATCGGATCACCCGGAACACCGGACAATAAGACAGGGTATCTGGTCTATGCCAATAACCTGCCGTTCAACATGACTCCGATGCGTAAGATTATTCGTCGAATCATCGATCTTCCTGTATACATCGATAATGACGCCAACTGTGCCGCCATGGCTGAGAGTGTCGCGGGAGCTGCGAAAGGCGCGGCAGACTCCGTTACCGTTACTCTCGGTACGGGTATCGGCAGCGGTGTAATTATAAATCACCGTATTTTTTCCGGATTTAATCAGGCAGGTGCAGAGTTCGGACATACGACACTTGTTGCCGGCGGCGTGCCCTGTACCTGTGGAAGAAAGGGCTGCTTTGAAGTATACGGTTCGGCTTCCGCCCTTATTCGCATGACCAAAGAAGCCGCACAGGCCAACCCGTCTTCCAAGATCAATAACCTCATTGCAGATAAGGACGGGAAGGTCAATGCCAAAGTACCTTTTGAAGCGATGCGTATGGGTGATGATGCAGCAACTCAAGTTATAGAAACATATATTGAGTATCTGTCCGATGGTCTGGCGAACGTGATTAATGCATATATGCCTGAGATTCTGGTTATTGGCGGAGGCGTATGCAACGAGGGAGATCCTCTTTTGATTCCGCTTCGCGAGAAAACAATGAACAAGCCTTATTTTGGACCCGGAGTACGAAAGACGGAAATTCGTCTGGCTGAGATGGGAAATGATGCAGGTATTGTCGGTGCAGCTATGATGGGTAAGTCCTGCATGGAGGATCACCTAGCCGGTTGATAAAGACCCAGGAAGGCAGGCCGGATTTGACACCAGACGAGAATGTTACTTTTCGAATGGCCCTTCTGACCGAGTATGACGGAACAGATTTTGTAGGCTTTCAACGACAAAATAATGGACGCACGGTACAGCAAGTGCTTGAAGAGGCGCTTGCTGTACTATATAGGCGTCCTGTTCGAATTTACGGCTGCAGCCGCACGGATTCGGGCGTCCATGCCAAGGGTCATGTATCGCATGTCAATGTGCCGTTCCTGATTCCTCCGCAAAAGCTTCCGCTTGCTATAAATCCCCTGCTTCCCAAAGACGTGTGCGTACTGGCTGCGGCTTTGGTTACCGAAGAATTCCATGCCCGGTTCCATTCGCAGGGCAAGGAGTATGTGTACCGTATCTGGAACTCGCCGATACGGCCGTCGATCGACAGACGATTTGTAGCCCACGTTCCGGTGCCTCTCAATCTTACTGCGATGCGGGAGGCGGCTTTCCAGCTTGAGGGGGAACATGATTTTTCGGCATTCTGCGCACAGGCAGGGAGTCATGTGAATCCGATAAGAAACATGCAGAGCATCCGCGTGATTTCCCATGAAGATTCGCCCTTGATTGAGATCGTCGTGCGCGGTAAATCGTTTCTATACAATATGGTAAGAATCCTTGCCGGTACGATAGTCTATGCCGGTCAGGGAAAGCTCGATCCTGCACGGATTGACACCATTCTCAGCCGCCATGACCGGCGGCTGTCCGGAAAGACGATGCCTGCACTGGGACTTACGCTTGAAAAAGTGTATTACAGTCCGGATCCTTTCGAGGAAGGACTTTGAAGAACAGCCGTGAGTTTTCATATAGGACAGGTGTACCGAAGCTTTGAAAAAGGCATATAATAATGTGCATATATTATTTGCAGAAAATGCTTAACCGAATGATAGTCTGATATTACAAATACCCGAAAAGGGGGAGAAAAGAATGCTGCCTGAAAAGAACTGGAACAGTCGTACAAATATGAGTATGCTGACGGATTTTTATGAACTTACTATGGGGAAGGGTTACCTCGACCAGGGCTTATATGATCAGATCGCTTACTTCGACTTGTTTTTTCGTCAGGTGCCTGAACAGGGCGGATACGCCATCATGGCAGGCGTCGAACAAATGGTGGATTATTTGAAGGATCTTCATTTTACTCAGGATGACATATCTTTTCTGCGGGACAAATATGGATTTGAAGAGGGATTCCTGCAATTTCTGGCTGATTTTAAATTCGCCTGTGATGTGTGGGCAATTCCTGAAGGTACACCGATCTTCCCGGGAGAACCTTTGGTCAAGGTCAGAGGCCCGGTAATGCAGGCGCAGATGATTGAGACGATGCTGCTTGTTACAATCAATCATCAGAGTCTTATTGCCACCAAGACAGCGCGTATTGTACGTGCCGCGAAAGGACGTCCGGTCATGGAATTCGGCGCCAGACGCGCCCAGGGCTATGACGCCTCCGTTCTCGGTGCCCGCGCCGCATATATAGCCGGCGTATCGAGTACATCATGTACGATTTGCGGCCAGCACTTTGGAATACCCCTCTCGGGAACGATGGCCCATAGCTGGGTACAGCTTTTTGAGACCGAATACGAGGCATTCAAGGCTTATGCGCAGTCTTATCCTACGAAGACACTATTACTGATTGATACATATAATGTACTCAAATCCGGCCTGCCCAACGCAATCCGTGTGGCCCACGAGGTGCTTGAGCCTATGGGAGAGCGCCTGCGCGGAATCCGCATAGACAGCGGTGACTTGACGTATCTGACGCAGGAAGCCAGGCGAATGCTTGATGAGGAAGGCTTAACTGACTGCAGGATTACCGTCAGCAACGCGCTCGATGAATATCTGATTCGCGATCTGATTCTGCAGGGCGCCTGCATTGATTCTTTTGGCGTGGGGGAACGGCTGATAACATCCCGCGCAGAACCTGTTTTCGGGGGTGTCTACAAGCTTTCCGCTATTGAAAAGAACGGCAGAATTATTCCAAAGATGAAGATATCCGAGAATTTCGGCAAAGTGACCACGCCTTGTAATAAAGAGATAAACCGCTTTTATGACAAGACCACAGGCAAGGCGATCGCCGATGTGATTACGATCGTCGGAGAAACGATAGACGAGTCAAAACCGTATGAGATTTTCGATCCGATACAGACATGGAAGAGGAAGATGCTTTCTAATTTCACTGTCCGCAAGCTTCTGGCACCTGTTTTCATTGGCGGGAAATGTGTATACACCCAGCCTACTATTGAGGAGATGCGGGAATACTGCGCACAGGAAGTCGAGTCGCTGTGGGAATCCGTCAAACGGTTCGAAAATCCGCAGACATATTATATAGATTTGTCAGTCAATCTTTGGAACGTGCGCAACGAAATCCTTCATCAGCATGAAAATGGCTGATTTGGCCCCAGTGATGTATAATTAATGAAACAAATCAAAAAGGAGGAAGCAGCCGGGCTTTGCAAAAGGTCTTATCAGGAAACAGGCTGCAAGCAAAAAAATGGCACATCCGATAGTTACAATTGAAATGGAAAAGGGCGGCATCATCCGTGCTGAACTTTATGAAGACATTGCGCCGATCAGTGTACAGAACTACGTAGACTTGATCCAGAAGGGCTTTTATGACGGACTGATATTCCATAGGGTCATTCCGGGCTTTATGATTCAGGGCGGCTGCCCGGACGGAACCGGAATGGGTGGTCCCGGGCATCAGATCAAGGGCGAATTTTCAGGGAACGGCGTACCGAATTCACTGAAGCATTCGCGCGGAGTCCTTTCGATGGCTCGTTCACAGTCCCCGAATTCGGCCGGAAGTCAGTTCTTCATCATGCATCAGAACTCTCCGCATCTTGACGGTCAATATGCAGCCTTTGGTCAAGTGACAGAAGGTATGGACGTGGTTGATCAGATCGCTGCCTCAAAAGCGGGTCGTCAGGATCGTCCGATCGAAGACCAGAAAATCAAAAAGATGACAGTGGAGCTGTAATTCCCGTTAACTTCCGTGGGTTGTTACCCGAGGGCGGTTACCTGTTTTCGAGATAAAAGTACTGTAAATAGATCGGTAAGGGCATGTTTTTCTTCGATAGAATCCCCGGGATTGCATCACAGTCCTGCGGAAGTCATCTGGAATTACGTGCTCTTTTTCATACCGCCAAGATCCCTTGCTGTTCAATAGCTTTTCGTTTTTTTAAAAGAACGGATTTTTTGGCAAATTTGCACAGGAATTTCGTGTTTCAAGGACATAAAATGCAAAGAGTGATACACTTACAAAAGTAAATAGAGAAGGCATAATATGACAAATAGGATAGATCTACACATGCATTCCAATTTCAGCAACGATGGAGAGGATACTCCTTCCGAGCTGATGAATCTGTGCCGGCAGAGCGGACTGGAAGTTGTGGCATTAACCGATCACAATTCCGTGAGGGGAATTGCTGAAGCCTGCGAGGCTGCCAAAAGATCAGGTATCGAATGCATCAGCGCAATCGAGCTTGACTGTCATTATGGCGGCACAAACCTGCATGTCCTCGGATATGGTATCGACACGCAGGTTGCTGAATTTGCAGAGATCGAGAAGGATATCCTCAAACAGGAGCAGGATGCTTCTCCTGTAATCATGAAGTGCATACAGGATCTGGGGATTCTTTTCGAAGAGCAAAAGGCATGGGATCTTGCCGTTGACGGAGTTGTCACAGCTGAGATGATCGCGGAAGTTGCTCTGGAAGATGCAAGAAACCGCAGCAATACTCTTCTTGCACCTTACCGCAAAGGCGGAAGCCGCAGCGACAATCCGTATGTGAACTTTTACTGGGATTTCTGTTCGCAGGGCAAACCTGCCGCGGTGCAGTTCGAATATATTGACCTGCAGCATGCTATTCAACTGATCAAAAGATCGGGCGGATTGGCAGTCCTGGCTCACCCAGGCATAAATATCGGACATAATCAGCAAATGCTGTCAGAAATAATAAGCTTTGGTATGGATGGAATTGAGGTATTCAGCAGTTATCATGACGAAGCGTCAGCCGCATTTTTCAGTCAAAAAGCAGATGAATTTCACGTGCTCAAGACAATGGGAAGCGATTTCCACGGCAAAATAAAGCCGGCCATCCACCTCGGAATGATGGACTGCAGGGAAGAGGCAGACATTACCATCCGATTCATGAAAAGACTGCATGATGTGACACAGTGATAACGCGTCTGGTAATTATTAATAATGAAGGAAGTGAAAATAATGTCCTACGTTGAACTGTCAAAACCTGAGAGCGGCCGGAAGATAATGCTGATTTTTACAGAGGGGACAATACTTAAGCCAAAATCGGTAATGGGCCAGTATGATTTGAATGCATACGTTCCGATCGGAAAATGTGTTGCCATGATATCGGGATGGCATGAACAGGGAGCTGAAATTGTGTACTGCACCTCGCGCAGGAAAAAGCAGGTCCGAGAAATGGCAGACTTATTGACCCAATATGGGTTCCCCGGGACTAAGCTCTACTATCGCAGCGTAAAGCAGCAGTACAAAGACGTAGTCGAGGAAGTCATGCCCCACATCCTGATAGAAGACAACTGCCGAAGTATCGGCGGGACTTTTCAGATGTGCATCTCAAGTGTAGACCCGGAGATCAAAGCAACAATTAAATCTGTACCGGTTGAAGAATTCAAAGGTATAGACCACCTGCCTGTGAATTATGCAGATCTTTTCTCGATTTAATTGAGTGCTTCGATCCACTGAGCTCCTCATAAAGTATTATGCGTCTATAAATATACATTCTCCAGCATCAAGCTCACACTACACCTTACGCACAAACCAAAAAACACAAAGAGTGCCGCATTCTCACGAGCGACTTCCGCAGGATTGCCCGCGGGCCGCGGGCCTAATCCGAGGACGTGGAGCGAGAGAGGATGCAGCACTCTGCGGCACTCTTATCTTTTTCTTCTGACTATATATATCGGACGCTGCTTTACTTCCATATATGTACGTGCCAGGTATTCGCCGAGGATTCCGAGAGCCAGCAGAGTGACTCCGCCCAGAAACAGCATGATGGACAAAAGGGAAGGGTAGCCGGGTGCGGGTGTGCCGATAACGCCGGCGATAATCGTGCGGATTACATAGTAGAACATATAGATAAAGGCAGCGGTCGAGACGATAAATCCTGTGTAGGTGGCCAAACGCAGCGGCACAGTCGTAAAGGATATGATTCCGTCTATGGCATACCGGAACAGCTTCCAGAAAGACCATTTGGTCTCACCTGCCGCACGCTCGACGTTCTCGAATTCAATCCAGGAGGTGTGGAAGCCGACCCAGCTGAATATGCCTTTGGAGAATCGCTGCCGCTCTGACAAAAGAAGTATGGCATCAACGACTTCCCGCTTCATCAGTCGGAAGTCGCGCGCACCGTCGACGATTTCGACATCGGACAAGCGGTTGATGAGAGAATAGAACCGACGGGCAAAGAAACTGCGGATTCTGGGTTCTCCGATTCGTGAGACCCTGCGGGTCGCAACCATGTCGCAGTCATCATCCTTGAGTAAGTTGAACATTTGCGGGAGAAGGGAAGGCGGATCCTGCATATCAGCATCAAGAATGCCGACCCATTCACCTTTTGCTTCGCTAAGGCCTGCGTACATTGCGGCTTCTTTTCCGAAATTCCGGGAGAAGGAAAGGTAGTGATTATTGGAATTTTCGGCGCAGTATCCCGAAAGAAGGGCAAGCGTTCCGTCCTTTGATCCGTCATCTATAAATATGTACTCGTATTCGAATTCAGGACGTTCAAAACGGATAGATGCCAGAGCCTTCACCAGATACGGCAAAGACTGCTCCTCATTAAAACAAGGGACAATAAGACTGATAAGCATGCAATCCACCCCTTAGACTTCAAAGTTTTGAACTGGTAAGGACAGTATACTACACTGGAGACTTTTTCTGGTGCTCTGATATCAACAGCAGAGAAAATGCTATATAATATGTGCATATGAAAAACGGAGGCGATTACCGATGGGGCAAAAGCTTGACAGGATTATGTATGATATCAGCGTCATTTATATTGCCCTTCCTGTATTCATTTTTCTTGCCGGATGGCTAAGACTGATTGTTGCTGTTCCTGTCTGCATCGTTTTTCTGATCAGTGTTTTCATGATGTTAAGGAACCGTCCGGAGCCGGTTGCATGGCATTTGACCAAAGCACAGCTCGGCGTTGTGATTGCGTCCCTGATTCTATTGGCAATATGGGTGTTCCTATCGGGGCAGGGCGGGTTCACTTTCCAGAATTCAGATTATCAATGCCGCAACGCGATATTTCATGACCTTATCGAGAGATCCTGGCCGGTAGTATATGATTACTCCAAGCAGAATGCGGCAGCCGGACTCAGCATTGCAGGCAGCTCCAATTTTGCCGTTCTCACGTATTATATTGCCTTCTGGCTTCCGGGTGCGCTCGTAGGCAAGCTTTTTGGCTGGTATGCGGCCAATGCATTTCTGTATTTCTGGTCGTTTCTCGGATTAGCAATGGTCACCTATTATTTGTTCAGGACACTTCGCAGAACAAATATATTGTCCGTTTTGATTTTGATTTTCTTTTCAGGACTGGACGTCATTGGATATTACTGGAGCAGACGGGCTTTTCCCGCACCTTTTGAGCATATTGAGTGGTGGTCGGGCTTGCAGTACTCATCGAATACAACGCTTTTATTCTGGGTATTTAATCAGACAATTGCGATATGGCTTGCCATACTGCTGATTATGAATCTGAAGAATTCCCGTTCCCTGTTCTTTCTTTATGCAATGCTTCTCCTGCACGGGCCGTTTCCGTTTCTTGGAATGCTTCCCATTGTACTTTGGAAAGCATACCAGGGTTTTCCGCTGGACTTCAGGAAGAAAAACGAACAGCGCATAAATGTTGTCAGAATATTCTTTTTATGGTTCTGGAACGGTATCAGGCGCGCGATTACCTTTGAAAATGTTTGCGGCGGAATAAGTGTACTGCTGATTATTTACGGTTATCTCTCAAACAACATATCAGCAGGCACAACAGGCCTGAACGGCCTGACGACAAATTATTATTTCTTTATCGTATTTGAGTGCGGTCTTTACCTGCTTTTCCTTTATATAGAACACGGCAAAAAACCTTTTTACTGGATCTGTGTAGGAAGTTTACTGCTGATTCCGTTTTTCAGAGTGGGCGTGAGTCAGGATTTTTGTATGCGGGTATCTATTCCTGCACTGTTCATGATCCAAATCATGATCCAGCAGACCCTTTTAGGCAAATCGGATCAGAAGGCTGACAGCAAGATTCCGCCACAACCCGGCACGCGTCAGATGACAGGGCGGGAGAGGATGATTATGCGAATAGCTTTGGCTGTTTTCCTGATTATAGGAGCGGTCGTTCCGCTTGAGGAAATGTCCAGATCTGTATACTACACTCTTCCTCCGTACAATGTGACGTGGGCTGATACTACGAAGACACTCGGGAACGATATGAAAAACTACGAGAACTTTCTTGGTCCGGTCACTGATAATTGGTTCTATGAATATCTGGCGCGTCAATGACAGTGCATTTTGACAGCGAATTATGGCAGCATGAGGGAGGATACAGTCAGTGATTGAAAAACGTTCTATACAAAACAGGCATCAGAAGAATGACACAAAAGAAGACCCGGGTGACAACAGTTCCAGAGTCAGGAGAAATCCGGCTGTATTTTTGGCCTTTATTATCACAGCAATTCTTCTGACACTGCTCTTTGCCATACTTGGATTTTATCCTTTTGGTGTGCACTCAGTGATTATTTCGGATCTTGGCGCGCAGTATGCCCCTGATCTGGTTGCGTATAAGAATCTATTCCTGGCAGGGGAGATTCACACGTATTCGTCACTTATTGGGATGGGTAAAAACGTATTCGGACTTTTTGCCTATTATCTGTCGAGTCCGATTAATTTTGTTACATTCCTTTTCCCAACTACGATGATATCGGAAGCCGTGCTGGTTCTGATCACAATCAAGCTGTCACTGGCCGCTCTATTCATGACGCTGTTCCTTCGAAGACGCTTTCACACGGATTCAGGGTTTGCCGTTGCTTTTGGCATCGTGTATGCGACCTGCTCTTATGCTATGGTATATATGATCAATATTATGTGGCTGGACGGGTTTTTCCTGCTGCCGCTTCTTCTGTTTTTTATAGAGCAGTTTCTTGAAAACCGTAAGTACTGGTGGCGGGTCGCCCTGACTCTTTTCGTCCTTTTTGTATCCGGATTCTATATTGCCTATATGGTAGGTATATTTTCGTTTCTTTACATTCTGGTACGTCTTTTTGAAGAAAAAGGCAATGCTAATGAACGGAACGGCAGCCTCAGCAATGGTCCTGCCAATGAACCTGGTTATGAACTGAGTGGGAACCCCGGCAGGAAGGCCGGGAAGACAATCGGACTTTTTATTGGAAGCGCCGTTCTAGCCGCAGGTATGTCGGCGGCTGTCTTGATTCCGGCGGGTATGGATATTCTTGGCAATCCAGACAAGTCGGCCAACACGTTGGCACTTGATTCGAAATTCACCTTTGTAAGCTTTTTGAATCAATTACTGACGGGTTCATTCGACTCTCTTTCAAACAACAAGCCTTTGGTATACTGCGGCCTGGCCGTTCTTTTTCTCTGCATTCTCTTTTTTCTGAATCCATATTTTTCGCGCCGTCAAAAAGCAGTGGCGGGTACAGCGATAGGGTTTATGATATTCAGCTTCAATTTCTCTTTCCTCGATCTGGCCTGGCAGCTTTTTGATAAACCAAACTGGTTTAAGTATCGGTATTCGTTTCTTCTCGTTTTGGTGGTGCTCTTAATCGCGTTTGCCTCAATTCTGCACGTGAAAAGCCTGCGTCCGAAGGCGTTCATCATAACGGGACTTCTATTTTTGCTGCTGCTGCTAGTTGTACAGGGTTTTGGTGACTTAGCAAAGGAAGGTGACCGGTTCTATATCAATCTACTCATGGGTGGGATGGAACTCATGTGCATCTATGCAATGACCGGGGTTACTTTTCCTGCAAGTATAGCTAACCTCAAGAGACTCGTGCCTGCATTTTTTGTGATTCTGATATGTGTGGAAGTGATCTTTATTAATCCTCTGTACATGCGTCCCAAGATGTTTGGCGGCGAATCAAAAAGAGAGCCGTTTGTAGCTGCGATGAGTCAGACTGAGAATCTGGTACAGGATGCAAAAGAAGATGCTAAGCTGGAAAATGTCTTGTTCTATCGCATGGAGACGGACGATGTACTCGATGGCATCGAATCAATGACCGCGGGCTTATATCTGAACTACCCATCCATCTCAACCTTCACCTCGTCGTCCAATAAAGACCTGAACCGGCTTTTGAAGCAATTGGGCTACAATACGAATTACAACTATTTCTCGTCTACCCATACATACTCATCTGTTGTTACAGATTCTCTGCTGGGAATACGATATATTCTCTCCGAAAAAGCCAATCCGGGCGGCTATGACTTGCTGTCTACCAGTTCCGACGGTACGATTTTTATGCAAAAGAACAGTCAGGCTCTGCCACTTCTATATCTGGTGAGTCCATCTGCTGCGGACTTTGATTTTTTCTCTCTTGAAAAAAATCCTGAAAACAAGAACCTGTTTGTTTTTCAGGATAAACTCCTTGTCTCTCTTTTTGGAGAGGCGGCATTTGCCGAACCGGTGTACTATGAGGCTCAG
>Ga0209540_10002010_pt1 | contig 14716 bp, 18 predicted proteins | sample BarGraIncu01121A_FD_184501 | JGI IMG/M metagenome (GOLD analysis project Ga0209540, IMG submission 184501) | Arctic peat soil microbial communities from Barrow, Alaska - Barrow Graham LP Incubations 011-21A (SPAdes) (version 2) | ecosystem: Environmental > Terrestrial > Soil > Wetlands > Peat... | reverse complement strand
CTCCTCCTGGGTCGTCTCGGCGGGCAGCCGCGCATCGAAGCTGCGGATGCCGAGGCGCTCGCAGTCCCGCTCCTTCATCTTCACGTACGACTGCGACGCGGGGTCGTCGCCGACGAGCACGACGGCCAGTCCCGGCGTCACGCCGCGCGCGAGCAGTGCCTGCACACGCTCGGCCGTCTCGCTCTCGACCGCTGCTGAGACGACCTTGCCGTCGATGATCACCGGAGGCATACGGGCGTTCCTTCTCTCATGGATACGGGCTGACGGGATGGGTCCTAGAAGAGGCCGACAATGTTGCCGTCGGCGTCGATGTCGACGTTCTCGCCCGCAGGGTGACTCGGCAGCCCGGGCATCGTCATGATGTCACCGCACAGCGCGTAGAGGAACCCCGCGCCCGCGGACAGGCGCACGTCACGCACGGGCAGGGTCCATCCGGTCGGACGGCCCTTCAGATCAGGGTCGTGGCTGAGCGAGAGATGGCTCTTCGCCATGCAGACGGGCAGCTGCCCGTAGCCGATCTCGGTGAACCGGGCCAGCGAGCGACGCGCCTCCTTCGAGAGCTCGATGCCGTCGGCGCCGTACACGTTGCGCGCGAGCAACTCCATCTTCTCCTCGGCGGAGTCCTCGTCGGAGTAGGTCAGCGTGAACACCGACTCTTCCTCGCAGGCCGCGACGACCGCATCGGCCAGCTCCACGCCGCCGGCGCCGCCGTCGGCATGCGTCGTCTGGGACACGGCCGCATAGGCGCCCGCCGCCAGGGCCGCCTCCTTGATCAGCTCGTGCTCGGCCTCGGTGTCGGTCGGGAAGTGGTTGACCGCGACCACGACCGGGATCCCGAAGGCCCTGACGTTCTCGATGTGCTTGATGAGGTTCGGCATGCCGTCGCGCACCGCGTCGAGGTCCTCTTCGAGCAGCCTCGGGTCGAGAGGCTTGCCCGGGCGGATCTCGTAGCGTCCGGAGTGCGCCTTCAGCGCGCGCACCGTGCACACCAGCACCGCGCAGTCGGGAGCGAGCCCGCTGGTGCGGCACTTGATGTTGCAGAACTTCTCGAAGCCCAGATCGGCGCCGAAGCCGGCCTCGGTCACCACGTAGTCGGCGAGCTTCAGAGCGATCCGGTCCGCGATGATCGACGAGTTGCCGTGGGCGATGTTCCCGAACGGCCCCGCGTGCACGAAGACCGGCCCGCCCTCCATGTTCTGCAGGAGGTTGGGCATGACCGCGTCGTGCATGAGCACGGTCATCGCGCCGGCCACCTTGAGGTCCTCGGTGGTCAGCGGATGTCCGTCGCGAGCGCTGCCGACGACGATGCGCCCGATGCGCTTGCGCAGGTCCTGGAGATCGTCCGCGAGCGCGAGGACGACCATGAGCTCGCTCGCCGAGGTGATGTCGTAGCCGGTCTCGCGCGGCACGCCGCCGAACCGGCCACCGAGACCGATGGTCACGGTACGCAGAGCGCGGTCGGAGATGTCGAGCACGCGCCGCCACGTGACGGCATAGGGGTCGAGATCGATGGGGCTGCGGTGGAAGAGCGAGTTGTCGATGAAGGCGGCACACAGGTCGTGAGCCGAGGTCACCGCATGGGCGTCGCCGGTCAGGTGCAGGTTGAAGTCCGTCATCGGCAGGACCTGCGAGTAGCCCCCGCCGGCCGCGCCTCCCTTGATGCCGAAGACCGGGCCCAGCGACGGCTGGCGGATACAGGTGAACGCGCTGCGCCCCGTGTGGGCCAGTGCCTGACCGAGCCCGACCGTCGTGAGCGTCTTGCCCTCGCCGAGCGGGGTCGGGGTCATCGCGGTGACCACGACGTACTTGCCGTTCGGGCGGTCCGCCAGCGTCTCGGAGATGGCGAGGCGGATCTTCGCCTTGTACACGCCGTAGGGTTCGATGAACCGCGGCTCGATCCCGGCCGATTCGGCCACCCACGAGATGGGACGGATCTTCGCGTGTTGAGCGATCTCGACGTCTGAAAGCACGGTGGTCCTTTCGTTGGAGCGGGCGGGCGACAAGGCGCCACGTCACCCACCCGATTCTACGCTGTGCGGCGGTACCGCCGACGCTCCTGACACGCGGAGATTCGGGTAGATACTGGGAGTAGACCTGCGCGTTCCTACGTACCCGAATCGTCAGGAGGACTCATGGCCGACGTACCCGCCGTCACTGTCGTCGCCGACTTCGCCGCGGCAAGCGACTTCGAGAAGAAGCACACGCCCTTCATCACGCTCGAGGCCCAGCTCGACCGGTTGCTCGTGAATGTCGAGGTCGGCCACGAGGTTCCGCACCCCAACGGGACCGACCACTACATCACCTTCATAGAGCTGTACGCGAACGGCGCGCCAATCGCGCGGCTGGACCTCTCCCCCGTGGTGACGCATCCGAAGTTCTGCGTGCCGGTCTCTCTGCCGCCCGACACGGTCCTCCGGGCCGTCGAGCACTGCAACCTGCACGGGCTGTGGGCCTACGAGGTGACGATCTAGCAGGAGACGCACCGACACACCGGGGGCGCTCGCGCATCGCGGGCGCCCCCTTCGCGGTGCGGACATCGGTCCTTGGGCGTCTAGAAGAGCCCGCTCTGCGGCGCGTCCGGAGCGGGCGCGCGCAGCCCCAGGTGCTCGTAGGCACGCGGGGTGGCCTGCCGGCCCTTCGGGGTCCGCATCAGGAACCCCAACTGCAGCAGGAACGGCTCGTAGACGTCCTCGAGCGTCTCGGTCTCCTCGCCCACCGACGTGGCAAGCGTATTGAGACCGACAGGGCGCCCGGAGAACTTCACGATCAGCGCCTCGAGGATACGCACGTCCATCTTGTCGAGCCCGAGATGGTCGACCTCGAAGAACGCCAGCGCCTCGGCGGCGATGTCCTCGCTGATGCGACCGTCGTGGCGCACCTGCGCGTAGTCCCTCACACGCTTGAGCAGCCGGTTGGCCAGCCGTGGCGTCCCTCTGCTGCGGCGCGCGATCTCCGCCGCGCCCTCGCCGTCGATGTCCACGCCGAGGATCGACGCGGATCGCTTGACGATCGCTTCGAGCTCGTCAGGGGCGTAGTAGTCGAGCCGGAAGGACATGCCGAAACGGTCGCGGAGCGGAGCGGTGAGCAGCCCGGTGCGCGTGGTCGCGCCGACCAGCGTGAAGCGTGGGACATCGAGGCGCAGGCTGCGCGCGGCCGGCCCCTTGCCGATGACGACGTCGAGCGTGAAGTCCTCCATCGCCGGGTAGAGGACCTCCTCGACCTGGCGGTTGAGCCGGTGGATCTCGTCGATGAAGAGCACGTCTCGCTCCTCGAGGTTCGTGAGGATCGCGGCGAGGTCTCCCGCGCGCTCGATCGCCGGCCCGCTGGTGGTCTTCATCGTCACGCCCAGCTCGTTGGCGATGACTCCGGCGAGCGTCGTCTTGCCGAGGCCCGGAGGCCCCGAGAGCAGGACATGGTCGAGCGGCTCGTTGCGCCCCGCGGCCGCCTCGATGAGCACCCCGAGCGACTCCTTGACCTTGGGTTGGCCCAAGTAGTCCGTCAGACGCTTCGGGCGGAGCGAGCGGTCGATCTCGATGTCGTCGGGAGTGAAGCGCGCGGAGACGAGGCGCTCCTCGTCGTCAGGTGTCCACTCGCTGGAGAGTCCCGCCGTCATCGCGCACCTCCCAGCGCCTTGAGCGCGGCGCGCAGCAGTTGCTCGGTGGTGGCTCCCGCCGGCACGTCACGCAGCCCGGCGGCCGCCTCCGCGGGTGAGAAACCCATCGCGAGCAGCGCATCACGCGCCTCGATCGCCGCGTGCGACGACCCGCTGCCTCCTCCGGCACCGAGTTCGGGCGCGCCCAGCTTGTCCTTGAGGTCGATCAGCAGCCGCTGCGCCGTCTTCTTGCCCACTCCCGGCACGCTCGACAGCAGCGCCACGTCGTCACGCGCGAGCGCGGTCCGCAACACGTCCGGCTTCAGAGCGGAAAGCACCGCGAGCGCGACTTTCGGGCCGACGCCCGACACTCCGATGAGCGCCTCGAACAGCTCGCGCTCGTCCTCGCTCTCGAAGCCGTAGAGGGTCAGTTCGTCCTCGCGGACGTGAAGGTACGTGTGGACGGTGACCTCGTCGCCCTCCGCCGGGAGAGCGGCCAAGGACGACGTCGACATGATCAGGCGGTAGCCGATGCCGCCGACCTCGACGATCGCGTAGCTCGCGGCCCGCGCCGCCACCCTGCCGGTCACGAAGGCGATCATCGGCCGGTCCCCGTCGTCTCGCGCGTGGCGCGCTCCCGTGCCCGCGCGACCCGCTGGTTCGCGTGGCAGATCGCGGCCGCGAGCGCATCGGCCGCGTGGTCGGGCGTCGGGTCGTGATCCAACCCGAGGATGGTCCGGACCATGTAGGTCACCTGTCCCTTGTCCGCGGTGCCTGTCCCGACCACCGCGAGCTTGATCTCGCCCGGTCCGTACTCCCCGACAGGCATGCCCGCATCCGCCACCGCGATGAGCGCTGCACCCCGCGCGTGGCCGGTCGTCATGGCCGTCGCGACATTGCGGCTGAAGTAGATGTTCTCGATCGCGGCTTCCGCTGGTGCATAGCGACCGATGAGCTCGGCGAGACCGTCGCGGACGACCTTGCAGCGCCGGGCCGTGTCGTCGGTCCCGAGGGTCCGGATGCACCCGTAGCCGAGACAGCGGAAGCGGCTGCCGTCGGCCTCGACGATCCCCCACCCGGTGTTGGCCAGTCCGGGGTCGATGCCCAAGATGATCACGGACACGCGCACCCCTTGCTCCACCGTCGCCAATCGAACATACGTTCAGTCTACGGCACCGCACCGACAGGCGCAAAAGAGCATTCAGGGCGCCCCGGGAACGGGACGCCCTGAATGTGCGCCGAAGCCGCCTGGCCTACAGGTCGAGGGCCTCGGCGATCTCCTCGGTGATATCCATGTTGTGGTACACGTCCTGGACGTCGTCGCTGTCCTCGAGGTTGTCGATGAGGCGGAAGACCTTCTTGGCCGTCTCCGCGGTGACTGTCGCGGGGACCTTCGCGCGCATCGCCAGCTCGGCCTCCTCGACCTTGATGCCGGCGGCCTGGAGGTCCTTCCGGACGTCCTCGAGGTCGTTGGGGCTCGTCACGACGACGAAGACATCGTCGTTGTCCTCGAGGTCCTCGCCGCCGGCCTCCATGACCGCCATGAGGAGCTCCTCCTCGTCGGGGGCGCCCTCCTTCATGATCACGATCTCGCCGCGCCGCTCGAACTGGAACGCCACCGACCCGGTGGCTCCCAGCGCGCCGCCCGCGCGCGTGAACGCCGCGCGGACGTCGGCGGCGGTGCGGTTGCGGTTGTCCGTCAGGGCCTCGACGTAGACCGCGATGCCCCCTGAGCCGTAGCCCTCATAGATGACCTCTTCGTAGTTCGCGCCGCCCGCGGTGCTGAACGCCTTGTCGATCGCCGACTGGATCTTGTCCTTGGGCAGCGAGTAGCTCTTTGCCTTCTCGATCGCTGCGGCGAGGGACGCGTTGTTCTCAGGCTTGGGGTCGCCGCCGGTCTTGGCCGCGACGGTGATGACCTTCGACAACTTGCTGAACAGCTTGGAGCGCTTGGCGTCGACCGCGCCCTTGCGGTGCTTGGTGGTTGCCCACTTCGAGTGACCCGACATCGGCGGACCCTTTCGCATACGCGCGCACACGTGCGCGCGGGAGGATGACCGCTCGTAAGGATACCCGATTCGACCACCCGAGCGCCGCTCGGCCGGGAGGAGCTAGCGGCGTGGCGCTCCGACGACGTGCTCGACGAACAGCCGGTGGAAACGGGGATCCCCGGTGAGCTCCGGGTGGAACGTCGTCGCCATCAGGTCGTCTTCGCGCGCCGCGACGATGTGGTCGTCGTAGAGAGAGAGCACGTCGACGCCCTCGTCGACGGCCTCGATCCACGGCGCGCGGATGAACACGCCTCGGAACGGCTGGTCAAGGCCGGCGACGTCCAGGTCGGCCTCGAACGAGTCGACCTGGCGGCCGTACGCGTTGCGCCGCACGGAGATGTCCATGAGTCCCAGCGTCCGCTGGTCGGGCAGCGCATCGCGCACGTCCCGGGCGATCAGGATGGCTCCCGCGCAGGTGCCCCAGACCGCCATGCCGGCGCCGTGGTGTTGCGCGACGGCGTCGTAGAAGCCGTAGGTGGCCATGAGCTTGCCGATCGCCGTCGACTCGCCGCCGGGGATGACGAGCCCGGCACAGCCCTCGAGCTGATGAGGCAGCCTGACCGCGACCGTGGACACGCCGAGCGCCTCGAACGCGTAGATGTGCTCCCGGAACGCGCCCTGGAGCGCGAGGACTCCGATCTTCACGCTACCAGCCACGCTCCTGCATGCGTTCGCCTTCGGGGATGTCGGAGATGTTGATGCCGACCATCGCCTCGCCGAGGTCGCGCGAGACCCTGGCGATGATGTCCGCGTCCTCGAAATGGGTGGTGGCCTCGACGATCGCCTTGGCCCGCTTGACCGGGTCGCCGCTCTTGAAGATGCCGGAGCCGACGAACACGCCGTCGCAACCCAACTGCATCATCAGCGCCGCGTCCGCGGGTGTCGCGATGCCGCCGGCCGAGAAGTTGACCACCGGCAGCTTGCCGTTCTCGGAGACCCACTTCACGAGCTCGAACGGGGCCTGCAGGTCCTTCGCTGCGGCGTACAGCTGCTCGCCGCGCAGGCCCGAGAGCCACGCGATCTCATCGCTCACGGCACGGATGTGGCGGACCGCCTCGACGACGTTGCCCGTGCCGGGCTCGCCCTTGGTGCGGACCATCGAGGCACCCTCGCCGATGCGGCGCAGCGCTTCGCCCAGGTTGCGGCAGCCGCAGACGAACGGGACCCGGAAGTCCCACTTGTTGACGTGATGCTCCTCGTCGGCGGGCGTGAGGACCTCGGACTCGTCGATGTAGTCGACGCCAAGTGTCTGCAGGATCTGCGCCTCCACGAAGTGTCCGATGCGGCACTTCGCCATGACGGGGATGGAGACGGACGCGACGATCGCCTCGACGATGGTCGGGTCGGCCATGCGGGCGACGCCGCCCGCGGCGCGGATGTCGGCGGGTACGCGCTCGAGCGCCATGACGGCGACCGCGCCGGCGTCCTCGGCGAGCTTCGCCTGCTCCACATTGACGACGTCCATGATGACGCCGCCCTTGAGCATCTCCGCAAGTCCGGTCTTGACCCTCAGAGTCCCGGTATAGGTGCTGTCGCTCATGATCTCGTCGCACTCCTTCTATCCAAGACGAGCAGCCGCCTGCACGGTCCGCTCGGTCCTTGGGCGATGACGGTCAGTGGGTACGTAAGTCTACCCTTTCGGCGAACGGCCCAACAAGCACGGCGGAGGTGCGGAACGCGCACACCGCGGTGCCGCACGACCCGCTCGGTCTACTTGATGACGATCTTCTGCGTGGTGTTGAGGACCTGGATCCAGGTGTTGCCCGGATCGAGCTTGATCGGGGCGCCGTCGGAGTTCTTGAACTGAGGCGGTCCACTGGTGCCCGCCTCCCAGGTCCCGTCGAACTTCTGGCCGCCGACGAACACCGACGCCCGGCCGCTGCCCGTCAGGGCGATGTTCACGACGCCCTTCTTGTCGCCCGGATACGGCGTGATCTTCGCCCACATCACGATCACGTTGCGCGCCGTCAGCTGCTTGCCGGTCACGGCGTCGCGGTGGGCCTTGCCGTTGATCGAGCGGGCGTAGGTGGCGGAGGCGGCACTCCAGCGCCATCCGACCTTGTTCGATGCGGACATCGGCACCGTGATCGAGGTCACGGTCGGCGTCGTCGCGACGGACGTCTTCGCGAACTCGAACCCCGTGATCGTCTCGGTCGCAGGATAGCCTCGTTTGGTCGTCGCGAAGCCTCGCAGCTTGGTCATGTCGAGGTACATGTTGTGGGGCGCGGCGCGCTTGGAGCTGCGCCAATACGACGCGGGGTTGAAGAACTGGTCCATGTCGTTGTAGCGCTTCGTGTCGGAGGCGAGGATCGTCCTGATGGCCTTGGGTCCTCCCACGTGCGCCAAGAGCGAGTGGTACTGCTGGATGATGTAGAGATCGGGCGGGCGACACGACCGCACCGGGCCGACGACCGGGGGCGCCTGAGACTGGAACAGGCAGTGGAAGCGCGTGATGCCGCCCTCCGCGATCACCTCGTAGACCACGTCGGCCTTGTCGAGTCCGGTCTGCGGACGGGCGGCCGGCGAGTTCTCGATCTTCACGGACACGACGCGGATCGACGTCGCCTCCGGTGACGGCGCCTCCAGGCCGGTCAGCGGCCAGCGAGGGGTCCCGACGGGCTGGGGCACGACGCGCTCGCTGGAAGCGGCGGGCCACGCCGCCTCGATGGTCGCGGCCGCCTTGCAGCCCGTGAGAGCGGCGAGCGCGGCAGCGAGAGCGACGGCAAGGGCGATCGGAACGATGCGGGGCCTCATGATACGGCTGCGCCTTCTCTCGTCGTTGAGGGGTGCGAAGGGAGCATAGCACGGCCTCCCGGCCTCGAACGGAGGCCGGGCACCGGCCGATCCGATACCGTGGCCGACTAGGCCCGCGGAGCGATATCGGGGCCCGCGTCGTTCGCGGCCCGGGTGCGGCGGACCCGCCACAGCAGCCAGATCCCGCCGAGCAGGACGGGGACCGACAGCACCTGGCCCATCGTGATGCCGCCGGGCAGGAAGCCGATCTGGATGTCGGGTTCGCGGAAGAACTCGACGAAGATGCGGAAGACCGCGTAGAGCGTCAGCAGCCAGCCCGTGATCTCCCCCGCCGGACGCTCCTTGCGCGCGAGCCACAGCATCACGCCGAACAGCACAAGGCCCTCGAGCGCCGCCTCGTACAGCTGGGAGGGATGGCGCGGCAGCGGACCGCCGTTGGGGAAGACGACACCCCACGGCACCGTGGTCACGCGTCCCCAGAGCTCGTCGTTGATGAAGTTCGCGATCCTGCCCAGGAACAGTCCGATGGGCGCGGCGATCGCGCCCGCGTCGGTGAGGCGCAGGAACGGCACGTGGTACCGGCGGGCCACCCACACCCCGGCGAGCAGGACGCCGACGAGCCCTCCATGGAAGGACATCCCGCCGTCCCACATCTGGAGGATGCGGACCGGTTCGCGCCAGTAGACGCCCGCTCCGTAGAAAAGGACGTAGCCGAGCCGGGCGCCGCCGATGACCCCGACGACGGCCGCGAGCACCGTGGTCGCCCTGCCGTCGGGTCCCAGGCCGAGATCCCAGCGCTCATCGAGCTGCTTGAGGATCCACCAGGCCGCCAGGAACGCGATCATGTAGGCGAGCCCGTACCAGCGGACCGCGAGCGGGCCGATCCGGAAGGCGACCGGGTCGATGTTCGGGAACACGAATGCAGCCATCGCCGGTCCTCCTCTCAAGACGTTCTCGCGGTCGGGGGCGCCTTCAGAGCGCTACGGACACCGGCTCCTTGGCCACGGCCTCGATCTCGAAGTAGGCCCGCGCGCGGAAGCCGAAGACCGGAGCGAGCATGTTGGCCGGGAACTGCTGGATGGCCATGTTGAGGCTCATGACCGAGTCGTTGAAGAACTGGCGGGCGTAGGCGATCTTGCCCTCCGTGTCGGTCAGTTGCGCCTGCAGATCGAGGAACGAGGCGTTCGCCTTGAGGTCCGGGTAGGCCTCGGCCACGGCGAAGAGCGTCTTCAGCGTGCCGGTGAGCGCGTTCTCGGCGGCGCTCCGCTCCTCGGTGCCCGTCGCGGACATCGCGGCGTCACGCGCAGCGACGACCCGCTCCAGCGTCTCGCGTTCGTGGGCTGCGTAGCCCTTGACCGTCGCGACCAAGTTCGGGATCAGGTCGTAGCGACGGCGCAGCTGGACGTCGATCTGCGCCCACGCGTTGTCGCACCGGTTCTTGAGGGTGACCAGACGGTTGTAGATGAGGACCACGACGACCGCGACAACCGCGAGCGCCAGGACGATGACGGTGATCCAGCCCATTCGTTGCTCCTTATCCCGCTTCCCTCGGACGCGTACGTCCCCTCGGCGGACCTGCGGCGACTAGGATACACTTCGCGCCGATGATGGGCGGCGCATGCCCGCCCTGCCCCCGAGGAGGACCGCCGCCGATGTTCCCCCTGCGCGACGAGAACCCCACGTCCCGCTTCACGTGGGTCACGTGGGTGATCTTGGCGGCCAACGTCACCGTCTTCGCATGGGAGCTGTGGATCCAGGCGACCGCCGGAGACAAGGCCTTCGCCGCATTCGTCGGCGCATTCACCTTCAACCCCGCCGCGCTCGCGGCCGCTCCCCTCTCACCGGGCGTCTGGCTGACGATGTTCACGGCGATGTTCATGCACGCGGGCTGGGTCCACCTTGGCGGGAACATGCTGTACCTGGCGATCTTCGGCAACAACGTCGAGGACCGCCTGGGACCGTGGCGCTTCCTCGCGTTCTACCTCGCTTGCGGCGTCGTAGCGGCACTGGCGCAGTCGTTCGCGACAGGCTTCCCGGCGGAGCCGGTGCTCGGCGCGTCCGGCGCCATCGCCGGAGTCCTGGGCGCGTACCTGCTGCTCTACCCCCGGGCGCGGGTCGTGACCGCCGTATTCGTGATCTTCATCCTCGAACTGGCGCGCATACCCGCCTGGATCGTCATCGGCGTGTGGTTCGTCCTGCAGCTGGGCGCCGGTATCGCGACGATCGGGCCCGGTCAGCCGGTGTCAGGAGTCGCGTACTTCGCACACGTGGGAGGCTTCCTGGCGGGGATGCTCCTGATCGCGCCCGCCTGGCTCGCCGACCGGAGTCGCACCAGGTTCGCCGGCTGGCGGTGAGCCGCGCGAACGTCAGCGGCCCGCTCCGGTGTCCAGGAACTCGACCATCGACTCCACTGTGTCGACCGCGGCGAGTTCCCGCCTGAAGTACTCGACGTAGGCGTCGATCCTCCTGGACTCATCGGGATCGTCGGCGGGCTCGCCCTCATCCGGTCCGTGCTCTCCGGGAACGGCCCACGCTTCGGCATGCCCCGACTGCAGATCTCCCCATGCGTCTCCCAGGAGCCCGGCGAGGCCGGGCGGCACCTCGGCGCGAACGGCGATCGGAGCGCCGCACGCCGGGCAGGTGAACGCGACCTCGACGTCGGAACCGGAGCGCACGATGACCGTGGTGATGTCGTCGATCGATACCTCGACCGCGCCGTCAACCGCGCACCACACCGTGAACCTCATCGCTCCCACCTCCTGGGCGAGTCTCCATATCGATGATACCCCCGGCGCCGCAAAGGCATGTAGTATCCTCACGCGCATGCCACGATCGACCGCCGCCGCCTCTTCCGCGCCCACCCGCCGCTCGCTCCTGCTGCGGGGCGCGCGCCTCGGTCTGCCGATCTTCCTCGGCTACATGCCGGTCGGCGCCGCCTTCGGGCTGGCCGCCACCGCGGCCGGGTTCACCGTTGCGCAGGCGACCGCCTGCTCGGCCCTCGTCCTCGCGGGCGCGGGACAGTTCATCGGGCTCGCCGCCCTGACCGCGAGCGGCAATCTCGCTGCAGCGCTGGTGGCCACCGGTGTCGTCAACCTGCGCTACCTGCTCTTCTCGGCGACCCTGGCCCCGCACCTGAAGGGGGTGCCGCGCTGGCAACAGGTCGCCCTCGCCTTCACGCTCACCGATGAGACGTTCGCGGTCAACATCGCCGACGCGCGCGAGGGCCGCGCAGACCGCTTCTCGATGACGGGCGTCGGCGCCGTCGCATGGATCGGCTGGACGCTCGGCACCGCGATCGGCGCGACCGCGGGGAGCGCCCTGGGCGACCCATCGAGGTGGGGCGTCGACTTCGCGATGCCCGCCATGTTCGTCGCCCTGCTGGTCGGACAGGTCACGGGACGCCGCGAGCTGATCGCCGGAGCGCTCGCCGCGGTGACGGCCCTGGCGCTGTCCGCCGTGATGCCGGGCCAGTGGCCCGTGGTGGTCGCCGCCATCGCAGCGGCGAGCGTCATGACGGCGGTGCCCGCATGAGTCCGACACTCGCCTGGGGCCTCGTGGTCGGCATGGCCGTCACCAACATCGTGATCCGGCTCGTTCCGATCGCGGCGCTCTCCCGCCTCGAGCTTCCGCCCGTCGTCCACCGCTGGCTCAGCTACGTGCCCGTGTCGGTGATGGCGGCCATCGTCGCGACGCAGGTCCTTCGCCCCGGCGGGCAGTGGATGCTGCGTCCGGACAACCCCTATCTGCTCGCGTCGGTGCCCACGGCGCTGGTGTTCCGCTTCACGCGAAGCTTCCTCGGAGCGACCGCCGCGGGCATCCTGTCGTTCCTCGCCCTACGCTACCTGCTCGGGGTAGCATGACCCGGAGGCGCATCACCTTCTAGATGCGCACGACTGACCAAGGAGAGGCGCCGTGGCACGTGTCAGCCCGTTTCGCGCAGTCCGCTACCCCGTAGCCGCAGGCACGGACATCACGCCCCTCACCGCCCCGCCCTACGACGTCATCTCTCCCTCGCTGCGCGAGGACCTGCTGTCGCGCGATCCGCACAACGTGGTCGCACTCGAGCTTCCGGAAGGTTCGCTCGACCCCTCGGCGCGCGACAACCGCTACTCGGTCGGCGGGAAGCGGTGGCGTGGCTGGCTGTCGTCGGGCGTCCTCGCCGCCGACTCCGCACCCGCCGTGTACGTCGTCGAGCAGAGGTACCTCCACAGAGGCGAGGAGATCGCCCGCCGCGGCTTCGTGGCGGCCGTCGGTCTCGAGCCGTTCTCGGCGGGTGTGGTGCTCCCGCACGAGCGCACCCTCCCCAAGGCCATCGACGACCGCCTCAACCTGACGCGCGCGACGGCGGCTAACCTGAGCCAGGTCTTCGGCATGTTCCCCGACCCGGAGCACTCCACGGACCGGCTCATCGAGCGGGCCATGCAGACGCCACCGCTGGCCACGGCGACCGACGACGAGGGCGTCGTCTCGACCCTCTGGGCCCTCACCGACCCCGCCGACCATGCCGCCCTCGCCGCGTTCATGGCCGACCGCCAGATCTTCATCGCCGACGGCCATCACCGCTACACCACCGCGCTCGCGTATCGCGACGAGCGCGTCGCGGCCGAGCCCGCAGGTGTCGACGCCACCGGCCGTGCCTATGAGACGGTCATGATGGCGCTCGTGAACATGGACGACCCGGGACTGGTCGTGTATCCGACGCACCGGATCGTCGATGCGCCGCAGCCACTCGACCCGACCGCGATCCGGACGGCCCTCTCCGAGCGGTTCGAGCTCAGCGAGATCCCGCCCGGCGGCCATCCGGGTGACGTCCTGTCCGCAGCCGCCGGTCGCCCCTCGTTCATCGTCCGGACCCGCGACGGCGTCACGGTGCTCGCCCGCCTGCGGACCAACGTCGACCACTCGGCGGCATTCCCGGCCGGGACCTCGGAACCGTGGCGCAACCTAGACGTCGCGGTGCTGCAGGAGCTCATCCTGTCGCCGCTGTTCGACGTGCACCCCGACCGGCCGCAGACGCTCGATCGGCTCTCCTTCTCGAAGGACGCGCACGCGGCGCTCGCGGCCGCGCACGAGCACGACGCGGTCTTCCTCCTCAACCCGACGCGCATGGACCAGGTGGCCGCGGTCGCCACGGCCGGCGAGACGATGCCCCAGAAGTCGACCTACTTCTATCCGAAGCTGCTGTCGGGGCTGCTGTTCAAGTCGCTGGAGGAGCTCTAGCGCCCTCGCGCGGTCCCGCCGGCCGGTCCTCTTCGCGCCCCGACGCCCTCGACGGAGCGTTCGATGAAGCGCGGACAGACCGGCCCGAGGCGGCACTCCCCGCACAGCGCGTGCGCGGGATGGCACCACTGGCGTCCGACGAGCCACGTCGCGAGATCGAGGCTTCCGGGCGCCGCGGGACACGCCTCTGCCGCCGCGCGATCGATCTCGCCGGGCGTGTCGCGGTCGACCAGCCCGCTGCGCAGGAAGACGCGCCTCACCTGGACGTCGTAGGCCACGCTGCCGCATTCCAGCGCGCGGACCTCGACGCCGAAGTGGCGCGTCAGGATCTCGACGGCCATCGCCGCCTTCTTGCGCCCGATCCCGCGGAAGGCGGAGAGTCGCTCCGTCAGCTCGATGGCGGTGGGAGCGCCGGCCCATATCGCTGACGCGTCGCCGCCGTAGCACTCGAGGAGGCGCGCGGCGGCGTCGCTGATCCAGCCGGCCATCGTGTGCTTGAACCGGTGGAGCGCCGGGCGACGGCAGACGGCCTCGTCGACCGCTCCCCGCTCCAAGGCGAGAGCGCGCAGGTCGAGGTGACCCAGGCGCTGGCCCAGCAGGTACGGCCCGGCCCACGCGCGCTCGGCGGGCACGCCTTGGGTGAAGAGGACGGCGAGCAGGAAAGCCTCGGGCGAGGACTTCACCAGGGCGTCGGCCTCAGGGATGTCCGTGAACGCGCCACCCACCTGCGCAGCGCCCTCGGACGCGAGCTCGGCGCCGTAGGCGGAGAGCGCCGCGGCAACCGCCGCCCGGGTCTCCGCGTTCGCGCGCACCGGCTACTCGGAGACGGGCGTCTTGGGGCCGTTCGTGAGGAAGAACTCGCAGTAGGTGCAGTTCTCCTTGATCGCCGCGCGGCGGTCGATCGAGGGGTCGAAGATCAACGCCGGGTCCCAGGTCAGGACGTGGGCCGCGCGGTCGCACGCGGCAAAGGCGCACTTGGCGGGGCACTTGTCGGCCGGCACGTCATGCGGGCAACGGGACTGCATCTCCTCGTCGCACCCACGCTGCTCCCAGCACTTAGCCATGTGCATCCTTTCGTTCTATACTTGCGGCCGCGCCA
>Ga0209540_10002009_pt1 | contig 14722 bp, 13 predicted proteins | sample BarGraIncu01121A_FD_184501 | JGI IMG/M metagenome (GOLD analysis project Ga0209540, IMG submission 184501) | Arctic peat soil microbial communities from Barrow, Alaska - Barrow Graham LP Incubations 011-21A (SPAdes) (version 2) | ecosystem: Environmental > Terrestrial > Soil > Wetlands > Peat... | reverse complement strand
AACCGTGATCTTTGGCTCGCCGACAGCTCTTGAAACAACGATTACTGCGAGTTCCGATGGGGTATACGTGCTGCGCCTGACGGCAACCGACGCGGCCGGCAACAGCTCCTTCGGCGACATGACGCTTACCTGGGATACCACCGCGCCGACGGTAGATGCGGGTGGCAATAAATCAGCCAATACTCAATTCACCCAGATGGCAACCGCGAATGATGCTACTGCGCTCACCTACCAGTGGACTCAACAGCTAGGCCCGGGAATTATAACCTTTGGCTCGCCAACAGCTCTTGAAACAACGATTTCTGCCAGCTCAGATGGGACTTACAAACTAAGTCTCGTGGCAACAGACGCCGCAGGAAACAGCGCTTCCAGTGAGATGACGCTCGCCTGGGACACGGTAAAGCCGTTTATCAGCGCCGGCGCCAGCAGTGCGCATAACGCCATGTATACCCAAACAGCGTCAGCCAGTGACCCGCTCGGCATGACTTTCGTCTGGAGCTATTCCGGTCCTGGAACAATCGACTTTGGTTCGCCGACCGCCCTTTCCACGGCAGTTACCCCTGACAAGGAGGGAGTCTACGCGCTGACTATTACCGCGACTGACGCTGCTGGAAATACAGCTTCGAGCGAGCCGGAACTGCTTACCTGGGACCTTACCTCACCCGTTATGGCGATATCTACACTTCCCAACAACACATACACTAACGAGGCGGTTCTACCTATCAGCGGAACAGTCAGTGATCTTCTTTCGGGGATGCAACGCTTCTCGATAAACGGCGTTGATGTGCCGCTTGACGCTAACGGTGTGTTCAACTACAGCGTGACGTTGGCTGTCGGATCTAACGTCATCACCTTGGTTGCAATCGATCAAGCTGGCAACACGGCCTACGAGGTGCGTACGGTAATCCTCGACCCAACTGCGCCCAGTGTCACCATAAATTCGCCAGTCAGTGAATACAAAACCAACCTGCCAAGCGTCACGATAACCGGCAAAATCGACAAGGAGTGCAGTATAGCGATCCATGTCTCCGGTCCCGGTCTGGACCAGAGTTACAGCGATGTGCCGGTGTCAGGAAATATTTTCACGCTTGAGAATGTCGGACTTGCCGTCGGACGCAACACCATCGATGTCGTCGTCACCAGCAACGCGAATCGGCAGTCGACAAAAAGCGTAACGGTTACCTACGATAATGAAAAGCCACTTCTTGATGTTACAACACCAGCAGGAGACGTCCGCTCCACGCAGGACAGTATTGTGATATCCGGGACAACCTCTGATTCCCAGACCGGCGTTAGCGTGACAATTACAATGGATTCGGTACCCTACCCGGCGCCGGTCACTAATGGCACGTTCTCGGTGAAGATACCGCTTACTGAGAAGATGGTGTACATCATAGCGGTTACGGCATCCGATGAGGCTGGCAATACGTCGACCGTCAAGCGCCGTGTGATTTTCGAGACACCTAACGGCGACATCAACGGTGATGGGCATGTTGATATTGCCGACACGCTCTTAGCTTTGCAAGTGTCAGTCGGCATGACCCCTCAACTGGATAACTATCTTGTCAAGGGGGACATCGGGCCGCTTAAGAACGGATTGCCGGCACCAGACTGGAAAATCGATATAAGCGACGTGGTTTTGATTCTGCGGATCATCGTCGGTTCACTTCGCCTGTAGAGCACGGGAACGCTACGAAATCGTAGTGGCAACAAAGTACGAGAGAAAAGGTGGTGACTGTATGGGTATTACGATACGTGTAACGGCTGTCAGCCTCATTATTCTTGCCTGCCTTTGCGGTTGCAGCGCGGGTGGCTTCCAGGGCAGTGACAATGCCCCACAGGGTCCAGCGGCCAATGTGCTCTTGAAGAGTGTTAATGGCGTGGCTTCGAAAGGGATTATCAGGGGCGGAGACGTTTCAATCTTTGCTCTTAACAGCGATGGATCGGTCGGTATGCGTTTGAAAACGACAAAAACAAATGTATTTGGGCTTTACAGTGCAAGCCTCAACGTGACAGGCCCCATGCTTGTGTCTGTATCAGGCATCTACACCGATGAGGCCACGGGGCTTGAATCTGTCATTCCCCAGGACGCCCCACTGCGGGCAGCCATAGACACCCTCTCTAGCGTCATGACCATTGCGGTTACTCCGCTCACCGAGTTGGCTGTGCGAAAAAGCATGCCGATGCTGGTGGGCGGAAATATAGCGGCAGCCAACAAGCTAGTTTCTGACATGTTCAGGGCCGATATTGTCGCAACACAACCGATAGATCCGACTGCGCAGTCGTTTGCCTATGTTGCCAACAAACAGGCACAGAAAGACTACACCCTGGCGCTCGCGGCAGTTTCGCAAATGGCACATGATTATTACGGCGGATCTGTGAGTGACACGATTGCTGCTATGAATAATGATCTTGCAAAAGGAGATACCCTAGGAATGGTAACCAGTGGCCAACTCAAGACGGCTCTAACAAAATTCCTACAATCAAGCCAAAACCAGACCGGCATAAAAGATATAAACGCGACCAATCTGACCAATGTAGGTGGTGGCACAAAGGTGATCAAGTTGGCAACACGCGGGACTCTGGAACCAGGGTCATCAATTTATGCAATTACCGTGACAGTTGCGCTTCCTCTCGGTGTCACGGTCAGAGTCAGCGACTTCGCGCTCTACATGGCTGATAGTCGCGCCGTGTATGCGTCAGGCGTTTTTCCGACGGATATCTATACTATAGGTCGTTTTGTTCCCGCAGTTGGCTCCGAACCGGCACTATTGACAGTTTTGGTTCCACAGGCTACAGGTTCGGGCCTTGGCGAGTTCTTGACAATAGTCTGTGATGTCCCGATCGGTACAAGTTACACTGCTCCGGATTTCTCTCTGCGAAGTCTCAAGATTGTGAACGGCGACGGTGTCGAGTTACAGGGGGTGAGCGCGGAGATTCTTTGATTGTAATTAGTGTTATGTGAGGGTGTTACTTCTCAATAGTTCGCTTAATATCATTCGTCTGGTTCAATAATGTTAGTGGCTGTAAACCAATCATTAAATGGGTGCCTATCTATGCAAAAAATAATTTTAGTTTTACTGATGTTATTACTATTTGGGTTTGTAACCTCAGGCAACGCGGAGGACAAAATCGAAGGGAAACCTGGTGGTGACGGCAGCGAGTCAAAGGGGACGATGAAGACTCCTAATTCTGTCGACAAGGAGTCCCGGCTTCCAGCGCACCCGGTTGGGATCAAACCTCCAGACCCTGATTCTAATTCCATAGAAGGGGCCGTGATATTCGAACAGGGTGGCGCGCTGACACCCAGAGGCGCGCTGGTTATTGAGCCTTCTTTCCAGTATTCACACTCGTCTTCGAACCGCGTGGCACTCGTCGGCTACACAATTATTCCATCCATAACTGTGGGCCTCATCGACATTAGGAATGTTGAAAGCAACACACTGGTCGGAGCGTTTGCACTCCGATACGGTATAACAAATCGTCTTGAGATCGAGACAAAGGTGCCGTATGTCTATCGCAGTGATACGTCGTCGAGCCAGGATGCAGCATCGCAGGATTCCAATACAACTAAAGTGTTTTCTGTTGATGGCAAGGGTCTCGGTGATGTGGAGTTAGGTTTACGTTACCAGCTAAATGCAGCGACAGGTGGCGCATATTACATCGCGGGAGTTCGAGCCAAGTCAAATACCGGCAAAAACCCGTTTGAAGTGCCGATTGACACAGGTACCGGGCTCCCGACAGAACTCCCGACCGGCTCCGGTTTCTGGGGAATTCAACCGGGGTTTACTGTTGTCGTCCCTTCAGACCCGGCCGTATTTTTCGGCAGCGTGAGTTATATGTACAATATACCGCGAACTTTCTCTGGCCGCGGCGAAATCGATCCTGGCGACATAATCGGCTTCAACTTTGGGATGGGGTTTGCCTTGAACGAAAAAACCTCCATAAGCATCGGGTACGACCATAGCGTAGTCGGCCGGGTCAAACAAAATGGCGTACTCATGCCAGGCACGATGATAATGCAACTCGGCACACTTCTCATAGGTTACTCACACAAATACAGCGATAAGGCCAGTTTTAGCATTTCTCTGGGGGCAGGCCTGACAGAGGCGGCACCAGGTGTCCAGTTGGCTTTACGAGTGCCCTACAACTTCTAGATATACTAATCAAATTCTGCTGTTGTATCCCGTACATTGGAGAGAATCTATGCCGCGTCTCGATGTTAGATTTGCAACTAATCTTGCAGCCACAGTGGTGCAACTGCACAACTCAGAAAATCTTGAGGAGGTGGGGCGCTTCAAGGAAATGAGCTTAAGCGGCGGGCTCCTGGCCGGGCTGTCAATCGCACCCAAGACTAAGTTCTACATCAGTGTAAATTTGCCGTTGCAAGGACTGATAAAATTTGTTGGAGAACTAGTTAAAAATCACAACGGCGATGCAATCGTAAAATTTTATTTTCCGAATAAAGTAGCAATGGCGTCGTTATGGAAATATCTTCAGGATTTACCAGTTAAGCATGACGTATGTCCGTACTGCGGTCAGAGTGTCAACTGTAAGATTGATTCGTGCCTAATATGCGGAAAAAACATGACAATTTCAGATGGCGACTACTATGGCAAACATTTGCTGGAAACCTTTATAGAACGTGTTAGAATGCGACTTGAGGACTTGGATTCAAGTTTCATACAACGATTTATTGCTCTTATGGACGCAGACATCTTGAACCTATCCCATGAAACCTGCGAGGAAGAGTTCGTAGGTACGTCGCCAAGCCTTTTGACAGTATTCTCAATGATAAGAAGGGCAGCTGCAACTGACATGAACATTCTGGTGCTCGGAGAAAGCGGCACGGGTAAAGAGTTGACAGCACAGGCCATTCATGAAAAGAGCCTACGAAAAGACAAGCCGTTCATCGCAGTCAACTGCGCTGCGATTCCGGAAGGCTTAATGGAGGCCGAACTATTTGGTTACGAAAAGGGCGCGTTTACCGGTGCCTATGCAACAAAAAAAGGACGCTTTGAGCTTGCTGAGGGTGGCTCAATATTCCTTGATGAAATCGGAGACTTATCACCAGGGCTTCAGGCAAAGCTTTTGCGCTTTCTAGAGGATCGCAAAATCGAACGAGTTGGAGGAAAATCGGGGAAAAAAGTAGACATTAGGATCATTGCTGCAACAAATTGTGATTTAGAGGCTATGGTTGAGAACAAAAGCTTTAGGAATGATCTTTTCTTCAGATTGAACAGCTTCACTATTAAGCTTCCTCCTCTTCGCGAAAGGGGTGATGATAAGGTTATATTAGCCAAGTATTTCTTCAATAAGTTTTGCAAAATCGACCAGGCGTCGTTGATTGGCTTTTCAGATGCGGCGCTGGAAGCGATACACAATTACAATTGGCCTGGCAATGTCCGTGAACTTGTCAACAAAGTACGGCGCGGCCTGGTTATGGCAACAGGGAGCTATATTGAACCGATTGATATGGAGATCAATAACGAAACGAGACCGGTCGAGGTGGTTCAGATAGTTAAGATACCTTTCGAGGTGCAGCGCCAGAAGATTTATGATGTCCTGGAAAGGAATAACTTTGTCGTTGCACATGCAGCGAAAGAGTTGCAAGTCAGCAGACCGACGATGTATTCCCTGATCAAGAAACTGGAAATCGCCGTCCCCGGAAAAAACTCTTACAGCGCAATATAGCCACTGGCTTTAGATAGCATGCAGTCCACTCTTCTGCCAGGGGGTGGATTTTTTTTATGCGATATTGAAAAAAATGGATTAAAACTCCCATTCAACCTGCATTAAGAACAAACCCGCCAAACACAAATGCTTTACAAGCTTTACAGGTTTACACCTTGCCGCCAGATATAAGCAGGCGAAAGTTAAAAGGTTCTTAGTCAATCCAGCCTGAGTGTAAAACTTGTAATGTGATTGATTCCCTTCATAAAACACGGATGAAAATATTAAACAACTGTATTTATTGGTTATTTTGTTTGGCATGCCGTTTGCTACATGTATTTTAACTAACGAGATAGTCATCCCGACAGGAGGCTGCCATGAGTTTTTGGAAATACGCACTATACAGCCCGATCATTCTCGTACTTATTGTGGGCACAGCAGCAGCCGAGAAGGAAACGCAGTCCGTATCTGATCAGTCTGCGATTGATACTAGCGCGTTAGTCGGTGTCACATATTGTATGTCAAATCATGCATCTGGTAACGTTTACAGCCAGTACAGGTCAGATGATGTTAAACCTACAGTCGTTTCGAGTAATCCTATCAAGGTAGAGACACAAGAAAGCAGCATAATTACTTTCCATAATAAGGATCTTATTGACGGAGATCTAGAGGGAACGCTGATTGCCGATGAAGGTCTAGGTCATGTCAGTGGTGGTTCCGGAATATATTTTTCGCCAGATGTAGTCAGACAGAGACTCTTTGCCATAGTGTTGTGGGACGAAGGCAAGACAAAACGTAGTTCCACATACGACCAGGGGAATGGACAGATTAGCAGCATAATTTCAATTCAAGGGAGGTAGACAAGGAGTTACAAGTTGTAACTAAGTTGTAACAAGAGGATGGCATCATGCGGCGGTGTTTAGCGAAGTTATTTCTTATCATGCATGTAACTGGAAAAAAAGGAGACTACAATGAAAAGGCAAATGTTAGGTCTGGTCGCGGCAATGTCGATGGTAGCAGCTTCTAGTGTAGTTGTCCTGGCAGGTGAAGACGTAAATCTCGGCGCAGCTGTAGCCGTTGACGACAGTACCGCCAACAGTACAGCCACCAGTACTTCCAACACGTCAAACACCGACACAAGAACAACCAGCATCACTCCGACGGAAACCACGACTGTCAGTAAAGAAAACGGTAACACTATCGCTTCCAACAATACTGTCACCAAGTCCACCACGATCACCCCCACTGAGACCACGACCGTAACCAAAGAATCTGGCAACACGGTAGCTTCAGGGAATAACGTCGCATCCGGCAATACCCTCAGCAAGACAACAACTATAACGCCGACGGACAACTCTACTAACAACAAGGGTTCGTTCAACACCGCGACCAAAACCGATACCAAAACGGATAACTCCACCAGCAATAGAGATTCTGGCAATGCAGTTGCTTCAGGAAACACTGTCGCTTCTGGTAACACCTCCACAAAAACTGACAACTCCGTAGAAAACAACACTAAAACCGAGACATCTACAGAGAACAAGGGCTCTTTCAATACTAAAACTAATAACTCGGTAGAGAACAATGGCTCTTTTAACACCAAAACCGATAACTCAGTGGAAAACAAAGGCTCTTTCAACACCAAAACCGAAACTGAGACCTCAACCAGGAACGAAGATTCTTTTAACTCCACGAGCACGAGCACGAGCTCTGCTGACAATAACTCGGTCAATCTGACTATCGGCGATGTTGCTGTTGCCGTAGCCAGCACGGCACTTTCCGGGACAGTGTCTGCCAACGGCATTGCTTTTGCGGAACACTCAGGCCTGCACACAGGTAGCAATGATGTATCCGGTGCGGCTTTCCAAAATGCTGCTGGTATCACCGCCGTATCACAAAATACCGGTGTGAACTCTTTGATTCAACAGTCTGTTAATGTACAGTCCAACATGAGCCTTAACCCGCTCAAGTAAAACAGTAAACCGTCGTACCATGCAGGCGGCGTCACCTAGTTGGAAAGACTAAGTGACGCTGCCCTTTTGTTTTCTTCTTAAAGTTCAATTGTAGTGTGAAATAGATTGATCTAGCCGGATAATGTGAATCAGGATGGCAGGTCGTTACTTCCGACATTGATAAAGAGGCAGCAAATCAGGCTGGAGATATCGGTACGCAAAAGGGGACGAACCATGAAAATATTGATAGCGCTTATGCTTTTGGTTGGTGCTTTTCTGGTACAGGATCTGCGAGCGGAAAGCAGTCCTGTCGAATTGCTCTCCATCGACACTATTAATGTTGTGGATATCGGGCAGGCCGTATCATCCGTTGACATGGAACAACAGACCGGCCGCCAAGGAGTGCAGGTAGACGAGATGAACAACGTCATTAACACTTCCGAATCAAATGCTAAGGTTGGGAATAATGTACTCACATCAACTGCGACTGGTACTAACAACGTCAGTGACAATGCTTTTGGCACTACAAATGGAATAGCTACAATCATCCAGAATTCAGGCAACCAGAACGTCATCCAGAGTTCGTTCATTCTCAACCTGAGTGTTAAGTGACCGTCATGGGCTATTACTATCTCCAGCCATCATTCCATGCCCTTTACTGTAGCTGCAAAACCGCAATGCTTGCAATGGTTACAGCATTAACAATAGGCGCATTCACATATTGCGATTCAGTAGCACACGCAGGAGTCGTGCAGGTGCCAGGTGCATCACTCGGCTCATTGAATGTAAAAGTGACCAGTCTGAAAGAGCGGCGTTTTAAAGGCACAGTACAGCAGCAATACGACTTTAGCTGTGGCTCAGCCACGCTGGCCACGCTTCTTTCCTATCATTATGAAGACAAGGTTACTGAAGCGGACGTATTTAAGGTTATGTATGATTCTGGAGATCAATACAAGATACACAAGGAAGGCTTTTCATTGTTGGATATGAAGAAATACCTAGAAAAACGTGGATATAAAGCAGACGGCTTCAAGATATCGCTTGATAAGCTCGTAGAAATCGGCGTACCGGCAATTGTACTTTTAAACAACAAGGGCTTTAAACACTTCACTGTTATCAAGGGCGTAACTAAGAAAGATGTGCTATTGGGGGATCCTGCGCTTGGTAGTAGAGTTCTATCACGCAAGGAGTTCGAGTCTATGTGGAATGGACTAGCTTTTTTGGTCCGAAATAAAAAAGAGGTCGCTGCTCGCCATTTCAATGTACCTGTTGAGTGGCCATCCAAAGTGAGAATGGCTGGCGTAATGCAATTAGCAAATGGGCAAATAATGAATCCGACGCTGTTCCTGCCCATAGTAAGAGGCCTGTAAGGAGGTAGCTATGAAACTGTTTACGACCAAAAAAGTATTGTCAATCGGCCTGCTCCTGGTGATGATAATACTGGCAGCATGGCCGCCTGCCGTCGAGTCTGACGAATTTTTTAGCCAAATCACCGCCACCGATCTGGAACTTTCCACCATGCGTGGCGGATTACTAATAAATGACGGGCTTTTGGTCTCCTTCGGCATTGATCGGGCTATTTACGTAAACGGTGTGCTTGATATTGCCAACAGTTTTACAATAAGTCGATTTGACGGCAGTAATTTGTTACAGCAATCACCATCTTCACTTTCGGACGTTAATGCAGCCAATGTTGTGCAAATAGGGCCTTCCGGAAGTAATAACTTTTTACCGAGTAAAATTTCGGGAGATATATTACAAGGTGGATTCACTGTGATACAAAATTCACTAAATAACCAGTTTGTCAAAAATACCACCTCAATCAACGCTTCGGTTATAAATGTAGACTTATACCGAAGTATGAATCTCACAACATTATTAAGTCAGCAAATGATACATTCTGCACGCTAAATGCATTTAAAATGTTTTGGGGATAAGTTCGGATAATGTCGGCACGAGGATATAAATTTCCGAGAGTCTAAGAAGTTGACATCAATTATAGCGACCTTTGAAATTTTCAGTAATGATTCTCTGGCATCTGATATGGAATAGCTATTGGTGGGTTTAAATGACTACAAAAATATGACCTATGCGCATTGCTGTATTTATATAGGTAGCAACCAACTTTCACTTGAATAACCAATGGATAACTCGTAATTGGAAGACTTTAGGAAGTTTATGTCTTGGAATCAATTTCTGAGACTCTATGGTGATGAATTGATGCCTCTTGGTAGTTGCTGCTAACGTGACAATGTAAACACTACAACGTATGCTCTGGGTAGATCTGATCAGCGGCTAAAAAGCAAATTTCAGGACGCACTACTATGGCTACTATCGAGTTCGGACCAGGTCGCTTGTTACAAATACTAGCAAATCGACATTTATCATTAAATGGGAGCTAACCTTTTTATGGATAGCTTCATACATGTTAATGGCAATTTCAATAAATATTTGCCATTACATACGGATTAATTATTTGTACATTTAATAAGTGAGAAAGCATAACAGCAAACTAAATACCAGATACAAACTGTAATAATGGCTATTTTCTACACCGGCGCCAGCAGGGAACTGCTTACTTTGAATGACGCCGGTATTCTTTGCTTAATCAATAGGAGGTCTGGTTATGAGGATTAATATCTGTAAATTACTGATGGGGCTGCTTATTTTAACAAATTTGTGCTTGGTAGGCTGCAAAGGTAGCAGTAATAGTGGCGATAATAAGGATAGTGGTACCCCTGTAGCAACTGGAACAAATGCACCAGATGGAACAAATGGAACAGATGGAACAGATGGAACAACTTTAACAACTGGAACAAATGCACCAGATGGAGCACCTGGAGCACCTGGAGCACCTGGAACACCTGGAACACCTGGAACAACTGGAACACCTGGAACAACTGGAACAACTGGAACAACTGGAACAACTGGAACAACTGGAGCAACTGGAGCAACTGGAGCAACTGGAGCACCTGGAACAACTGGAGCAACTGGAGCAACTGGAGCAACTGGAGCAACTGGAGCAACTGGAGCAACTGGAGCAACTGGAGCAGATGGAACAAATGGAACAAATGGAACAAATGGAACAAATGGAACAAATGGAACAAATGGAGATGATGGAACAAATGGAGCTGATGGAACAAATGGAGCTGATGGAACAAATGGAACAACTTCGACTACAAATAACGGTTCCATCACTTTCAAATGGTAAAGGAGGATAGGATATGAAATACAATAATTGCTTGTTTATAAAGTTGTTATTATTGCTTACAGCATTGACTTTCATCTTAATTGGATGTGGCAAAAATGACAAAGTATTCAATAATGATAACGGGGCTATAACTGCCGCCCTAATCTGGAAAGGTGATGCTAGCTCATCACCGATTAAAGCTTCAGTCAAAGCGGTTGCAGGCCTTACAACCGTAAGAATAATTGTAACAGGTGCCGGCATGTCCGATATGCAGAAAGATTTTACTGCGGCTGATGGCAACGGCTCGATCGTTGAGATTCTGTCTGGTAGCAACCGCACGGTAAAGGCACAGGGCTTTGATTCTAACGGCATCCTCACATATCAAGGGGTTGTTAACAACATTACCATATTGGCAGGGCAAAACACCGATGTCGGAACTATTGCGATGCTGCCTGTAGAGTTTGAATCAGAACCTAATGAGTCACCAATTGATGCGAAATCGATAGATATTGGTGGTGGAGTATTTAAAGGACAGTTGTCGAGTGCCGCTGATGTAGATTATTATAAGTTTGTATCAACTGGTGGCGCTGTTAAATTTAGTATGCTCTCAGATTTTGTTATGACGTTCGGTGAAACAGTTAGGGTCTCAATAATTGCTCAAGATGGAATAACTACGTTAGCATCGACAGTCATTAGAGGAACAGACGATTCTATTCCCGTAACATTAGGATTGAATACCATAGATGGTAACACGTATTATTTGAAGATTGATAAGGATCCACTGAATCCTAATGTGATGACTAAATGTTATATCATAACACCCGCTTACACTGCAATCGTTTATGAATTTGAACCTAATAATTCCATTGCTGATTCCAATCAAATTAGTATTGGTGCCGGAGTATTCGTTGGACAATTATCTAGCGCAGTTGACGTAGATTACTATAAATTTATATCCACAAGGAATGCTGTACAGTTGAATATTGTATCTGATGGTCCCAGTACTTCGGGTGAAGCAGTGAGGGTTACATTAATAGACCCAGATGGAATAACACCTTTAATGATAAAAATTATTAAAGGCTCAGATACAACCGTACCTGTAACATTAGTGCAAAGCATTATTCCCAATAAAACCTATTATTTAAAGTTTGATAAAGACCCTTTGACAGCAAATGTATTCACTAAGTCATATTTGGTAACTCCGAACTGAGTACGGTGAGGATATTCTTATGATAAGCTGCAAATTAATGCATAAATGTTGGAAGACTACTTCTAAGGGAGCCATATGATTAAGATTCGTAAGTTTAAACGTTTGTTAGCAAATGTGGTTTATAATTGTGGCATAGTAGGTTGCATATAATTTATTTTCCGATTAGCGCTAATCTTCAGTAAGCCGTAACCAGACCTCGGTACGCTTGCCGGTCTTGACTCCAGCGTACAGCAATCGAGGAAAGATGGATTTAAGATCAAAGCCACGATTGAACCGATATTGGACCTCGGCCAAGTAACGTTTAATGTACTTAGGGACTTGGAATTTACTGAGTAAGACATCCCCCGGCACAGCCGGGGGCTTTAAAATCGCTAACCGCTCAAAGCGGGTTTGCAAACCGTTACCACCTAAAAGGTGGCTCCGGTCAGAACATGTTCAATTGATCAAGACGCTTGTCTTCTTCGCTCTGCTTTTGTATGTAGGAGCGGACTGCTTCCTCATCTGCCCCTACAGTGTTCACAAAATATCCCCTGGCCCAGAAGCTTTGGCCTGAGAAGTTTTTGCGCCTTCCAAGGTATGTTCGGGCAATCGCTATCGCGCTTTTGCCCTTGATGAACCCCATCACCTTGGACACAGCATACTTCGGCGGTATTGCTATCAAGATGTGGATGTGGTCCGGCCTCAGGTGACATTCCAATATCTCACAACCCTGTTGCCGAGCCAGGTCTTTCAGCAATGCGCCTAAATGCTGTCGTAACTTGCCATACAACACCTTCTGCCGGCATTTCGGTATCCATACAACATGATACTTGCAATCCCACTTCGTGTGACTTAGACTTTGTGCGCTGTCCATGAGAGACCTCCTTTTCTGATAACTTTGAGCGGTCTACAGTTAAGGAGGTTTTCTTACATTACCGCAAAAAGGTCGAGTAGACCGGTTTCTTCCTATGCAATGTCAAACTTCGTGTTTTCGTTGCCGCCAGGTTTCCCCGACGATGTCGCACAGTTTCTACAATGCAATCAGTTGGCCCCTGGCCCCTCACAGAACCGTGCTGGCGCTATTTACGCACACGGCTCTTCACATGGTCGATTTACGGAATCCGAACATAATGACCTTGACCCGCGGTTCCGGCAGAGGGTACCGCTTAAGCATTTCATTGAACTTTGCCCAGTTGAGACAGCTTCGTTTACCCCTACGGTTCAGCCACTTATGCAGTAGCATTCTCACCTCCCTTGAGTGGACCCCTTAGTCAAGACATCTATGATAAGTAATGTCAAGGGGAGAACGGGGATCTCCCTATAACCGCTTGGACGCTCCAGTGGCTTTCATTTTGCCACTCTGTTCTCGAACCTTTTTAATCTTTTCAAGTGGTCCGCTCTAGGAGTCTGTCGGTCTTCAACCTGGCAGCAGTCCTTTGGCCGCCAGCCATCTCGACAGAGTGAGAGTGAACACGGTAATCGATGGAGGTTCGTACTTGCTAACTGAGGGGTCGTTACTGGCCCTGACTTTACGATCATGGATGCTGCCGGGGCGGCGGTTGAGCCCTTGCAAAACAGCAAGTTCCAACCGCCGCCCCTCCTGCTTTTCCTACCACTGTTGTCGCATGAGCTCTCTTGCCTTCTTCCGGCTGTAACCGATATCCTCCCTTGAAACGTCATACAGGTAGACTGGATAGTTGAACCCTGCCTTGATGAGGAGTCCCCCGTTCCAGTCTGTGATCATGGTGATACTGCCAATATACCGACTGTAGCGGAACCATGTCGTATTTTCCTCAGTGATCTCCACATCGAGCGTTTCCAAGCGACCTTTTTGGGGTTTGTACACGGTGCATTCCATGTTCGCCTCCCGGACTGGTTTAGGAACGGCGCGACTGGCGCGCCGGAGGAGTAAACAGGTCGAAGTAGAGGGGTTCATCGATGCGAGGAAGGTTTCGTTCGGCGGCAGCGGTGAGCAGTTCCGCGGCCATGTGGGTGAGCACCCGCAGATTCCCGTGGGCATGCATTGCCAGGGTTTGGATCAGCTCCGGCGCGATCAACTGGGGCGCTCCCGCTTTCTGCAGGACGAAGTCCAGGTAGGATGCCAGATCCTGCGGGGTGAGTCCGGAGAGTTCCAGGCGGGCTCGGATGCGACTGCCTAAGGGAAGCAGTTCCGGGGTACGGAAGCGATGAGGGGGCCGTGCATCGCCGCACAGCACGGTGAAGAGCAGGCTTTGAGAGTCGAAGCTAGCGCTTTGCAGGAGCCTCAGTTCGGTCAGGCACTCGGTGCTCACCTCCTGGGCCTCGTCGATCAGAAGTAGTGGACGAAGGAGCGTTGCTTCGCAATGTGCGCGCCAGCGCGCACGCAGCGCCTTGAAGCCGCCGTAGCGGTTGGCGGCGTTCAATTGAACGCCGCAGAGATCTCCCAGTTCGCGATTGAAGTCGGCGACCTTGCTCTGGGGGCGCTCCATCACCCCCACTACGATGTCGGGCAGCTGTCCCAGGCGGGCGCCGAGCCACTGCAGGGTCTTCGATTTACCGTAGCCAGGCTCGCCGGTGACCAGAGAGAATCCACCCTGGTAGACCATGGACTCCAGGCGCCGGGCAAAGATCTCGGCTCCCGGTGTTACGTCCCGCGATAAATTAGAAGAATCATCCCGCCCTGTTCCAGGTGGGACGAGAGCTTTTGTCCCAGGCTATTAAAGGACAATTGCAGCCCTG
>Ga0209540_10002008_pt1 | contig 14733 bp, 9 predicted proteins | sample BarGraIncu01121A_FD_184501 | JGI IMG/M metagenome (GOLD analysis project Ga0209540, IMG submission 184501) | Arctic peat soil microbial communities from Barrow, Alaska - Barrow Graham LP Incubations 011-21A (SPAdes) (version 2) | ecosystem: Environmental > Terrestrial > Soil > Wetlands > Peat... | reverse complement strand
GAACCGATTCGAGGCATTAGAAAAAAAGATGAATTCACTCCATAGCGAACAAGACAAAAGTTTGAAAAAATGGCTCGATAATCAGGATGTTTGCCTAATTTTAAATATATCAAAAAGGACTCTTCAAACTTATCGGGACAATGGTACATTGCCTTACAGTCAAGTTAACCACAAAATGTATTACAAACCGGATGATATAGAACAGGCAATGTGTAAATTATTGGCAAAATAAAAGGTCACCACTAAAATTAACTAGATATGAACAACGAAATATTGACGAGAGACAGCCAGTGGTTTAATAGCTTTTTCAATTCATCGAAACGGATGCTTGATGACATTGACCTATTGGTAAAGAATAGCAAGCCACACTTGAACGGAGAACGGTTTCTGACCGACAAAGAAGTTTCTGAAAAACTGAAAATCAGCCGTCGCACGTTGCAAGACTACAGAACCCAGGGTAAGATTGCCTATATTCAACTGGGTGGAAAAATCCTCTATAAAGAGTCAGACATAGAAAAAATGTTAGAAAGTGGGTATCAAGAATCAATTGAGTAGTTATCAAACAAATGTTTATTAATTGCGATTGCCAATTACACGATAATGGCAGAGGCTTTTTAGCCCCTGCCATTATCGCATCTAGTTTTCAGTTATAAGGTTCTTTCCATTTTTCTTGTTGTTATTTGATATTGCTGGTTCTTGTTGTTGTTCTTCTTTATTCCGTTTGAAATTCTGATTAAGCTTAATGCCTACAGGCATAGTCTTATCCTCAAAGACAGCATATTTGTCGGTAATTCGTTCTGAAAGCAACTTCATATCTTCATTTACCTTTTTGTTGGTGATCTTGGCATAAATTTGTGTGGTGGCTATTGACCTGTGTCCCATCATCCGGCTAACTGTCTCAATAGGGACACCCTGCGATAAGGTTATATGTGTTCCGAAATTATGTCTTGCCATGTGAAAGGTAATATGCTCTATACCGCATAAAACAGCTATTTTCTCTAAGTTTCTACAGATAGAAGCAAGTGATATCATATTGAATACCTTATCGCTCTTACGATCGTTTCGGTATTTATCGATAATTTGTTTGGGTATATTCAACAACCGGATGTTACATTCGCCTTTCGTCTTTTGCCGTTTAATGCTAATCCACAAGCTACCGTCCACCTGCGTTGTAATATTTCCCTGCGAAAGATTCCGTATATCCGAATATGCCAATCCTGTGAAACAGCAAAAAATGAACATATCCCGTGTATGGCACACCTTTTTGGATGCTATATGAATCTGCATGATTTTGTCTATTTCTTCCGATTTCAGATGTTTGCACTGCTTTTCGGGCTGTTCTGCTATATAGTTTACAAACGGGTCACGGTTGAGCATTCCTTGATGAATCGCTCTGCGGATCATCTTTTTTAATATTATCAGATGACCCAATATTGTGCTTTGCTTCATCTGCCTGTCAACACGCAAATAAAAGTCGTAGTCATCAATAAAATTCAAATTGAGCTTGTCAAGTGCAATATCTTCCATAACGTATTTTTGTCTTATAAAATTGAGCAGGTGACGGTATGAAAGCAAGTAAGAAGAGTATGTATCTTCCACCCTATTTACACCAACCCTTAGCTTGAACTCTTGGTTGTGTTCTTCAAAGAGCTTTAGCAACATTTCTTGTTTTCGTCCGATACCATATAATGCATTTTTGACCAACTCGGCGGTTACATAGCCTTGCCTATCTACCATCTCGGTGTAAAACTTATTTATCTCTTGGGTAAGGTGATCAATGATCCGGTTTACTAAAATAGATTGGCTACTTTTGCCTATGGCTCTGCCTGTCTTTGTATCCCAAAGAGTGGAATCCACATCTGCTTTGGTACTGAATTGGGCTACTTTTGTATCTATGGTTATTCTACCCATAACAGGACATAAACCATTCTGCTTAACCTTGTCTCGATTCACGTAAAACAAAACAGTAAAGGTGCTACGCCTTTTCTTGTTGAGGTTATCGTTATTATTTGTTTTGTTATTCTTGTTGTTATCGTTGTCGACATTCTTTTTGAGATTCTTGTTGTCATAGTTATTATCATTATCAATTTTGATATTGTTGTTGTCATTTGTGTTGTTATCGTTGTCAACTTTCATTTTGATTTTCTTGTTGTCATGGTTATTGTCATTATTGATTTTAATATTGTTGTTATTGTTGCTGTTATTATTTTCACTATCCTGTTTCATGGCTTTATCAATTTTAGAGTTTTTATTTGAATTTCTCATTTTGCGTGTTATTTTATTTTGCTAATTGGTACTTGTTTTCCATTCGTATTTCGAGGGCTTTCATATCCTCGTTGATTTTGTCATTGGTAATCTTGGCATAAATCTGTGTGGAGCGTAAATCCCGATGTCCCAACATACGGCTAACGCTCTCAATGGGCACTCCTTGTGAGAGTGTAATCTCACTCGCATAGGTATGCCGTCCCATGTGGAAAATCAATCGTTTATCTATTCCGCAAAGGTTGGCTATCTTCTTTAAGTTGGTATTCAAGCGTCCACAGCTCAACATCAAAAGCAGTTTATCATCTTTGGTGAGTCCTTTATACTTCTCAATAATTTGCAAGGGGAGTTCCAGTAAAGGAATATGGCAGGGTATTCCCGTCTTCTGACGGCTGGTGGTTATCCATAAAACACCATCATCGGCTCTAACAAGGTTCTTTTGTGTAAGGTTGCACATATCTCGAAAAGCTAAGCCTGTGAAACAGGAGAAAAGAAACATATCCCGGGTAAGGTATCGGTTCGGATGATCCAGTGGAGTGGTCATTATTTTATCCAACTCGGCACGGGTAAGGTATTTTTGTTCTGCTTTGGGTCGCTCAGGGGTATAACCATCGAATGGGTCACGGGTAATGATACCTTCATGAATAGCAAGTTTTATCATCCTACGCATTGTGCGGGTGATACCCAAAATAGTGTTGGGTTTACGTTGTAATTCAACACGCAGGTAGAAGTCGTAGGATGTAATGAATGAGAAATCCAATGAGTTAAATGGAATATCAGACAGGTTGTACTTTTTGCGGAGGAATCTTGTCAGATGCTTGAGTGAAATATCATATAGTTGGTAAGTGCTCAGCTCCCGATTAATGCCAATACGTTTCTTAAACTCCTGGTTGTGCCGCACAAAATACCTGACCAATGTTTCCTGTTCTGTGGCTATGCCCTGAAAGGCATTTTTCACTTGTTCAGCCGTGACCTGCCCTTTGTTCTCCAAGATTTCCTTGTGGTGAGCATTGATAGACACGTTGATTTTGTCTAAGGTTCGGTTTAGTTCTGTGGCTAGTCTGCTTTTGCCATTTGCTCGTCCTGAGGGAGTATCCCAAAGGGATACGGATACACTCATCTTGACACTGAACTGCACCATCGTTTTACCCACAGTGATCCGTCCCATTACAGGACACATTCCATCTTCTTTTGCTTCGTTCTTTTTGAGGTAGAACAGAACCTTTAATGCATGTTTCATAACTCTTTTTTTAGTGATTTAAAATTACTAATTATAGAGTTATTTGACGGCGTGCAAAATACAGTAGTTCAGCGCATAACAATCAACTTTTGACGACATTTTCTACTTTTATCCCCAAAGCTCGAAAAGTTCCGGTTTTTGGTGGCAAAAGTAGTTGGCTTGTCAGCGGATAAGCTGTTTTTCTATTCCATTATCCAAACCCAAAAAGGTAATGGATAAGTAACGGAACTCTCGCTTAACTTCGCTGTTATCTGCTTTTTTAGCATGTAGCAAAGCAAAGCGATTTTGTGCGTATTACTCCATTCTGTCAGCAGGTTACATCGTTTATTCCGTTATTGCTTTTGAGATATATAGTTTCGCCACAACCGTTACTTTGGCAAAAGGCGTTCCAATAGAGACAGTTAGCAAAATGCTTGGTCATACCAATATTACTACAACACAAATCTATGCTCGTATAACCGACAGTAAAATCAGTAATGATATGCAGGCATTAGCAGGAAAATTACAAGGGATAGAAAAAATGTTCAGGATATAGAACACCAAATTTATTTCACATTATGTTAATGTTATTTTAGCTCGTAATTTTAGAGACAGGAAAAATACTTATAGTATTTTTCCTGTCTCTATTTTGTTGGAACGTTTGAGCTGGATAGAGTTCGTTAAACTTAATCCGTCTAATTACCTGTTATTTACATTTTGTGCCTTTTCTTCTTTCTCATTCTGCGGATAAAAGCTTCTTCTTCCGAATCTGTACCATTAGTAGTCTCCATGCTGAAAATGTTGAGAGATGCATCTGAGTTATCTGCATCATGTTGGGACCTGAAATCAGGCTCGTCAGCGTATCCAATATTGCTCCCGGGCGGTTGTTGCAATCCCATATCCTTATCCTCCTTAGAGAATGGGAAAAGCTCATTAAATACGTTTGCAGAGAACTCTTTGCCCAAACGTGAACCATTGAGCACACATTTATTTTGATGGTCTATGAATGTTACTCCATAGATACGTCTTGCATCATTTTGCCGGAACACTACATTCATACCGTTGGCAGCAAGACATTTTTCAAAATCAGTTCGACTTAAAGGTAATTGCATCGCTTTGGTCACTATTGCTTTGGTTCTGTCTTTTAATTGTTTCTCTTTTATGATTTCTGCTGATTGAAGCATCTGTTGTTGCAAGGTTTCATAACCAACCGATTTCCCAAAAAGAGACGATTTGAAAGGTTTACCTATGCGTTCTCCGTGATTATCGATGGCTGAATAAACCAACCCGTTATATTGTTTGCCCTCCACTCCACCTTTAATCTCTTCGACAATAATGTTGTAAAGGGATAATATAGCCTTGTATTCTCCGAAGCTCTGAAATTGATACGATTTTACTAAAGGACGAATGACATTGGCTATATGTGCTTTCAGGTCTCCCTCACCGTATTGTATCCGCTTGATGGAAAGTTCACCTTGCTGATCTTTCTTATCAGCTGCTACCAAGTTGTAATCCAGCTCTAGTTTCCGACAAATTTCCATTGATTTGCGATATTCAAAATTGTGATCCAACTTCTTCCCGTTCTCATCCACTCGAACTGATACAATGTGAAGGTGATGGCGGTCAATATCTTCGTGTTTGTAAACAATATAAGGCTGGTCGCCATAACCCAATTTTTGCATATACTCTTGTGCAATTTCAGAATACTGCTCATCAGTCAACACATCTTTAGGGTCGGGATTCAATGATATATGTACAATTGGCTTTTCCGTTTTTTGATTGGCAACCAGATAGGGTTCAAACGAACGAATACATATACCTACCTTATAATTGCCATCTCGAGGTTCTATCATCCGGTTGGTAAGAATTACTTCCCCTTGATGTTCATCTACCTTGGTTTGATTATATGCCAATGCTCCAAAAATGGAACTACCTGAACTTATTTTTGCAACCATTTTATCTGTTATTTGTGTATATTAGTATCGGTTGATGCAAATACTGCATACTCTCATCTGATAATTTTGCTTCGAAATGAGATTTGACTTTCATTTTATGAAAGTGTTTCGTATCTCATTAAGACTTATAGTATGCCGAAACAGGTAGGATATTTCTTGGATATCCTATCCGTTTTGTGTCTTTGAGGCAATTTATTCTCTTCTTTACTCTCTACAATATTCATATTACTTGAATTTTACTTTTGAGCTATTTGCTCCATAAATACTTCTTATAAAACACCGACTTCGGAGGTGTTTTTGACCCTGAAAGGGCAAGTCATTTTGAGATGCTGAAAGAATTTCAAGCAGCTCAAAATACAACTTGCCATTTGCTAAGTGCAAATACAATTAGTCTTATTGACTGAATAGAAAATTATCGAATTGAGCTTACAAATGATAGCGCAAAATTAGTTTCTGTTTCTGAATTGTGCCATAGCTGTATGTAGGACAAACGCAGACATACTGTGTCAGGCTAAGACAGTTTGAAAAACAGATTCGTTTAATGTTTTCATTTGCCGACGATACTGATTTTCAACACATATGTCAACAATTCATCTGGAGTGATGAATGAAAATTAAAAAGTTGAATGATTGGTTGGTTGGTTGGATGAATGAATGAAAAACTTAGTTTTAATAACTATTGTCAGCAAGTCAACAGTTCAACAAATCATCAATCAATATTTTCAACAAGCCAACAATAAATAGTGTCAGTCATGCAACAAATCGAAATAAAATATTCCAGGAACAAATTATTAAAATAATATTGACATAAAATTAAGTCAATACACCCGTCAACGCACTTTTTCTATTTATCCCAATTATGCACAGAACCGTAAGCACCCCCTTTTTCCAAACACGAAGTGTAAACATTTATTATATTGCACAAAGTGCTAAAACAACAATAACTTCTTTTAGCGGATGATTTATTTTATTCAGGCGGTAGCAAATAATTCAAACGCTAAATGTAGTTTCCGTCGTCCCTATTCAAAACAGTTTGCCTGTTTTTCCTTTGGGTTGTAGAATAGAGTCTTGAAAACAAGCATATTGTTTTGGGGCATTAATTTCAGGTTCAACTTAAAACTTAAATCGCAACTGTCTTTAAATGTTGGAAAGCAGGAAATAAGTTTTCCATTATCCATATCCTAAAAAAAGTAAGAATTAGTCCCGAAAACTTATTCTTACTTTTCAACATTATTAAACGCTATCACAACGCATTTTTTTGAGTGGATACCGGGGATCGATGTGTCAGGCGAGAAAAAAATGGGTTGTGTCCGATGTCCCAAACAGGAAAACCTGTTGTGACTTTTATGCTTTCATCAAAAAGAAACAGACATAAAAGTCATAAGTGGTTTTTGGGGCATTATTCCCTAGTTGAAGGAACGGTTGGGATACTTGATTACTTTTTTCTTTTGGTTGCGGGGTATTACTTCTCAGAGGCTACTCTAAAAGCGTCTCTGCGGATTTTGACCGCAACCAAGCGGTTGTAGATTTTATTTACGCTCACTCTTAAAAATAAATTCTCTAATTGACTTATAGTGTAAAAGGACTTGTATTATTCAAGCAATGTTTTTTCACAACACAATATAACTTGACAAGCAAATTTAACAAGCTTGGGTTCATTGTGACTAAATCAATGTATTTATCAAATAAATAATACATATTGCACCATTATTAAATACATAATCACCTATTAGAATTAATTAAATTACTTTAGTTTTACTATCATGACATTGTTATATAGAATTAGGTATAAAAAGTATTTGACGATACAATTATAAAATACTTAGTAGTACAACATTATCAAATCTTTATTATTACTTGATTCAATAATTATGAGCCATTTCATTCGATTTATCTTTCCATTACTACTTTGCCTAAGCTTCCTTGGCTGTTCACATACCGCCGACAAACTAAATTTCTCTGAACAACTAATGGAAACCGCTCCCGACTCAGCCTTACATATCTTACAAAAGCTAAAACTAAGTCTATTTACCTCCAGCGCCGATAAAGCCCTATATGCCTTATTGTTGAGTCAAGCACTCGACAAAAATGATATTAAAATCGAATCTGATTCCCTGATTTCAGTTGCGACAAAATATTACGATGAAAAAGATCCTATTCGTGCCGCATATGCCTGGTTTTACATGGCACGATGTGCCAATAACCGGGGAGATGCAAAAGTACAGGCTAATGCTTTGCTGAAAGCACAAGAATTAGCTGAGAAAGCGAAAAATGATATATTACTAGGGTTTGTTTATGGTGATAAAGCGGATATGTATGAAAAACAACAGCAATTGGATAGTATGATTAGGTACAAAAAAATATCGTATCTCATTTTCATAAAAGCCAAGAACAATTATAATAGCGTTATTTCATTACTAAATATAGGACATGCCTACCTCAATAAACAGCAACTTGATAGTGCTATTGCTTATTATTGCATGGCAAAAGACTTGTCTGCAAAAACAAATGATGTTATACTTAATTCAACTATTTATAGAAGTCTAGGTGCAGTGTATTACAAAAAAGGAAATTCCACTAAAGCTTTATATTATTTGAACAACACGCCTATGACAAAGATTGCCCTATACGATTCAAACATATTGTATTTAAAAGCTATGATTTTCACAGAAATAGGTGACTTTGACTCAACATATGCGTGTCTGAACAAAATTAAACATCCCCATGAAATGGCACCCGATTATTATCGACTATGGCAATCATACTATGAAAAACAAGGAAATTTCAAAAAAGCTTTATATTATGCAAATCGCATTACACAAGCAAAAGATTCGCTATCCGAGAATTCATTATCTTTGAGCTTTGCCGGTTTGGAAAAAAAATATAAATACCTGGGATTACAGCTATCAAACAAACAATTAGTTATTCAAAACAGACAAAATAAAATATTGCTACTGATTGTACTATTTCTAATAAGCCTTGGTGCAATCATAGTTCTATTTTGGAGAAACTGGGTCAAAAGTCACCAATTAAAAGTTCAAAAACAATTGCTTAAGCAAGAAAAGGATTTGGTTGTAAAAGAAAAAGAAAATATCAATTTACTTGAGCAACAACTTAAAATGCAAAAAAATCTGCTTTCAAATATAGAACAATACCGTAAACAATCTGTGAAACGACCTGACGACCACGAAGGAAAAAGACACGGAGTCAGCCCCATTCTGAATCAGACTTTTCATGAAGAACTAATTACCAGTATGGATATACAATATAATGAAATATCCAAACGACTAAAAAACAGTTTTCCAGATTTGACTGAACACGACATTTTAATCTGTTGTTTAATATTGGCTGACTTCGATTCAGGCATGATTGCAACAATTCTCGATATTAAAAACGATTCTATCCGAATTCATCGAACCAGACTACGGAAGAAGCTTGGAATGCTAAATTCCGAAAATCTTACTGCTTACCTCCGTCAATTTTAGCTTTATCACCTCTATTTTTCCTTCCATTTTGGCATGTATACATGCCAACTAAATGCGTTCGTATCATATAGTTGATTATGAATATATTACATACAGGCTCAACATTGGATGTATCTTAAATAAATCCCGAAAATATATTGTTTTCGGGATTTATTTTATATTAATTTGCAGGATACTAATTAAATTCTATCCTGATGAAAAAATCTATGTTCTTGGCAAAGGTAATTGCCATTATTGTAATTTTATGTGTAAGTTCAACTTTAGTCAAAGCTAACAATTCAACAAAGAGTGTTGATGGATCTATAATCATCACGACACCTCCTATCAAAGTGACCAATACAATTTAAATCAACATCTCATTTACAAGAAACAAGTAATATCTACATTTCAATAAACTACCTCGCAGCAGAGGTGTCGAGGTAGTTTATTGAAAATTATTTCTTTTTTCGAAGCAGAGCTTCAGGTAATTTAACTAAAAGAGATTTAATTACTCTATATTCACATTCAAAACATTATTATAATTGAGTTATCTATTTGTTGACCTTAAAAAATTATGAGATTAATGCAAAAAAAACGACTGACAAAGAAACTACCAAATGTGCTTATATTAGTTGCATTAATTCTTTCATCTTGCACTAAAGATAAAAATACCCAACTAGTATCTAACCTTGAAAACAATATCATAGAAGACCTTAAAACTTTAAATATCAATAGTTATTCATATATTATTACAAATGAAAGGAAGATATTGAAACAGGAATTTCAATCAACTGAAACCTATAACTTTACAAATAGTGAAGAAATTATTGAAAATTTCAGAGCTCCACTCATTCTTAAACAAATGATTGATAATTCGTTGATTAATGAAGACACTTTGCTTCTGAAATATATTCCTACTATAAAAGATAAGTCGTTGAAAGTATTGAGTCTATTGAGAGTTCCGGCAAACCAAACAGAACTTGATCCGATGCGTAGCAATGAAATTACCCGCTATATCAATAGTATACTTAAAGCTACTCATGCAGAATCTTCAATAAAGGTTGGCGAATTGGATATTGATAACGTAAAACAACTAAACGATAAAGATTTATTAAAAACTCTCGCCAAACTATCCTTGTACTTCGACAGTAAAAATGTAACCGGCCGAATGTCAACCGATGGTAAGATTCCGGTGCTAACTCCCAACTTTTACGCCAGAAACCTGCTGTATTTCGCAGGTTGGAATGTACTGAAAATGGATGGGCATACCATTTTCTGGAATTTTTTCACCCAAGCTCATAAGTCAATACTACTCATTAAGGTGATAGACAAAGGCCTATTTGCCGCTATTTCGTATCCATCAAAAGGCATTCCTTCGCCATTTGATAATAACAAAAGCGATGTATTACAATCGCCTTTGGCAACTACCATTTTAAAATCATTATTGGATTCTACCTATTTAAAGAAAAAAACATCCAATATACATCTTGAAAAACAACTACAGCAGGTTAAATCATCTAAGTTGAATTTCTTATATATGCATGATCTGACAGCACGTGCAAAAGCCTTTGAGGGTATGGGAGAGATTCAAAAAGCCGATTCTTTATACCGCCTGTATGAAAAATATTTTCCAGAAGCTATTCCCCTGAAATATTTAAAACAGGATGTTTTAGCTGAGTTCCAATATGTACCCGATAATTTCGATGGTAAAAAGTATTTCGAATTAAAGAAAGACACGAGAGTCCGGTTATTTGGATCCGGGCAAATAGTATATGATTCGTATATACAATACGATTTAAATACCAATGATGGTGTTGAAATATATCTGGATATGTTCAATAAAAAATCCAAAACATTGAATATTAGAGACAATCAATATTTTTACCGTTTCAATTATGGTTACACTACCCTATCTGGTAACTTTTTTTCAAAAAACGATATTGAATTTGCGATAGTTGATCCTAATGACAGCGTGTATATGCTTGAAGTAAAAATGCCATGGAAAACTTTAGGAGATATAAAACCCAGGATTGGTGAAGCAATTGGTTTGAATATGCTTATTCTTGACAAAGATTTAAATGAGCCATGGAGGAAAAGTACAATCACATGGTCTACCACAAAATGGTGGGATAATAATCCTTCACTATGGGGAACTCTCATACTTTCCGGAAAACCTGTGCATAACAGACAGAAAATTGCATATTGTTCAAAAACCAGAAATGAGATAAAAATTGATGGTGATATTGATAATGTATGGAATAAAATAAATTATACTCCAATTGATAGTTGCGTCGCCAGTAAATTTGATATTTCAGGAGGTTTTAAAACGCTGTGGGACGAACAAGCTATCTATTTTCTTTTCCGTGTTGTGGACAATGTGAAAAACCAAGCCGGTGTGATTACAATTGACAAAGGGTGGATTGAGAATGCAGCCACCGGAGAAGTTACATATAAGATGACCGGAGCAACAAATACTCCTTACTTACCTTCTTTTTCGACAGATAAAACATTTACATTAAAAGCGGGAAAGTACTTTCTAAAATATTCTTCTGACGACGGTCATTCGACCGAAAAATGGTATGGAAAATCACCGCAAAATGGTATCTATGGAGCAGTTCTTTATAAATGTGTAGAATAAAATATGAAACGGAAATTAAATAAAACACTAATCTCAAAGTCCCCCAGGCGGGGAAATTTAGGGGGGCTGTTTGTTATTCTCAGTCTTATCATATTGTTCGTCTTTTTATACAGACAAAATACGAATGTCGATTTAAGAAAATCGCTCGATCTTGCCGGTAAAAACCATGAACAGCTTGAAAAGGTGTTGGACTATTATTCAAAACCACAGGACAGTTTAAAACGAAAGGCGGCTGTTTTTCTCATCAAGAATATGTACATACACTATGGCTATTATGGTAAAGATGTAGAACAATACAATACTCTTTTTGATATTCTGGACACGCTCAACCATAAACAAACAGAACCTATATTAAGCCAATCAAAACATATTTATGATTCCATTACAGCAAATTTTACAATTTCAAACTACACCCGGGAGTCTGATTGTAAAATGATTACTTCTGAATATCTTATCAACAATATAGAATTTGCATTCAGTGCATGGAAACAAATGCCATGGAGTAAAGATGTTGATTTTGATGTTTTTTGTGAGTACATCCTTCCTTATCGGGTACGCAACGAAAAGTTGGAATGTTGGCGCCCAAAATTCTATGCAGATTATACAGAATTGGCTATAAAATGTAAAAATGTAAAAAATATGCCTGAAATATATACGTATATGAGAGATAATTTGAATCATTCTTTTAAACTGGCTATTGAACTCGATAAATATTACCCTTTTGATCAGGGCATCAAAGACCTTACGAAAGGGAGAATTGGCAGTTGTCCCAATCAGTGTTCATTTGGAATTGCATCTATGCGCGCTGCAGGGCTTCCTGTCGCCATGGATTATATTCCCAAATGGGGTAACATGTCAAACAAGCATAATATGGTTCACTTAATCTCTAAAAACACACAATCAAAAAGAATAACCAATGAAAATTCACCAATAAATACAAGTGATATCATTGATGCTTCGATGGACTTAAGTGAGATAGGTAAAGTTTTTCCATCATCCAAATTACCAGAAGGCTTATACGTACAATACAACAAAACTACACCTAAGATTTATAGGTATACCTATTCCGTTCAGCCCGAAATGGAAAACGTGCTTGATGTAAATGACAAAAGCGAAATAGCGCACGAGTTCGATAAGCTCAACATTAAAGATGTAAGTAATGAATACTTATCTTGCTCCACAGTTTCGGTTAGGCTAAACCCTCGATTCAGGAAGCATCAAATAGCTTATTTATGTGTATTCACCATTAACGGTTGGGTACCTGTGGCATTGACAAAAATCAGTACGGATGGAAAAGCACTGTTTAAAGATATGGGAAGGAAAATTGTGTACCTGCCTGCCGTGTATGAGAATAATGAATATGTGCCTGTTGAATATCCATTCTGTATTGACAGTCTGAATCAGGTTAAGCGATTAATTCCACTTCCCGCTAAAAAACAAAACGTAAGATTAATTCGCAAATTCCATTTATTTGCCTACACAGCGGGACATTCTGTCAAATTGTTGGGAGGACGTTTTGAAGGATCAAACTCTCCCAATTTCAGCAATGCGCAACTGCTTTATGAAATTGATTATTACCCTTTCTACATGAATCAGAAAGTTATCAACTGTAATAAATCGTTCCGGTATTTAAGGTACGTACCTCCTATGGGCAGCGTTGGAAATATTGCAGAAGTTGAATTTTATGGGATTAAAGGCAAGGATACATTACTTTTAAAAGGTACTGTAATAGGCGAACCGGGAAGCGACAAACAACATGATGCAGCAAAAGCATTTGATCAAAATATGGATACATATTACGAAAACGTTGTTAGCGATGGCTGGGTGGGTATGGATATGGGAGCAAGCAACCGGCAGCTAGTAACGAAGATACGCTTCTGTCCTCGAAATGACACTAACTGCATAATGCCCGGCAACAATTACGAACTTTTTTATTGGAACAATCAATGGATATCACTTGGCAGACAAAAAGCTAATAAAGCTTATCTCGTTTACAATAATGTGCCTGTGGGGGCTTTATTTTGGCTTAAATGCCTGAATGGAGGGCATGAAGAACGAATCTTTACCTACGAAAAGGGGATGCAGATTTGGTGGTAAGAATGAGACACACAGTAAAAAATTAATTGTACAAACCATTTAAATTTAAAACATCATGAAAAAGAAAGACATTTACGAAGTTACCATTAAAATTATTGGAATTGTTGCAGCATGTAAGTTTATTGAATCTCTTTTTGCTACTGTAATTCTTTATATCACTTTTCACTCAATATCGACAAATATAAAGTTTGACTTTATGGGAATATCTCAAACAGGTGTAAGTGTTTTGTCTATCTTGTTGTACGGTCTATTTGGCTATTTGTTCCTGTTTATGACTGATATAATATTGAAATTATTAAAATTGTCCAACTCTACCGAAGTGAATTTTCAAATCGAGAAGAAAACTATTTATCATATTGTTGTGCTGCTGATTGGATTTTTCATGTTTACTTATAGTGGCAACCAACTAACGAGCAATACTTTTACCACAAAAAATCCAATAAGTACTGAACAATCTTCAGTTAGTCTTAGCCCTACTGGAGAAAAAATCGTAATAGGAGGAATTTGTACTACTGAAACAGGTCCTTCAACGACGATGAGTACAACGGTTAATTACACAAACATTTTGCTAATTTTAATTTCGATTTTAATAATTATCAAATCAGAAAAATTATCTACGATTCTTATGCCGAAAGAAAAAGAAGAATTAATTGATTAGGATTTCATTAAGAACGATTGTAAAATATAACAGTCCAAACTATTGACAACTAATTACGAAGCGAAAATCTGACAAACGAAACGCCTAGCCCCTAACACACTTTGGTCACAGGCTGGCTGACATGCATTCTGGCAGTTTTTTTTCGCATTGACCTTGTCGCTGCGCGAAAGTTAACGCTCCCGCAGCCCGCCAAAGACCCATAGTGTGCCGAGAAGCAGAACATCGGTAAAAGTAAAGTTCTGCATGCTGTAATTAAGATGGTGGAACCCAGTTGTAAGGACGACCTACCGCAAGCGTTGTACAGGCGAGGCTTGCAAACCACCTAAAGGTGCTGTGATAAAGAGTCATGGTATTGAGCGTTTAGGAAACGGTTATCCTACGAGATAGTCAGGTAGGAATATAGGAGTTGAACGAAAGTGAATCGCTGATGAGGTGTCGAGA
>Ga0209540_10002006_pt1 | contig 14737 bp, 11 predicted proteins | sample BarGraIncu01121A_FD_184501 | JGI IMG/M metagenome (GOLD analysis project Ga0209540, IMG submission 184501) | Arctic peat soil microbial communities from Barrow, Alaska - Barrow Graham LP Incubations 011-21A (SPAdes) (version 2) | ecosystem: Environmental > Terrestrial > Soil > Wetlands > Peat... | reverse complement strand
GGCTCTTGAGCAGCAGGTAGTGATCGGTCAACGCAACCGGAAGCAGATCTGGCTCGGCATCGATCACCTGGACACCGAGGTGTCGCAATACGTCGGCGGTTCGTTCGCGCAGGCCGATGGTGCGCTGGGCCGCAGCGGCGTCATACACGCGTGAGGTGCTGCTCACGTCCCCAGCCATTGCCGAAAGGGCGGGGTCGGCGACCGAGGCCAGGATCACCCGATGGTGACGGGTGAGGGTCGCGAGGGTCGGCAACAGGCTCTCCTCGATGGCCGCAGGCTCGAGCGGAGTCAGCAGCACGACCAGCGAGCGGCGCCGGCTCAGGCCGGCGATCGCCCCTGCCAGCAGGGACCAGTCCGCCTCGAGCAGTGCCGGCTCAAGCGGGGCCATCGCCGTCACCAGGTTGTTCAAGAGCGTCGTGCGACTTGAGCCGCTCAACCGAGCGCGTACCTGTCGGTCGCCGGCGATGAAATCCACCCGGTCACCCGCACGAGAGGCCAACGCCGCCAAGAGCAGCGAGGCGTCCATCGCCGCGTCCAGCCGGGGCATGTCACCCACCCGCCCGGCCGAGGTTCGTGAGGTGTCCAGGACCAGGATCAGGCGCCGGTCGCGCTCGGGCTGCCAGGTGCGTACGACGACTGAGCTGCGTCGAGCGGTCGCCCGCCAGTCGATGCTTCGGACGTCATCGCCAACCACGTAGTCGCGTAAGGAGTCGAACTCCGTGCCGGCCCCACGAACGCGAACCGCCGAGCGGCCGTCGAGCTGACGTAGGACGGCGAGTCGGCTGGGCAGGTGCTTGCGCGAGGTGAACGGCGGCAGTGCGCGGATGACTCCCTCGACCGGGAATGAGCGTTGGCGGGCGGCCAGCCCGAGTGGTCCGACGCTTCGTACCGTGACCCGGTCGGCTCGCCGGTCGCCGCGCCGCGTCGGAGTCAAGGCGGTCTGCAGCGAAACGCGGTCACCGCCACGGACGGTGACTGTATGCCGGTCGCCTGCCGCCCCTGCGGAAGGTTGCCAGGCGTCGCGAACGATGCCGCGCAGACGTCGCGACGTCGGGTTGGTCAGCCACAGCGTCGTGGAGCCACTCACCCCGAGTCGGACCTGGTGGACTCGGTCGCGGCTGATGACGAGCTTGCCGGGGCTCAGCGCCAGCAGCACGTCGAGCCCGATGGCGCACGCAGTGACCAGCCACCAGATCCGGACGGTGGTCATGGTCGGCTGGAGCGCCACGGCGATCAGCCCCAGCACCAAGAGCGCCGGTGCGCGTCCGGTCAACGCCACGAGGGCCACCCCCTGGCTGTTGAGGGGCAGGGTGTTCGGGGTCGCTGCCCGGAGGGGCACGGAATACGCATCGGTGAGGGCACGGTAGGAGTCAGCGGGGGACCGGCACGGAGGACAGGGCGCTGGCCAGTACCGACCCGACACTGACGCCCTCGAGCTCGGCCTCTGGACGCAGTGAGAGCCGGTGGGCCAGCGTCGCGTGCGCGAGCGCCTTGACGTCATCGGGGGTCACGAACTCTCGGCTGCTCAACCAGGCCCAGACCCGGCTGGTCGCCATCAGTGCCGTGGCGCCACGTGGGCTGGCGCCCAGGGACAGCGACGGAGACTGTCGGGTGGCCCGGGCGATGTCGACGATGTAGCCGGTGACCTCGGGCGAGACAGCTACCGTCCGAACTGCTGCCACCGCGGCATCGAGGTCGGCCGGCCCGGCGACTGCGCGTAGGCCGGCCGCAGCCAGGTTGCGAGGGTCGAAGCCGGAGGCGTGCCGGTGAACCACCTGGATCTCGTCCTCGCGTTGAGGCAGGGGCAGCTCGACCTTGAGCAGGAACCGATCCAGCTGGGCTTCGGGCAAGGGGTAGGTGCCTTCGTACTCGACCGGGTTCTGGGTCGCGGCGACCATGAACGGCCATGGCAGGGGTCGGGGCACGCCGTCGACGGAGACCTGGCGTTCCTCCATGGACTCCAGCAGGGCGGACTGGGTCTTGGGCGGCGTCCGGTTGATCTCGTCGGCGAGCAGCAGGTTGGTGAACACCGGCCCCTCGCGGAAGGAGAACTCGGCGCTGTGCGGGTCGTAGATCAACGAGCCGGTGATGTCGCCGGGCATCAGGTCGGGCGTGAACTGGACCCGCTTGGTGTCGATGTCGAGTGCGGTAGCGACCGCGCGAATGAGCAGGGTCTTGGCCACGCCCGGCACCCCTTCGAGCAGGATGTGGCCACGGCTCAGCAGCGCGATGATGATGCCTGACACGGCGGCGTCCTGGCCCACGACGGCCTTTGCGACCTCATGGCGGACCGCGAGAAGCGACGCGCGCGCTTGGTCCGAGGAGGTACGGGTCTGGTCTGCGGATGGGCGATCCTGGGTTGGCCGATTGACGTCCGTCATGTGCCGCGTACTTCTTTCTCGAGTGCCACAAGGTTGTTGGCTTTTTCCAGCAGGGACGAGTCGTCATGCGCTGCAGGTGAGTCCAGAAGATGCAGCACATAGTGGTAACCCCGGCCGCTGACCGCTGCAGAGGCCGCTGCCACGCTGCTGATCGCAGAAGAGGCAGGCAGGCCGAGGTATGACGCGAGGCGCCTCCGCGTCGCCTGCTGCAGAACGGCCAGGGCTCGGGTGCGGTCGCGGGATCTGCGGTACATCCGTCCGCGGCTCTCGGTCGTCTCCACCGCCCGGACGATGACCGGCAGTGGTTCGGTGACCAGACGTCCAAGACGGCGGCCACGCCAGAGGCACAGCAACACCACAGCGGAGGTCCCCAGCGCCAGGCCGGGCTGGAACCACGCGGGCGCGATCGATCGCGAGGTGCTGTCGGCTGCTGCGATGTCGGCCAGAGAGGGGACGTACCAGACCAGGCGGTCGGTGTGCCCGAACAGGCGCAGGGCGATCGCGGCGTTGTCGGAGTTCAGGATGGCCCCGTTGGTGATCAGGCTCTCGTCCCCGAGCAGGGTCACCGTCGGTCGTCCAAGCGCGGCGGGCAGGCTGACCAGCGCGCCGCCCCCGCCGTTCCCCTCGTTCTTGTCGGGGAAACAGGTCGTGGCGGCGGAGCCATCGGCCGTCGGAACGTAGGCCCGGTCCGCCTGGGCAAGCCGGAAACCCTCGCCCACTTCTGTGCCCCGGCAGCCGGCAGCCACGTCCGTCAGATCCGCGAGGTGGGAGTCGACAGGCAGGCCCATTCCCTTGGTGACCTCAGGGTCGGGGTCGAGCAGGACCAGACTGGCGGCGGACGCGGCGTGGACCAGCGCCGCATGTGCTGTTCGCCTCGACAGGCTGTTCGTCCCGGTGACCGCGACCGTCGTGACGCCGTCGACGGTCTGGTCGAGAAGCTCGCGTTGGCTGCGAACCACGGTCACTGCGACACCGTGGTCGCTCAGCACGTGGGCCAGGCCCTGGGCCCCGGAGTGGCCGGGGTTTGCCGGGTCGAGGTCGTCGGTGTTGCCCTTGCTGTTGGCGTCAAACAAGGTCATGGCAAGCGCGACCGCCAGGAGTAGGCCGACCAGGGTCGAGGGCGTGAACCATCGGGGACGCATGTGTGTCAGGGGTTTCGAGACACTCCTGGTTGTCGTCATACCGACATTCCTCCGAGCGACGACGCCAGGAGCTGCGGGCGGGTCGTGACCAGCTCCGCGTCGAGCTCAAGGATCTGGCTGGCTTGGTGGGCACTCGCGCGGCGATGTCCGTAGCGTACGGCGTCGAAGAGGTCGGCGGCTCGCGAGAGCCGGTCAGCGTGGTCAGGGAACGGTGACGCCAGCGCCAGGCTGACCTCGTGGGCGGTGCGGCCAGGGGCGTCATTGAGAACCCTGCGATCGCTCGTGTCCTTGGCGATGGCTCGGAATCCGTCCAGAACGGCCTCGTCGCAGCGTCCGTCTCGCAGGGCTTGGGCAGCCTGGTCGCGGTAGCGGCGGGCCGTGATCGTCACGTTCTCCAGCACCGCCCTTCCCGAAGCTGCGACCACCGGCTCTCGACGTACCTTGGGCAGGACCCAGACGAGGAGAGCGATCACCACGAGAGCCATCAACACGGTGATGACAGGGGAGAGTCCGGCCAGGTGGCTGGCGCCCTCGAGGAGCTTGCGTAGCTGGTCGACGATCCACCGGCTCATCGAGTCAAGCCACGGGCTCTGATAGTCGGAGCCATGGAGCTCTTGCCTTAGCCAGGTGCGCGCCACTGGAGGCGTGGGGCTCAGGCCGCGAGATAGTGTCCAGCTCACCGGTGTCATGAGATGTCGTTCAGATCGGTGGTGTCGGGTTTGACTGTGACACGTGGAGCAAGACCACATCGAGCGCTTCGAGGCGCATCCGCCGGTCGATGTAGAGCAGGCCGGTCACGGCTGCCACGAAAGGTGTGGTGATCGCCCCCGTGAGCAGTGCCGACAGGTGCGAGATGAACGTGACGATCATCTGCGCGGACTCGCTGTCTTGTGCTGACAGCGCGGCAATGGCCGTGCCGATGATCGAGAACGGTAGGCCGAGCAGCGATCCGACGATCCCGGCGAGTAGTCCGGCCAAGAGCGTGATGCCAAGGATGCGCCAGAACGCGGCGCCCTTGGTGAGTGTGAAAGAGCGCCGCAGCCCGGCCAGCACCCCGTGGCCCTCGAGAACTATCGCGGGTGCGGCCATCGAGATCTTGGTCGAGACCGCCAGGGCTACAGCAATGAGGCTGAACAGACCGACGAACAGCACGAACAGTCCCGCCCCGAGGCTGTTGTTGACCAGCAGCAGCACGCCTGGCCCGATCAGCAACACCGTTGCCAGGAGACTGAACAGCCCGGACAGCATGGCCAACGCCAGCAACGACGGGAGTCGTCCGCGGGTGGACCGCCACGTCGTACCGACATCCGGTTTGCGGCCCAGGACCGCCTGGCCCACGACATAGATGAGGACTCCGCTGAGGAGGGCAGTCGCGAGCTCGGTGGAAACCGCCTGGATCACTGAGGACGATAACCCGAGGAAGGCCTCGGCATCGGGTCCGAGCGTGCTCAGGACCCTGGCCGTGAGATGCGTCGCGCCAATTCCCAACGCAGCCGACGGGACCAGGAACACGGCCAGCACCACTGCCGAGAGCCCGACCATCGGCTTCGGGTTGAAGCGAACGGCCTTCACCGCGCCGTCCAGGATGTCACCGAGCTGCAGTGGCCGAAGTGGCACGATGCCTGGCTTGTGCGCCGTCAGCATCGGGGTTCGTGGGTTTGCCATGGAACCGGCGTCCGAGGTCGCGGCCGGCGGCCGGTTAGGCGGCGGCTCGCGATCCTGCGGTCCAGGAGCTGGGAATCCGCCGGTCACCGTCATCTGCCTTTCCTGATCAGTTGGGTATCGACTCATGATGTCCCAGACCGGCGGTCCTCGCCCCTGTGGACAGGACCCGCCGCCGACAGCCGCAGCAGAGAGGCTACAAGCCCGGGAGCTTGACCTGCTGGTCCGCGGGTGGTGGGCTCATGGGCCCGACGGCATTCTATTCGGTGAAGTCCAGCGAGCCTTGGCCTTTGGACGCTAGCAGGCAACCCCGACCTCGGCCTGGCTGGAGCCATGGTTGGAATCACGACCGGACTCGATCGGCCTATGCTCAACTGGATGGGTACCGAGACTTCGACGACGCGGCACGTGTTCCGCCAGCGTTCATCCGTGGGGCTGGCGGTCGTGTGCGGAGCCGTCGGCCTGTTCCTGCTTCTGTCCTTGGCCCGGAACTGGGCTCACTATCCACGGCCGTTGTCCGCCGCCTGGGTGCTCTTGGGGTTGGCTGTCGCGTGGTCGGTATTCGTCCGTCCCGCGGTCCTGTTCGACGTCGAGGGCGTGACCGTTCGTAACGTCCTACGGGACGTTCATATCCCGTGGGCCCTGCTGACCGGCGTGGAGTCCCGCTGGAACCTCAAGGTCTTCGTGGGGGAGCGGGGTTACACCGCCTGGGCCATCTCCTCCCAGGTCAAACCTCCCAAGCGCACCTCGGATGGGATGTTCGGAAGGCTTTCGCCCAGAGGGCTGGAAAGGCAGTTCGGAGCCGATGCCTCACGGTCCACGATTGCCCTGAAGGTCACGGCCTCGACAGTTGCCCGGTCGATCGAGCAGGCCAAACGGGAGTATGACGAAGCTGTCGCGTTGGGGCAGCTCCCCGAGGTTACTGATGGCCCGGTGCGGATCACCTGGGTGCCACTGGTCCTGGCCGTCCTGCTCTTGCCGACGATCGCCGTGGTCGCCCTGTCCCTGGGCTGACCTGTCCCTGGCCGGCTTCAGGTCGGCGTCGTCAACCCGCGCATCGACGCACCCACCCGTGTCAACCGGTCTGCGGCCTCGGTGCGGGCGGCAACCAGGCCAGAGGGTGCCTCGACTGCGACGATCGCCTCGAGATACACCTTGAGCTTGGGCTCGGTCCCGCTCGGTCGCACGATCACCCGGCTGTCGTCCTCGAGGAAGTAGCGCAGCGCGTCAGTTGGTGGCAGTGGCTGCGAACCCTCGTTCAGATCGTCGATCCGGGCGACCGGGACCCCGCCCACGTCGGCCGGCGGCCTCTTGCGGAGCCGGGACATCAGGGTGCCGATGAGGCTCAGATCGTCGACCCGGACGGCAAAGGCATCCGTGGCGTGGACCCCATGCGCGACCGAGAGGTCGTCCAGCACGCCGAGCAGGCAGCGACCCTGTGCCCGCAGACCTGCTGCCATCTCGGCCAACATCAGCGCCGCACTGATGCCGTCCTTGTCGCGAACCTGGTGGGGGTCGACGCAGTACCCGATCGCCTCCTCGTAGCCGTAGCGCAGGCCGGCCACCCGCGAGATCCACTTGAACCCGGTCAGCGTCTCTTCGTGCCTGATCCCCGCGCCGGCAGCCATGGCCGCGAGCAGCCGGGAGGACACGATCGAGTTCGCGAAGACGGCGTCGGCACTGACTCCGCGAGACAGGATATGGGCCCCGAGCAGCGAGCCGACCTCGTCGCCGCGCAGCATCCGCCATCCCTCGGGGTTGTCGACGGTGGCTGTGACCGGGTCGGGGACGGCGACCGCGCACCGGTCGGCATCAGGGTCGTTGGCCAGGACGAGATCGGGACGGACCCGAGCCGCCAGCGCCAGCGCGGCGTCGATCGCACCCGGCTCCTCGGGGTTGGGGAAGCTCACTGTCGGGAAATCGGGATCCGGCTTCGACTGACTGGGCACCACGATGGGGGCGTCGAAGCCGGCACGGGTGAATGCGGCGACCATGACGTCACTGCCGACTCCGTGCAGTGCGGTGTGGACGACGCTCAGCCCGCGCGGGCTGTCTGGGTCGACGACCGCGCTCGCTGCATCGAGATAGGCCTCGAGCACATCGTCGTTCATCGTCGTCCAACCGGAGCCTGCTCGAGGGACGTCGGCGACGAGCTCGACGCGGGCGATGTGGGCTGCGATCTCGGCATCGGAAGGCGGCACGATCTGGCTGCCGTCGCCGAGATAGACCTTGTAACCGTTGTCCTGCGCAGGGTTGTGGCTTGCCGTCACCATGACGCCGGCGTCCGCTCCAAGGTGACGGATCGCGAAGGCCAGCACCGGAGTTGGCAGGGGGCGCGGCAGCACCATCGCACGGCCGCCGCCGGCGACGACGACGGCTGCCGTGTCACGAGCGAAGACGTCCGAGCTGTGTCTGGCGTCAAACCCGATGACCACCAGGGGTTCCGGTGAGGACTCCCGCAGGTATGCCGTGAGCCCGGCCGCCGCACGGATCACCATGGACCGGTTCATTCGGTTGGGGCCGGCTCCCATGGCGCCCCGGAGCCCGGCGGTGCCGAACTCGAGCTTGCCGGCGAACCGGTCGGCCAGGTCGGCGCCGGCCGCGGCGTCGCCCGACGCGGCAGCCTCCAGCACGTCGTCGAGCTCCGCGCGAGTGGCCTCGTCCGGATCGTCGTCGCGCCAGGAGGTGGCTCGCTCGATCAGGTCCTGCGGGGCGGTATACGTCGGAGAGCCTGCGGTGGCTCCGCCCGCGGTCGTCACGGACGATCGATTCGCGCGACGACGGCGGCGAGCAGGTGCCCGCAGCGCTTGGCCGCAGCTCGGCCTGCCTCGAGCACTTCGTCGTGAGAGAGCGGCTGGTCGCCTATGCCCGCGGCAAGGTTGGTCACCAGTGAGATCCCGAGGATCTCCAGGCCACATTGGCGGGCGGCGATGGCTTCGAGTGTTGTCGACATCCCGACCAGGTCGCCGCCCAGGATCTTCGCCATCTGGACCTCGGCCGGTGTTTCGTAGTGTGGTCCGCGGAACTGCACGTAGACGCCTTCGGCCAGGCCGGGATCGATCTCGCGGGCAAGCGCGCGAAGTCGTGGTGAGTACAGATTCGTCAGATCCACGAAGTCGGCTCCCTCGATGGGGGAGGCTGCCGTGAGGTTCAGATGGTCCCGGATCAGCACTGGCGTCCCGGGAGTCCAGGCCGGATTGAGGCCGCCGCAGCCGTTGGTCAAGACGATCGTCCTGCATCCGGTGGCGGCGGCAGTCCGTACGGCGTGAACGACCGAGCGGATGCCGCGGCCCTCGTAGTAGTGGGTGCGGGTGCCGAAGACCAGCGCCCGGCGGTCGGTGCCGGCGATCGTCACCGATCGTATGACGCCCGAGTGCCCGGCCACTGTCGCCTTGGCGAACCCCGGAACGTCCGCATTGTCAATCGTGGCAACCGTTCGCCCGATCAGGTCGCCGGTCTGCCCCCAGCCGGACCCCAACACCAGTGCCACGTCATGACGGGAGGTTCCGGCTTGGTGCTCGATGACCTTGGCGGCGGCCGCGGCCACGGCGAAGGGGTCCACGGAGGGATCTCGCAGATCCAGGGAGTCGGTGCTCGAGTAGGTCACGCGGGCAGCCTAGCTCCGTGCTGTCTGTGGCAACCCAGGGACGGCGTCGTGATCGTGCTGTCTAGTCGGCTGCGACCGCCAGAGCGGGGTTGGGCCGCGGGACCAGCGAGATCCTGTCTCCGGGGGTGAACGTGGCCACTGCGTCATTGTCGATCTGTGCCAGCACGGTCTCACCGGAATCGGTCACTGCGTGCAGACTCCCCGTCGAGCCCAGGAAGCTCGCCGTGACCACCGTGGCGCGACCGGCCGGATCGGCTGTGACCGCAATGGATTCGGGACGGATCAGCACCAATGCCGCCCCGCGCTGCAGCGAACCCGGTAGCAGGGGAACAGACGAGCCGAGAAGGTTCGCGTGCTCGTCCTCGACGGTGGCCCGCAGACGGTTCGTGAGACCGACGAAGTCGGCCACGAAGGGCGTCGCAGGCCGGGTGTAGAGGTCGTGGGGTGACGCCAGCTGCTCGAGGTTGCCGGCTCGCATGACGCCAACTCGGTCGGCGACAGCCAGGGCTTCCTCCTGGTCATGGGTGACGAACAGTGTGGTGGTGCCGACCTCGAGCTGGATGCGGCGGATCTCATCCCGGAGCTGCACCCGCACCTTGGCATCCAGAGCCGACAGCGGCTCGTCGAGAAGGAGGACCTGAGGCTCGATGGCCAGCGCCCGGGCCAGAGCGACTCGTTGTTGCTGCCCGCCGGACAGCTGGTGGGCATAGCGGTCGGCGTGCTCCGAGAGCTCGACGAGGTCCAGCATCTCGGAGACGCGCGCACGGCGGCGGGCGGACGGAATACGGCGGAGCTGGAGTCCGAACTCAACGTTCTGGCGTGCTGTCATGTGGGGGAACAGGCTGTAGGCCTGGAACACCATCCCCATGTCGCGTGCGCTGGTCGGTACGGCAGTGATGTCCTTGCCCCCGACCTCGACCCGTCCGGAGTCGGCATCTTCCAGCCCGGCCAGCACCCGAAGGGCCGTGGTCTTGCCGCAGCCGGAAGGGCCGAGGAGTGCGACGAACTCGCCGGGCGCGATGTCCAGCGTGAGCCCATCCAGGGCGTGGATGGGGCCGTATGAGCGGCGCAGGTCGGTCAGGGTCACAGCCACGCCCTCGCCGGGCCCGCTTCTGGTTGCAGTGTCCGAGGTCGGCGTGCGAGTGGCGGGCATCAGTTCTCCTCTGGGCGATGCGACCGACGACCGGTGCCGACGAAGGACATGGCGATCAGCACGATAAAGGCAAGGATCAATGCGGCCAGGGCGGCGGCGATCGCGAGCGAGGAGTCGCGTTTGCCGAGCAGGTTGATGGCCACCTGCAGGTTGTCGCGGCTGAACAGGGAGGCGATCGTGAACTCGCCGAGGACAAGGGCGACGGATAGGAACGCCGCCGAGAGCACCGCGGTTCGGATGTTGGGCAGGATGATGCGCCACATGACCGTTGGCCACCCTGCGCCGAGCGAGCGGGCTGCCTCCGCAAGGGTTTTCACATCGATGGCGCTCAACCCGGCGTCCAGTGCACGGTAGGCGTAGGGCAGGACGAGCACGACGTAAGCGAAGGCCAGCCAGAGGGAGGACTCGCCCAGGAAGTAGGCCACCCACGCGTAGACGGGGGCGAGTCCGACAACGAGCACGATCGCAGGGATCGTCAGTGGCAGGAGGCAGATGAACTCCACCGTGCGGCGCAAACCCGGCAGCCGCAGCCGGACCCACGTCATCGTCGGGACCAGCATGAAGAGCATGATCACCACCGTCAGCACAGTCAGCCCGGCTGACGCCAGGATGCCCGTCTTCAGCTCGGGGTAGTCCGCATCGATGACGCCGAGGTCGAACAGCTTGGCCCAGGTATCCAGCGTCCGGCCACCGCCGGGGGCTCGGGTCGTGAACTCGACCATGCTGAAGATCGGGAGGGCGAAGAAGAGGCCGATCAGCCCGACAACAGTCCACCGGAAGCTGGCCTGCCTGCGCCGGCGGGTGGCGTGCAGGCTCATGAGCCGAGCCACTTGGTCGTACGTCGCTCGAGAACGACGTAAAGGGTCATGACCACGGCGACGATGGCGACCATGCCCAGCGCCATGGCCTTGCCGATGTTCTCCTGACCCAGGATCACCTCTGAGCTGAGGGTGTTGCCGATCTGCTGGGAGATGAGGGGGGACCCCTGCGAGATCAGGGCCATAGCCGTTGCATAGGCGCTGAAGGCGTTGGTGAACAGCAGCAACATGGCTCCGATGAAGGAGGGCGCCAGGATCGGCCCCGCGACGTGTCGCCAGTAGTGCCAGGTGCTGCCGCCCAGGGACTCCGCTGCTTCACGCCACTGGGGTCTCAACCCCTCGACGGCCGGCAGGAACACGATGAGCATCAACGGGATCTGGAAGTACGTGTAGACCAGCATCAGGCCCTTGTCCCAGTCGTAGAGCCAGGTGGTGCTTGCCAGGTCGATGCCGAACTTCTTTACCCAGAGGGTCAAGAATCCCTGGATGCTGAAGGTGGCGATGAACGCGAAAGCGAGCGTGACGCCGCCGAACTGCGCGAGGACGCCACACAGTGAGGTGATCAGCCGCCGCAGGAGGCCGCCTTCGTGAGCGGTCGACACGGCATACGCCAGCAGCGCCCCGAAGACGGCACCAAGGACGGCGGTGACCGCCGACAGCACGGTCGAGTGGACGAAAGCCGCCACGATCTGGGGTTGGGTCAACGCGGAAAGGTTGCCCAGGGTGGGATGGCCGTTGCCATCCACGAACGCGCCGACGATGACGATCAGGGTCGGTATCCCCAGGAAGATCGTCGTGTAGGTGAAGAAGGGCATGACGCCGAGCAGGGCGCCCACCGGCTTGCGGCTGGTGAACGCCCTGCTGCTCGGTGGCTCAGCCAATGGCCTTGGCCCAGTTGGCGGTCAGATAGGCGTTGGCCTTGTCCGTTTGTGCTTTGGTCAGGAACACCGGTGTGCCGACGGCCTTGGGCAGTGCTGCATGGGCGGCCTTGTCGATCGTGCCCGCCGCGACCATGGCCTTTTCGCGCACCGGCCGTGCGCCGCCCTTGAGCCACAGGTTCTGGCCCTCGTCGGAGTAGAGGTACTCCTGCCACAGACGGGCCGCTGCCGGGTGAGGAGCGTCCTTGTTGATCGCCTGCACGTAGTAGCCGCCGACCACGGCTCCGGCCGGGATGAAGGTCTTCCAGTTCATTGTGCCTTTGAGCTTCTTGCCCTGCGCGACGTTCAGGTAGTCCCAGTCGAAGACGACCGGTGTCTGGCCCGACTCGATCGTGGCCCCTGTGGGGTCAATCGGCAGGAAGTTGCCGGCAGTCTTGAGCGCTTTGAAGAAATCGACTCCCTTGCTGATGTCGTTGGGCGTTCCGCCTTGGCTCAGGGCTGTCATGACGACACCGCTGAACCCGGCGCCTGCCTTCGTCGGGTCACCGTTGAGGGCGACCTTGCCCTTGTAGGCCGGCTTCAGCAGGTCCGTGACCGTCTTCGGGGCCGGGACCTTGCCCGCGTCGTACCCAATGCTCATATAGCCGCCGTAGTCGCTCACCCCCAGACCCTTGGCGTCCTTGAGCAGGGCTGGGATGTCGTTGAACGTCGCCACCTTGTATGGGGCGAACATGGTGGTATTGGCGCTGGCCACCGCACCGCCGAGGTCGAACACGTCAGGTGCCTTGGATTGACCCTTGAGGTTCTTGGCCGCGGTGATCTCGTCGGCGCTCGAGGCGTCGGGCTGCGCGCTGTTGACCTTGAGACCGTACTTGGCCTGGAACCCCTTGATGATCTCGCCGTAGTTGGCCCAGTCCGGAGGAAGCGCAATGACGTTGAGCGTTCCCTCCTTCTTGGCGGCGTCGACCAGCGCGGCCATCCCGCCGAGGTCTGTGGCCGACGTCGCGGACGAAGCCTTGACGCCTGCGGTGCCGGTGCTTCCGGTGCTTTTCGTGGGTGGGGAGCAGGCGCCGATGCTGATCAGCGTGACCACGGCAAGTGCCGCAACACCGCCTCGTCGAGTCATTCGAGTCTTCACTTCAGACCTCCGGGTTGGGGTGGGGCTCACCCACGCAGGCTAGCGCCGAGATGTCCTGTCGCGGGGACTCATCCGATGTCGGGTTTCGATGAACGGCAGGGCGGCAGGGTAGCCGCTCTCCGCAGGGTAACCCAGGTGGACATGACGCGGCCCTGGGCGCCGCTCATCGCGGTGCGTACGTCAGTCCTTGATCTCCGCGATCACGACGCCGTTGGTCACCGTCATGCCCAACGTGGCGGCCAGACCGGTGATGGTGCCGGCTTTGTGCGCGTTGATTGGTTGTTCCATCTTCATCGCTTCGAGGACCACCACGAGCTCGCCGACCTCGACGACCTGGCCTTCCTCGACCGCGATCTTGATGATTGTGCCTTGCATGGGTGCGGTCAGGGCGTCGCCCGAGACAGCCGTTCCCGCCTTGCCGCCGCCTGACCGTCTGGGTGCTTTCATCTTCCGGGCGCCACCGCCACCACCAAGATTCAAGTCACCGGGCAGAAGCACCTCGAGGCGCTTTCCGCCGACCTCGACGACTACACTCTGGCGGTCACCGGTCCCCTCAGGAGCAGCGGCGACGACTCCGGCATAGGCAGGGATGTCGTTGACGAACTCTGTCTCTATCCAGCGGGTGTGCACCGTGAACGGCTGGGCGGGGTTCTTGGGCGCGAAAGCCTCATCGGCGACGACGGCCCGGTGGAATGGCAGAACGGTGGGCATGCCGTCGATGATGAACTCGGCCAGCGCGCGGCGCGAGCGGGCCAGTGCCTGGGTGCGGTCCTTGCCGGTGACGATGAGCTTGGCCAGCATCGAGTCGAACGCTCCGCCGATCACGTCGCCTGACTCGACGCCGGAGTCCAGCCGCACGCCCGGACCGGACGGTGGGCGGAAGCTCGCGACGACACCTGGTGTGGGCAGGAAGTTGCGGCCGGCATCCTCACCGTTGATCCGGAACTCGATCGAGTGGCCATGGGGGGCGGGGTCGACATAGCCGAGCGCTTCACCGCTGGCGATGCGGAACTGCTCGCGGACCAGGTCGATGCCGGTGACCTCCTCGGTGACGGGGTGCTCCACCTGCAGTCGGGTGTTGACCTCCAGGAACGAGATGACACCGTCCTGACCGACGAGGAACTCGCATGTGCCGGCACCGCGGTACTTGGCCTCCTTCAGGATGGCTTTGGAGGCGCGGACCATCTCGGCGTTCTGTTGACGGGACAGGAACGGCGCGGGAGCCTCCTCCACCAGCTTCTGGTGGCGTCTTTGAAGCGAGCAGTCGCGGGTTGACACGACCACGACGTTGCCGTGGCTGTCGGCCAGGCACTGAGTCTCGACGTGGCGGGGCTTGTCCAGGTAGCGCTCGACGAAGCACTCGCCGCGGCCGAAGGCGGAGATCGCCTCACGAGTGGCGGAGTCGAACAGCTCGGGGATCTGCTGGATCGTACGCGCGACCTTCATGCCGCGGCCGCCACCACCGAAGACCGCCTTGATGGCGACGGGGAGACCGTATTTCTTGGCGAATGCCACGATCTCGTCGCTGCTCTCGACCGGGTCGGACGTGCCGGGCACCAGGGGCGCGTTGGCCCGGGCGGCAATGTGGCGGGCCTTGACCTTGTCGCCCAGGGAGTCGATCGCTTCCGGGGAGGGCCCGATCCAGATCAGCCCGGCGTCGATGACTGCCTGGGCGAACGAGGCGTTCTCGGCCAAGAAGCCATAACCGGGGTGGACCGCGTCAGCGCCGGCCTTGGCGGCGACGTGGAGCAGCTTCTGCTGCACCAGGTATGAGTCACCCGGAGTCGTACCGCCAAGCGCGTACGCCTCGTCCGCGATCTTGACGTGTAACGCGTCCCGGTCCGGATCGGAATAGACAGCCACGGAGACGATTTCGCTGTCCTTGCATGCACGAGCGATCCGTACGGCGATCTCACCTCGGTTTGCGATCAACACCTTGCGGATGGGCGGCATTTCCG
>Ga0209540_10002002_pt1 | contig 14759 bp, 13 predicted proteins | sample BarGraIncu01121A_FD_184501 | JGI IMG/M metagenome (GOLD analysis project Ga0209540, IMG submission 184501) | Arctic peat soil microbial communities from Barrow, Alaska - Barrow Graham LP Incubations 011-21A (SPAdes) (version 2) | ecosystem: Environmental > Terrestrial > Soil > Wetlands > Peat... | reverse complement strand
CGTTGCTTGTAATTATGCAATTGTTGTGTTAAAAATAAAGAATGAGGAGAGCGAGGCTGACTTTTCCCAGAGCATTCCATCATTGCCTGAATTGCGGCGTGACCGATTTTTCAAGTTGCTTGAGTTAGCGGCAGCACAAATCATCCGTCTATCGTGACGGATCTGATTTGTCTGTCCTTTAGGACCTGAAGATGAACGCGCTTGGTTCGCTGTAGCGCTATGAAAAAATGAAAACAGCAAGAATCATGCAAAATTGCAAGCGCGGTCCATGGTCCTTTGCAACCATCCATACTTGAACAATTCGCGGACATAAACTACAATCTCAGACGAGGTGGCCAATGACAAAAACCGCAAAAGCAACGGAATGGTTGGAGAAAGAACCGATCGGCGCCATTGAAAAGATCGAGCTGCTGACCGTGCGCCTGCCCTTCATTGCCCCGTTCGGCACCAGCGTGGCTGTCTGGAGCTGCAAGGAAGCGCTGCTGGTCCGCCTGGAAGACAAGGGCATTATTGCCTGGGGGGAATGCGTGGCCGACCCCGACCCATATTATGCATCCGAAACGACCGTCTCCGCGCGGTTCATCATAAAGAATTTTTTGCTGCCGGAACTGAAGCCTGAGCTCTCCCTGGCCGGCCTGCTCAGCCGCTGGAGCCGGGTGCGCGGCAACGAAATGGCCAAGGCCGCCCTGGAAAACTCCCTGCTCGACCTGCTGGCCAAGCGCCGCGGCCTGCCCCTGCACGCCCTGCTGGATTTCCCGCCCCGGCGCATCATGTCGGGCATCTCCATCGGCATCCAGGAAACGGTCGCCCAGCTGCTGGAAAAAGTGGAGGAAGCCGCGGCCAGCGGCTACCACCGCGTCAAGATGAAGATTCAGCACGGGAAGGACGTGGAATGGGTAGCGGCCGTACGCCGGCGCTTTCCAAAGCTGGCGCTGATGGCCGACGCCAACGGCGATTATACCCTGGCCGACTCCGCCCATCTGGCCCGCCTCGATGAATTCAAGCTGACCATGATTGAGCAGCCCCTCTCCTACCACGACATCTACCAGCATTCGCTCCTGCAGGCGCGGTTGCAGACGCCGCTCTGCCTGGACGAATCGATCCACACTGTCGACGACGCCGCGGCCGCCATCGCCCTGAAAAGCTGCCGGGTGATCAACATCAAGCAGGGCCGCGTGGGCGGCATCCTGGCAGCGGTAAAAATAGCCCGCCTATGCGCCGCCAGCGGCATCCCCACCTGGTCCGGCGGCATGGACGAGACCGGCATCGGCCGCGCCCTGAACATCCAGCTGCAGACCGCCCCGGGCTTCATCCTGCCCGGCGACACTTCGGAGACCAGCCGCTACTTCCACGAAGACATCGTCGAACCGGGAGTTGTTCTGGCCGCAGACGGCTTCATCGAGATCCCGCCCGGCGCCGGCAGCGGCGTGGAAGTGGTGCCCGAGCGGCTGGAGCGCTACCTGCTCGACCGCGAACGGGTCGGCTAGACCGTTTTTATAATTTCGACTGATTCTGCTTATTAACTGCGGCCCGCGAAATCTGGACTTTGTCGTCTTCCTGTATTACCATTTCTTCAGAGGGCAAGGGAAGTCGACCGCCAATTGATTTGCAAAAGAATTTTTGCTATTATTCGCGCTTGGGCCGCAGGCGTGTCCGCCGTCACTGTTCGCCAAACGCCCAATTGGAGGTAGACAATGACAAGATCTTTTCGCATCCTGTCCGCTTGGACCGTGATCGCATTCATTTTCCTTCCGGCCGTCATCGCCGCCGATAAGGCCATTGACCCCTGCACCCTGCTGACCCAGGCCGAGATCCAGGCCGCGCTCGGCAAGCCCATGCAGGCGGGCAAGCTGAATGCCGGCGTCAACCCGGCAGTGGGTTCGAACTGCAACTATATCGTCGCTGACTTCGGGTCGTTCAACGTCCTGCTCAAACCGCTGGGCTACAGCGAAACCCCGGAGCGCATCAAAGCCCAGTTCGTCAAGATGAAGATGAAACCGGTCGACCTGCCCAACGTCGGCGACAGTTCCTTTTTCACCAGCCCCGGCTTCGGCATGACCCAGCTGCAGACATTCAAGGGGTCAAGATATATCCTTTTCACCCTTCTGGTGCCCGGCCTCAAGGAGCCGGCCCAGCAGGCCGCCGCCGCCAAGCTGATGCGCACGTTGCTTTCCAGGATCAAATAAAGGGACAAAGTATAAAGTTTAAAGTAAGAAAAGATTAATTTGTTCCTATATTTTTCACTTCCTTAAAGGAGGCAGAATGAAAAAAAAGACCGCTTTACTAAAAATTTCTCTGGCAGCTTTGGCTTTTTCCATATTCGCGGCGCCGGTCGCCGCCGCCGCGGACAAGAAAGCCGAAAAACCGGTTTATGTTTTCAAGACGACCCGTGAGGTCAAGCGCACGCCGGTCAAGGACCAGTACCAGACCGGCACCTGCTGGTGCTTCGCCACCGTCTCATTCCTGGAGGCGGAACTGCTGCGCCTTGGCAAGGGCGAATTCGACCTCTCCGAGATGTTCGTTGTGCGCCACACCTACCCCAAGAAAGCTTTGAATTACGTGCAGATGCACGGCAACGCCGTTCACCAGCAGGGCGGGCAGGCCCACGACGTGATCGACCAGGTACGCGAGTTCGGCATCGTACCTGAAGAGGTCTACAACGGCATGAACATCGGCGAAAAGCGCCACAACCACGGCGAAATGTTCGCCGTGCTGCAGTCGATCGTCTCGGCGGTCCTGAAAATGGAGGGCCACCGTCTCACCCCGCGCTGGATGGAAGTTTATGAAGCGGCCCTGGACGCCTACCTGGGCAAGGCCCCTGCGGAATTCAGCTGGCAGGGCAAGACCTACACGCCCAAGACCTTTGCCGCTGAAGTCATGGGCCTGTCGCTGGACGACTACATCGAGCTGACTTCCTACGAACAGCACCCTTTTTACAAAAAATGCCGCCTGGAGATACCGGACAACTGGACCTACAACTCCGATTACTACAACCTGCCCATCGCTGATCTCGAAGCTGCGGTCGAGCAAGCACTGGCCGCCGGCTACTCGGTCGTCTGGGATGGCGACGTCAGCGAAAAGGACTTTTCCACGCGTGAGACCGGCTACGCCCTGGTCCCGGAAAAGGACTGGGAGGACAAGACCACGGCCGAGCGTGAAAAGAAGCCGGTGGCGCCGGTAAAGGAAAAGGCGGTAACCCAGGCCATGCGCTCGCAAACCTTGAGCGACTTCAGCACCACCGACGACCACCTGATGCACATCGTCGGCCTGGCCCAGGACCAGACCGGGGCCAAATTCTTCCTGGTCAAGAACTCGGGCGGCACCGACCGCAAGTACGACGGCTACCTTTACATGTCGCTCCCCTATTTCCGCCTGAAGACCACGGCCCTGATGGTCAACAGGAATTCCCTGGCCCGCGAGCTCAGGATCAAGCTGGGGATATAGCCCGGCGCCGGCTTACAGCACCAACGCATAGCCGACCTTGACGAAAAAGGTGCGGCCTGAGCGGATCAGGCCGAACGTTTCGCCGCCGGACGCGGCATCGGTGTAGCCGAGGAAAAGAACGGTGCGCGGGTTGAGCTTGTAGGAAAAGAGGAACTGGGTGGAGAGGGTTTTTTCGCGCGGCTCCACCGCGGCGAGGTAGAGGGCGGGATCGCGCTTGATATCCATGTAAAAGGCGATACCGCGGAAAAAGGCGCGGCTGTTGAACTGGTAAACGACCTGGGCGCTGCTGAGCTTGGCGAAAAACAAACGGCCGCCTTCGACCTGCAGATGGTTGAGCGAGTGCCCGAGCACCAGGTTCAGGTGTCGGCCCAGGCTGAGGGAAACCTTTGGCTCCAGCTGGAAGCGCTTGCCCAGCCGGACATTCTCATAGTCGATCTGGTCGCCCAGCCCCAGGTCGAGGAATAAATTCAGGCTGCCCGAGGGGCGGATCACAAAAGAAGTCCAAGAGGAAAACATGTCAAAAGTGGCGCCGCTGAAAGTTTGGTGCTGCAGCGCCCCCTCGAAGTAAAGCTGCGATTGCATGGGGCTATTGGCGCTGGCGTAGAACTCGAGCCGGCGCTGCAGCAGGTTGCCGGCGTAATCGTCGCTCTGCCGGAGCTCGAAACCGGTCTGCAGCTGCGAAAAGAAATCTTTTCCCTTTCCCCAGTGGGTCAGGCCGCCTTCCAGGTGCCATTCGCGATAGTTCACCTGCGGGATGAACCCCAGGTCGGCGCGGAAGCCGGGCGAGAGGTCCTCGTAGCCCGCCTCGGCATACCAGGTGCGCTTGCTGTGGCGGTATTCAAGCTGCAGCGCCCGCCCGGAAAAAGCGCCTTCATCCTGGCCGAATTCGCTGGCCGTTCCTTCCGGGTAACGGGTCGAGGAGGCCAGGTACTGCAGGACCAATGTCCCGCTCTTGAACAGGAGCAGGCGGGCGTCGACCCCGGCCAGGCGGTTAAAATAATCATCCCCCGCGCGGCCAGTGGCCAGGAGGCCGACGGTGGAGGAGCGGCCCACGTCGAAACGGTAGCGCAGCACGCCCGCCCAGGCCGGCTGGTCGAGGGATGTCGAGGCGGAGTCCTGGCTGCCGGGGATGAGCAGGTTGGTGAGGCGGTCGCGGGCGACGAACAAGGCGATGGCCTGCTTGTTCTCCTTGCCCGAGAGCTTCAGCCCCCATTGCGGGTCGGCGACGGTGCGCGTGTACACGGCCTCAAAAGGGGTGGCGAAAAAATCCTTGCCTTCCAGGAAGAACGGGCGCTTCTCGGAATAGTACAAAGCGAATTGCGTGTTGATGCGGAATTGCATGGCGTCGGCCTCGACCTGGGAAAAGTCGGGGTTGAGCGTGCCGCTTAAGGTGAGATTGGGAGTGAACGCCCACTTACCCGAGATGCCGACATCGGCCTTGCTTTCCACGTTCTCCAGGGGGCCGATAGGAAAATCGGGGCGCTCGTCGGAACGCTGGGCGGTCAGGGTGGGATCGAGCTCGATGCTGCGGCCCGGCTTGACCCCGGCCAGGCCGGTGATCTTGGGCGACTGGCAGATGAAGCAGGATTGATTGCGGTCGAGCGGCACGTTGACGATCTGGTGGCGGACGCTGCGCGGGTAGTTGCGGTAGAGGAGGACGCCCCAGGTCAGGTCGCCTGCACCGCGATGGAATTGCAGCGCCTCGAAGGGGATGGCGAGCTCCACGACGTAGCCGTCGGCGGTGAGCTGGCCGGCCGAGCTCCAGATGGCGTCCCAGGTGCCGTCCTCCATGTCGCCGCCGTTGCTGAACATCTCGTCGCCCTGGATGCCGAAAGGGTTGACCGAGAAGAAAAAGGCACGGTTGCCGTCGTTGAACGTGTCGAGCCAGATGCCGATGTTGTCGTCGTTCCAGGCATTGTCGCGGTCGGTCAGATGGGCGCGGATCGCCGCCGGGTCGGGATCGAAGGCGCGGAAGGCAGCGTATATGTTCTTGCTGTCGTAGAGGAGAAGACACTCGGTCTTCACCGGCGCCGGGGTGTTGTTGCCGGGCTGGAATTCATAGTCGATGGTCAGGCGCAGGGCGTCTTTCCACGCCTCCTCGGTGATCCTGCCGTCGATCTTGATGGGGAGGTTGCTGCGCGGGATGACGTAAGGCACGGCATTTTCCGGCGCGGAGCACAGCGGCAGGGCCAGCAGCGCCGACAATAGCCCCAGAAAGCCTAAGCGGATCGATGGCATGGATCTTCCTCCAAAAATGGATCATAAACCGAGCTCATTGATATTAAACGCTAAAATCGCCGCGAAAGTTTCTCAGCGCTTTTTCTTACACCTCGATCACGCTCCAGCCGTAGACGCCGATCACCCGGGTGGCGCCGACAAGTGTCTCCCGCTCCAGGTGCTGGTGCCCGTGCAGGAGCAGGCGCGGTGCCGCGCGTTCGATATAGGCGTTCAGGGCGGTGAAGCCGGTATGGACCTCGTCTTCGCGGTCATGGATGCCGCGCGGCGAGTTATGGGCAAGGAATATGTCCACGGCCGGGAAGGATTCCAGGAACGCCTCGATCTCCTCCTGGTAATAAAGGAAGTGGCCGCGCGGCTTGTACTGCAGGCAACCGTTCAGGCCGCCGAAGCTCAAGCCACCAAGGTCCACGCTACGCAGGTGCAGGTCGACGATGGGTGCCGGGAATGACGCAGCGGAATCGTGGTTGCCCTTGACCGCAAATACGGCCGGGCACTGCCAGCCTGCCGCCGCTTGCAGGATCACCGCGTCGGCCATATCACCTAGGGCAAGCAACACGTCGGCCCGGCCGCTGCCGCCCCGCCAGCGCAGGTCATCGATATCGGCCAGGACCAGCAGTTTCATCGAGGTGAATTCCCTCCGCCAGTCATGATAGCAGAAACGTCCGGTTATCCCAAGTGCTTGTTGAACTTCCTGCCCGGGTGTGCTATATTGTGTACAAGGTTTTTAGGGAGGTGAAAAAATGGCAGGATATATCGTTCCCATTGAAAAAAAGACCCTTGCTAACAACTATTTCAGGCAAGTGTTGTTCACCGGCAAATATGCCCAGCTCGTGGTCATGTGCCTGCAGCCGGGTGAAGATATCGGCAACGAAGTGCATAAAAAAGTTGATCAGTTCTTCCGTATCGAGAAGGGCCAGGCGGCCTTTGTCTTCAACGGCAAGGAAAAACACCTGGCGAAAAACGGGGACGCGGTCATCGTGCCGGCGGGCACGTACCACAATGTGATTAATACTTCGAAAACCGTAAAACTCAAGTTATATACCATCTATTCCCCGCCGAACCATCCCGACAAGACCGTGCACAAAACAAAGGCCGCGGCGGAGAAAGCGGAAGCCAAAAAGCATCACTGACACGGATCGATCACGTTTATGCCGTCCAAAAAAACAGTCTGGTTGGTCATCAGCGGTATGGCCGGACTGGCCGTAGTAACCATTTATTTTTCGCTGCCGGGAATCACCACGAAATTCCTTGTTTCGCAGGCTGAAAAATTCGGGTTGAAAAACCTGCAGTTCAAGGTGATCCATGTCGGCTGGCGGCGACTTGACCTCGCCGATGTCACTGCGGGAGATGCGGCCGCTCCCGCCCTGCGCATTCCGCATTTAACCATGGAATATTCGCTGGCAGGACTTTGGCAAAAAAAGATCAAGAATGTCCGCCTAAGCGGCGTATGGATCAAGATAGAAGATCGCGGCCAGGGATTTCAGTTCCAGGGCATGGTCAATCCACCGCCAGCGCCGGCGCAAAACGGTGAGATGCCCGCGATCGAGCGCTTCATCCTGGAAGATAGCAACTTGCGACTCGCCTGGGCGGGACGTTCCGTAGAGATCCCTATGGCAGCGACCCTGCGCGCCTCAGGGCCTGGTTATTCTTTTTCCGCCTTGCTGCTCCCTCTGGCGGAGACAGTGCGCTTGCAGGGCACGATCGATAAAAATTTCACGGCTGCTAAAATGACCTTTACGATTCCCGGCTTCTCTCTGCCAGCGCTGGTCGACCAGGCCGGTTTCGCGTCTGCCGCCCGGGGGAATGGCAGGATCGCCGCCCACGGTGAAATCATTTTTGGGGACGGAAGTTTCAAAACCGCAGCCGTTTCCTTTTCCAGCCCGGGAGATTTGCAGTTGGCCGTCCCGGATCAAGCCTCAGTCATACTGGATTCTTTTTCCTTGGCTTTTACTCTCGCTGCGGGTTTTACCGTGCGGGACATCGTCGCCGGCGCCCGGGGGCGCCAATTGCACGTTGGAGAAATAGCGGTCGAAGACCCTTTCTCCCTGGTTATTCGCGGCCGCCAGTGGCCTGACCTGGAGTTTTCCATCCGCGACCTGCAGGTCGCCCGGCCTCTGCCGCTGGCGGCAGAGCACATCACCGGGAAAGTCGCCGGGCCCTGGGCGGCGCCGCGGATCAACGGCACTTTCCGTTTGCAGAACGGAAAAAGGATGTTGGCGGCGCTGGGACTGGCAGCGGAGATCACACGGCCCTATGCCTTGGACGGCGATTTCCAGGGCAGCATGGAGAAGGGAAAAATCGCCTGGACCATGCGGGCCAGGGGCAAAAGCAATCTTGCCGTTGCCCTGGGCCGGGACTCGCTGCGGGGCTGGCTGGACCTGAACGCCTCCCTGAGCGGTGACGGGCAGCGCCTGCACGCGAGCGCTGCCTACCGGATGCCAGCGGCCGACCTGCAGCTGGCAGGATACCGCGCCCGGGCTGGCCTGTTCAGCGGCGATGCGGAACTGGATTATATTTTCGGGAAAAATTTTCGCGGCCGCGGCCTGGTCAATATCAGCGGCGGCAATGTCGCTGCCAGCGCGGGCAATGGCCTGGAAGCATCGGGCATCCATCTGAAATTTCCCTGGCATTGGCCTAGCGGCGGTTTGGCTGTGAAAGGAGGATTTTCCATCGCCCGGCTGCAGAGCAATGGCACGCATTGGCAGGACATCAGCGGCACCCTGACCCAGGAAGATTCGACGCTCCGCTTCTCCGGGTTAATGCATGGCGCCTTGGCAAAAATCGCGCTGACATTCCAGGGACTTTATAAGCCGGGTCCCGCCGGCGGCAGCTTGCAGGCAGATTTTTTGATGCCGGCGGTCGTGCTGCCGGCCCGGACCGATCTGCAGCCCCTGCACCCCGTGCTGCAAGGGATACGCGGCAGTGGCCGTTTCCAGGCGGCAGGCAGGATATGGGCGGGAAAAGATTCTGCCGGCGGCATGGCCACCGTAAAAATTGCCGATGCCGATTTTGAACAGCAAAAGGAAAAGATCGCCCTGCGCGGGGTCAATGCCGAGATCAAGCTGGATCGCTTGTTCGACTTTGTCACCGCTCCGGCCCAGCGCATCGGTTTCCGGGAATTGAAATGGCAGGATATGCTTTTCAGCAACGGCGAACTGGTTTTTGCCGGCGAAAGCGATGGTACGATTTTTATCAAATCCGTTCATTTTGACTGGTGCCAGGGAAAAATCATCATGGCTCCATTTCGGATAAAACCCGGGGCAAGCGATTTTCTCATGACTTTTAACTGCGACCGCATCAATTTCGCCCAGATGCTCAACGCCCTGGTAGGAAAAACGATCGTCAGCGGCGACGCCGAGATGAGCGGCATTGTCCCGATCCAGATGGTCAAGGGCAGCCCGGTATTTTTAGACGGCTACCTTTATTCCACCCCGGGCAGCAGCGGAAACCTGAAAGTGGCCAAGCCTGAACTCATCTCCAACGGCCAGGTGCTGGTGGAGGAAGCCATCCGCGATTTTCGCTACAATTGGATCAAGGTCAAAATGGGCAGCCGGGACAACCGCTTGGACATGGTCGTTTCCATGGACGGCGCGCCGGCCCGGAAATTGCCGCTGAAATACGATCCCAAGCAGAAGAATTTCATCAAAGACCCCTCGGGCGGCCGCCACGTGGAACTCAAGGGGCTGCTGCTGGACATCCGCTTCAACGACATCGACCTGAAGGACCTGCTCAAAACCAGCGGCCAGATGACCGCCGGTCAGCAAAAAAAATAAAAAAAGGAGGCACATATGGGAAAAAGGATCTTTTTGCTGGTGGCGGCGCTTGTACTGCTGGCCAGCGCCTGCATCAAATTAAAACACGAAATGACCATCCAGCCGGTTCACATCACGGTGGATGTGACGATCAAGATCGATCGCGAATTGGAAAATTTCTTCGCCGACATCGACAAAGCTGCGGTCAATGCGGAAAAGAACAGCACCCCGAAAAAGGAGGAATTGAAATGAAAAGCAAGATCAAAGCCACAGCCGCCCTCTTGGCGGGATTGTTTCTGCTGGCGCTTTTTGTCCAGGCCGAAAGCGCCGAGCTGAAGGAAAGGTTTTTACAAAGGAAGCCGCTGCTGGAAAATATGAAGAATCAGGGGTGGGTCGGCGAAAACAACCTCGGCTTTTTGAGCTTCAGAGGCGCGGCCGGACAGAGCAAAGAAAATACCCAGGTGGTCCAGGCGGAGAATGAAGACCGCAAAACGGTTTATGCCGAGATCGCCGCCAAAGTGAATACCAGCGTCGCGGATGTCGGCAAGCGCCGGGCCGCGCAGATCGCACCTCTCGCCGCTGTGGGTCAGTGGTTGCAGGACGCCGACGGCAATTGGTATCAAAAACAATAAGCGTCCTTCCGGGTCACCCGCTTTACAACGTCCGACCGCGCCGCGGCCACTGATTTTGGTACTTGCCCGGGTTATGCCGATCGAGCTGTGATCAGCGAAGGTTCGCGGCCGCGAAATCCCAATTGATCAGTTTGTCCAGGACAGCGTTGACATAGTCCGCGCGCCGGTTTTGATAATCCAGGTAATAGGCGTGCTCCCAGACGTCGATGGTCAGTAACGCTTTCAAACCACTGGTGATCGGCACATCGGCATTGCCGGTCTTGACCACTTTGAGCTTGGCGCCATCCGACACGAGCCAGACCCAGCCGCTGCCGAACTGGGCCATTGCCGCGGTCGCCAACTCCTTCTTGCATGCATCCAGGGAGCCGAAGGAAGCCTCGATCTTTTTTTTCAACACTGCGGCTGGTTCCCCACCGCCCTGCGGCTGCAGACTGCGCCAGTAAAAGGTATGGTTCCATGTTTGTGCTGCATTGTTGAAAATCGTTTTCTTGTCGGGTTTGTCGGCTGTCTCGGTGATGATTTTCTCCAACGGCAGGTTGGCAAACTCCGTCCCCGCGATCAGCTTGTTCAGGTTGTCGACATACGCCTGGTGATGCTTGCCGTAGTGAAAGTGAAGCGTATTCGCACTGATCACGGGCTCCAGCGCGTTGTCCGCGTAGGGCAGAACCGGGAGAACATGGGGCGATGCCTTTTCATTCTTGTCAATGTTTTTCATATTTCCTCCTAGGAAATGATTTAATAGATTACCGTTTTATTTATTGACGGCGATCCTCCAGATCGTATTGCTGGCATCGTCAGACACCAACAAGGAGCCATCGGCCAACAGGGCCAGCCCGACAGGCCTGCCCCGAACTTCGCTGTCCGTAGAGCCCTCCACCGCAAAGCCGGTCAAGAAATCTTCCATTCCACCTTGCGGCCGGTCCGCCTGGAAAGGAACGAACACAACCTTATAACCTGCCAATTTGCTCCTGTTCCAGGAACCATGCTGGGTGACAAAGGCGCCGTTCCAGTATTTGGCGGGGAATTCTTTCTTATCATAAAAAACTAGGCCCAGGGAGGCGGTATGCGATCCAAGGGAAACATCCGGCACGATGGTCCGGCTTACCTTGTCCGGCCTCGTCTCTTTTTTCAGGCGGGGATCCGGATGCTGCCCCCAATAAACAAAGGGCCAGCCATAGAAACCGCCTGCCTTTACGCTGGTCAGATAATCCGGCACCAGTTCATCACCCAATTCATCCCGTTCATTTACCGCCGTCCATAGAACCGCCGTGCCCGGCGCCCAGGCCATGCCCACGGGATTGCGCAACCCGTCAGCATAAATACGCTTGCCGCTGCCATCGGGATTCACTTCCCATATCGCCGCCCGCCCGATCTCGTTGTCCAGCCCGTTTTCCGCGACATTGGTGGAGGAACCGACTCCGATATAAATTTTATCGCCTGACCGGTTCGCGATAATATTCCTGGTCCAATGCCGATTCGGCGCGTTGGCGGGAAGAGACAAGATCTTTTTCCCATTGCCAGCCAGTCTGCTATCCCCTGATTTATACTCGAACTGCATCAGGCTGTCCGTATTGGCCACATAAAAATGACCATGCAAGATCAGCATGCCGAAAGGCTGGTTCAAATTTTCAGCAAAAACAAAACGGCTTTCGGGCACGCCGTTTTTATCAGCATCCCGAAACAAGATGATGCGGTTGGCACTCTCCCCATAATGTTGCGATCTGATCTTTGGCAAAATTTTTGCCCCGAGTTTCTTGATGCCTTTGAGAATGGTATTTGATTCCGCCACGAAAATGTCGCCATTGTCCGCTACATATATCCAGCGGGGGTGATCCAGTTTATCCGCGAATTTTGTAACGGTGAACCCGGCCGGAGCTACCGGGGTTTGGCCAGCGGCCCAACCGATAACCTTGCTGTAATTCGTAACCGATTTGGTTTGGTAGGGCGGCGGCAATGTGTCCTTCACAGACTGGGGTTCATTGGTCCCGGCCAAAGCGGTTGAATTTACAAAAAAAGAAATTGAAAATATCAAGGTAAGCAAAACCAGCAAGAATGCCACTTTATTTTTCATGAGCATACCTCCTCTGCAATCTGTCCATGATATCTAGGGCCGGCAACGTGCCTCACATTTTAAGAAATGCCAACAGGTCGGCATTGAGCTTTTCCTTGTGTGTGTCTGCCAGGCCGTGGGGCGCGCCGGCATAGATCTTCAATGTCGCCTTTTTGATCAGCTTCGCTGAGCGGAGCGCCGCGGCGCCGATCGGCACGATCTGGTCGTCGTCGCCATGAACGATCAATGTCGGCACGTCGAACTTCCCGAGATCTTCGCTGAAATCCGTCTCGGAAAATGCCCTGATGCAGTCAAAGGTATTCTTGTGACCGGCATGCATCCCCTGATGCCAGAATGAGTCGATCATGCCCTGCGAGACCCTGGCCCCGGGCCGGTTGGCCCCGAAAAACGGGCCGCTGGCAAGATCCCTGAAAAATTGCGAGCGGTCGGCCAGCACGCCGGCGCGGATCTTGTCGAACGCATCCATCGGCAAGCCACCGGGATTGGCCGCCGTTTTCAGCATCAGCGGCGTGACGGCGGAGATCAGCGCGGCTTTGGCCAGTCGTTTCGTACCGTGACGGCCTATATAGCGGGCAACTTCGCCGCCGCCGGCGGAGAAGCCGACCAGGACAGCGTCCTTCAGGTCCAGCTTTTCGATGAGTTCCGCCAGGTCATCGGCATAGGTGTCCATCTCGTTGCCGTTCCAGGGCTGGCTCGACCGGCCATGGCCGCGGCGGTCATGGGCAATGCAGCGATAGCCGTTGGAAGCCAGGAACTGCATCTGCGCCTCCCAACTGTCCGCACTGAGGGGCCAGCCGTGGCTAAAGACTACCGGCGGTCCTGCACCCCAGTCCTTGAAATAAATCTGCGTGCCATCTTTGGTTGTGATCGTTTTCATTGTTTTTCTCCTTATTTGGTAATGTTTTCGTTCATCCCTTTTATTATTCTCTTAGCTTACTTCTGCATCAGCTGTTCTAGGTATTGCGGCTCCTCTCCCAGCCACTCCGGGTTCCGGGCAGTACCGTCAAATATGGATGTTGTCTTGAACGGCTCGAAATCGCCGCAAGCCGCCGCTCCGGCGGTTCTCGACAGCAGGGACCTCACCTCCTCATCGCTCAGCAGGTGAAACGTTCGCACTGCTTCGCATGCCTGATCCAAAATCTCAATGCTGTCTATACCGGTTATGACCACGGAAGTGGGTAGATGCAGAGCGTAATGCAGGCACTCGATCGCCGTCACTGTTCTCGACTTCAACAGAATCCCGTTCGCCATGCTCTTCATCCCGAGGACCCCTGTTTTTTGCTTTAGCAGTTCCGGCAGTACCATTTTTTCAAAACTCCGATAATGCGCGTCCATCACATTGAGCGGCATCTGGACCGCAGCGAAAACAAACCCGTGATCCGCCGCCACTTGCAACATATGCAGATGGATACGTGGGTCCTTGTGCCCAGTAAAACCGATATAGCGGAGTTTTCCCGCGTCTCTGGCCTCCAGCAATGCGGCATTGGCCCCTTCGTCAGCAAAGATCCGGTGCGGGTCTTCGTAGCGGAGCACCTCGTGGTGCTGGACGAGATCGATCATGTCGACCTGGAGGCGGTGGAGCGATTGGTCCAGTTGCCTCGCCGCTTCCTTCTTTGACCGGCCATCGATCTTCGTCATCAAAAATACCCTGTCCCGGTAACCATCGCGCAGCGCTTTTCCCATGCGGATCTCGCTGGCTCCCTCGTTGTAATCCCAGCAATTGTCCATGAAAGTAATGCCGCGGTCGACAGCGGTGCGCATGATGCGGATGCTCAACTGCTCATCCACCGCGTTCAAGCCGATATGCCAGCCCCCGAGACCGATTGCCGAGACTTTCTCCCCCGTGCTGCCGAGCGTACGGTAGATCATCCCTGTCCTGGTTGTGGTGTTTGCCATGGTTTCACTCCTGTTGGTCAGAACGTCGTTCGTCGTCTTTTTTAGCGGCTTGGAGCGTCGACTTCTCCTGTCCAATTTCGCTCCCGGCTTCCTTTGGCAGACGGCGATCTTCCTCCCTCCTGTCTTGCGAAATTTCGGCGGCGATGCCGGCGGCCTGCTCCGCGCCTACGCCTGCCGTCCTGCGTTCGTATTCTTTCTCGCCGCGGTCGTCGGCTTCACGCACGCGCGTGTCAACCGGCTGCTCCTGCTCACCAGGCAGCTCCACGCGCAGTTCCTCGATGAGCATCATCACCGTGGCCGCGACTGGCAGGGCGAGCAGAGCGCCGGGGATCCCCATCAGCGTTCCGCCAGCCAGGAGCGCGAACAGGACGACGGAGGAGGGCAGGCGCAGCGCCCGGCCATAGACCCGAGGCACGAGAACACGGGTTTCGAACTCCTCGTATAAGAACATGAAGCCGAGAACGACAATGACAATAACGGTCCCGTGCGGCAGCGCCGCGAGGACCATCGGCCCTACCGAGAGGATAGGACCGACATAGGGAAGCACATCCGCGATACCGGCGAACGCGGCAAGCGCCAGAGCGTTCTCCACGCCGCAAATTTTCAGAAGCCCGAACGCGAAGAGTGCCATCATCAGGCATGTAAGCATCTGCCCCCGGATGTAGGCGCCGACGATCGTCTCGAGGTTCATCATGATGCGCGCGAGCCGAATGTGGAGGGTGCGGG
>Ga0209540_10002001_pt1 | contig 14761 bp, 22 predicted proteins | sample BarGraIncu01121A_FD_184501 | JGI IMG/M metagenome (GOLD analysis project Ga0209540, IMG submission 184501) | Arctic peat soil microbial communities from Barrow, Alaska - Barrow Graham LP Incubations 011-21A (SPAdes) (version 2) | ecosystem: Environmental > Terrestrial > Soil > Wetlands > Peat... | reverse complement strand
TCGGGCAGGTTCACATCGCCATGCACGGCGGTCTGATCGTGCTGACGAAAGACCTGTGAAACTGCCTATTGACATTACCGCACAAGCGTGCTACCATCATGGAGTAAGGGTGCGCGGGCACGTCGGTGTTCGATACGACCCGCGACCGAGAGTGACAACAGACGCCGGACGAAAGGAGTAGAGGACGATGCCACTGTATGACATCTTCACGATAGCCGCGGCCGAGAAGCACGCACGCAAGTGCGGTATCCCTGTCATGCTGCGGGGTTCCGTCCAAGCACCGGACGCGCAGAGCGCACTGGCAAACTTCCCGTGTTCGCGGTACGTGAACGACGACGGGTATACTCTGGCCGACTACGCGCACATCCCGTTCGCAGACTACCATGACACGGCAGTCGGGTACGAGGACGCCGACCCGCATCAGCCTATCGTCTGGCTCGCAACGTACCATCGACCCTAGAAAGGAGAGTACCGTGCCCAAGACTTGGAGCGAGGACAAGACCGCGTACACCGCCGCAGAACTACTTGCGCGCAACGATAGCGCATTCGAGAACGCCCGCGAGGAGTACGCACAGGGCGGGAATGTGTGGGAGTGGCGCGGGGATGAGGCGTTGGAGGACTTCGAGGACAACGTGCTCCCGGCCCTCGGTCTCGCGTTCGACAATCCGAAGGAGACACTCGAGTACAGCATCGGGAATTACAACGGCGGGGACTATGCCGGTCTCGCGCCACATGCGAGCCTCCGAATCGTGGACTACCCGCTGTTTTGGCACGTCTTGACCACGGGAGAGTCCGACACGATGGACTACTCCCAGCGTGCGCCGCGCATCAAGATCGACCGCCGCGACGCGGTGATTCGTGCCATAGAGCGGGGAGACTTCTACCTCACCTTCGGGCATGAGGACGCGGGATGGTACGGCCACGACTCGCGTAGCGCGGCATTCATCACGGACGATTCGGACTATTCCCACGAAGACCTCGCGGATCGTGTCAGGACGCTACAGGACGCACTCACCGAGTGGATCGACGCCATCGTCCAGCGTATCGCGGTGCGTGTTGTGGAGGACGTGGAGTATGACACGTCCGAAGAAGGATTCCTTGAATCCTCCGAGGCGAATGAGTGGTACTATGATGAGCACGGACACATCACTACCCCGCCCGACGACGCACAGGAGGCATAGCACAGTGAGCATTTCAGAGTTCAGCAGCAAAGACCTGTTCGACAGCAGGGAGATAGATGAGCGGATCGACGAACTGGAAGGCATGGCGTTGGAGTACGAGAATGGCGACCTCGACCCGAATCTCGACGAGGACGAGGCCGAGGAGTACGATGCCCTTATCGCTTTCCGCGACGACGTGGGATCGAGTGAGTGGGGGTACGGCATCACGTTCATCTCGGACGACTACTTCGAGGAGTACGCGGAGGACTTGGCTGGCGACCTTGGCCTAGTAGACCGCGAGAACAGCATGAGTACGTACATCGACTGGGCCGCTTGGGCGCGCGACTGCCAGATGGACTACTCGTCCGTCGAACTTGACGGTATCACGTTCTACTTCCGCGCCTAGAGAGGACGAGACTATGACACAGCACACACCGGGGCCGTGGGGACACTCCCACACCGCTACGCCGGAATACGCTCGGCAGAGCACAGTCTACGCGGAATCCGACACGCTCGGGCGCGACATCGCGCTGGTGTACGACGGGCAGCACCACGAAGCCGACACCGCACTGATAGCCGCCGCTCCGGACATGAAACAAGAGGGTGAATACCTCTTGGACGCGCTTCTCGCCTACGACGACGCGAGGACGAACGACGAGTGGGCGCACCTGTGGGAGCACTACCGCGCGATGCGTGCCGCACTCGACAAAGCCGAAGGAGAATAGACATGTCTGCACATCTTCTCGACCCTGACTTCTCGACGCGCAATCGGATTCACACCCTCGCGTATGCCCGCAAACTCCTCGCCGCTCGACTCTCGCGCGCACGCGGGCCAGAGCCGAGAATCGCGAGCAACACGACCATCCGGCACTCGGGATACGCGTGGTCTGACATCAGCAAAGAGAACATCATCGTCCGGCTCTACAGTACGGACATCGTGACCTTCAAGTCCGACGGGTCTGTGATACTGGATTGGGGCGGGTATCACACCTGCACAACGAACGACCGGATCAACGGCGTGCTCCCGTTCGGCTACGGTGTCTCCGGCCACGCGCACTTGACCATCCATACCCCGCGCGGTATCCATGCCGTCCCGCCCGGCGTCCGTGTCCACATCGGTGCGCGGGGCGCGGTCAAGTGGGAGCGTCGGTATTCCGGCGTGTGGCGCAAGGCGCAGCGATTCACCGGCGACAACGCATGGCGTCGGGCCGACTATGCCGCGAAGAAGTTTCCCTACGGAGGAGAGTGATAGCGTGAACGACTATATCGTGAAGCACAACGACTGCCGCGTCTGTCGCTACGGACGCAAGCCTAGATTGTGGGAGCGGATCGTCAAGAAGTGGACGCCGGACTGGGTTGCTGCGGTCTGCACCGCGCCGGGTAGCATGTACGACGGGTCAGCCGCCATCGACCACGGCGAGAACGAGCACCTGCCCTGCCGTCTCTACGTGAGAAGGTGACATCGTGAACATGGACGAGTATCGCGGCGTGGAGCCGATGAGCGCGGACGACCTGCCCGACATCGACATCGACACGGACACGGTATGCACCGGCGACTGCTCGGACTGCCCGAACCCGACGTGCGAATCGAATCAGATGTGGGACGCGGCGCTGGCATCATCCTGCCGGACGTGTATGTACGGTCGCAATTTCGATTGCTACCTGCGCCGCGACACCGATCCGGTATCGTGTCCCGACTTTGAGAAGGTATCGCTATGACCGACCTTGCAGCACTCTCGGATGCGGCTACGGCTGCACCGTGGCGTGACGCGACGAATGTGTGGGGAGCGCCGATGATTTGGGGCGCAGAACCGCTCTACGCGAAGGATGCAAACAACGCGGTTGCGGTTATGGAGCCGAAGGGGAGCGACTTGGCATATGAGCAGCGCAAGGCGAACGCCGCCCTCATCGTCGCCCTCCGCAATGGCATCGCAGACGGCTCGCTCGTCTCACCGAAGGGACACAAGATATCCACCCTCGGCCCATTGCGACGAAAGCCGATACCATTCTGATCGTGAGTTGGCCCCCGAACATCGGAGACATATGCGAACCCGACTCATCCTTGTAACCCTAACCCTCACGTTGATCCTCATACCTTCACAAGCACTCGCCCTCACATATCATCAAGCCTCACACCTGACACAAGCGAAGGTGCGGTCGATGATCCGAGCAGAGGCACACCACGAAGGGTACGGCCCCGTCCAGACCGCAGCACTCGTCGAGTTGGCCCGCAGGGAATCGAACTGGCACGCGACGAGCAGTAATCACGGCAGGTTTCTCGGGGTGTTCCAACTCAAACGGTCGATGTGCATAGGCCATCCGTGGTATCATCCGACATGGAACACACGCAGAGCGATCCGCTACATCCGGTACTCGTCTCATCACTACGGCACGCCGACCAGCGCACTCGCTCACTCACGCAGATACGGAGGGTACTGATGCTCACCACCGACCCCGACGAGATACGACGTTACACGCGTTCTGGCGCGGTCATTCTCGGTATCGACACCATCTGTCCCGTTTGCTACTCCCGACCGAAGAAGGGATATGCCATGACCTGTAATACCTGTGCGCTGCGTGAGGCCAAGAACCCCGGACGACCGCAGACCTACACCGACGACGCGCTCATCGCGCTCATCGCTGCGGGACGCGACACGCCGAACCTGCTCCTCGCCTCGCTCGGCCTACACTCCAAGACCACGCTCATCAAGCGTCTACGTCGTCTGCACGCCGAGGGCCGCGTGACATTGGTGGAGCGCACCCGCCGCGAGGGTTTCACCGTCACAGTGAGGGAGGGCTAATCATGCGCCAGACACACGACACCACTCGTCTACCCCAGTGGGCGCAAGTGGAGATCGCTCGGCTAGAGATGCGGCTGGACGAGGCCAACAAGCGCAATCAGAGCATCGAGGCAGGCGAGACCAACACCCGCGTCAATCAGTGGGGTCTGGCCAAGGACATCTACCTGCCGGACGGCGCACACATCACGTTCAGTCTTGACGCGCACCGCACCATCGACTGCTCCGTGCGCGACGGGCTGCTTCACATTAGTGGCGGGGCTGATTGTCTCATCATCACACCCGTAGTCTCGAACGTCATCGACCTGACGACCACACGATGAGCGCCACATATCATTTGGTGATAGGACAACGTGGCGAGACGTATATCCAACGTCGCACTCGGACACGGAAGACGTACACCGATGAATACGTCGAACTCGACATCGATCTCGCCGCCGCATTCGGGCACGCGGCGCTGCTGGATAGGCCTATCGTTCGTGACATCTACTCGTCTAGGCAGCATCCCGACTTTCTGCTCGGGGACGAAGATGGTCTCGCGGCCTACTACAAGCAGGCGAATCCACACAGCCGCTACGACAGGGAGAGTCGCGCGCGGTTCAAGACCATCCTCGGAACGACGACACTCTGATGTCCTACACGCTGTTCGATCACCAGAAGGTCATGCTCGAACTCGAAACCGAGAACGACCGCTTCTTGACAACATCACACGCACCTGTCATAATGGCATTATGACAAAGCGAACCGCAGGTCGGCCACCAAAATCCCCCGTCGAGTACATCGCGGAGGACAGAGGGTATGCCACCCCTTGCTGGATATGGCAACGATCCATCGTTGAGGGGTATGGGTGTCTACGTATTGCTCGCAAAACGTACTACGCCCATCGTGTCTATTGGGAACGAGTCAACGGCCCCATCCCCAAGGGACTCGACTTAGACCATCTGTGCCGTGTGCGTGCGTGTTGCAATCCAGCACACACGGAACCCGTGACCCGCGCCGAGAATCTACGTCGAGGCTGTCGAACTAAACTAACCATCGAGCAAGTGCGGAATATCAGGACACGATACGCCGCTGGTGGTATTACTTACCGAGTTCTAGGACAAGACTATGGGGTCAGCCCCATCACCATCGAGGGTGTAGTCAACCGACGTAGTTGGAAGGATGTTGTCTGATGGCGTATGTATTGTATGACCATCAGAAACGGATGCTGGAACTACTTACCGAACATGATCGGTTCTTGTTGCTCCCCGAACAGGGAACGGGGAAGACCTTGCCCACGCTGGTTCACATCTCGAATCTTCTTCTTGCTGGCGAGGCCGAGCGTGTCTTGATCGTGGCCCCCCTTTCGGGGTTGGGCGCATGGCGACGGGACATGGCTAAGTTTCCACGGGAGCGACGGGACGCGCTTACTCGGGCCATCACCTACATCAACTATGATCGCTTGTCTCGTAAGGGATCGAAATGGCAGAAGGACATGTGGCAGGCTTGGAGTGTCGTGGTTTTGGACGAGTCGCACGCAATCAAGAAGCCCACGGCCAACCGGACGCAGTATTTCATCGGCAAGGGCGCAGCACTCGGGCTGGTGAGCAAAGCGAAGTACGTCTATCTCCTCACCGGAACACTGTTCACCAACAGTCATCTCGAAGACACATGGGCACCGCTGCGGGCTGTGCTTGGTGACAAGTGGCCCGCGTGGGCGGACTTCAAGCGGCAGTACCTCGTGACCAAGAACCTCCCCGGCTCGTATGCCGAGATAATCGTAGGCTACCGTCACCGCGCCGAACTGCTCGCCATCCTTGCGCAGTATTCGTACCGCATACTCAAGAAGGACTGTCTCGATCTGCCGAAGGTGCAGGACGACGAGATCATCATGGTGCCGTTCGCTGACACCAAGAATGCCGAGCCGTTCGGCAAGACCACCCGCGAACTCTACGACGACGCACTTCAGTCGTACGTCGAGGCACTTGACATGGTGATGGACAACCCGCTGACCCGTATGCTGCGCCTGCGCCAGATAGCGGCTGGACATGTCAGCGAATCCGGCACGATGGACGAGTCTGGACATAAGGTCAAGGGTGAGCGTTACCTGCTCAAGTCTCTCAAGACGCAGTACGCCGTCGAACTCATCGAGGCGAATCTGCCGAAGAAGACGGTGGTCGCATACCAGTTCACAGCGACCTGCGACGCGCTGGAGAAGGCGCTGAAGGCCAAGGGCATCAAGTACTACACGCTCAATGGAGCACAGACCGACAAGAACATCTGGCAGAAATTCCAAGCAGACAGCACCCCTGTGTTCATCGGGCAGTACCAATCGGCTGCACGAGCCATCGACCTGTTCGCCTCCTCGTACACAATCTTCATGGAGCCGTCGGACTCGTCCGAGATCGTCGAGCAGTACCGCGCTCGTACCGACCGTAACGGTCAGACTGAGAGTTGTGAGTACGTGTGGCTGCTGACCGAGGGCAGCATCGAGGTTGACATGTACCACAAGTTGCAGGGGCACGAGGACTTCTCAGAGAAGGCATACCGGGAGATAGCCATAGCGAGAGTGAAAGGGGAAACACGATGAGCGCCCGCATGAGTGACCTTCGTATCAACCAGTTGGAGAACACCGAACCCGACTGCTGGGAGAACTGCGGTAACTGCAACCAAGGCCCCGCGTTGGAGGACTTGGCTGACGAACTCCGCGCCGAACGCGTCGCCTACGACGAGTTGCTGGCGGCTGCTACGGCGTATAGACGCAGCATCGCCACCGTCAAGCCAAACTTGTGGCCCGAGCAGGACGCGCTCGACGCCATCCTCGCGAAGGGGGAAACACGATGCTATTCTACGTGGGTTTCTGCATCATCGTTCTGATGATGCTGCGCTCCAGTGGCAGGTCATTGGCTGACGAGTATCGAGATGCACAGAAACGTGGTGATGCACGATGAGGTTCATCGTAGGTGAGGTGTTCGGAAAGACGTACGAGCGCTGGTTCGTGTTGGACACACAACACCGCGATGTGCTTGTTGCAAAGTTCGAGACCAACCTCGACGCCGAGGACTACGCTAAGTGGCGGAACGGCGAGGAACATGACAAAGCCGCGCTGGATGACGCGTGGCAAGGGGTGGCGTGGTTGGCCGATATGCACGCGAGCCGGTGCAGGGCAACGAACGGATGCGACGAGTGCCCCGATTTCGGGCCGTGCCCGCTTGACCGGCGCGACTGTCCGCTTCCCCGTGTCTATGGAACCGATTGGCAGCGCGCAGCAAGAAAGGCCACCCGATGATCCCTGCCTCCGTTCGCCAGAACATGTGCAGCGGCAAGAAGCGCTACAAATCCATCGGTGCGGCCATCCACGCAGCAATAGGTTCGAGCAAGTCGTTCGCCCGACCCATGCGTTTCTACCATTGTCCTATCTGCAACGGCTACCATTGCACCAGTCAGGTACGCTAGTGTGTGGCTGCGAACCAGACCGCGAGCGCCGCGATTGCGGTTGGGATAACGGCAAGACCGCCCGCGATGAGAAGCACCCGACCAAGCGCGTCCTGCGCCACAGCCGCCGCATTGGTCGCGGCCTTGGTGGCTACCTGTGCCGCATCCTTCGCCGCGAGTTCTACAGCGGCGAGATCGTCCGATCCTTCTTGGCGCAGGTTGCGAAGTTCCTGCCAGATTCTATCGCGGTCGGCTTGCGACGCGTCAACAGCGGCGTGCAGCGCGTCATCCGAGGCCTGATGCTTCTGCTCACAGACGGCAGAGACCGCATACGTTTTCTGCATCTCGTGACGCAGCAAGGCGAACCCAGCATCCATCCTGTCAGCAAGGTCTTGTGTGGCTTCCCGCTGTTCCCGAGCGGAGCGGGCTACTTCCTCGAACAACTGTCGTTGGGTGACTTTCCCAGCAATGTCGTCGTCGGGCATGGGTCTCCCAAAGGGTATATGCGTTGCACGGATACTTGACTGCCATTATACACCAGCGTGCATAGACTGGCAACTGTTGGTGCTTGACTTGACGGTGGGGACATGATAGTGTAGACGCTCCACGAAGGAGGAGAGATGCCCGACATCACCAGCATCATCCGTGCGGGACTTGAAACGATTGGCGCGACGGGACTCGTCAACACAGACATCCAATGCGGGTGCGGACTCGACGACTTCATGCCGTGTTGCGAGCCGTGTCCCGACTGCGAAGCGGCTTACGCCGTGTTGTGCGACGGGACGAACTGCGAGAGTTGTGAGGCGCGTCCATACCCGCCCCGTGTCGGCTGGGAGACGGTGTGTTTCACCGTACAATCCAACATCAAGCAAGTCAGCACGGACGCGTCGGGGGCGTCATCCTCACCATATACGGATTGCGTGAAGTCCAACAGCATTGCCGAATGTGTGGAACTCGGCTGCTGCGCGTGCGACGGCCCGCTCACGCGATGACTCGGCACACGACGCCAGAGGAACTACCGCCCGATCTGACCTTGCTGCGGCAAGGTGACATAGTGACCGCACATGTTTACCCTTGTCGTACAAGGTACAATAAGCCCGTCCTCATCGTGGGTCGGGTGGTAAACATCTTCGAGGCTGGATTGACATTGACCGCGTTCGGGGGGTACCATTCGGTACGGTTCAGTGACATCGTGAAGATCAAGAACGGGGTGCCGTCATGCTGATTGGCTGGTTCGATATACCCGGAGAAGCGTTGACTGCGTATATGGTGGCAGAGGCCGAGAAGAAAGGCATCTGTTGTCAGCGACTTCATGGACGCTTTGACATCAGTGAAACCGGGACAGTGTTCTTCGAAACGCTTGTGTGCAAGGGACTGGGCGGACAGAACACGGGAACAAGTGCGCCCTACTGCCACAACTGTGTTCAGGCCGGACGCCCCGCCCTGTGACCTCCTACGAGAACATCCCACACGCGCTGGCCATCACGCCGAACTGGCTGTGTTGGCGGGCCGTCGATACCGGCAAGGGTAGGCTGTCCAAGCCACCCGTATCCCCGAAGACGGGGATAGTCTGTGCCAAGAACGACATCACCAACTTCACCACGCTCGAAGAAGCACTCGTCGGGATGGAGCGCTACGACCTCAGCGGCGTGGGCTTCGTCTTCACCGACGGATTCCTTGCCATCGACCTCGACGACTGTTTCGACGAGGCGGGGGTCATGTCTCCCGTGGCACAGGATATCTACGACCACCTGAGTGACACCTATTGGGAATATTCTCCATCTGGTAACGGCCTGCACGGCTTCATGCGTGCCGTCAAGCCGAACGACAGAACGAAAGACAGCGCACTCGGCATCGAGGTTTACAGTGGCAGCAACTTCGTCACCGTCACAGGCGACATCCTCGACTCCAACAACTTCGACGCCGAGAACATGCAGGACGAGATCGACTGGTTGTTCGAGACGTACCTGCCCCGCGTCATCTCAGCCAACGCCGAGGCCCGTCCAGTCGAACACGGCGACCGCACGCCCGAGGCATGGCTGGCGTTCGCGCTCACGCGCGACGAGAAGATGATAGCCACCTACAACAAGACCGACCACACGGGCGACGAGTCGTCATCCGACTTCGCGCTCATGTCGAAACTGGCCTATTGGCTCAACCGCGACACCGATGCAATGACGATGGCATTCATGCTGTCGCCGTGGGTACGCACCAAAGATGCGGCTCATGTCAAGAAACTCGAACGCTCCGACTATCTGCCGGACTCCATCATCAAGGCCGCAGCGCTCTGCTCGGCCACGGCGTACGAGGGATCGAAGCAGTTGGAGACGAAGGCGGTGCGTTTTTTCAGTCAGGGGTCGATGACCGAGGACAGTGACCCCGAGGACTTTCCGCTGCACGACTACACCGACCTCGGCAACTCCATCGTACTCGCGCAAATATACAGCGACGGCCTGTGCTACACCCCCGAGTGGGGCTGGTGCTACTTCGACGGCACTCGGTGGGAGACCGATGTCAACTACCGTGCGATGCTGGCCGCGAAGGATGTAGCCACGGCGCTGCTCGACAGCGCGAAGGCGTGGCATCAGCGTGTCACCGACTCGCTCGATGCTGATGGACTGGCCCCGGACAGTGAGGAGGGCAAGCGCAGGCTCAAGCCCGCCGCGACCCTCTACACCCACGCGCTGAAGTCACAGTCCGAGCACGGCATCACAGCGATGGTCACGCTGAACAAGGCGTACATGATTGCGTCTGCCGACACGTTCAACACCGACCCGTGGCTGCTGAACACACCGACGGGCGTCGTAGACCTGAAGACGGGCGAACTGATGCCCCACGACGCGAAGTACCGGCTCACGTCGATGACCAGCGTGTCGCCTGTCAAGATGCAGACTCCGCTGTTCGACGCATTTCTGGACAAGGTGTTCTGCCACGACGCGGAACTCATCGACTTCGTGCAAAAGGCATTCGGTTCCGCGCTGGTTGGTAAGGTTTACACCGAAAACCTTATCATAGCCAACGGATGTGGGTCTAACGGCAAGTCTACGCTGTTCAACACCATCGAGTACCTGCTGGGTGATTATGCCACGTCCATTGACCCGAACCTGCTCATGTCGGGCAAGCCCAACGAGCAGGCCGTCGGCATGGCGATGATGCAGGGCAAGCGGTTCGCTGTGGCGCAGGAGACCGAGGAGGGGCAACGGTTGTCATCGTCCATGCTGAAGCGCATGGTCTCCACCGACATGATGGTCGCCAAGAAACTCTACAAAGACCCGCACGAGTTCGTCCCGTCTCACACGCTGGTGCTGTCCACCAACCACCTGCCCAAAATCAGCAGCACCGACACGGGCACATGGCGACGCATCGTCGTCCTTCCGTTCGAGGCCATCATCAGGCCCGAGGAGATCATCACCGATTTCCACTCGATGCTCATGGAGCGCGAGGGCGCGGGCATCTTGGCGTGGGCCATCGAGGGTGCCGTCAAGTTCTGTGACATGGGTTGTGACATCCCCATCAAGCCCGCCGCAGTCGTGCGCGTAAGCGCGGAGTATCGTGTTGACGAGGACTGGGTTGCGCGGTTCTTGGGCGAGTGTTGTACGCAGGGTAATCCACACGACGAGTCCGTGGTGCTGAAGCACAACGACTTGTACCGCATCTACCAGCATTGGGCCAAGAACAACGGCGAGTACGTCCGCTCCACCAACGCGCTGTCGCGTGCGTTGCAGACATCTGGGTGGATAGGCAAGCAAAAGTGGTTCGATGAGGAGACCAAGGCGACCGTCAAGATATGGTTCGGGTACAGCCTACTTGACGGTGGTCGCCGATTCACGTTGACACAGGGGCATCGGCCGACAGAGGGGGACGCATGACACCGCGAGGTCATCGACAGTGGGACGATTTCGACGATCCAGACGCGCTCGATGACGACGCGGACGAGATTGACGGATTCCATATTGACATTCCGGCCAGCATCGACTATGTTGATGTCCCCGAGTGCGACTTTGGCTTCGGGGACAGCGACGGGTACTGCATCCGAAACAAGTACGGATGCCATATCGTCGGCTGCGAGTTCGCCAGCCCGATTGACTAGACTTCACGATTACGGGTACAAAGACGTTAGCGATTAGACACAGGAGTTGGGCACATGACACAGGACATCTACTTTTTCGACAGCGAGACCTATGCACACGACAATCTTTTCGTTTTCAAGCGGCAACGAGATGGCGCAACCTATTCGTTCTGGAACGATACGGACGGCGTACAGGATTTCGTTGCGCTGATGAACCCCATCTTGTGTGGTTACAATACGCAGGGGTACGACCAGTACATTCTGAAAGCCGCCCTGCTCGGGTGGACGCCCGAGGAAATAAAAACCGTCAACGATACTATCATCCACGAAGATGACCGAACGCTGGTTTGGGCGTTGTTCAACGGTCAGCCGTGGGTCGATTTGCCTGTGAGCATTGACCTGTGGCCGGACATCGTACCACGCAAGGGTCTCAAAGAGATAGAAGCGAACATCGGCATGTCCATCGTCGAGTCGAGCGTGCCGTTCGACATCGACCGACCGTTGACTACAACAGAGCGCGATGAGGTGCTGCGTTATTGTATCCACGACGTGGACGCGACCGCAGCACTCTACGACCTACGGTTCGACTACCTGAAGTCCAAGTCAGACCTGTGCGAACTCCGTCATGTCGATCCACTGACGATGCTGAAGCACACCAACGCTCGCATCGTCTCTGAGGTCATGGACGCACAGAAGTTCCGCGCGCCGTTCGAGACGTACGAAATCCCCGAGAATGTGGACATCACCGCCATTCCCGAAAGTGTCATCGCGTACGTTGAGAAAGTCAATACAGACAACTGCATGGACAACGACGCGCCGAAGGTCGAGTTCCTGTTCCACGGCTGTCCCTGTGTCGTCGGGCTAGGTGGCATCCACGCTGCCGTGCCGTCGTACAAGGAGACCGCGACCGACGAGCGTGCGATTCTGATGCAGGACATTGGATCGTACTACCCGTCGCTCATCATCAACAACGGGTACATGTCGCGGGCCGTGGCCGACCCGTCCGTCTACAAGACGTTCTACGACACCCGCATGGCAGCGAAAGCCAGTGGTGACAAGGCTACAGCCGACGCTGCCAAACTGGTGCTGAACACGACGTACGGCACGATGAAGGACAAGTACAACAAGATGTTCGACCCGATGCAGGCGACCCGCGTGTGTCTGTCGGGACAACTCTACATCATCGACCTCATTGAGAACATTCATCGCGTCATAGGCGACGCCCTGACGCTGGTGCAACTCAACACCGACGGATGGGTCGTTTCATGCCCCCGCACGTCTCTACGGGCCGTACAGCGCGTCGTGGAGGGGTGGCAGCGTCGTACACACTTCGTAGTGGAGACCGACGAAGTGCAGACCATCGTCCAAGCCAACGTGAACAACTACGTCCTGCGGTTCGCGGACGGCACAGTCAAGGCGAAGGGCGGCGTTGTCGCCAAGTGGGCGGGCGGGGATTTCCGGTCGAACTCAGCGACCATCATCGACGCTGCTGTCGTGTCATTCTTGTTGGACAACGTGCCTATTGCAGACACGATAGGTGCATGTAATGACAGCGAGCGATTCCAGATCGTCGCCAAGGCGGGCCGCACGTTCAAGAAGGTCGTGCATCAGGTCTACGACGATGCGTTGTTCGAGTATGTGGATGAGCCGGTGCAGCGGGTCAATCGGGTCTACGCGTTGTTGGACGACGATCCCGGTTGGCGTGCTGACGGTGGCATCTTCAAGGTCAAGATGGAGGACGGGAAGGAGGTCGGGCGGTCGAGGATTCCACTCACACCGGAGCATTGCGTGATTGACAACGACAATAAGCGTCGGGATAGTGGAAAACTCTTGACATCGTTGGACAAGGCGTGGTACATTACGTTGGCAAAGGAAAAGGCCAAAGCATTCATCACTCGAAAGAAAGAGGAGAGGGAACAAATGTCAACAGTAGACGAGTCCACCAACGAGTTGCAGCAGGAGGTCGTCGAGCCGAAGACGAAGCCGACGCGCAAGAAGGCCGATCCCAAGGAGTCCGCACAGGTTCCCGAGCAGCCGCTGATTCCGTCGTTCAAGCAGCGTCTTCTGGCGCTTCAGGGCGACATGGCGAAGGCCGCGTCGGGCGTCAAGTTCGATGGCGTCATCTCCAACATCAACTACGAGTATGCCGACACGCAGCAGTACAAGGCGTGGTTCTCCGCGCTGTGTACGAACCACGGCCTTATCGTCAAGTTGGATGTGATGAGCAAGTTCCTCGGTCTTATCAGTCCCGAGGGCAAGGTTCCCACGTACGCGGCGCAGGCCGACGGCACCATTACCCTGTTTGATGCTTACGGCGACGAGTTCATGGTCTATGCTGTGACGGGCTTCGCGTCCAACGTCCAGTCGGGCTATTGCCCCGGCGCAGCGCAGACGAACCTGCTTCGCAACTTCATCCTCAACAACTACTCGCTCGACAACAAGGGCCGCGAGGGCGACGATCAGGCGTTCAGCGCGGCGACCGACAGTGGGGCGACCAAGACCGGCTACGTCTCCGGTGCAGCCAAAGCCGAGATCAAGCAGGCCATCGTTGACGACAAGGCCGAGGCCGCGTCGTTCGCCACGGACATGTTCGCCAAGGCGCTGTACGAGCAGATAAGCGCGGCACAGGTCATCGACCCGAAGTTCTGTGTCAAGTTGGTCGCGGAGCACTTCGAGACCGACGGCACGCCCAAGGTCGGGGCGAACGGCAAGTCCACTCTCAAGAAGGTCAAGGCCGTCGCCACCCTCACCAAGGCCGAGGAGATCATCGCGCAGGCTGAGACGGTGGCTGAGTAACATGCCGACACGCGCACAGGTCGAATCCAAGATGAACGAGATTCGGGAAGGCGTTGCTCCGACATTCGTGGAGGGCACCGAGAGCACTTATCCCAGTCGTGCCGACCGTCGGCGTATCACACGCGAGATTCGGCACAAGCAACATCTGATGATGGCGAGGTTGTGCCATGTCTAAGTTCCAGCCGTGGGCATACGCCGACTCCGCGCACACGCGCATCACCGTGGACAGTGGGCCGACGAAGAACCCCAAGAAGATGACAGGTACGCGTCTCGGTGCCATCTCGGGAGTCAACAAGTACAAGACCGACTTCGGTGCGTGGTGTGAGATATGCCGAGTGGCGGAAGACCCGTTCGTCGAGTCCAAGTACACCCGTGCTGGCATCGCCATCGAGCCTGCGCTCATCGCGTGGTGCAAGGAGAACGTCAGTCCGTACATCGTGACACCGGAACAGTGGTTCGGCACTCCCGAGAAGTTGTACGACCACTTCCCGAGCGAACCCGTCTTCGGCGGCATGTGGGACGCG
>Ga0209540_10001999_pt1 | contig 14764 bp, 14 predicted proteins | sample BarGraIncu01121A_FD_184501 | JGI IMG/M metagenome (GOLD analysis project Ga0209540, IMG submission 184501) | Arctic peat soil microbial communities from Barrow, Alaska - Barrow Graham LP Incubations 011-21A (SPAdes) (version 2) | ecosystem: Environmental > Terrestrial > Soil > Wetlands > Peat... | reverse complement strand
CCCGATGCCGACTTGTATCCGTGGTTGCGATATGCCGACCACAGCTGCCGCCATTTGCTGCCAGGGATGCCGCCTCTTTGGCACATTGCGCGCAGCGAATGCAGCTTGCCGGCCTCCTCGAGTGACATAACCGAAAGCCCGGCCGGCTGGGGATTGAAACATCGCCTTACCGATTGCGGCGAGTTCTGCGCGGAGAAGCAGCCGGCCACGTGGCCGGCTGGGGATTGAAACTTTCGCTAACGTGATTGCGGGATTAGCATCTTTGGAAGCAGCCGGCCACGTGGCCGGCTGGGGATTGAAACATGGACGTCCGCGGCTGCCCGGTCGTGCCCAAGCCGAAGCAGCCGGCCACGTGGCCGGCTGGGGATTGAAACACGTCCAAGCGGCGTCCCGTGCGGCGCAACCTCTTGAAGCCGCCGGGGTCAGAACCGGAGGATTGCAGAATCTTCCATGACCTGCCGGTCCGCTGCGACCCTCACCCCCTGCAACGCCGGACGGACGATACAAACCACTCGGTTGCCCTCGACTGCAGACCGCCTGCTTCGCAGGCTCCTCGACGGCCGATCGGATGCGAGAGCGCGATGCTCCGTCCCTTTTATACTGCGTTGCATTAATTCCAGGACGTGTCGCGCCCAACACTGTTCCTACGCTGTTCCTGAGTGTCCTCGAGCGTCGCGAGCACGAGGGGCCGCACACCGCTCTCTCCCTCCTGCGCTGCGTCCAGTTGCTCTTGCAGCCGACGCCTCACTCAGGCCCCAAGACCTGCGGGATCACAGAATCACGTTTGCAATCCGTTTGCAGTTCGCCCGAAAACGCCGCGATCCCGGCGTTTCCAATGAAACGTCCGGGACCGCGTTTGCCCAGCTAAATGGCGGAGAGGGAGGGATTCGAACCCTCGTAACGGGGGATACCCGCTAAACGGTTTTCGAGACCGTTTCGCGGTTCCGCGAACTACCTGCTCTTGCGCCTGTCGGAAATCCCACTACATCCATCGGGCACCATCTACGCTCAGCGTACATCGTTTCGGCTCATCTTCTTGACGCTAGATGACGCTTTTCAGAAGCTGACGCCAGAAGACGCTCGGCTGCACGTCCCGCCGCAGGATTCTGATAGTGAGCTCATAGAGTGCGCGAAGTCCACGCCCATCGGATGCGCTGGCCCACAGTTGACTTCCGAGGTTCATTCGAACGTCTGACGGATAACCCGCGAGCGCAGCGAGTCAGGTTGATCCGTTCATTGGGCAGTTGCTTACCGCCACTTCCGGTCGAGCACTTCCTTTAGCTCTGCGTAGCGGCGCTCCAGATGCTCTAGCTCTTGGCGCGCGGGTGTCAGATGCCGTTGTTCCCAGTACCGGGCGGTCGTGTTCGAGTCGGGGCAGCCGTCGTCACTCAGATACCCTCCGCGGTCCTGCCACTCACGTTGTTCGTCAGCGACTCGGTCCAACGCGCGGTTGCACTCAATCTCCAGCGAGTCGTACTCTCGCTTCTTGGCCTGCATCTGGCTCCGGACATCTTCGACCTCGTACTTCAGTCGCTCTATCGGCCAGGTCTCCATTTCCGCCATCCTTGCTGCCGCGGCCTGCGCAGCCTTCGCAGCCTCTTGGCGCTGTCGTTCCGCCTCTTCCGCTCTCTGCTTCTCCTGCACCTTGCGGTACTCTTCCGAGCGCTTGGCCTGTTCTGCAGCCTGAATCTCTCGAGCAGCTGCGGCTTTGCGCTCGGCCGCCTGGGCGGTCACGTACTTCACAACTCTGACGAGCACGTACACGGCGAACAAGACGACGAGAATGCCCACACAGCTGCTCATTGATGCCTCCCCCACGCGTCAAACCGGCCAGTACTCTCTCCTGGGCGCCCCATCCCATCGCCGTCGTCTCTCGAATCCGTGGTGCCGTGGGGCCTGCTTTCATTCGGCGCTCACGCTGTCTGCCCAACGTCTTGCGCATAACCTGCGAACGAGCGCATCGGGATGAGTGTACCGAACGTGAGTCAGGTTGATGCGCTCACGCCGCCCGAGCTACCGCCAGGAATCCGCCAACGCCGTCTCAACGATCACTTGCTGCTCGCGCAGCTCATCGAGCTTCTGCTCAACTGGACGCCGCTCGCGATCGTGCCACGAGAACGGAATGTTGCAGTCCGCCCAGTCGGGCCACGGCGGGGCGTGCCGTTCCTGATATTCCGAGATCTCGTCGACACGGTGGTTCATTTCTGCCTCAAGGCGCTCGAGCCGATCCTCGCACCGCTGAATCTCACTTCGCAGCCGCTCCGATTCAAACTTGAGACGGTCCAGCGGCCAAGCACGAATCTCACTCGCACGGCGCCTTGCGGCCTCAGCAGCGGCAGCTTCTTCGCGCAGTCTACTGGCCTCCGCCTCACGCTTGCGGGCAGCAGCCTCTTCTTCTCGTTTGCGCCGTGCCTCCGCCTCGTCTGCAGCGACCCGTGCCCGGTCAGCATGATTCTGTCCGGGGCTGCCAGGCCCGAAATTCTGCACAAACCAGTCGTGATGTGATGGGCTCGCCCAAATGAGCTGACCCGTGTTCGCCAGCTCCCAGACATGAGCGACCGCAGTGCGCCCAGCTCCCCCAATGCTGAAGAACTCGTCGTAGTACAAGCCATCGCTGTGGCGATAGTCGCTAGACCCTGAGAAACTCGCAACCTTCTCCATTATTCGCCCCCTGACAACAGCCTGCTTCGACCCGACTGACGATCTTGGCCGAAACGGCCCCGCCCCGTGTCGGCCTTAACAACGAGTATGCAGACAGCCTATCCCAACTGGACCAGAGCGCCTCTGTAGCGAGCTCACTTCGCCGCGAGACGCTTCCGCTTGGGCTTCGGCTTGGGCTTGACCGTCTCCATAGCCGCCGCTGCCTTCACGTCGGCCTCATTGCCTGGCGCCAGGTAGAAGCGGTCTGTGACGGCGACAGACGAGTGCCCGAGACGTCGGCTGATGCTAACCAGAGACACGTCGGCGCCGAGCGCGATCGTCGCGCTCGTGTGCCGCAGGTTCTTCAGGGGTATGCGTCGCAGACCCGCCTTCTTCACGTGGCGGTTGTAAAGGGTCGTGATGCGGTTCGGTTTGATTGCTTCCCCGCCCTCAGCAACGAGCGGCCCCACCGCCCTATGCGGGCGCAGGGCATCGATAGCCCACGACGGTAGGACCACGACGCGCCGACTGGTCTTCGATTTCGGCGGCTCGACCCAGACTTTGCCGCAGCGCTCATGCATCCCTTTCGAGACGGAGACCGTGTTGGCGTCGAGATCGATGTCACGCCAAGTGAGAGCAGCGAGTTCGGATCGCCGGAGCCCCGCGGCGATTCCGATGACCACCATCGGTTCAAGTACGTGGCCAGCGAACGCCTCGAGATACTCGCCTGCCTCGGCAACCGTCAGGACATCAGGCCTGGACCGCTCCACCGTCGGCGCATCGACCGAGTGAAGGGGATTCGACGCGATCAGTCGCCAACGCACGGCGCGGTTCAAGGCGTTACAGAGCACGCGGTACGCATGCACGACGGTCTGAGGCGAGACCTTGTCTGACAGCCTCGCCATCCAGCGATCCAAATCGTACGGTTCAAGATCGCCGAGCCGCACCCTGCCGAGCGTCGGAATGATGTAGAGCTTGCACTTTGCCCGATACCCGTCGACCGTGCGCACGCGGACCTTCTCGCCCGCCGCAGGCAACCAGACCTCCTCGAGGTAATCCTTGAGCGTCAGGGACGAGTCCGGGCGCTCGCCAGCCTCGAGCAACAGACGCGCGAGCATGGACTCCGCTTCGCGTTTCGTCCCGCGGACGTTGCGCGATAGTCGCCGAGACTTGCCGGTCACCGGGTCCTTACCGTGCGTGACCTCAACCCGCCACACTCCCCGCTGGAGCGGGCGGATGGCGCCGATGTCGCGCCTCACGGACGAATCACCTTCATATACTCGGCGACACACTCTGCGTTCATCGCCGGTAGGAAGTACTCGATTCCCCCCTGAATGTGAAGAGTCAGGATGACTGCCATCAAGAAGTCGACGCTCGGCAATTGCTCCCCACGCTCGATTGCGTAGGCCGTACGCTCCGAAACACGGACGCCTGTCTTGCGATCCAGCGCATCGACAAGGTCAACAACCCGATCGAAACCAGCCATGATGCGTGCTGCCCGAAGTCGCCGGCCGAAGATCACCGGATCCACCAGGCCGCCTGGCCTCGGACCATCGTCGTACTTCTGGTCCTCCATAGCACGCTCCTCGATGTTCAAGCCTTCCCCTCTCAACTGCCCCCAGTTTTCGGAATAGGGAGCATCATAGCTCGTCAAACGCCGTCCGCTGCGATTTGACACCATTCTACACCCTCTTGTCGTTCGCAGACGTAATTCATTCCCTTTTATCGTTTGCCACGTCGTCTTGCCGTATGTAGACTTCCGTTCATCGTAACTGGTCGGTTGTATTCGCAACCGCCTCGGTGACATGGAAAGGCAACGGTGCTACATGGGAGAAGTGTTGAGGGTGAAGGACGTATCGCGCGTACTCCAGGTCAGCCTCGGGCAGGCGCGTGAGCTCGTTTGCTCCGGCAAGATTCCGAAGATTCCGGGACTGAATCCGCGGACCATCAGGGTGTCCCGTGGAGCGCTGGACGAGTTCATCAAGGCCGGCACAGCCAGGTGACCGAACGCGTTGTGACGTTGCCGAGCGAACCCAAGCGCCCGCCCAGATCATGAGCATCTCGGTAATGAGCGCCGTCATCAAACGCTACGGCGGCCGACCCCATCTCAAGCTCACGCTCCTGATCCTGGCCGACCGCGCAAGCGATGACGGCGTGTGCTGGCCGTCGTACGACGAGATCGCAGGAAAGCTTGGATGCTCGCGACGGTCGGCAATCAGCAACGTCAACGACCTGATCGAGGCCGGGCTCCTCGAGATCATCGCCAAGGGGGGACGGTTCACCGATCCCCAGACTAAGAAGCACCGCGGATTCTCGAACCGATTCCTGATCAACGTCGGAGCAATTGAGTCTCTGCCGCTGCTCTATGTCCCCCGAGGAAGTTATCCACAGCCCACGGGGGACGGGCGCAGTGCACTGCACGACATGGGTGAAGCGGGCTTCACCCATCCAAACGGGGCACGGGTGAAGCCCACTTCACCCGGTACGTCAGACAAGACACCAAGTTCAACCGTCACCGGCGAAACGCCTGTGGACAACCTCGTCAGGGGTCTCGTCGAGGCCTGGAAGAGGTCTGACTAGTCAGACCTCGTGAAGTTGCCATCGGTGAAGCGGTACGCGACACTGGGGAGAATCGCATGCGGGAGTTTGCCGATGTCAAGAAGCGCGATGTGATTCGCGCATTCGCCACAATTCGATTGGCATTGGAAGAGAAGTGCGACAGGCTCACAGACTGGACAGAGCAGGGCAACGCTCTGGAACAAGCGGTCAGCCTTAGGTTGGAGGAGAACCTCAACAAGGGACTCAACTTCGTTGAGCGGTTCGTCTTGGGTGTGTTAGATGAGGCAGACAGAGAGGGCGCCACTCATGTCGAAGAAGACAGCGCGAGGTGAGTTGGCCGATCGGGTCGGAACCGAGGAGGCTGACCGGCTGACTCAGATGTTCTTGGATGACCTGATGACCAAACGCGAAGCCGCAGCCGAACTCGGCATGTCGCTGAGCGTGTTCGAGTACCGCCTGTCGCAGGGAGACACGAAGTACGCGAGACTTCTGTCCGAGACCGTCAAACCTCATGGACAGCCGCGTTGGGTAATTCTGCGCGAGCCAATCCCCGGCCGGCCCAAGACGACGCTTGAAGGTCTGCGCGAGTTGTTTGGGCAGGACGAGGCTGACCGGCTCGTCGGTCTGTTCTTGTCTCAGCTGATGCTGGCCGATGAAGCAGCGGCGATCGTCGGGATGCCCGCCAAGACATTGCGGGCGGACATGTACAAGGGGGTTGTACCGTATTCCAGGAAGCTCGACCCGGCCGCGCACAAGAGCCCCTGGGTCGTCTTGCCGGACGCACTGCCGGCGATCAAGAAGAGGCGGGTAGAGCGTTCGTCTGTGCATGACGCCATCCTCTCAAACGGTGGAGTCTCCGGGAAACCCGGGGCGATTCAGGAGGGATGATAGCGGGGTACGAGGGTGAGACCGCCTACTGCATCGTCGTTGCTAGCGGGGGCGTGCGAGTGCTCACGGCTGACGGCTCTGCGGCCACAACGCATTGAAGCTACGTCGCTGGCCGTCCTGCCCGGAGCCATTGCCACGGCATGGGCGACGTCACCGCCCATGAGGTCGCGGACGAACGCGACCGCGCGTCTGCAGCACGTTTGGAATCAGGTGTGGCGTTCGGGTGGGGCGCGGGGCCCTAGTGGCCAGACCGCATGTCGCAATTATTGCGACGGAAGCTAGCCATCGAAGTGCGACGCGCTGCCCCCGCATGCCGACCCCTTATGCCCGCTCGCGCCGACGACTCCAGCCCCACCCGGCGTGCCTTGCATCGCCTAGAAGAGATCTCTGTTGCGGATGCAACTGACACGTCCGCTCGGCGAACCCCACCCCTCGTCCAAGCCCCATCACTAGCACGATTCCTGTATCTTCGTCACTCGTGAATCCGTACTCGTCGGTCCCCCAAGAACCGCTCCGCCAGCTCGAGCTCTGCCTCAGACATCGTCTCGACTTGCTCCCACGTCAGCCTGGCCGCCTTCAGGCGCGCGATGGCGTCTGCGACAGTCGAGTTCGACGCACCCAGCGAGCGGGCGATGGCGCAGCGCGACCCGTCAGGTCGGCGGCCGCAAGGCGGCAGATCTCTTTGGTCCTTCGCATGGACATTCTCCTGTTGGGCATCCACATCCCTCTCGTCTCGTCGGCGGAGAAGAGAAGTGTGGTGCCCGGTCCATGCGTCGTCTTGGGTCTCAGACCCGCCCTGTCCGATTCCGCTCGAAGGGCCGGAAATGTCCGGCTTCACGTCGTCATGGTGTCCGGCTTCGAGCGTTACGGTGTCCGGGATGGAGCGTTACGGTGTCCGGCTTGCCGTGGAATGGGTGTCCGGCATCGACCGGAATACGCAGCCGGTCGGGTCTGGGGAGCGCACGTTCGCTCTCAGGCTCCAGCGGTATCACGCGCTCAACGCTGCTCGAATTCTCGGGGTCTCGCTCGAGGAGCTTCAGGGCAGAGCTCCGGGTCGTGTCGTTACAGCATCATGCCTCGCTGCACTCGAGGAGTACCTGCGCCAACGACAGCGGGCGCGCTCGCGCGTCGAAGGACAGCTGACCTGGGTCAGCTAGGTACCTCGTCCATAACGTGGGACGCCGGATCCGCCACAGCCACAGCATGTGACGCTACGTCAGACCCTTCTCAACGTGCTTGCGGCTGATCTCAGCGGTAGCCGCGGTGGACGTGACCACGGTTGCCGAGGCGCCGACCGTCAAGAGCGGCACGATGACGATGCAGCATGCGAACCATGCAGCTGTCGGTCCCTTCCCTAGGGTGCCGCTCCTCCAGAACACTAGGAAGCAGGTCGCGCCGGCCGCCGTGGCGATGAGGGCCGACGCGGTCGACCACCATCGCCACGACCTCCAGAGTTCGCCGACGCTGACGGCTTGGCCGGCAGTGAGGTATCGGCCGAACGTTGAGACGCTGCCGAGGAGCGCCCATCCGGCGCAGCAGTACAGGGCGATCTGAGCAATCGAGATGAAGTCGTCAAAATGCTGCGACGCCACGTCGGCAAGTACGAGGGCCCCCACGAGGACGGCTGCACCGACCCAGACGACGCAGGACCGACGTCGGTTGAACGCTGCGCGTGGAGCGAACGCGACTAGAAACCCGCCACCGGTGAGAAGGACCGCGATCACCGCCGACACCTGGTACGGGTGCTGGCCGACTACTGAGCCGAAGTTCTCGGCGATGACCAGCAAAGCGATTCCCGGGAACAGCAACGAAGCCCATTCCACGCCCACAGGCAGGCTCTTCGGTTGCTGGGATTGAGACGAATCCGCAATGAGTGTCCAGAGCAAGAGCACCGTGTACGCGAGCAATGCCAGCGACCCGCCCCAGCCGACGGCGATATACCGCCACGTCGCGGCCATCTCGTCCGGGATCCAAGCAAACGCGAATCGTTGGAGGGAGTAGGAGGCCAGAGTGGCGCCTACGACCGAGACAAGGAAGCGCGGATTGGTCACCGTCCGCCACGCCACACGCCCAAGCTCGTGACCCCAGACGGCCAGACAGGCAACGAACACGGCGGAACACATAGTCATCGCCCAGAACCCCCACTTGGCAAGGCCCGCAAGGCTCAGCGCAATCAAGGGCGTCAGGAGACCACCAACTGCGACCGAGACGCCGAGGACCATCGTGAACCAGAAGAGCACGACGCCCGGCATGTTCCCCACCGGCCGACTCAGAAATGAGCTGAAGTTGATGAGCGCCAAGCGCAGGGGCGCCAGCGGTCCCATCCAACGCAGGACGTCCCAGCGCCATATGCTCCATGGCTGTGACGAGGGCGTGCAGCGCGTCGCGAGCACCTCCCAGACGTCGTTTTCGTTGCGGATGCGCCGCAGTTCGGCCTTGTTAAGCGAAGGGAGGACGGCCAAGTATGCCGTAATCAATACGGCGACAACTATGGGCAAGAGCAGCGCATAGAAGAAGCCGGCGACACCGTGCAGCAGCTGAGATGCCAAGCGAAATGTCCCGCCAGCGACCTCAGGAAGGTAGAGCAGGCCCGCTCCGAGTCCGCTGCCGAACGCCAGCCCATACATGATGCGCAACCGCCAGCTCGAAGACCGCCCTGTTACGGCACCGAGGGCATCGAAGGACCCCACGCCGATGAGCCATAGGGGAACCCATGCGTAGCTCTCGTTGTTGTACGCCCGCAGGATCAGCACCACAGCCACGTAGAGCCCAGCAGCGAATGCACCGACCGAAAGGTCGCGTTTCATGATTGCCCGCCTGCTGCAGTCGTGATCAGCCGCCGAACTGCTTCCGCTCCTAGAACCCATCTCACGGCCTCGGCAGTGGCAAGCGCTTCTTGAGCAGCGACGAGCGCTCCAGCCGTGTCGCCGGTTGACATTAGGGCCCGGAATTGACCGGTCAAGGCGTAGTACTGGCCGCGCCGGTCGCCAGCCTGGTGCATGATCGCTTCGGCTTGTCGGTAGAGTTCAGCGGCCTCGACGAAGCGATCAAGGGCTCGCAGTTCGTCGGCCTCGATCTTCAGCGCCGACGCCACGCCTTGCTGCACAGGGATTTCCTCGGCGATCGCCAGGGCACGCTGTGCGACCGCGAGTGACTCCCCGACGCGGTCCGCGTCTTTGAGCGCAAGAGCGAGTTCCTGCGTTGCCATGTGACGGTCTCTGGGGGAGTTGTCGGCTTCAAAGAGGTCCGCTGCTTCCACCAGCGCGCCAATCGCCGCCACATACATCCTCTGTCGCCTGAGGACGCCACCGGCGATGAACAATGTCTTGGCCAGCTGCCGAGGCTCATCGAGCGTGCGGAACAGAGCCTCTGCCCTGTGAAGCAGCTCAAGCGCCTCGTCAGCGCTGCTCCGCCTCAGAAGCACACCTTGGAAACGGAGGACTTGGGCCTCCTCGAAATCCGCTCCCGCCTCCCTGAAGAGAGGCTCCGCACGACGGTAGTATCCGAGCGCCTCCTCGTCGCGATTGAGCCGTTCACTTGAGAGCCCGGCCAGCCTAAGCGAATCACCCGCATCCTTCGCGCAGCCTCCCGCAGCGTAGTCGTCCGCGCCGGCTGCGAAAGCCGAAAGGGCCTCGGAATCGCGACGTCCGGAGCGGAACAGCATGCCGCGATGCCAGTTCGCGTACGCTCGTTTCACGCGCCGACCTTCGCCAAGAAGTGAGACGGCCTCCGAATAGCCCTGCAGCGCTTCCTCGCTCCGGTCGAGTTTGCGCAACAGGTCGCTGTAGGAGACCAGGACAGAGCCGACATCTTCGTCCGAGCCTATTTCCCTGAACGTATGGAGCCCGCGCGAAACGGCCGTCACGGCGTCCGGGAATTCACCAGCTTTGCCGGACGAGCTGAGCATCCGAGACAGCCCCTTCAGAGCTCCCTGAAGTTCTCCAGCAAACTTACCGTCTGAGGCGAGGTCGATCGTGCGCTCGTATTCGGTGGCAGCTTCATCGAGGCGTTCGAGGTGGGCTAGCATCATGGACTCGATACGCGTCGCCGCAGCGACCCCCCACGCGTGAACGGCCTTCTCGGCGAAGGACTTGGCGCGCACACCCGCATCAAGCGCATCGTCGAAGCGACCTAGGTCGCCAAGCGTCCACGCAAGTCTCCGGGCTGCCTTGCCGCAATCGTTTGGATGGTCTGTGCGGCAGAACAGATCTTCTGACTCAGTGAGTAGGAGCACCGCGAGCTCTAGGTCTCCCGCATCCCTGCAGATAGTGGCTTCGAGATAGAGCGCTTCAGCGAGCTGCCACGGCTCGTCAATCGTGCGCAGCAGCGCCTCGGCCCGCTGGACGGCATCGAGCGACTGTGTGCGCGTCTCATTGAGGTTCAGCTGGGACGCTTGCGAGCGAAGTGCCTTGGCCTGTTCGGCGACCTGATTCGCGTCGCCAAACAGCTCCGCGGCTCGGCCATAGAGTGCAGACGCCTCCTGAGCTCTGCCGCGCTGCTCCTCTAGAAGACCCGCCAGTCGAAGGGCGTTACCGGCGTCACGGAAGTGCTTTCCTTCCTCGTAGTCATCGGCGCTCGCGGTGAATGCAGCCTGAGCATCGTCGTCGCGCGCCGCATCCCGGAGCAAGCCGCCGAGCAGCAGGTTCGCGTAGGCACGCCGCGTCCGCGCCGAGTCATCGAGCAGAGGGACGGCGTCGACCAGGCATTCCATTGCCTCGCCCTTCCGATTCACGTCAACCAGCAGCTGAGCCTTAGTTACAAGGGCGTCGCCACGTGCTCCGGCAAGACCCGACTCGGTGATCAGGCCCAGAGCCCGCTCGATCACGTCAAGCGCTGCTACTCGGTCTCCGGCTCGTCTCAACTCGGTCGCACGGACTACGAGCCTGTTGCTCGCTGCTTCCGAATCTCCAGCGGCCTCGAAGATGTGAATGCGCTCATCCTGCAGTGAGATGAGTCGCTGGCGGACCGAAGTCACGCGGCTCGCGTCAGCATCCGCCGATCTTGAGTAGGCCAGCTTCAGCTGCCTGAGCGCTCTCTCAAGCCCTGTTTGATCGCCAAGAGCGCTGTAGAACTGGACTGCTTCCTCGTATCGCGGAATCGCTCCGGCGAAGTCCCCGCCTTTGGCCAATACGTCGCCTGTGTTCACGAGCGACTTAGCAATCCTGTCGTTGTCTCCCAGCTGTCGCGAGAGCCGCAGTGCCTCTTCGTCGGCCGTCCATGCTGCGTCGGCGTCGCCCAGTGCTCGGAAACAAAGAGCCTGATTCTTGTACGCAGTCTCGAGATATGGGTCGAATCGCATCAGCCGACTCGCGCTTCCGAAGACTCTCAACCAGTGCAAAGCCGTTGCGAAGTCCTGCCGCTGTATAGCTATCAGCCCGCGAGTGTTCGCACATTCGACTAGGCCGAAAAAGGCAGCCGGCGAGAACGTCCACCGATATATGCGTTCCGCGCGAGTCAGGAGCTCCTCAGCCTTCGCGACGTCACGAACAAAGATCCTTGCGGCCTGCGCTTTGAGGAGCCGAGCGGTGTCGAGCCTGCGCCCCGACAGCGAGGCGTGCTCTGCGAGCTTCTCCAAGAGCGCTGCCGACTCCCGCTCCAGCCCGAGCGAACTCAGCATGTCAGACAGAGTTGCCGCGAACTCGTAGTTCGTCGTGGGGTCCGCCAGCAAGCTGCCATACGCCTCGGTGATCGTGTGGTCGGTCGACGCGATGATCTGTTGCCAAGCGATTCGCGTGTCTGACGCGCTGGCGCCCCACGAGGCTGCTGCGAACGGGATGTCTGCGAGAACCCTATAGAGCAGTTCCCAGTCGGACGTACATGTGAGCTGGTAAACGAGCTCCTCTGCTGCGCGGGGGCTGGCTTCGCGCGAGCCGAAGTAGGTGCCGAGCCTAGTGTGCGCCTGAAACCGCTCGTCTTGCGTCGTCAGGTATCGCTCCTCCGCGGCCTTTCGCAAGTAGTCGTGACCGAACGTGACTCGCCCTGCGCGAAGTGGCAACGATCCAGCGGCGGCCGTGCTGAGCGGTGAGAAATACGCCTGTGGCAGTGGGCCTTCAGGCGTGCCGAGGATGTCGAGCAGCTCCTGTTCCTCCAGGCCGTGGCGCGAGGCCCACACCGCGCGCATCGTGTCGCCCACAAGGTTGCGGCGGTCCCTCTCATAGTCCCGCTCCCAACGCACAAGCACCTTCTCGAAGAGGTCGTCAATCGTTCTTGCGGACAGGTACTCGGCGATTGCATCGTCGAGCCGCTCATGTTCGCCCCACAGCCGCAGCTCGTCGAGCAGTGTGCGCAAGAATAGAGGGTTCTCACAGCTGTGCGATTCGGCAATCTCGCTTACTCTTGGGGCGCTCAGCGTCTTCCCGAATGCCCCGAGGTAGCTCGTCACGAGCGAAGTTCTCTCCGCTTCGGCGAGCGGCTCGACGTTCAGCTCGGCACATCCGCGCTTGCGCAGCTCGTCCAGAGCGGGGCTCGGCAGCGCTGAGATGACTAGTCGCACGCCTTCTGGGAGATTCTCGGGCAGCCAACCAAGTGATGCGCCATCAGCCTCGAGCTGATTGACCGCGTCGATCACCAGCACGACGGGGCCAGTGAGTGCCGCGGAGGCAAGCGCCTCCTGAAGGGCCGCGCGCATCTGCGACGCAACGACGGGAATCTGGATGATCACATGAGTGGCGCGAACAATCTCGGCCACGGCACGTCGGCAGATGACCTCCCAGCTCGTCGAGTGGGAGGTAACCCCAACGAAATGCGCGAACACAAGCGGCGCCCTGCGGCCGACGAGCTCGCGGCAGTCAAGTGGCACACCCCCAGCATTGCCTCCGCCGGTCAGCCACGCCGAGAGAAGCGCCGACTTCCCCGAGCCAGATTCCCCCGTGACCACGAGCGGCGGACCGTCGGCACCCACATGAACGTCGAGTGCCGCAAAGTACTCAGGCCTTCCCAGATAGTGTCGCGCGCGCTCGCGAGCGAAGAGGGCGTGATCACGACGCTCCCGCTCGATAACGCTGGGCGCCGAGCCCGCCGGGAACAGCCTGTCAAGCAGTGCGGTGAAGTCCTTGAGCACGAGTTCAGCAAGCTGCGCCGAATCGGAGAAGCCGTCGTGTAGCGGCAGGCCACTCTCGCGGATGCGACGCTTCAGTTCGGCGAGCTTGAGCCGGCTTGTCTCGCTGGAGTCTCTGAACTCCGGGCGGCGTTCTTCGGGCAGGCGATCGACCCAAGCTGGGTCTCGGAAGTAGAAGAACGAGTGATCGGCCATGTCGGGATTGCTGAGTACTCCGTGCAACATCTCAAGTTCTGTGATGGAGCGCCCTTCATACGCCCTGAGCCACGGCTGCGACTCGACCAACGCCTCCGGAATCGCGTCCGGAACCCAACCGTACCGTTCGCCGAGAATGCCGATGAAGTAGGGACGTGAACGCTCGATCTCTTCCAAGCACACCGGCAACACTCGTCCCTCAGCGGCCTCCTCGTCGGTTACGCCCCACCGCAGATCGACGTCGGTGAATACGACGCCCCGCTCCTCGCACAGCTGGCGTAGGCTGGGGAAGACCTGCTTGGCGAGTGTGTCGCGTTCCTGCGCCATGTCGCGGAATGTCGACGACACGAACACGCGGACAGCTCGGTCAGTGTCTTCAAAGACCGAGTCCTGTGTCCTAGACCGACTACTGGCGAGTCCGTTCCGCACGCATGCCCCCTTCCAGATCCCCCCAGGGCTTCCAGAGTAGACCAATGCTGGCCGCTTGCGTCAGACCGCGGCCGCCGCCGGTCGCGCTAGGTGGAGGAGACGAAGATGCGGACGGCGCGGGGGGCAGGTTCAGGCATCGGGGGGCTCCGCGGGAATGGCAGCGCGGATTCTCTTGAGCAACCGCATTCGCCGCTCGAGAGCGGGACTCTCGAGTCGCCGCGCGAGTTCAATCGACTCCTGAATGAGCGGAAGAGCCTCTGTGGGCCGGGAGGCTTCGAGCAGACACTCAGCGTGATTGCTGAGGCCGATTCCGAGCCCGGTGAAGTCACGGAGATCGCGGCAGATGCGCTCTTCCTGGCCGTGCAGCGCCATCGCAGCATCCAAGTTGCCGCTGACATGGAGAACGTTGGCTTGGTTGCCGAGAGATCCCTGAAGGCCCTCGAGGTTCCCGAGCTCGCGACAGATGCGCTCCTGCCCCTTCAGTAGCACCATCGCGCCTTCGAGGTCGCCACGAGCCTTGAGAATCACGGCCTGGTTGCCGAGGCAGACCTGCAGGCTCGACTGAATCCCGAGCCCGCGACAGATGCACTCCTGCTCCTTCATCAGCGCCATAGCGCCTTCGAGGTTGCCACGAGCATGCAGAACGAGGGCTTGGTTGCCGAGAGACCTCTGCAGGCCTGCTGGGTCCCCGAGCTCGCGACAGATGCGCTCCTGCTCCTTCATCAGCGCCATAGCGCCTTCGAGGTCGCCACGAGCCTTGAGGATGAGGGCCTGGTTGCCGAGACCCACCTGAAGGTGTGTTCGTCAACCGAAAAGTTGACCACCGCGGTACTCGAAAAGTTGACCACCCTCAGCTTGTCTTCTTGCGAGGTCGCGTGAGCTTTCCTGCGCTCTCACGGAACCGGTAGGACTCTCCTTCGAACACGAGCACGTGGCTGTGGTGCGTGAGGCGGTCGAGCAGCGCGGCGGTGAGCGTCGCATCGCCGAACACCTCGG